>Ga0335079_10001113_pt1 | contig 30640 bp, 26 predicted proteins | sample Lox_Sample_33_FD_206719 | JGI IMG/M metagenome (GOLD analysis project Ga0335079, IMG submission 206719) | Soil microbial communities from Loxahatchee National Wildlife Refuge, Florida, United States - Lox_Sample_3.3 | ecosystem: Environmental > Terrestrial > Soil > Wetlands | place: USA...
GCGATCATCGCCACCGCCTCACCCTTCGCAGCGCTATTTTTTCGGGGACTGGAGCTGACCGGGGCCCGGCCGAAGGAGCTCTCCGTTGCGCTCGTTGCAGATTTCAACGGGCAGACGCTCCGACTCGCCCATCGAAAGGGTAGGCCCGCGAAACTCCGCACCCGACACGTCGTTCTGGGTGCCGAGTGACTTGAGTTCTTTAAGCGGCAAGCTGATGAGAAAGAGCCGGGCGCGTATCTCTTCACCGAGGATGGCCAGACGCCCTGGCGACGACACATCTGGGCTCGCGAGATGCGGGCAGCTATCGCCAAGCACAACGAAGACGCCAAAGGGAAGAACCGCGTCTCGCCTGGCGCCAGTGCGTACAGTTTCCGCCATGCCCGCATCAGCGAGCTTCTACAGGTCTATCACGTGGATCCCCTGACCGTGGCAGCTCAGACAGGGACCAGTCTGGTGATGATTGAGCGCGCTTACTTGCGGTTCATTCCCTCTGCGCTTCAGGAGAAGCTCGCAGCGCTGGAGATCTGAAGCGTCGTCGGCTGGTTGGTTGAAGTTCTCGTGGCTCTGCTCGCTGCCACTAGACACCCCGGGCGCGTCACATTCGTTCGCCTGAGTCCGCTTCTCGATTCTGCAGCGTCTCACCGAAGAACCTCAGACTGCGTTCAAGGCCCTGCGCCCAGTACGACCAGTCGTGATCGCCGGGGTATTCTTCAAATCGGTGAGGAATGCGCGAATCATCAAGCTCACGGTGCAGACGCCGATTGGCTTGTAGCCATGCATCATCGCTGCCGCAATCAAAGCGCAGCGGTGGTACAGCACCGGCGGCACTTCGCAGCGCCGAAATGACACTTACGTCGGCGGGTGTTGTGCTCCAGTCGCAGCGGCTCTCCAGAATCAAGGAGTCCAGATTAGAGACTTGGGTAATCGCGGAGTGCGCCGACGCTGCCGCAAAGCGGTCGGGATACTTACCTGCCAGCCGCAGCGCCGCGAATCCGCCCATGCTGAGTCCTGCGATGAACAGAGGAGGTGTGGCACCGGTCAAGCCGTAGGCGCTCAACGCGGCTGCGGGAACCTCATCGACAATCCATTGCTCGAAGTTGCCCGAACGATGCGGAACGTATCCAGAGCCATCGCCCCACATCCCATCAGACGGCATACATAGCAGCATCGCGGGCACGTCTCCGCCGTGCATGAGGCGGGTTGCGGTTTGATGTGCACCCCCTTTGAATGACCAGGCCCAGTGCGACCCGTACACACCGTGTAGTAGCAACACGATTGGCGTTCCTGGGCCCACAACACAGTTCTCTGGTACGTACAGAGTCATGTCCGCACGCTGTCTCAGTGCCGCGCTTTTCACTGTCAGAAAAGTGAACCCAGCTGGGGACATCGCCGGGTCGGATTTTTCAAATGAGCGAAACATCATGCGGCAATGCGCAGTACTGGTTTGATGCAGCGTCCCGACAACATATCTTCAAGTCCCGCACCCAGCTGTTCGAGCGAATACCGGGGCGATACCATTGACTCGATGTCGAGCTCGCCGCTCTCGACCCAAGCAAATAGCCGCGGGAAGTCGCGATCTGGATGACATCCTCCGTACAGCGGGGTGAGATAGCGCTTGTCCCACATGAACCAGGGTAACGGCACGGTAGCCGGCCCGTGGGCGCCACTGACCTGCACGGCGGTACCGCCATTGCGCACCAGTTGCAGCGGCAGGAATGCGAGCTCTGCAACAGCGGTTGCTTCAAAGGCGTGATCGACGCCCCGGCCTGCGGTGAGTTCAAGGACCTTTTCCTTCAACGCATTGTGCTCTGGATCGGCGGCGTCGACCCGCACGACCGCCGTAGCGCCGAGTTTTGTGGCGCGCTCCAGGGCCACCTCGCGCTGATCGATGGCTACGATGAGTCGTGCACCGGCAAGCCTGGCACCCTGCACGACGGACAGTCCGACGCCGCCGCATCCCACGACTGCCACGGACTCGCCAGGTTGCACGTTGGCGATATTGAAGACGGATCCGACCCCGGTCATAACACCACAGCCGAGGATGCAGGCACGTAGCGGAGAAATCGTTGCGGGAAGTCGAGTCAGGGCCTCGGCCCGCACCAGCGTCAGGTCCGAAAACGTGCCGAGATTGAACGACCGCTCGATGGGTGCCCGGCGCCATAAGGTGTGATCCGGGCCGGGACGGCTGTATCCGAGTCTGGCAGGATCGAGCCCGAGTGTGCGTTCGCATAGCGACCCGCGGCCACGTAGACACTGCGGACAGCGGCCGCAAGGGATTGCCCAGTTGAGCAACACCGGCATGTCCGGTGCGAAACCATCCACGCCCGCACCGACCGACTCAACGACGCCAGTCCCCTCGTGACCGAGTACCAGCGGGCCGGGCCAGCGCAGTGACGCGACGTCCGTGTGGCATAAGCCTGCGGCCAGCAAGCGCACACGCACTTCACCGGCGGCTGGCGCGCGGACTTCGATTTGCTCTATGACAAAATCCCCGTTGCCGCTACTAATCGCCGCGCGAGCACTCAATGCGCCCGGCGTCATTTGGGCTTGGTGTAGAGCAAGGGATTCTTGGCGGTGCGTATCGGCTCCCCGGGCACTGCTCCAGGACACCAGGTCATCCAGTCATTACGCTGCGCCGCATTGTTAGGTTCTTTGAGGCGCATATCCTGGTCCATGTAAATTATTGTCATGACCGAGCGCGGCTGGGCGGTGGTGTTGGCGCCCGCACGATGAAAGGTCCAGCCCCCATGGAAACTCACCTCCCCCAGCTCGAAGGCCTCAATCACCATCGGGAAGCCTTGTGCCTCCATCGTCGAGGTAATCCGGCGCTCGCTGTCATCGGAGATGCCGAGCTCGCGGCCCAATGTCACGCGCTGGCTGCCCGCATAGAAGGCTACTGGCCCCATCTCCACGGGCACCGGCTGCAAGGGAATCCACGCGGTGACCGTGCGATCGCTTGCCAGCGGCCAATAGTATTGATCGGCGTGCGCCGGGGTAATGCCCCCCGAGGCTTCTTTATATAGAGACTGATCGTGATAGAGACGTACGCCGTCCACTTCGAGCAGATCCGTGGCAATTTGGGCCAGCCGTTTACCAAACACGAATTCCCGCACCACCGGGCTGTGCTCCCAAAGATTCATTACCTGCAGGAATGCTTTGTCGTAAGTACTGCGGTCCTCGAGCGCCTTGGTTTGTCGGTTGAGCGCAATCGTGAGCCTGGAGATCTCCTCGCCGTACGCAGACAGCGTCGCCGGCGACAGTACGTGCTTCATCTTGACGAAGCCGTCGCGGCGAAATAAGTCCAGCTGCTCGGCGCCCAGTTGAAAATGTGAATCGATATCGGAATGCAGCGCAGCCAATTTCACGACCCCCTCAGCGGCGTACCCCGCCCGACAGTATCGATCGCCGGCCCGGCGAATGACGGCGGCATCTGACCCATTGTGGTACTATTCCTACCTTAATTTGCAAAAGTAAAGCCATGCAGGTACCAAGAGAGTTCATCGTTCACCCGGATGAATCGTTTCGCTACCTTCGCATCGAGAGCGATCGCTTTAGCAGGCCACTCCACCGGCATCCTCACCTGGAGTTGACTTGGATCGAGCGCGGCAGCGGGCTACGGTTTCTCGGCGATAGCGTCCAGCCCTTTGCGGCTGACGATCTGGTACTAGTCGGCGTCAATGTGCCGCATGCATGGCAGAGCGCAGTCCGCGGCCGCGGAATCACGGCCGTCGCAACCGTCCTGCAGTTCCCGGCAACGCTGCTGGAGATCGACGCGCTGCCGGAGCTACGGCGCGCACGGCCACTCATCGAGCGCGCGCGCTTGGGGCTTCTGGTTACTGGCCCGGTCCGACGGCCTGTAATGGAAATACTCGGCACGATGTGCGAGGAAGACGCGTACGCGCGCCTCGCAGGTCTCATTCGGATACTGGGTCTACTATCCCGACAGGAGAACCAGCTGACTGCGATTGCCGCAAGCCCGATGCATTCACCTGAGCGCACCGACGGTCACGATCGCCTCGATCGCGTAACCGGCTGGATCGCAAAGCACGCCCGGGATTCGTTGACGGTAACGGCTGCGGCTCGCGTCGCCGGCGTGACGCCAGGCGCCTTTAGCCGCTTTTTCCGGCGCGAGTCCGGTAAGGCTTTTTCGGTCTATGTGAATGATGTGCGCTGCGGTGAGGCCTGCGTGAAACTACGGCAGTCGAGCAAGCCGATTGCGCAGGTCGCGCGCGAATGCGGTTTTCGCAGCCTGGCGCACTTCAATCGTCAGTTCCGCCGACGGCTGGGCCTTACTCCACGTACCTTCCGTCGGGTGCGTTAAGCGCTCGGCATGCGTTGCCTCGCGTGAGACATTCGCGCGGACCTTTCCCGTAAGCCTCGCAAAATACCCGATGAAATTGAGCGTAGCTGCCAAAGCCCGCTGCATAGGCCGCCTCGGTGATCGAGCTCTTCAGCGCTCCACGATATTTTTCGAAAAAACGCTCGAGACGTACCAGGTTGCGATAACGGCTCATGGGCAACCCGATCTGCCGCGAGAACATGCGGCTCAGGTGCGCGCTGCTCGCCCCACAGCGTCGTGCCAGATCATCAAGATCCTCATGATCCACTGATTCGCTGAGGAAATTGAGGGCGTTCGCCACCGCGGGGTGCAAGCGCACAGCGTTGCCGGGGCTTTGTGCATCGCGCTGACAGCGCCAGCAAAGCAGCAGCAGATGCTGCAGTCCGGCGTTCAGACCTTCCGGGTCGTCATGGTGGAACCTGAAGTCGGATTTGGCACCGAATCCGGCCTCGCGGTTCAGCACGTCAGGGTCCGGCGCGCCCTCCAAGAGAGCTTGCATTGTCTTGCGTATCAGATCAAAGCTCTCCGGCCGCAACCACGCGTGCAGAACGCCGTGCGCTATGGCCTTATTGCCTCTGAGTCCACGGTAGTCCGCGCTGCCGGCTACCCGCCCAATGAGCATGCGCTTGAAAACGGCGACGTAGAACTTCGCGTCACGGCTGCAATCCACCAGTTGATGCTCCTGGGATGGAAACAACCACAATAGTGCGCCGCGCTTGAAGGTAAAGCGGCGCCCCGAGACCACGTAGCTGATCGTCCCCTGCACAACGAGATTGAGCTCCAGTTCCAGGTGACGGTGGCTCTTGATCGAGGGCAGATTGCGTGCCGATTCGGCGAGGTACAAGAGCCCGTGGTAGCGGGGGGCAATCTTCAGGTTTTCAAGCATACGCAAAAAATGAGAACTCGTTGCAGGGCGCTGAGAAGCCACCCGGCCGGCACATTGACTAGCATTTGGCCGGTCCAATTATGCCACCCAGGGTCGACTACAGTCTCACAGGTGAGAATGCCGCGGCCGCCATCGAGCAGGGCCTGGCCGAGGCGGACTGGTACCAGTGCCGCGTGCCACGCGATGCGATGCGGCGCCTCCTCGAACGGCGCGATGGTCCAGCCATTAGAGATACGTTGGTCTGGTTGGCTTTGATCTTTGGCAGCGGCTATGCAGCGTTCGCTCTGTGGGGCTCGTGGTGGGCGCTCATTCCGTTCGCGGTTTACGGCATCCTCTATGCCTCGTCTTCCGATTCGCGCTGGCACGAATCGGGACACGGCACCGCCTTCCGGACCGACTGGATGAATAACGCGCTCTACGAGCTGGCGTCATTCATGATAATGCGGGAATCGGTGGTATGGCGCTGGAGTCATACCCGGCACCATAGCGACACCATCGTAGTGGGTCGTGATCCCGAGATCGCCGTGCCGCGGCCGCCCGATGTGAAGGGAATCATCCTCAGATTCTTCAACATCGGAGGCTACCAGCAGTATTTCCGTCAGATCCTGCTCCACGCCTGTGGCCGGATGCTCGCAGAGGAGAAGACTTATATCCCGAATAGCGAGTTTACAAAAATCTATCTGCGGGCCCGCGTCTATCTATTCGTCTATGTGAGCGTCATCGCTCTTGCGGTCGCAACGCACAGCATCCTGCCCTTGATGTTCGTGGGGCTGCCGAACCTCTTTGGTTCGTGGCTCGGGGTCGTCTACGGCTTGTCGCAGCACGCCGGGCTGGCTGAAAACGTCCTCGATCACCGACTCAACTCCCGCACGATCTACTTGAATTCGCTGAATCGCTACCTTTACTGGAACATGAACTACCACGTGGAGCATCACATGTTCCCGCTGGTGCCCTATCACGCACTCCCGCGCCTGCACGCCCTGATCAAGGACGACATGCCGGTTCCTTATAACGGTTTGCTCGAGGCTTATCGCGAGATTATTGCCACGATTTGGCACCAAGTGAAGGATCCGACTTACTACGCCAAGCGTGCCGTGCCGGCGCCGAGCGCTGATCAGGACGGCGCTGCTGCGCTCGTGAGTGATGCGCGGCCGGATGCTGAGGGTTGGATTGAGGTTTGCGCGGCTGCCAGCCTCGAGCGCGAAGCCGTGATTCGTCTCGATCACGGCCGCAAGACCTATGCTCTTTGCCGCGCCGGCGATGGCAATCTGCACGCGACCGACGGGCTGTGCACCCACGGCAACACCCATTTGGCCTCGGGCCTGGTGAAAGGCAGCATCATTGAGTGCAGTAAGCATAACGGCCGTTTCCGGCTCGCGGACGGCGCAGCGGTCCGTGCGCCCGTGTGCCGCGGCCTCGTGACATACCCGTTAGAGGAGCGCGCCGGGCGGCTGCGACTCAATGTCGCGCGGCCGGCAGGGGCGGGCGCGCGCCCCGCGAGCACTCATCACCTGCGCGTGGTCTCCAACCGCTTCGTCGCCACCTTCATCAAGGAGCTGGTCCTCGAGCCCATCGATAGCACCGACCAGGTGAACTTCACCCCAGGCGACTACCTGCAGTTCGAGATCCCGCCCTACGACGAAATACGCTTCAGCGACTTCGACATTACCCAACCCTATGCTGCGGTGTGGGAGCGCCAGCGGGTACGTGATCTCGTGGTCCGCAATGCAGCGACCGGAAGGCGCAACAACTACTCGCTCGCCAGTAACGCTGTAATGGAACGCGCGCTGCGCTTCAACATCCGCATCGCTACGCCGCCTCCCGGGCAGGACTGCCCCCCTGGTATCGGCTCGGCGTTCATGTTCGCTCTCAAGCCCGGCGACATCGTTACTGCCGGCGGGCCCTTCGGTGATTTCCATCTCAAGCCCACGCAAAAGGAGGCGCTCTACATCGGCGGTGGCTCTGGCATGGCCCCGCTTCGAGCTCATCTCTCGCACTTACTGGAAACGGAAGAGACGCACCGGAAGGTGAGTTTCTGGTACGGCGCACGCACCAGGCAGGAGATTTTCTATGACGACTACTTCCGCGGCCTGGCGCGGATTCGCCCGAATTTTTCGTTCCACTTGGCACTTTCCGCGCCCTTGCCCGAGGACCAGTGGAGCGGCGATACGGGCTTCATCCATGAAGTCGTATCGGCACGATACCTGGCAAGCCATCCCAGCCCGAGGACGATTGAATTCTATCTATGTGGTCCGCCCGCGATGATCAGGGCCTGCAGCCGGATGCTTAGCGCCCTCGGCGTGTCCGAACAGCAGTTGGCGTATGACGAATTCTAGGATACCGACCGCCCGATTCCCCTTTCTGAATGAGCCGGTCTCGCGGCTCGGCTTCGGCGCTTTCGGGCTCGGCGGGGCGTTTGGTACTTTTGACCGTAGCGAAGCGATCGAAGCCATGCACGCTGTTTGGGGCGCGGGCGTCGATTTTATCGATACCGCGCGCCACTACGGCGATTCCGAAGCCATCATCGGCGAGGCGCTACGATCCTGGCGGGGAAAAACGCCATTTATCGCCACCAAAGCCGAGCCGATCGGGCCGTTGCTGCAATGGGCGATGCCACAGCCCATCGAGGTTTGCTTCCCGCGCGGCCACATCACCCGCGAGACCGAGATCTCGCTCCGCACCCTCGGCGTCGACACTCTTGATCTGCTGCAGATGCATCTCTACTGGCCGAACTGGGGTGTCGAGGGCTACTGGCTCGACGAGCTTGAAGCATTGCTGGCCGCCGGCAAGGTGCGCTCGATTGGCGTGTCCTTGCCCGACCAGCGCCACGACGCAGGATTACCGCTCGTCCTCAGCGGTCGTATTCACAGCGTCCAGACGGTTTTCAATATCTTCGATCCATTGCCACTCGATTGTCTGATCCCTATCTGCGCACGCCGCGGGGTGGCGGTGCTCGCTCGCTGCGTGCTCGATGAAGGCGGCCTCACCGGCACGCTGCGCGAGGACACGCAATTCGCTGCGGGAGATTTCCGTGCCCGGTATTTCGACCGCGGCCCGCGTCAGGCTTACATTGAACGGGTCGAGGCGCTGCGCAGCTATGTTCCGCTGCATGCCGGCAGTCTGGCCTCTCTGGCGCTGAAGTTTGTGCTCCATGATCCTGGCATTACGAGCGCCTTGGTATCGATGCACATCAGAGAATTCGCGCAGCAAAACGTGCGGGCCCTCGGCGAGCCGCCACTGACGGCCGAGATGTTCGAGCACCTGCGCCGCCATCATCGCTGGGTGCGAAATTTCTACGCGGATAAAGTGCTATGACAAACTCGCATATCCCCGTGCGCTGGGCAGAATTGCGCCCCGAGGACTTTCGTGCGCGTCGCGAAGCCGTTCCCGTGGTCTATCTGCCGCTCGGGCTGTGCGAGCCGCATGGGAACGTAGCAGCCCTCGGGCTCGACCTCATCAAGGCGGAATATTATTGCGAAGAAGCCGCGCGTCGCTTCGGTGGCATCGTCGCCCCCGCTCAGGGATACCACATACACGAATGCGGCTTCCATGCGCCGTGGCTCGCCGAGGTGGTGGGCGAGGAAAACCCGCTGCTGGCTGCGATTCCGCCCCATGTGATGCTGCATCTATTTCTCTACCTGCTGCGCAGCTTCGCCAATGCCGGCTTCAAGTTCGTGGTTGCCGTGAGTGGCCACGCCGGCGGTAGTCAGGAGGACTTGCGCCGCGCAGCCAGCGCGTTCGAGCGCGCCACGGACCTGGCTGTCGTCGTCAGGGCCGACCCCGAGTGGGTTGCGGGACTTTACCGCGGAGATCACGCCGGCAAATACGAGCTCTCGCAACTACTCGCGATGCGGCCTGAGCTTGTAGACCTATCACTTATAGGCCCGCGGCAATCCGGCTCGCACGGCCGGTTCGCCCTGGGTCACGACGCCGCCGAGGCCTCGGCGGAGCACGGCCATGCCATCAACGAAGCTATCATTGCCGCAATCGGTCGCGAAGTGTCGGGCTCGCTGCCCTTAGCCTATAAGCGCTTCCCGCAAAAGCTCGTGGACTATGCCGAGGTCGAGCTCCTGTGGTCGCAGCTTCTGGCGACGATGCAGGAGTGGCGCTCGCTTTCCTTGTATCCAGGACAGGCCCCTGTGCCGCCATCCTCGCGCTGGCACTCCTACGCTCAGCCACTGCATGTGCTTACAGGTCATAACGACTCCAATCCATGAGATCTCCTGGCTTCTCTTACGTGATATTGCTCGCCGTCGCTGCAGCGCTCGGGGGACTCCTGTTTGGCTTTGACATCTCTATCATCACCGGCGCCGGACCCTTTCTGGAAAGACACTTTGCACTGGACCAATTGGCATTGGGTTGGGCTTTCAGCTCGCTGCTCTTTGGTTGCGTGCTGGGAGCAGCAACCGCGGGGTGGATCAGCGATAAATTCGGTCGCCGCATTCCACTGTTGTGGGTCGCCGCGCTTTTTGCCGCGACTTGCGTTGCAACCGGCAGTGCTTCGAACTTTGGCTTCTTCGTACTGGCTCGCTTTCTCGGCGGGTTGGCCGTGGGCGCAGTCTCAGTGCTCGCGCCGCTCTACGTTGCGGAGGTCTCTCCGGCCGCCATGCGCGGTCGGATGGGAGCGCTCTATCAACTGTCGATCGTCGTGGGCATTTTGGTGTCCTATTGCATCAACTATCTGTTGCGTAACACCGGAGATTGGAATTGGCGCTGGATGTTTGTTTCGGGTGCGATTCCGTCCGTCATCTTCTTCATGTTGATGTGGCGAGCCCCTGAGACCCCCCGCTACCTGGTCAAAGTCGGTAAGAGAGCGGAGGCGCTGGCGATTCTTGTGCGCATTGAGAGCAAGGAAAAAGCGGTCGAGGAGTGTGCGGAAATCGCCGCGAGTTTGTCAGGTAAGAGAGCGGCATGGGCGGACTTAACTGCCGTGGGCACCCGCCGAGCAATCGCGGTGAGCTTCGTTTTGGCCGTTCTGATCCAGGTTTCGGGAATCAATACCATTGTCGATTATGCACCGAGGATCTTTCAGTCGGCGGGCTGGACGATTGACACCGCGTTGCTTTCGACATTTTTCGTCGGAACTATCATTCTGCTCTTCACATTGGTTTCGTTTTGGGTGATCGACCGTCTGGGAAGAAAGCCCTGCTACATCGTAGGCTCGATAGGAATGGCCGTGGCGCTGTCCGGGCTCCTTCTATCCGTTGTGACCGGCCATTTCACCGGGGTAAAGGCACTGCTGTACGTACTCCTATATCTCGCCTTTTTCGCGAGCTGCATCGGTCCAGTATTCTGGACCTTGGTGCCTGAGATATTTCCGAACAGCGTGCGGGGCGAGGCCATGACCGTGCCGGTGCTCACTCAATGGCTGGCCAACGCTCTAGTCGTCTTGCTCTTCCCATGGGCATTTGACCAAGCAGGCAAAGCGGCGACTTTTGGCTTTCTCGCCGTGATGTGCCTGTGTCAGGCCTTTTTCGTTTGGCGATTTTTCCCGGAGACCAAGGGCCGCACGTTGGAGGAAATCGAGCGCTTCTGGATCCAGCGGGGCGAGCGTCGTTTGGGGGGCGAGCGCAGTTCCAGTGGCGTCGCGCACCGTCCGTAACTTCTTTTGAGTCGCGGATTCGGCTCGCGGAGCAAACCAGCCAACATCCTCATCGGATCCCGATGACTTCGACCATGCGCTCTTGCTGGGCCGCTACACGAAAGGTTCGCCTCGTGAGCGGCGCCACCGTTGCGACCGCGCTACACGTACCGATCTGGGTGGCGGAAAATCGCCGCAATAGGTTCATTTACAGCGCGCTAGGAAAATTCGACCTGACGCTCGGGAAAGACAAGCGGGGTCGACCGGCACATTCTTGGTGCAAGAGCGGCACATTCTCAGTGCAAGTGTCGATCAAGTGTTTCTGCGTATTAGAAAAAGGGGGCCGGATGCGAGCTTCATTTAGCCAGCGACTATTTCCACGCGGCGCGAGTGTACGGGCGGCATACCTGATTCTCTGTGTCTCGGTTTGGCAACATCCGGCCGCTGCGCAGACCGCTGCTCAGACGACCACTCAGACCACTACCCAAACTGCCCAAACGCCGGAGACGTCTGGGGTCCTGGAGGAAGTTCAAGTGACGGGCTCGAGGGTGATCAGCGAGGTTACGCAATCCCCCACGCCGCTTACGGTCGTAACGTCCGAGCAGCTGCTCGCAACCACGCCCTCCAATCTGCCCGACGCGCTGAACAAACTGCCCCAGTTCTCAGGCAGTCAGGGGCAAGCGTTTATCCAGAATGCATCGACCAACTCGACGGGTAACTTTCTGAATCTTCGCAATCTCGGCCCGCAGCGCACCTTGATCCTCTTTGACGGCGACCGCATGCCGCCAACGGCGGCGAACGGCACCGTGGACCTCAATACCCTCCCGCAGATGCTGGTGCAGAGGGTGGATGTCGTTACCGGTGGCGCCTCAGCGGTCTACGGATCGGATGCCGTCGCGGGGGTGGTCAACTTCGTACTCGATCACCACTTCAACGGCATCGAAGCCATCGCCCAGGGCGGCATTTCCTCCGCCGGCGATGACGGCTCGTACCGATTGGGAGTGGCTGCTGGCACGGACCTGTTCGATAAGAAGGGACACGTTGAGGTCAGTCTGGAGCAATACAACTCCGACGGCATACCGAGCAACCTTTCCAGGCCCCTTGGCCCGACGATGTGGTTGGCAACTGGCACGGGAACGGCGGCTAATCCGTACACGCTAACCGCAAACGGTCGACAGAACTACATCACGTTCGGAGGAGTGGTTATCGGTGGGCCGCCCTCACTCCTTGGAATGAATTTTAACCCGACGACTGGCGCATTGCAGCCGTTCACCCATGGGACAGCGACGGGAAGTGGAGGAATCGAGAGTGGTGGTGACGGGGGATACTCGGACCGAAGTGGGCTTCTCTCGTCGTTAAGAACTCGTCAAGTATTCGGACGGTTTGACTATGACTTTACCGATAACCTCAGAGGTCACGTACAGGTAAGCGATACGGACGCGAAGACCTACATGCCTTTCTACGATTTCTTCACTTTCGGATCGACGGTTCTGAGCGGAAACCCATATATGCCGGCCGCGGCTCAACAAGCCCTCACCGCTGCCGGAGCCCCCTCGTTTACGCTCGCGCGGTTTTTTAATCAGGTCCCGGGGCTCGAGATTGGCACCGACACTACCAACGTTTATGTGGCGGCGGGCCTGGACGGCAAGATCACCGAGAACTACTCGTGGCACTTCAACTACGCGTACGGTAGGAGCGAGCAGACCGTAATGAATAACAACAACGTGAACTCTGCCAAGTTCGCCGCAGCGACCGACGCCGTCATCGATCCGGCAACCGGCGGCGTGGTTTGTCACGTTTCCCTTACCACCTACGCTTCGCTGTACCCGGGCTGTCAGCCACTGAGCTTTTTCGGGACCACCGACCCGGTAGCCGCCGCCTACGTCCGCCAGACCACGCAGTTCACTCTCGAAAATACGATGAATGACTTCTCAGCCAATATCGGCGGTACTCCGTTTAGCGACTGGGCTGGCCCGGTCACGTTCAATGTGAGTGGGGAGTATCGGAAACTTACGCTGCAGAACGACAGCGATGCTCAGCCAGGAGTCGACGCAGACTGCACGGGGCTGCGTGTCAATTGCGGCCCCGGTACCCCGCAATTTGTCAGCAACGTTGTGGCCAATATGGCCGCCTCTGAGACTATCAGCGAAGCCGCGCTCGAAGCGGAGGTCCCGCTGCTGGCGAAGTTGCCGCTGGTCGAGGCTCTCAACTTCAACGGCGCCGTTCGCGAAACCCACTACAGCACGAGTGGCAATGCCACGACGTGGAAACTCGGACTGACGTGGAATCTGACCGATCAGTTTATGATCAGAGCGGCGCGATCCAGGGATATCCGGGCGCCCACGCTGGTCGATCTGTATTCTCCAGACCAGGTGTTCTTTACTGGCTTTAACGACCTACACACTGGCGTCGCGGGCGACACCTACAATCATTCGCAAGGAAATCCTGCCTTGACGCCGGAGGTCGCGAACACAACCACGGCGGGATTCATCTATCGCCCGAGTTGGCTGCCGCGATTCAATCTCATCCTCGACTACTACGACATCAAGATCAGCAACGTGATCACCGCGGTAGATCCCAACAACCCGGTGATACAGCAGCAGTGCGAGTCATCGGGCGGCACCTCACCCTATTGCAGCATCTATGTTCGTCCCTATCCGTTCAGCAACCGCACGCCGGCAAACTTTCCAACCGCGATCCTTACGGAATCCTTGAACGTTGCGAACACGGTCACGCACGGGGTGGATCTCGAGGCAGACTACAATTTCGACCTCGCGAGTCTGTCCTCGGGCACACCTCAGAATCTGGGGCTGCGGATTCTCGGGACATGGCAGCCCACGCTCGCTACGCAGACGATCCCCGGGACGCCGTACGTGGAGGCTGCGGGAATTGCTGGGTTTAACGACATAACCTTAGGTGTGTCAAAGTTTCGTATCAATGCCGAAGTGGATTATTCGTTGGGTGGCTTCAGCGCAATTGTCCTTGAGCGCTGGATGTCAGGCGTGTCCCCCTATCCGCCTGGGACCCCGAGCTCAATCCCCAACGTGCCCGCGTACAGCTATACCGATCTGACGTTCGCCTACAAAATCGGCGCCGGAAAAGGAGACGTGCAACCGTTCCTCTCGATTCAGAATCTCTTTGATAAACAACCGCCAAATATCGGCAACAATCCGAGCGTCCCGGGGCTCTTTTATCCCATCCCGTTGGGCTACGATGTCGTAGGGCGGTATTTCACTGCCGGCGTTCGGCTGAGGTTCTAGGTTGAAGCGGTGAGGTTTAGGCCGGGCCCGTTGGACATAGGCAGACGTTATTATCGTGATACTCGGCGGAGCCTGCGCGTCGGCGCGGCCCGTGTCCGTCGCTTCGCCCACGCCCGTGATCGGATTGTGGTGAGCGACATCCTGTCCGAGGAGGGGAGGACCCCAGCCGTCTCCTTCGGCAAGCCAATAGCGTATCAGCCCTGTGAAGTCGGAGTGCCGGCGGATGTCGATGCCGGCTTCGTCCAAGCATTGCATTAGGCAGGCCGGAGCGACGCGGTTGAAAAATCGCCCGCGCAGCATCACGAAGGCACCGGATGAGAATCCTTACTCTAAGCGACGCCGCGCGATACGAAGTGAGAGTGGTCACGATTCTCTGCCTGGCGGTGGGGCTCATGACCTTCGAACAATCCAGCGTCTTCTATTTGATGCCTTTCATTCGCCCGGCCCTGGATCTCACCCACGGCCAGGTGGGAGCGTTGGCGTCGGCATACTGGGTGACGTTTGCGATATCGAGCTATGCAACGAGCCAGCTGGCGGACCGGCTTGGCAGGCGCAAGACCTTCCTGGTCGTGACGTTAGTGTTGATCTCCGTCTTCTCGGTAAGCTCGGGTCTGGCGTGGTCCTTCCGTTCCCTGATGGTCGCTCGTGCCGTCATGGGATTGCTGCAGGGGCCTCTCGTCCCGGTCGTGCAATCCATCGTCGCATTGGAGTCACCCGAGAAACGGCGCGGTACGAACATGGGTATCGTCGGAAATCTGGGCCCGGGAATACTGCAGGGCGTAGTCGCCCCGATTGTCCTGGTCCAGGTCGCGGCCTTGTTCGGGTGGCGCGCTGGTTGTTTTCTTCTTGTTGTGCCGGGGACGATTTGCGCCGGGCTCACGGCGCGCTACGTTCGCGACCCGTCGCCAGCCCGACATTCAGCCATTGCCCTAAGCGCCGCGGAAGCGCCGAAGCGCCCCAATCTCCTCGAGGTGCTCGCCTTCCGCAACGTCTGGCTCTGCGCAGTCGCCTGCTGTCTCTTCATCGCATATACGAGCTTGAGTGTCGCCTTCCTGCCTATTTTCTATGTGGAAGTTCGTCATTTCACCTCGCAGCAAATGAGTTTTCTGATGGGTCTCCTGGGCGTCGCAATAATCGTGTTCGCCATCCTCGTCCCGATGGCGTCGGACCGCATTGGGCGTAAGCCGGCAATGATCACGGCAAGCCTGCTCGGTATCGTGACTCCGCTGGCGTCCCTATACTACGAGAGACCGGTTGCCGTGCTTCTGAGCCTGGTCTTCGCGGGATGCACGCTGTGGGGTACGGGAAGCATAGTGATGGCGACCATTCCATCCGAGACTGTACCGGCGCGCTCAATATCCACGACGATCGGTCTCATCATCTCCCTGGGGGTTCTCGTTGGCGGTGTCGCTGGACCCGCATTGGGCGGCTGGTGTGCGGACCAGTGGGGCCTGCAGGCGCCGCTTCTTCTGCAGGTTTGCTGCGCCCTCGCCATGGCGTCCATTTCAGTTGCTTTTCGGGAAACTCGCTTCCGCAAAGCCAACGACCTGACCGAGGAACGCGCGGGTAGCCTAAGCCAAGACCCTTCCTGAGCACCGGCAGCGAGTCTGGTCTCAAACTGGCCTTTTCGGGGAGCCCAGGTCAATGAATCCCACACCGCATGCTCGAGCGGCGACCGCCTAAATTTGGCTAGGCTGTCTCCTGAACGCCGCGGACGATTGAGCGCGGCGAGGCGCCGAAAGCTCTCTTGAACGCAGTGCTGAAATGCGAAGGATTCGAAAATCCGCAGAGCATGGCGATGTCGGTGATCGAACCATTCCTCACCTCACCGGACTTAAGCATGGAGTGCGCCAGCTTCAGGCGCTCGCCTTGCAGGTATTCGGAGAGGGTTCTGCCGTCGTCTCTGAAAAGGTCGTGTAGGTAACGGAGCGACAGGCCACACTCGCGGGCGATCTCGGTCAAAGTGAGGTCGGGATTGGTCATGCGGGCTCTGATAATCCGCTTGGCGCGCGCAATATTTGCGCTACGCACGGGCTGTTCGCTCGAGTGGGCATCTCCGCAGCCGTCGAGCGCTAGAATTGCCAATTCGCCGATGTTTCGCGACGCCCTGATGAATTGATCGTCAGTCATGGCTGCAGCACTGCGCTGCAGCGCCGCTATCGTTTCATATACGAGCCGCCAGGGACCATCGTCAGCTCGCCTGGTGCGCGAGCAGATGTCGCTGCGCCAGATGATGCGCGCCTCTACGAATTGGCGCGGCACGTAGAAGTACACCGTATCGTTATCGCCGTATTTCGTCTGCAGCAGAGGCTCCGCAAGAGACACCATGGTGATGCTGCCTGGCGCGCAAAGAGATTCCCTGTTGCAATGAACGAGCTGTTGATTACCGCAGAGGGGCGCCCAAAAGCCGTAACGATCCTCGCCGTCCGAATCAATTTCGAGCGGTCCACGTTGAAGTTCCGCACTACCTAAGGAGGTGTAAAGGCGAGTCACCATGAACCCCTCATACGAGCGCGTTCGCGCCTTGACCCGAAAATGGGGCTCGCGTTTCAACCGGACACTGAACTGGGCGATATTTCTGGCTACATAATCCTTCCAGGCGTTCTGTGCGCCCGGCGCAGTTTCTTCTGACCCCTCAACAGAGTCATGAATCGGATGGGACCTCCCACCTACCTGACCCCGCATCACGGCCCTGATCTACGGCATGACAAGACCGCCCCCCGCGCACAATCGATCATATATTTTGTGCCCATCGTAGATCCGTCTTTGAGCGCAAGTCAATGAAGCGGCGCGACTTAAGGTTCTTCCTGGTAGAGCAGAATGGCACTCCTTGCAGGTCTGGCGGATCAGCGTACGGTCGCCACGCACACTCTTGCGCAGGTGCGTGCTCAGAAAAGTCTGGACGACGCTGAGACAAGAAGCCAAGGGGGTCCTGCGGTTAAGGTTAGTCCACGCTTCTGTGCCCAGATTATATGACGACGCTGGCAATTCTTCGCAGGGGGAGTGGGGATACGTGCCGCCGGAGTACCGCACGTTCGCGGCTAGGCTTTTCAGACGCTCCTCATGACCGGCCTCTTTGCGTGGTTCATTGGCCCGTCGGTCAGTGATTGAGGGCAGTGTATATATGTCGACTGCGGCTAAGGCTGGCTCATCGGTAGAGGGGAAAGGTCTTTACATTAACGGCCGTTGGCAGCCCGCCGTATCTGGTAGGTCGCTGCCTGTGGTTGCGCCGGCCGACGGCAACGCCTACTCATCGATAGCGATGGGAGATCGCGAGGACGTCGACGCCGCGGTCGCCGCGGCGCGCAGCGCGGTAGAAGGCGGAGCCTGGAGCAAATTCACTGCGACCGAACGAGGCCGGGCTCTGTCGCGATTAGCCAGCCTGATCCTCGAAAATTCTGCGGAAATTGCCGCCATCGAAGCCCGAGACACGGGCAAGCCACTCAAGACCGCGACCGGGGATGCGATAGCGACCGCGCGATATTTTGAATATTACGGCGGCGCGGCCGACAAGCTTCACGGCGAGACCATTCCGTATCTGGACGGATTCATGGCCTCGACTCTGCGGGTTCCGCTAGGTGTGACCGCCCACATCATCCCCTGGAACCTGCCGATTCAGATCTTTGCGCGATCAGTCGCCCCTGCGCTGGCGGCCGGCAATGCGACGGTGGTGAAGCCGGCAGAAGATGCCTGTCTCGGGGTCGTCAGGCTCGTGGAATTCGCTGAGCACGCCGGCTTGCCGCCAGGAGCGCTGAATATCGTCACCGGTACCGGCCCAGTCGCCGGGGCGGCCCTTGCCAGCCACCCTGGCATCGACTTCATATCCTTTACGGGTAGCCCCGAAGTCGGGTCGCTCATCCAGATTGCCGCTGCGAAAAACCACGTCGGCGTGACGCTCGAGCTCGGCGGAAAGTCACCGCACGTGGTCTTCGGTGATGCCGATCTGGAGGTCGCCATACCGGCCATCGTTGCAGGCATCGTCGCGAACGCCGGCCAGACCTGTTCGGCCGGATCCCGAGTTCTAGTCGAGCGCAGTGCCTACGATGCATTTGTCGAACGGCTGGCTGAGCGCTTCTCGGCGGTGGTCGCCGGGACGCCGGAAATGAACCTCGATCTCGGGCCGTTGGTCAACGCCAAACAGAAAGCGAGGGTTGAGGGATTCGAAGCGCGAGCGCGCGTCGCCGGAGTTCCGATCGTGGCGAGCGGCAGAATCGCCGACGGCGTACCTGCAGGTGGTTTTTTCGTCCAGCCGAGACTGTACGGGCCCGTGCCTCGAGGTGGCGAGCTCGCGCACGAAGAGGTCTTCGGTCCGGTGCTAGCGGTTTTGTCATTTGACAATGAGAGCGACGCGGTGCAGCTGGCCAATGGCACGGAATACGGTCTAATGGCGGCGGTGTGGACACGCAACGGCTCACGCGCGCTGCGCGTCGCGCGCGGGATCCGTGCGGGCCAGGTCTATGTGAACGGATTTGGGGCGGGCGGCGGCATCGAACTGCCCTTCGGCGGCATGAAGAAATCCGGACATGGCCGGGAAAAAGGCTTCGACGCGCTCTACGAATTCTCGACCACGCAGACTTTGATCGTTCGCCACGGCTGAGCGGCCTGCCCAAAACGGGAAATAACCAATGCGACTCAAGAATAGAAAAGCAATTGTGACCGGCGGTGCCAGCGGATTCGGAGCTGAGATCGCCCGGACATTTGCCCGCGAAGGCGCATCCGTGCTCATTCTGGACCGTAACGAGGCGGGCGCCGAGGCGGTCGCGGCGGAGTTTGGCGGGCTGGCTTTGTATTGTGACGTGACCAGCCGAACTGACGTTGTCGCAGCCGTTGACTTCGCAATCGAGAAATTCGGAGTAGTTGATCTGATGATCAACAATGCGGGCTGGTGTTACCCCAACAAGCCTATGCTCGATGCGTCGGAGGAAGAATTCGATCGCGTTTACAGCGTAAACGTGAAGTCCATATTCCACGTCGCGAACGCCATTGTTCCGCACATGCGCGCTCGTAAGGGCGGTGTGATCGTCAATGTTGGATCGACCGGCGGCATCCGGCCGCGCCCAGGCTTGACCTGGTACAACGGGTCGAAGGCCGCGGTGCACATGCTGTCGCGGTCAATGGCTATCGAGCTGGCGCCCGATCATATTCGTGTGAACTGCGTTGCTCCCGTGATGGGGGTGACAGGACTTCTCGAGAATTTCATGGGCATGCCCGACACACCGCAGAATCGCGCCAAGTTTATTGCGACCATACCGTTGGGCCGCTTCAGTAATCCCTCCGACGTTGCCGGAGCATGCCTCTACCTTGCATCGGATGAGGCATCTTTCGTAACGGGTGTTGTCCTAGAGGTAGACGGAGGGCGCACAATCTAGCTGCCCGCCCGGGCGTCGGCTTGATTCCCGATCACGTGATTTCATCGAGGCGCTCTAAGAAAGACGAGTGGTGGTTACTCCCGCCGTGATTCGAGGACTGCAACAAGAGCCGACCGCGCAAGGCGCTTCGCATGAACCACTCCGTGAGTTCATGTAATGTTTGCATCAACCTGCTGCCAGTCCGGTCTAAGGGGGCAACTCCATGTGCTGCATACTTCCGGGATCTACGGCGCCCGCCCAGGCGAATCAAGAGACATCGGTTCAGCGTCCCGAGCTCACCTTCAGCCCATACCCGATTTGGGGCACAAAGGAAAAGTACAATCTTCAGGAGTACCTGCTCGATTGGCCTCTGGCTCCCGAAAACGCCAAATACGCAGCGATCAGCGTGGCGGCTCTCAAGCAGGATACCTACACCATCTGCGGCTTCTCTCGAGCTTATCGCGATAATGGGCACCCACAGTTTTGGGGTCGGATCGTGGGTACCGCCGGTCACGATGCCGCGACGAGGTGGCTTGATACTGAATTTCGCAAGCTGGGTCTGCAAATGTCCTCAGTTCGACTCGAGGTGCCACCGCAGGTTTTTCAGGAACGGTGGACAGTTGCCGTTACCAGCAGTCGCGGAGCGCTGAACCTGACCATCGCATCCCCACCGTTTCAAAGCACGACCTTCCCGTCTGCGTGCACACACGACATGAAGATAAGGGACCTGGCGGTCGAGTACGTCGGCTTGGGCACGGCGGCAGATTTCCGCGGCCGAGACGTGCGGGGGAAAGCCGTCATGATCTATTCGCACCCGATGCCAAGTTTGTACATCGGCTCTGCAGATCGCTACTCAGCAGTTGTCCGCGCCGCTAGCGCCGGGGCTGCCGTCATCCTGGTGACCGTAGCGCTTCCGGGCGATGTGACGGGCTTGGCCCTGTGGGGTCAAGTCGTCGCTAGCGGTGCGCAGCCACCACCCCTATTTTCAGTAGGCTTGATGGAGTTCGAGTCGCTCCGCAGCTTGATTGAAAACGATGCCAATCCGAGGTTGAGCATCGATATGACGACCCAGACGATTCCCCAACCGCAGACCACGCAGGTGATCGGTGTGCTGCCGGGGGCTACGCACGAGAACACAATAATCATCGCCCATATGGATGGGTACTACGACGGTGCGTACGACAACGGTCAGGGCATTGCCTCGTTACTGGCGTTGGCGCGTTTCTACGGCCAGGTTCCGAAATCTAAGCGCAAGCGGACCCTCTACTTTGTAGCCACCCCGGGTCACCATGATCCTAATCGCGTCGGCACGCAATGGATGCTAAGAAATTGGCAGGCGATCTTTGCCGAGACGGCTCTGCTCATCAATATCGAGCATCCAACAGCTATCCCCGCTGTCGATATTGGCGGCATCCTGGAGCACTACAACGGCCAGGGTACCCCGCTGAGCTGGTATATCGGAGGTAGCGATAAACTTAAAGAGCTTGGACTTAAGACGCTCCGGGAGTTTGGCGTCTCGATCGTCGAGCATGCGGCGCCTGGGCTTACCGAGGGCGGCAGAAAGGGCCAGAGAGCAACCGACGGCTACGGCGCGCCTCCGGGTGAGGGGTATGACATCGGGCATCTTGCGCCTTTCTTTCAACTCATTGGCGCGGATTACCCCTACCACTCGACGTTGGAGAATCCCGAGAACATACACTGGCCCGCGCTGGCGAATGTGACCAGGGCGCATGCCAAGTTCATCGACCTGGCTGACCAGATTAGGATTGAGGACCTTCGCGGTCACAACCACCCGCTCGATGTATCGAAGGTGCAGTAGCTGAGGACGGGAATATGATCAGCAGGCCATTTGTCGCAGTGAGCCAGCCAGGGTACCCATCACCTTGGATCAGCATGAGAGCGCTATCAAATGGGCCTCAAGGCACCGAGTGCGTCTGAGTCCTCTGCGTCCGAGGACAAGCTGAAGTTCGTTTGCGGGCTTGCGAGCGCCGAGGATCTGCTTCCCATTGAGGGTGGCAAATACCTCATCGCGAGTTCCTTTGATGCAAATAGGGCGGTGGGGCTTTACCTGGTCGACACGGCCGAAAAGACTGCACGCCCCATGCAGCTTTCGGTCGCGGCCAAGTTGGACGAGCAGTGCGGTGCTTGTCCTGGTCCGCCGGATTTCACCAAGATCTATACCCACGGAATCGAAATCGGTCCGGGGGATTCGGGCGCGAACCTCGTATACGCGGTCAACCACGGCGGACGAGAGTCCATCGAAGTCTTCAGGGTTTGCTCACGGGACAATACAGCTGCGTGGGTGGGGTGCGTGCTTTTACCGGAGGAATGCTTCGGCAACGCTGTCTGCCGGATGGATGACGGCTCACTTCTCATCACGCAATTCTTTGACAAGAGGGTCGGGTTGCCCACTGGTCAGAACCCTTCGGTAAGCGGACTGGTATTCCATTGGACGCCGGGGAAGGGACTGGCGAAGGTGCCGGGATCCGAGTTCGCCGGGGACAATGGGGTACTTGGCTCCCCAGATGGGACCTCTGTTTTCGTCGCAGCCTGGGCGGCAAATGAGGTTTTGAGGATTCCGCTCAATGGATTAGGTCCTCGTAGAAGCACTAAGCTCGACTTCAGGCCGGACAATCTTCGATGGGCGCCGGACGGGTCGATCCTGATTGCGGGTCAGTCCTCGCCGGTGCCAACGCCAGCAACCGCCCCCACCGTCGCTGGGATGCCTTCAGAAGATTGGGTATTCGCCCGACTAGACCCGCAGAGTATGGCCTCATCGGTCATCCTGAGAGAGAAGGGCACGGCTTCGTTCGGGAATGCAACCACCGCGGTCCAGGTGGGCAATACCGTTTGGTTTGGTACCTACGGGGGCGACCGCATCGCCTATATCGAAATGCCGTGATGGACGGCAGGGAAGCAGCTTCATCTGCAGGAACGAAATGACAACAGCGGCCGCACCCGAGGTTCTCTCCCTCGCTCACGGTGCGGATTGCTGCTCGGTGATCCCGGAGATCGGTGGCAGCATCGGCGCCTGGACGATAAACGGACAGGCCATGCTGCGCAGAGCAAGTGCGTCGAGCATCGCTGCGCGCGACCCGCTCGGCATGGCGAGCTTTCCGCTGGTGCCGTATTCCAATCGAATCGCGCACGGCGAGTTCGAGTGGAAGGGCAGGCGCGTTCGCCTTGAGCAGAATTTCCCCCCCGAGCCTTACTCCATTCATGGAGTGGGGTATCGGCGTCCGTGGCGCGTCGACGCACTGACCAAGGACTCGGTCGAGCTCGCCCTCAGTCACCTTCCTGATCCTGACTGGCCGTGGGCGTTCGAGGCACGACAGCGCATCAGGCTGCGGGAAGGACTGCTGCAACTGGATCTTCGCGTCGCCAATCTCGCTGATCATCCGGCGCCTCTGGGATTCGGGCATCATCCTTATTTTCCAAAGAGGGGAGCGCGCCTCACGTTTCGCTCGGAAGGGGTTTGGCTGGTGGATCGCGGTGGGTTGCCCACCGAAAGAGTTGCCCCGTCAGGTGCGTACGACTATTCGAGGGGCCTGCACGTCGAGCATCAGCAGATCGATAATTGCTTTTCGGAGTGGTCCGGATCCGCCCATGTGGAGTGGGACGGGCAGCCATTGGCGCTTGAGATTATCGGCTCGCAGGATCTGCCCCACGCCGTCGTGTATAGCTCCGCGGAGCTCGAAGATTTCTGCTTCGAGCCGGTACCGCACGTCAACAACGCCATCAATCGGCCGGATCAGCGCTCGCACATGCCCATCGTGGAGCCCGGCGAGGCTTTCAGCGCCAGCATTCGATTTCGATCGAGGCCGAGATAGCCTCGGGCGGGAGCTTCAAACCCGGTCCCTCTAACTGGATCCGAATACAGGGTCGCTCCGCGACAGTGCCCTTGGCGCAGTCGCTCAAACAAGACTCTTCATATATGATGTGCCGCCAGTTCCTGGTGTCACATCCGATGAATTCTAAACGGCAGATTCCAGTCGGTGCACGCTAGTGGCCACTACTAACGCGCCTCATCCACGCCCGACCAGTCTCGCTGCTTTTGTATATCACAACCTGCTCGAGCGCATTGTCACGGGTGCGGCCAAACCGGGATCGCGGCTCGTAATCGATCAGCTCGCAAAGCAATTGGAAGTTAGCTTGATTCCTGTGCGTGAGGCACTGGCCAGACTCGGCGCAGAAGGTCTAGTCGAGTACCGCTTGAACCATGGATATCGGGTGACTCCGTCACCCACTGTTGAGTCATATCGCGAGATCTTTATAGCTCGTTTGGCGTTGGAAACCGGAGCCATCCGTCACGCACCAGTGCCCGTCGATGCGGAGCAAATACGACGCTTGCGTGAACTCAATACACAAATCGGGCGATTGCGACCGGGCCGAAGCTATCGCAGCTTCCACCAATTCGTCGAGCTCAACGACGCCTTTCACCTGGCGCTCGTGGAGCTGTCGCGTAACAAGCCTCTGTTGGATCTGTACGCAAAGTTGGCATATGGTTCAAGAACGATCCGCCGCCTGGAGGGCCGCGGCGTGCCGGATCTGGCGCAGAATGTGCGCGAGCACAATAAGATCGTTGGTGCTTTGGAGCAGCGCGATCTTCGTGGGGCCGCCGAAGCCGCCGAGCAACATATATTGGCCGGCATGCATCGGTTCCTGCGAGGCTTAGACCCGAGCGGCTCCAAGCCGAAGCGCGCGCGCGTAGCTAGGGACGCACTGCTCGCGCTGAGCGGAGAAGTGCCGAAAGACCGTAAGTCCACGGTGCAATCGCGTCGCAATAGGATACGCGGTTGACGAGTGTCCCCAGTCGAGGCGTTCGTATCGTCACGACATCACCCAGATGATGCGTGAAGCCCTTGCCAGCCTCGTCCCGATCCTGAGTTGGTGCGAACATTGAGCCTAGGAACAGCATCAAGCCATCGGGGTACTGGTGATGTGGACCGATGGCCTGGCGTGCGAGATCCAGTGGATCCCGGCTGATCAAGCTCATATGACTGGTCGCGCGCAGTTCAAAGCGATCCGTCCCTCGAATCCAAAGCTCCACTTCAGCCGATCGCACCTCGTCGATACCGAAGGTTTCATCAAAGAGCCGAATGAACGGCCCAATGGCACAAGAACCGTTGTTGTCCTTAGCTTTTCCCAGAAGCAGACCGCTGCGACCCTCGATGTCGCGTAAATTGACGTCGTTGCCAAGCGTTGCACCGATGACTTCACCTCGCGCATTGATTGCAAGCACGATTTCCGGCTCTGGGTTATTCCAAACGGACGACCTCAAGATCCCGATGTCACTCCCAAAGCCCACCGAGCTCATCGGTTGAGCCTTGGTGAAGATTTCAGCATCAGGTCCGATCGCGACCTCAAGGTACTGCGACCACAGGCCACGTTCGATGAGCCAGGTCTTGGCGCGTTCGGCAGCCGGTGTGCCAGGCCGCACGCCCCGCAGCGCGGCGTCTATTTCGGGCTTCAGACGCGCCCGAATCTCCTGCGCGCGTGCAGCATCGCCACGTACAGCTTCTTCGATGACGCGCTCTTGCAGACTGATCAAGAAGGTGACACCGCTCGCCTTGACCGCTTGCAGATCGCACGGTGCGAGCAAGCCAGGGACGGAGCTCTCGGCTCGCGGATGCAACGAGTCGCGTATTAGGGCTTCAGCCGACCCCAGAAGTGGGTCGAGATGTGCAATCGGCTGCGTGGCGACCAGTGCATTTTTTTCGTTTAGGAGCTGCGCGACCGTCAGGTAGCGACTCGAGACATCGTAGGCGTGCCCTTGGCTCACCACCACGACGCGGGGCAGATCGGACCCCGGAAGTCGCAAGCGCCCGACCAGGGTGCCGCCATCGACAGGCAGGAGGTGTGACAGTGATTCGTCTTGTTCGCTCACGGGGCGGCCTCGCCAGGAGGCTTCACGCTGCGTCCAACAAACCGTTCGCGCCCCGCCGCATCGTTGCCCAGTGCGAATGCAAGCGTCATGAGCTCATTTTCATGCCGCAGCCCCGCTTCAAGCGGCATTGACATGGACTGACGCACGGCGGCTTTCACGGTTTGGAGTGCCACAGTGGTGTGGCGCGCCCAGCGACTCGCGAGATCGAAGGCGACCGACTCTTCTTGCTTCTCCTCGCTCGTGACTTCCACGATTCCCCATTGAGCTGCGCGCTCCGCGGTGATTGGTTCACCGCCCAGCAGCAAGTGCAGGGCACGGCCATAGCCGATCAGCCGCGGCAAGAGCTGTGAAGCCCCGCCCGCGCCGACCCAACCGAGCCCCACTTCCGGCGCTCCGAGGCGAGTGGAGGGTGCTGCGACACGCACATCCGCACTGAGCGCCATTTCAAGGCCGCCACCGAGAGTCCAGCCCTTCAACGCGGCGATGACGGGCTTGCGGATCGCGCGAATCTCAGTCGCGTATTCCAAGCGATTTCGGAAGTCGAACGCTCCGCTGTATTCCTCGAGGGCCTTGATGTCGCTACCGGCACAGAAGGCGCGAGAGCCCGCTCCGTGCAGGACAACGCAGCGGACGGAGTCGTCCTCATTGATCGCGCGGCACGCCGCCGCCAACTCGCCGGCCATAGCGGGCGTCATGGCGTTGTGCTTCTCGGGGCGATCGAGGAGCAACGACGCTACCGCATCCCGACGCTCCCAACGTACACGACCACTCATCGGACGACCCCCGTTTGACGCAGGCGCGCAATGTCCGGTTCTGTCCATCCCGCCTGCTGCAGTATCTCGTCAGTATCCTCACCCAAACGCGGCGGCGAGCGCATCGGCCGTTCACGGCTGCCGAAGTCGATCGTTGGGCCCACACACCGTACGGCTTCTCCCTCATAATCGAGCTGACCTAGTAACGGCAGAATCTGCGCGTGCTGCAACGCCTGCGCATAGCTGAGTACGGCACCGCACCATACGCCACGGGATGAAAGCCGTTCGACCCATTCGGCCGTCGATCGCGTGCGCAGGGCGGCTTGCAGAGCCGCGTGCATCTCATCCCGCCATTCCAGCATTTGGGCGGGAGAAGCCTGCTTACGATCGGGCTGTGCATCCACGAGTTCCAACATTCGCGCGGAGCTGACCATTTCGGCAATGACTCGATTGTCGTTTTGACTCAACGCGATCCAGGTGTCCGCAGTCTGGTACACGCCGTAAGGTGGCTCGAGCCAAACGCTGGCGTACGGAGCGCGCCCGCGCGGTGCCAGCTGACCCGTGCGCAGGTAGGTGAGCACCTCTTGGCACTGAATCTCAAGCGCGGCGCCTAACAACGAAACGCGCGCATGCCGCCCTCGTCCAGTGCGATAGCGCTGCACCAGTCCAGCCAGCACCGCTGAGGTTGCAAGGTGCGACGCGCACGTGTCTACGACATAGCTCGGCGCAGGGTGCGGATACGAGTCAGCAGCGCCGGCGCTGTACAGCATACCGCTGAAGGATTGCACCAGCAGATCCTGTCCGGGCGCACTCTCAAGCGGCCCGGTTTCCCCGTAGCCGCTGATCGATACGTAAACGATACGCGGATTGATCTCGCTCAGATGCTCGTAACCGATTCCTAGTCGCTCGGCGACACCGGGCCGGAAGTTCTGCAGCACCACGTCCACGTCCTGCACCAGTCGGCGGACGATCTCCTGACCCTCCTCGCACTTCAGATTCAGCGCAATCGAGCGCTTGTTGCGATTCAAAGCGAGGTAGCTTGTCGTCTCGCCCTGGACATCTACGCCGCAGAGCCGAAACACGCGAGTCAGGTCCCCGGCGAAGGATTCCACCTTGATCACCTCGGCGCCCAGATCCCCCAGCCGCTGCGTGGCCAAGGGCCCGGCCATCGCGATGGTGAAATCCAGAACTCGTACGCCCTTGAGCGGCAGCTCTGCTCCCGGCTCCCCCTGCGCATGGGATTCGGGGCTGATCGCTTCGGTGTTGGTCGCCGCAGTCTGTCCTTCGGTTTTGCGCACGCTTGGAGATCTGGATGGAAACAGCCCTGGTGATGCGGTCAGTGGTTGCGCCGCACGTTCTGCTTCAGAACAGCCCGTGCGTTAGATACGCCTGTTGCGGATCGACCCCGGACAAGATCGCCTTCCGGACCTTGTTCTCAGTATTCACAACCTCGGACACCCGGCGTGCGACCTCCGCGACGTGCTTGCGCGGGATGACCAGTACGCCGTCAAGATCGGCAAATATGAAGTCACCCTCGTGGATCGTGACCTGCCCAATTTGCACGGGTTCCCCGAAGGCCGTGGGCGTCCAGCGCCCGACGATGTCTGCGGGTGTCTGGTAGCGACAAAAAACGGGAAAGCCGATACGACGCACGTACGCCGTATCGCGGGACCCGCCGTCGACCACGTAGCCTCTGACGCCGCGCTTCAAGAGCGTTTCTGAGGACAGCTCGCCCATGTGCGCGAGCTCGTCGTCGTTCGGCTGACACACTACCACCGAGCCCGCCGGTGCCTTGGATAGAAAGGCCGTCCAGTGCAGCAGGGTTTGGTGCGCGCTGAGAGATACGCGCTGCCCGCTCATGGTGAAGGCGGGCCCGATGAGAGTGGCGTCGGGCAGGAGCGCACGAATCTCCCTGGGAAGCGTGCAGTGCTGGATATCCAGCTCGCGCAGCACGTCGTAGACCGCTCCGGAATAAGCGCCCGCAAGCTGGCCAATCCAGACCTGCGCTTGAGAGTCGGTGGTCATGCAAACAGTAGATCATATATGATGTGTCCAAGCAATAACGGCTTGCTCTTTCACACGGCCGCTTGCCTCGCCGCTCGCACTCCAGGAGGGAAAGGATCGATGACTACGCTGCTGAAGGGTCTCGGGTGGGACCACCCGCGGTGCATGGCGCCACTGCTTGCGAGCGCGACCAGTGTTGCGGAGCAGATCGATGTGCGAATCGAATGGACCACCAGGAGCCTGAAGGATTTTGGCGATGGCGACCTTGCGGACAGCACCCGGCACTTCGACTTGCTGGTGTTCGATCATCCATATGTCGGTGCGGCTGCGGCGGGCGACTGGCTGGTCGATTTTGCCGCGTGGCTGCCGCCGTCGGCAGTCGAAGGCCTCGAAGCCGACGCACTCGGGCCGTGCCTGCGCTCTTACCGGGTTGGGGAGCAACTATTGGGTCTGCCGATTGATGCCGCCGCTCAGGTCGCAAGCTACCGTGCCGACTTGCTGGCGCGCTTGGACACGCCGTGCCCTCGAGATCGAGCCGGACTCATCGAGCTCGCCGCCCGTGCCCGTCGAGCAGGACTTTGGGTCGGCATTCCGCTCGTGCCGATCGATGTAATCTGCACCTTTCTGACACTCGCGGCGGCTCTCGGAACGCCGCTGGAGTCTGATGCGCCGGAGTTTCTCAGTGCGCCCAGCATCCGGCTTGTGTTAGATCAGATGCGCGAACTGGCGTCGCTCGCCCATCCTGCGTCCTTAAAGTGGAACCCGATCATGACGTACGAGCACATGATCGCAAATGACGACCTGGTCTACGTCCCGCTGGGGTTTGGCTATAGCAACTATTCGCGCCCCGGCGGCCGGCGCCGGATCAGTTTTTCCGATATTCCCGCGTTCGGGCCGCGCGGATGCGCCGGTGCGATCCTTGGCGGCGCCGGCATTGGCGTGAGCCGTTCGCGCCCCAATACAGCACTCGCCGTCGAATACGCCCGTGCACTGGCAACACCCGACTACCAGCGCGGCGAGTACACCTCGAGCGGCGGACAGCCGGCGAGCGCTAGTGCGTGGCGCGACGAGCACTGCGATGCGGTTACGAACGGGTTCTTTTCATCGACCCGTGCGACCCTGGAGCAGGCGTACTTGCGGCCGACTTTCGACGGCTTCATTCCGTTCTTCAAGGCCGCCGGGGAGCGCCTCCACAGTTACTTGACCGGAGAATCCAGCTTGGAGACGACCACTGAGTGGTTGCGTGCGGCGTACCTCGTTGCGCGGCGAAAGGGGAAACCGTGAACCAAATCCGAGGTTCCTATATCGCCGGACGCTGGATCACGGGTGCGTCCATCGTGGAGCGTTACAGCCCGTCAGATCTTGACCGCTGCGTCGGGCGCTACTACCGAGCCGAGCCCGAGAGCATTCAGGAAGCGGTGCGCGCGGCACGGGAAGCCAGCGGCGCTTGGGGCGCAAGTTCGCCTCAGGAGCGCGCGGCGGCACTGGAGCGTATCGCTGACGGAGTTGCCAGCGTGAGCGAGGAGTTCGCGCAGACCCTGGCGCTCGAGGAAGGCAAGCGCCTGGTTGAAGCGCGCGGCGAGGTCGAGCGCGCCGTGGCCATCTTTCGCTACTTTAGCGGCGAAGCGCTGCGCAATTGGGGGGAATTCGGGCCCTCGACGCGCGCGGGGGTCGACGTCGAGGTCCGCCGAGAGCCGGTCGGCGTCGTCGGCCTTATCACACCGTGGAATTTCCCCATCGCCATCCCGGCGTGGAAGACAGCCCCCGCCCTGGCTTTCGGCAACACGGTGATATTGAAGCCCGCCGACGCGGCACCCGGCTGTGCCTGGTTGCTCGCCCAGGCCATTGAACGGGCCCGCATTCCTGCCGGAGTGTTCAACCTCATCCTCGGTAAGGGCCGTGACGTAGGCGCGGCGTTCACCGGTGCTGACGGCTGCGATGCGATTTCGTTCACCGGGTCGGTCGCGGTGGGTCAGGAACTTGCCGTGCTCGCGGCCAAGAGCCAGCGGCGGCTGCAACTCGAGATGGGGGGCAAGAATCCGCTAGTGATCCTGGAGGATGCTTCGTTGCCTCGCGCGGTGGATGTGGCGGTGCAGAGCGCGTTCTTTCAGACCGGTCAGCGCTGCACGGCAGCCTCGCGAATCATCGTAGTCGATGCCATTCATGATGCCTTCGTGGAGGCGTTGACCGCACGGATGCGCTTATTGAGGGTCGGACACGCCTTGGCGTCCGAGACCAAGATCGGGCCCGTCGCAACCGAGGATCAGTTCACCACCGACGAGAGCTACTTGAAACTCGCCCGGGAGGAGGGGGCCCAAGTGGTCGGTGGCGAGCGCTTGGACTGTACGCCCCGCGGGCTGTACTTGCGGCCTGCATTGCTGCTCGGCACGCACAACGCAATGCGGGTCAACCGGGAGGAGATCTTTGGACCGATCGCCGCCGTCATACGCGTGCCAGATGCTGAGGAAGCCTTGCATACCTCTAATGACAGCGAATTTGGCTTAAGTGCGGGCGTGTGCACCGATTCGCTCGCACTGGCGAGCGAGTTCCGGCGTCGGATGAGAGCGAGCATGGTGATGGTCA
>Ga0335079_10001114_pt1 | contig 30633 bp, 27 predicted proteins | sample Lox_Sample_33_FD_206719 | JGI IMG/M metagenome (GOLD analysis project Ga0335079, IMG submission 206719) | Soil microbial communities from Loxahatchee National Wildlife Refuge, Florida, United States - Lox_Sample_3.3 | ecosystem: Environmental > Terrestrial > Soil > Wetlands | place: USA...
GGCCCGCTGGTCGGCGGGTACATCACCGACAGCCTGTCCTGGCGCTGGATCTTCTACATCAACATGCCGATCGGCGGCGCCGCCCTCATCTACCTCGCCCTGACCCTGCACGTGCCGCTCCACAAGGTGAAGCACAAGATCGACTACCTCGGCGCGGCGCTGCTCGCGGTGGCCGCCTCCTCGCTGGTGCTGCTGACCACCTGGGGCGGCACCCAGTACCCCTGGCGGTCGGCGCAGATCATGGGCCTGGGCGCCGTGGCCATAGCGGCGACGGCCGGGTTCATCGCGGTCGAGCGGCGGGCCGCTGAACCGGTCATTCCGCTGCACGTGTTCCGGAACCGGAACTTCTCGCTCGTCACGGCGATGAGCTTCCTGCTCGGGCTGGCCATGTTCGGCGCGCTCACCTTCCTGCCGCTGTACCAGCAGACGGTGCAGCGCCTGTCGGCGACCGAGAGCGGGCTGATGCTGATCCCGCTGATGCTCGGCTCGACCGTCACCACGCTGATCGCCGGGCGGGTCACCACCAAGACCGGCCGGTACAAGGCGCTGCCGATCATCGGCGGCGCGGTCATGACGGTGGCCATGTACCTGCTGACCATGCTGAACGTCAACACCAGCCTGGTCACCTCGGGCCTGTTCTTCGTCGTGCTGGGCGTCGGCATGGGCTTCCTCATGCAGATCACCACCCTCGTCGCACAGAACAGCGTGGCCATGAGCGACATCGGCGTGGCCAGCAGCTCGCGGACGTTCTTCCAGCAGATCGGCGGGTCGATCGGCGTCTCGGCGTTCGGCGCGATCTTCGCCCACCAGCTGACCAGCGAGCTGCACACCAAGATGCCCGCGCTGCACCTGAGCGCCGGCGGCGGCCAGCTCAACCCGGTGGTGGTCGCCCACCTGCCCGCGGTGGTGAAGAACGTCGTCTTCGCCGCGATCACGCACGCGACCACCACCGTGTTCTTCTTCGCCGCGCCGGCCGCGGCGCTGGTGTTCGTCCTGGCCTGCTTCCTCAAGGAGGTGCCGCTGCGCGGCCGGCCGTCGGCCGAGGAGCCCGCCGCCGAGGCGCCGGAGCTCGTCGGCTGATAACGGCAGCGGCCGCGCCCGGGCTGGAACGTTCCCCCGGGCAGCGGCCGCGCGGCTCGGTTCAGAACTCCCCGTACGGGACCGCCTCAAGGATCTCGACCGTGGCGGCCCGGCCGTTCGGCATGGTGTAGGTCGCGGTGTCGCCGACCTTCTTGCCGGAGATGGCGCTGCCCAGCGGGGAGCGCGGGGAGTAGACGTCGATCGGCGACCCGCTCTCCTCGCGCGAGGCCAGCAGGAAGGTGACCTCGTCGTCGTCGCCGTCGAAGCGGACGGTCACCGTCATGCCCGGGCCCACCACCCCGTCGGTGCGCGGCGGCTCCCCGACCCTGGCGCTTTGCAGGATGTGCTGGATCTGGTTGATCCGGGCCTCCTGCTTGCCCTGCTCCTCCTTGGCCGCGTGGTAGCCGCCGTTCTCGCGCAGGTCGCCCTCGTCGCGGGCGGCCTCGATCTTCTTCGCGATCTCCACCCGTCCTGGCCCCGAGAGATGATCAAGCTCGGCCTTCAGCCGGTCGTATGCCTCCTGGGTAAGCCAGGTGACGTGGTCGTCGCGTGTCTCGGTCACGGGTACTCCTCGGCTGCAGAGCGGACGGTGAGGTCCGCCGGAGCCCTGGTGGGCTCCTCGGGGTAATTCTTGAGGTTAACAAGGCTTAACGCATGAGCAGTGCCAGTCAATAGCCGGCGGCCGCCGGGAATCTGGCCCGGGGGGCTGGGTATCCGGCCGCGAGTTGCGAGGAATGACGTTCCCTCACCCGCGGTTGTCATGCATGATGTATTCCCTGCGTTGCCGCGCTGGTGCCCATGGGTGGCCCGGCGGCGTCTGCTGACCCCCGCCCCGCGTTCCTGAAAGGACGTTCTGCCTGCCATGCTTGACGATCCTGCCGCGACGGACCGCCGCCGGCCAGCGCCGTTGCGGCTGATGGCGGTGCACGCGCACCCTGACGACGAGTCGAGCAAGGGTGCGGCGACGATGGCGCGATATGTCCGCTCCGGGGCAGATGTCATGGTCTGTACCCTCACCGGTGGCGAGCGGGGCGACATTCTCAACAAGGCCATGGACCGGCCCGGGATCCGGGCCAGCCTCCCCCGCATCCGGCGGGAGGAGATGGCCAGGGCCCGGGAAATCCTGGGCGTGGACCAGCAGTTCCTCGGCTTCACCGATTCCGGCCTGCCCGAGGGCGACCCGCTCCCGCCGCTGCCGGAAGGCTGCTTCGCGCTGCAGAAGCTGGAGGACGCCGCCGAGCCGCTGGTCCGGGCGGTGCGGGAGTTCCGGCCGCACGTGATGCTGACCTACGACGAGAACGGCGGCTACCCGCACCCTGATCACGTGATGACCCACCGGGTCAGCGTGGAGGCGTTCGACGCCGCCGCCGACCCCGACCGCTACCCCGGCTCCGGTGAGCCCTGGCAGCCGCTGAAGCTGTATTACTTCGTCACCTTCCACAAGGCCCGGTTCACCGCGTTGCACGAGGAGATGGAGCGGCGCGGGCTGGAGTCCCCGTACGCGGAGTGGTTCGCGCGCTGGGATGACGAGGACCGCGCGGCCGCCAGGCCCGAGCTGGAGATCACCACCCGCGTGCCGTGCGGCGACTTCTTCGGCGTCCGCGACCAGGCGCTGCTCGCCCACGCCACCCAGATCGACCCGGAGAGCTCCTGGTTCGCCTGCCCGGTGGAGGTCCAGCAGGAGGCGTGGCCGACCGAGGACTATCACCTCGCCAGGTCGTTGGTGGATACTGAACTGCCAGAGGATGACCTGTTCACCGGCATCCGGGAGAGGGTGAGGCTGTGAGCGTGCTGGCCGCCACATCGGCCAGTGCCGTCGTGCCCGGCGTGCTCGGGTTCCTGGTTGTGGCCGGGATGGGCGTGGCGCTGTTCTTCCTGCTGCGCTCGCTCAACAAGCAGCTCCGCAAGGTGATCCCGCCCGAGCCGAAGTGGCGCCAGAGCGGGCCGGGCGCGCCGGGCGCGCCGGACTCCTTACGGCGCGAGCGCCAGCCCGTAGGCGAGCAGGACCTCCCCGGGCCCGAGTGAGACGTCCCGGCCGGGCAGCCGCCCGAAACCGGCCCCGGCGTACAGCCGGTGGGCGGCGCGCATCTCCGGCAGCGTCAGCAGCAGCAGATGCCGGACTCCCTGCTGGGCGGCGCGCTCGATCACCGCGGTGACCAGCGCGGCGCCGATGCCCCGCCCGCGCGCGTCCGGGGCGACCGCCAGCGCCCTGATCTCCGCCTCCGCCGGACTCCGCGTGATGTTCCCGCCCGGCCAGGGCAGCAGCATGACGGTGCCGACAACCTCGCCGCCGTCTACCGCGGTCAGCACCTCGCCGGTGCCGTCGGCCCCGAGAGCGTGCAGCGTGGCCGCGTACCGGGAGTGCGCGGTCAGGAACCCGTCCGCCCGGTAGGCGGCGACCCGCAGGTCGCCGATGCGGGCGAGCTCGTCCGGCCGGGCGTCGCGCACGATCACGCCCGGCTCAACCGGGCCGCCGCCCCGCGCATTCCGCGCCGCCCTCACCACCTGGGTACCCTGGGAAGTGGCAGCCGAAGCGGAGGAACGCGATGAGTGACGGCGGCGCTGTGCCCCAGGTGCCCGCGGCCGAGGTGCCCGCTGACGGGTACCTGCTGGATGTGCGGGAACCCGACGAGTGGGCGGCCGGGCACGTGCCCGGCGCGCTGCACATCCCGCTCGGCGAGCTGAACGCCCGCTACACCGAGATCGAGCGCACCCCGGCGCTCTACGTGATCTGCCGGTCCGGGAACCGCTCGAATCACGCGGCGCAGGCGCTGGCCGGGGCGGGCTGGCAGGCGCATAACGTCTCCGACGGCATGATCGGCTGGCACGCCGCGGGCCGTCCCATGACGGGCGAGTCCGGCCAGCCGTTCGTGGCCTGACCGGGCCGGCGGCCCTCAGCGGGGCACGTAATCTTCATTACAGATGCATCCGGAGATCCGGCGATCATGAGGTGATCATGGAATACGTCAACTTTGGCGGGACGGGCATGCGCGTGTCGCGGGTGTGCCTGGGGATGATGAGCTTCGGGAACAACAGCGAGCGGCCGTGGGTGCTCGATGAGGACGCGGCGGAGCCGATCGTCCGGGAGGCGGCCGACGGCGGCGTGATCTTCTTCGACACTGCGGACATCTACTCGGCCGGGGCCAGCGAGGTGGCCACCGGGCGGCTGCTGGGCAAGTTCTTCCAGCGCGACGAGGTGGTCGTGGCCACCAAGGTGTTCATGCCGATGGGGGAGGGTGAGAACGCCGGGGGCCTGTCCCGCAAGCACATCCTGTCCGCGATCGACGCGTCGCTGCGGCGGCTGGACATGGACTACGTCGACCTCTACCAGATCCACCGGTGGGACCCGCGGACGCCGATCGAGGAGACGATGGAGGCGCTGCACGACGTGGTGCGCTCCGGCAAGGCCCGCTACATCGGCGCGAGCAGCATGTTCGCCTGGCAGTTCGCCAAGGCCCAGCACGCGGCGGACCGGCACGGCTGGACCCGGTTCGTGTCCATGCAGAACTACTACAACCTGCTCTACCGCGAGGAGGAGCGGGAGATGATCCCACAGTGCCTCGACCAGGGCGTCGCGGTGATCCCGTGGAGCCCGCTCGCCCGGGGCATGCTGGCGGGCACCCGGACCAGGTCGGGGGAGCGCCGCACCACCCGGGCGAACTCCGACCCGTTCGGCGACAGCCTCTACCAGCACCCGGCCGACTTCGACGTGGTGGACGCCGCGGCTGGGGTGGCGGCCGGGCGCGGGGTCCCGCCGGCCCAGCTGGCGCTGGCCTGGCTGCTGCACCGGCCGGGCGTGACCGCCCCGATCGTGGGTGCCACCAGGCCCGGCCACGTGGCGGACGCGCTCGCCGCCGTGAAGCTCGACCTGACCGCGGACGAGATGCGCCGCCTGGAGGAGCCCTACGTCCCGCACCCGGTGCTGGGCCACAGCTAGGCAGGGGCCTGCGTCAGGGGAGCCGGGGGCGTGGCGACGGAACGGACGTGATCATGACGCAAAGCCGGGCTGGCCTGCTGGGGGGGCACCGGGTAGGTAGGCGAGGCCGACCATGCCGGCCAGTTCGGCGAGGGTGATCTCGAACATGGGGGCGGCGTCGTCCAGCGCGAAGTGCAGGTGCCCGAAGACCTCCAGGCTGACCATGCCGTAGAGCCGCACCCAGCAGCGCAGGAAGGTCAGGAACGCGCCCAGCGGCAGGTCGGACCCGAGCCCGTCGCGGTAACGGGCGAGCTGGGCACGCAGGCTGGGGTCCATCTCGTCATCGGCGGCCACCGGGAACGGGTGCCTGCGCCACAGTTCCAGGAACAGCGAGAAGAACTCGCCGCTGAACTTCTGCGCGTTCTGCTCGCAGATGGCGATCACGTTGTCGTGCACGGCCTGCAGGGTGGGCAGCGGTGTCCCGAACAGCAGGCCGAACTCCGCCTGGTGGGCGAGCGACCAGTGCCGGAACTCACGGCAGGCGGCGATCAGCTTCTGGGTCAGGTCGCCCCCGCTCGCCTGGCCGGCCCGGGCCACCGCGGCGTGGATGCCGTCGGCGATCTCGGCGAAGATGTCCGCGACGACGTGCTCGATCAGGTCCTCGTGGCTGGCGAAGTACCGGTACAGGGCGGGGGCGGTCATCCCCATCTCGCGGGCGATCGCCCGCAGCGAGACCGCGTCCGGGCCGCCCGCCACCAGGATGCGCCTGGCGGTCTGCTTGATCTCCCCGGTGGTCGCGGCCCGGGCACGGTCGCGCCGGCTCGGTGCCTGGACCACGCGGGCCCCCTTCCTGAACGGGCTTGACATTCGTGAACGGCGTATGCCAAGTTAACACTGTTTGCAGTTTACATCATTTACCAATGTGAACAGATGGTAACAGTCTAGCGGCGGAGGGACCGATGTTCGAGGCGTGGGGGCATGTCGTGTACCGCCGCAGGCGGCTGGTCCTGCTGGTAGCGGCGGCGGCCGTGGCCGTGGCGGCGCTGTGGGGGACGGGCGTGTTCGCCCGGCTGCAGTCCGGCGGCGGCTTCACCGCCCCGGGCAGCCAGAGCCAGCAGGCGAGCGATCTGGCGACACGGGCGTTCGGGCGGGACACGGCCGACGTGGTGGTGCTCTACCGCAGCCCGGTCCTGACCGCGGCGGACCCGGCCTACCGGGCCGCGGTCACCCGGAGCCTGGCCGCCCTGCCCGCCGGCCGGGTCCTGTCGTACCAGACGTACTGGACCACCCGGTCGCCGCTGTTCGTGGGGGCGGGCGGCCATGAGACGTACGCGGTGCTCCGGCTCGCCGGCGGGACCGACGCCGCCCAGATGAAGACCTACCAGGCCATCAGCGGCAGGCTCGGCGTCCCGGGCCTGACCACGCGGGCCGGCGGCCAGATCCCGACCGAGCTGGCGATCAACAGCGAGGTCAAGGCGGACATCGGCCGGGCCGAGGGGATCTCCATGCCGGTGCTGCTGATCCTGCTGCTGGTGATCTTCGGCAGCCTGGCCGCGGCCGGCCTGCCGCTGGCGATCGGCGCGATCGGCATCCTCGGCTCGTTCGCCGCGCTGCGGCTGCTGACCCTGGTCACCGATGTGTCCATCTACTCCATCAACATCACCACGATCCTGGGCCTGGGGCTGGCCATCGACTACGGGCTGTTCATGACCGCCCGGTTCCGGGAGGAGCTGCGCGGCCAGCCCACGGTGGAGGACGCGCTTGCCCGCACCGTGGCCACGGCCGGCCGGACCGTCGCCGTGTCCGGCGTCACGGTCGCGGTCGCGCTGGCCAGCCTGATGCTGTTCCCCGAGATGTTCCTGCGCTCCATGGGCTACGGCGGCGTGGCGACCGTCGCGGTGGACATGCTGGCCGCGCTCACCGTCATGCCCGCGCTGCTGGCGGTGCTCGGCCACCGGGTCAACGCGCTGAGCATCCGCCGCCGCGGCCGGCCCGGCACGCGGCGGCCAGCCGCTGGCGAGGCCGGCGGCGGCTGGTACCGCATCGCCCGCAGCGTCATGCGGCGCCCGGCCCTGTACGCGGTCGCGATCATGGTGCTGCTGCTCGCGCTCGGTGCCCCGTTCCGCCACATCACCTGGGGCGGCACCGACGCCCGCGCGCTGCCCGCGAGCTCGGCGCCGCGGGTGGTGGCGCAGGCCCTGGCCAGCGACTTCCCCGCCAACGCCACGACTCCCATCGAGGCCGTGGTCAGGTTCGCCGGGCCCGCGGGGGCTCCCGGCGCGCCCGGCACCCCCGCGCAGCGGGCGGCCCTGGCCGGTTACCTGACCCGCCTGGATCACGTCCCCGGGGTCATCGCCGGGCAGGTGACAGGCCTGGCGGGCGGCGTGGCGCGGGTAGACCTGCGTTATGCCGCCAATGCGGGGTCGGCGGCGGCGCGGGCGCTGGTGACGCGGGTGCGCGCGGTGCCACCGCCGGCCGGGGCGCGGGTCTACGTGGGCGGCACGACCGCGCAGCTGGTGGACGAGCTGGCCAGCCTGGGCCGCACCCTGCCGTGGATGGCGCTGGTGGTCGTGCTCGCCACGTTCGTGCTGCTGTTCCTCGCGTTCGGGTCGGTGGTGCTGCCGGTCAAGGCCATCGCGGCGAACGCGCTGTCGCTGACGGCCACGTTCGGCGCCATCGTGTGGATCTTCCAGGAGGGCCACCTGTCCGGGCTGCTGGCCTTCACCCCGACCGGCACCATCGACCCGACCATGCCGATCCTGATGCTGGCGATCATCTTCGGGCTGTCCATGGACTACGAGGTGTTCCTGCTGTCGCGGGTCCGGGAGCGCTACGACGTCACCGGCGACAACACCGCGGCGGTGGCGGGCGGCCTGCAGCGCACCGGCGGGATCATCACCAGCCTGGCGCTGCTGCTGGTGATCGTGGTCGGCGCGTTCTCCGCGTCCGGGATCACCTTCATCAAGCTGATGGGCGTCGGCATGATCATCGCCCTGGTGGTGGACGCCACCATCATCCGGGTGCTGCTGGTGCCGGCCACCATGCGGCTGCTGGGGCGGGCCAACTGGTGGGCGCCACGCCCGCTGCGCCGCCTGTACGCGTGCTACGGCATCGGTGAGGCCAGCCTGCCGGCGCCAGCGGGGCGGCCGGAGCCGGTGGGGGAGCCTGTCGCCTGAGCCGGGGCGGCTACCGGTAGCGCAGGCCGTCCCGGAAGCGGCGGAACAGCCCGCCTTCCCGGGGCAGGGCGGGGGCGGGCGGCGGCGCGGACGCGCGCTGGTGGGCGACGGGCCGGTCGTAATCGGTCCGCGCGATGGCGTCGATCACCTGCTCCTCGGTGAAGTCCTCCGAGCCCTCGATCTCGGGCACGTAGCCGACCAGGTCGCCGTCCTGCATGACCTGGGCCTCAAGCCCGGCCGTGCCGTCGGTGTCCCATTCCGCCTGGCGCCCGTCGGGCAGGATCACCCGCACCCCGAACTGATAGGTGCCGACCTCCGCGAAGTGCGCATTGATGCCGCGGTCGCGCAGCGCGTCGGCGACCCGGCGGGCACGATTCTCCTCCATCGCACCAAAATATGCGCCGCCGCCGGCTGCCCGGGCACGATCGCCACGTTAGCGGTTTGGGATTGTCGTGCTACCCGAGCGTGATTACCGGGTTAGCCGGCCCCGGTGGCCTAGCGGCGCACCGGGTGCGCGCGGATGAAGGCGGCGATCACTTCCCCGAGCCGCGTGCCGGCGTCCTCCTGCAGGAAGTGCCCGGCCCCCGCGATCACCGGGTGCTCCAGGCCGGCCGCACCGGGGATGGTGCGCCGCAGGACGGCGGCCATGCCGCCGGTGATCGGGTCGCGGTCGCTGAAGGCGACCAGGAACGGCTTGTCCCAGGCGGCCAGCCGCTCCCAGGCCGCGCGGTTGGCCGCCGCCGCCGGGTCGCGTGGTGAGGTCGGCACCAGGCCGGGCATGGCCCGGGGGCCGGCCATGAAGCTCTCGTCCGGGAACGGCGCGTCGTAGGCGGCGAGCGCGCCGGTGGTCAGCTTCTTCTGGCAGCCGGCCTGCACCAGCCGGGACACGCTCAGCACCGGCGCGGTGCGCACGACGTCGCGGAACCGCAGCCAGACATCGGGCATGGGGTGGTCCCCGGTGGGCAGGCCGGTGTTGGCCGCCACCACCCGGGCGAACCGGTCCGGGTGCTCGGCGACCAGCCGCAGCCCGATCAGGCCGCCCCAGTCCTGACCGACCAGGGTCAGCCCGCGCAGGCCCAGCCGGTCGAAGGCGAACGCGCGGACCCACTCCACATGCCGCGCGTAGCTGTGGTCGGCGGCCGCGGCCGGCTTGTCCGACCGGCCGAACCCGATCAGGTCCGGGGCGATCGCCCGGAAACCCGCCTCGGCCAGGACCGCCATCACGGTGCGGTACAGGAATGACCAGCTCGGCTCCCCGTGCAGCAGCAGCACCGGCTCACCGCTGGCCGGCCCGGTCTCCACATAGGCCATCCAGAGGCCGCCGACGTTCTCATAACGGGGCTCGTAGCCGAGCGCGGGCAGGCCCTCGAAGCGGTTTTCCGGGGTACGAAGGAGGCGCACCCGGTCATGATGTCACGGCGTGGCCAACGGTCACGGTGGGTTGCGGGGCGTCCTCGCGCACGCCCCGGCCACCGGTCAGGCCGTGCCGCAGCGGGGGCACAGGCCGAACAGCTCCACGGTGTGGTCGACGGCCGTGAATCCGGCCTCGGCCGCCACCTTGGCGGCCCACTGCTCCACGGCCCGTCCCTCGACCTCCACGCTGGCGCCGCACACCCGGCAGATCAGGTGATGGTGGTGGGCCTCGCTGCGGCACTGCCGGTACAGGGTCTCGCCGCTGGCCTCCCGGATGGTGTCCACCCGGCCGTCCTCGCTGAGCACCTGCAGGTGCCGGTAGACGGTGGCGAGCCCGATCCGCTCCCCCCGGCGGCGCAGCTCGGCGTGGATCTGCTGCGCGCTCCAGAAGCCGGGCAGGCTGGCGAGGACCGAGGCCAGCGCCTCGGCCTGCCGGGTGCCGCGCACCCGCGTGCCCCGGCCCGGGGCGGGACGGGCCGGCGTGCTCATGTGCGCACCGTAGCAGCCTCGCGGGACTCGACCCGGGCGCCGCGGCGCCCGGAGGGCCACGGCCGGGCCAGCCGCGCCCGCCGCCCGGGCCGCCTGGCCCACGCGGACCAGCCGCGGGCGGCGAGGTAGGCCACGAAGGCCGGGCTGGTGACGTAGAAGCTGACCGGGTACGGCGTGTAGTACGACAGCGCCAGCGAGATCCAGGTGATCAGCACGGCCAGGCAGCCGGACACGGCCAGCGCCGCGGCCGGGCGGCGGGCGACCCGCTCGGCGACGGCGCCGGGGGCCACCAGCAGCGCGAAGATCAGCAGTACCCCGGAGACCTGCACGGCCTCGCTGACGGCGAGCGCCATCAGCAGCATGAAGCCGATCCCGATGGCGCCCACCCGGACACCGCGGGCCTGCGCGACCTCCTCGTCCAGCGAGGCGAACAGCAGCGGCCGGAAGATCGCTTCCTCCGCGCGGGCGGCCGGCGCACCGGGACCCCCGGGCGTGGCTGAACGCAGCCGCGCGGGGCAGGCTGGGGGTAACCGACGGCCACCGGAAGGCTCCCATGAACCGGCTCAGCGACGCGACCAGCCCCTACCTGCTCCAGCACGCGGGCAACCCGGTGGATTGGTGGCCCTGGTGCCAGGACGCGTTCGCGCAGGCGCGGGCGCGGGATGTGCCGGTGCTGCTCTCGGTCGGATACGCGGCCTGCCACTGGTGCCACGTGATGGCGCACGAGTCCTTCGAGGACCCGCGGACGGCCGCGCTGCTGAACGAGAACCTCGTGGCGATCAAGGTCGACCGCGAGGAGCGTCCCGACGTGGACGCGGTCTACATGGCCGCCACCCAGGCGATGACCGGCCAGGGCGGCTGGCCGATGACCGTGTTCATGACCCCGGACGGGCAGCCGTTCTACTGCGGGACCTACTTCCCGCGTGAGGTCTTCCAGCGCCTGGTGCTCGGGGTGGCGAAAGCCTGGCGCGATGACCGCGACACCGTCATCGGGCAGGCGGGGATGATCGCCGCCACGCTGTCGGAGCGGGCAGCGCCGCTGCCCGGGGAGCTGCCCGCTGCGGACCTGGCGGCCGTGGGCGACCAGGCGGTGGCCGCGCTGGCGGACGGCTACGACGAGCAGCGCGGCGGGTTCGGCGGGGCGCCGAAGTTCCCGCCGTCGATGGTGCTGGAGTTCCTGCTCCGCCGCTCCGAGCGGCCCGGGCCTGCGGCGGGCGGTGCCGATGGCGCTGCTGGCCGGGCGCTGGCGATGGTGTCCGGCACCGCGCACGCCATGGCCCGGGGAGGCATGTATGACCAGCTCGGCGGCGGCTTCGCCCGGTACTCGGTGGACGCCGGCTGGGTGGTGCCGCACTTCGAGAAGATGCTCTACGACAACGCCCTGCTTGCCCGGGTCTACCTGCATCTGTGGCGGCGCACCGGTGACCGGCTCGCCCGCCGGGTGGCCCGGGAGACCTGCGCCTGGATGATCCGGGAGCTGCGGACCCCCGAGGGCGGGTTCGCGTCGGCGCTCGATGCCGACAGCGACGGCGAGGAGGGACTCTTCTACACCTGGACCACGGCCGAGCTGGCGGCCGCGCTCGGCGACGCGGACGGGCGCTACGCGGCGGACGTGTTCGGCGTGACCCGGGCCGGCACGTTCGAGCGCGGCCGTTCGGTGCTGCAGCTGAGGGCCGACCCGGCCGCGCCGGACCGGTTCGCGGCGGTCCGCGGTGCCCTCCTCGCGGCCCGTGCGCGGCGGGCCCGCCCGGGCCGCGACGACAAGGTGGTCGCGGCATGGAACGGGCTGGTGATCGCCGCCCTGGCCGAGTGCGGCCTGCTGCTGGCCGAGCCCGGTTTCACCGCCGCGGCGGCCGACGCGGCCATGCTGCTCACCCGGGTGCACCTGCGCGGCGAACGGCTCGCCCGGACCTCCCGGGCCGGAGTGGCCGGCCCCAGCGCGGGCGTGCTGGAGGACTATGCCTGTACGGCGGAGGGCCTGCTCGCGCTGGCGGGGGTGACCGGGCAGGCCGGCTTGGTGAGCACCGCCGGCGAGCTCCTGGAGACGGCTCTGTCCCGGTTCGCGGGCAGCGACGGCGGGTTCTATGACACCGCCGACGACGGCGAGGCGCTGATCTACCGGCCCGCCGACCCGCTCGATGGCCCCACCCCGTCCGGGGCGTTCGCCACGGCCGGTGCGCTGCTCAGCTACGCGGCGCTCACCGGCTCGGCCAGGCACCGGGAGGCGGCGCTCGGCGCGCTCGGCCCACTCGCCACCATCGCCGCCCGCTATCCGCGCGCGGTCGGCGCGGGCCTGGCAGTGGCCGAGGCCGTGGTGTCGGGGCCGGTGGAGATCGCGGTGGTGGGCCCGGCCGGTGACCCGCGCACCACCGCCCTGCACATCACGGCCATGCTGGCCGCACCGCCAGGCGCGGTGACCGCGCTCGGCGACGGGGCGGCGGCGGACGTCCCGCTGCTGGCGGGCAGGGGCCTGGTAGCCGGCGCCCCGGCCGCCTACGTCTGCCGGGATTTCACCTGCCGCATGCCGGTCACCGATCCCACGGACCTGCGGGCGGCCCTGCCCTATCCAGCTCAGGCACCATCCGAGTAGTGATCTTGAGAGGCGGGTATGGAGCGGGCGTTGGCAGCTGGGCCGTTGGGGGGAGCGCTGCATGCGTCGGGCTGGGCTCGCGGCGGGTGCGCAGGCACCTGGCGGGCTGGTAGGTGACGCGCAGGCACATGACGCGCAGGCCCGGAGTATGTTGGTCCGGGGTAGGCAGGTCCTTGATCCAAGGGTCCTCGGAATGCGTGTTCTGGGTATGCGGGCGTTCACAGTGCCGGTTCCCGGGGTGCCGGCCTTAGGCCGCCGTGTGCCGGAAGCCAGCGAGATGCCAGGAAACAGGCTCCGCCGGCGCTGCGGCATGCTGCTCCTGGCAGCGGCCGCCGCGCTGCTGGCGGTGGCGGTGGGCCCGCCCACCGCGGCCCGCGCATCCGATGCCGCCGCACCCGTCCCCGCTCCCGCCGGGGTGCCGTCCCTGGCGATGATGGTGCCGCCGCAGCCCGGCTCGCCGCCCAGCGTCGTCCCCGGGAGCGGGCGCTCGCTGGCGAAGCCGCCGCGCACCCTGCTGCCTGCCGACCTGCTGGTCGTATCGCCCACCCCGCTGCCCGCGGCAACCGCTGCCAAGATCCGGAAGCTGCGCGGGGTGCGCGCGGCGCAGACCCTGGATGCCGCACGGGTCAGGGTGAACGGGGCGCTGGCCGCCGTGCTCGGGGTGGATCCGTCGGCCTTCCGCCGTTTCGCCGCCCGGCCGACGGCGCTGCACAGCGCGCTGTGGCGCAGCGTCGCCGACGGCGCGATCGTCGTCTCCTACACCATGGGCCAGCAGGCGAAACTCCCCGCCGGCAGCCTGGCCACGGTCGCCGGGAAGAAGCTGGAGACCCTGCGGGTCGGCGGGCTCGGCACCGTCGGCATCGCCGGTGTCGACGCCGTCGTCTCCGACGCCGTCGCGCGCTCGCTCGGCTTCCCGGCCGGCAACGCGATCGTGGTCAGCGCCCCGGACGTCAGCCTGACCGCGCTCCAGTCGAAGATCAAGGCGCTGGTGCCCCGGACGGCGGCGGTGGAGTTGCTCGTCTCACCGCTGGTGAGGGCGGCCGGTGGGCGTCCCGGCGCGGCCGGCTCGGCCGCCGCCGGCGGTCTGCTCAGCCCGGCCCAGCTCAGCACCTTCCTCAGGGCGGCCGTGAGCAGGGTCGGCATGCCGTACGTGTGGGGCGCCGCCGGGCCGACCGAGTTCGACTGCTCCGGGCTGGTGCAATGGTCGCTGGCGCAGGCGGGCGTGGCCATGCCACGGGTCGCCGCGGATCAGGCACGCACCGGGCCGGCCGTGCCTGTCAACCGGCTTCAGCCCGGTGACCTGCTCTTCTACCACACCGACCCGACCGCCCCCAGCTACATCTCGCACGTGGCGATCTACCTCGGCAAGGGGCTGATGATCCAGGCGCCCGAGCCCGGCATGGACGTGCAGATCGTGCCGGTGGACCTGGGCAGCGGGTTCGCTGGCGCGGTAGCGGTGGCGCCGGCCGTCGCGGCGGCGGCTGCGGCGAACCCAGTGGGGTGAGCTTCGCCAGACCACGGTGATCTCTTGCGGGGGACGGTGTGGGCGGGGTGGGCGGGCCGGGTCAGCACCGCGGACGGCTGCGGAGGGGGGTGTGAAGCAGAGGCTGTTGCGTGGCTCGGATTGCTGTGTAATCATAATTACATGAGTACGGATAAGCAGAGTGATGCCGCCAGCCCGGTGGAGCAGATACGGGGCTGGTTCACTGGACGGCTGCCTGACGAGTGGTTCGTGGGCGCGCCGGAGGTCCTGGTCGACCGCGAGGAGATCACGGTCATCGGGCAGCTGGCCAGCCCGGGAGCGGCCGCGGGCGCTGACACCGCCGCGAAGACCACCGGCGCGGGCAAGGCTGCGGCGCAGGAGTCCGCGGCCCAGGGCGCCGGGGGCAGCACGGCCGAGCGGTCCGAGGCGGAGGCCGAGGCGGCCGCGGCCGGCCGGAGCCGGCGATTCCGCGAGGAGACCAGGGACGCGCGGATCGAGATCGCCCGGGAGGCGGAGCACACGTTCGGCCGCAAGGTCTCCTGGGGCGTCATCTGCGACAACCGCAAGGTGATGTTCACCACACTTTCCATCCCGGTGATGACCCGGCTGCGCCAGTCAGAGCGGCGGTTGCTCGACACCCTGGTGGACGCGGGCGTGGCCCGCAGCCGCAGCGACGCGCTCGGCTGGTGTGTGCGGCTGGTCGGCGAGCACGAGGACTCCTGGCTGTCTGACTTGCGGGAGGCGCTGCGCCACGTGGAGCAGGTACGTGCGGAAGGCCCGCACGCGTGACCAGCCACGAATGGCCGCCAGCGGTTTAAACCAAAGGTCTAAACCAAAAGCCCAGGAATGCGCCGCCGGGATGGCCGTGGACCAGCCAAATGCGGTCTTTTCCCGGACCCGCCGGACGTGACTTTCCCGCCTTCTCCCAAGACATCTCGCCGTACTTGCCGGCCCGCCGTAGTCCGGCCCCGGCAGGCGCGCGCCGTGCACGCCGCGTGAGGCCCGGGCAAAACTGCCCTACCGCCGGCAATCGACCGGGCCACGCCGGGGTACACTCCCCTAATCCCGCAGCGCAGGGCGCACATGACTGCGCGCTGGGGGAGCAGGCCCCGGGCAGGGAGCGTGCGAGAGGCGCCCCAGGAGGAGGAGGACGTGGCGCACGAGGTAAAAGCGGCAACGGTCGAGTGGAATCCGACCGCGGCCCGTCTTCGCGAGCTGGCGGAGAAAATGCCGAACGCCGTGGTCACCGAGTTCGGCAATGTAGCGGTCAAGGCGAAGGTTGACTCCCGCAGCAGCCGGTCGACCTACATCGTCGAGGACTCGACCAATGCCACCAAGCAAACGATGACCCGGGCTGAATTCGACCGCATCGCGGCGGCCCAGGACGCCTACATCGCCGACAGTCACATGGTGGTGGTGGACGGTTGCATCGGGTCGGACCCGCAGTTCCGGACCCGGGCGAGACTGATCATCGAGGCCGCCAACGCCAACGTGGCGGGCATGCAGCAGCAGCTCTACTACCCCGTGGGCGAGGACTACGACCCGGCGGCCTGGGAGCCGGAGACCACCGTCATCTACACGCCGAACCTTCCCGCCCCCGGCTACCCGAACGACCGGGTCATCGCCGTCGACCTCACCAGCAACATCACCCGCGTGCTCAACTCCGACTACTTCGGTGAGTCGAAGAAGGGCGGGCTGCGGATGTGGAACAACATCGTCTACAACCGCGGCGGGCTGGCACTGCACGCCGGCTGCAAGGTGATGCCCGACGTCGGCGGGCGGGCGCGGGCCCTGCTCATCGTCGGCCTGTCCGGCACCGGCAAGACCACCACCACCTTCACCACCCAGCTGGGCAGCAGGCCGGCCCAGGACGACTTCATCGCGCTCATGCCCGGCGGCCGGGTCTACACGACCGAGAACGGCTGCTTCGCCAAGACCTTCGGGCTCGACCCCAGGCTCGAGCCCGCCATCTACCACGCCACCACCAAGCCGGACGCCTACCTGGAGAACGTCTCGGTCGACAGCCTCGGGGCGGTCGACTTCTTCGACACCTCCTATACCAAGAACGGCCGCACGACCTGGCCCTTCTCCTACGTCGACCCATGGCCCGCGGACGACATCCCGCCCGCGGAGTTCCTGCTGATCCTCAACCGGAACGAGAACATCGTGCCCGGCGTGGCCCGGCTGGACCGGGCCCAGGCCGCCGCGTACTTCATGCTGGGCGAGACCACCGGCACCTCGGCCGGCGGCAAGGACGAGGAGGGCAAGTTCCTGCGGGTGCCCGGCACCAACCCGTTCTTCCCGCGCGACATGGCCGACATGGGCAACCGGATGCTGGAACTGCTCGACAGCCGCGAGCTGAAGGTGTTCGTGCTCAACACCGGCCGGGTCGGCGGCGGCGATGAGCACGAGGGATCCAAGAAGGTGACGATCCCGTACTCGTCCGCCATCGTCCAGGCGATCGTGGAGGACACCATCACCTGGACCAGCGACCCGGACTTCGGCTACGAGATCGCCGAGTCGCTGCCGGGGGTCGACGACCCCGAGATCCTCCAGCCGCGGCGGCTCTACCAGCGGCAGGGCCGGATGGACGAGTACGCGGCGATGGTGGCCCGGCTCAAGCGGGAGCGCCGGGAGTACCTGTCCTCCTTCGCCGCGCTCGACGAGGCCATCGTCAAGTCGATCGGCTAGCCGCCGCGCCCGTAGCGGTGCCACCCCGGCCCCCGCGTCCTGGCCAGGTGCCAGGACGCGGGGGCCGCCCGCTGCCCGGGCCCGGCATGATGGCGCGGCTGTCACGATCCCGGCTCCCGGGGTGAGATCCTTGGATACGGTGCTCAGGGACGATGACGCTGCGGCCCCGCCAGCCTCGCCGCCCGCAAGCTTTCACGGCAGTCACGCAGCTGAGGTCAGGCCCTGGGCCGCGGGACGTGCGCCCGCGTGGTAACAGTGCGGCAACAGAACAGCAGCAACAACGCAACGGCAGGACTGTCTGGCGCAAGGGTGCGCACGGCAGTGCTGGGGCCAGTCGGCACCGCCGCAGCGCGCCAGCAGGGCAACAGCGGAGGAAGGATGCGGATGCGAGTTCGCGATCTCATCTACCGGCTGTATGAGCGGAGGCTGGAAGCGTCGCTGGCGGGGCACTCGGTTCCGCGGCACGTCGGGGTGATCCTGGACGGTAACCGGCGGTGGGCACGGTCGGCGGGCCTGGCCGACGTGAGCTCCGGCCACCAGAAGGGCGCCGATCACATCTTCGAGCTGCTCGCCTGGTGCCGCCAGGCCGGCGTCGAGGTGGTGACCCTCTGGCTGCTCTCCACCGACAACCTGGCCCGCCCGGCCGCCGAGGTCGAGGCGCTGCTGCGGATCATCGAGGGCACGGTGCAGGGGCTGGTCGCCCAGGGCTGGCACGTCAAGCCGGTCGGGGCGCTCGACCTGCTCCCGGCGGAAACGGCGCAGGTGCTCAAGGACGCCGCCGAGGCCACCGCGGACAACCCGGGGCTGCTGGTGAACGTCGCCGTCGGGTACAGCGGCAGGCAGGAGATCGCGGACGCGGTCCGCTCGCTGCTCCACGATCACGCCACCAAGGGCACCAGCATCGAGGAGCTCGCGGAGATCCTCGATGTGGAGCACATCGCCGATCATCTGTACACCGCGGGCCAGCCCGATCCCGACCTGGTGATCAGGACCTCGGGGGAGCAGCGGCTGGGCGGGTTCCTGCTGTGGCAGAGCGCGCACTCGGAGTTCTACTTCTGCGACGCCTACTGGCCCGCCTTCCGGCGGGTCGACTTCCTGCGCGCCCTCCGCTCGTACGCGGCGCGTCACCGGCGGTTCGGTTCCTGACCACCCGGCGGGCCAGCGCCACGGGAAGCCGCGGCACAGGTACTTCCGGGACGGGCCACCCCCGGGTACCGTCAGAGCTGGATGGGCGGTGCGTCGCCGCCCGCCGGGAAGGCCCTCGACATCCTCGAGCTTGTTGCCAGAGCACACAGGCGAGACGAGCGAAGGGCCGGCGACCGGCCCTGCGCGGGCCGGTCCCGGTCTAGCCGACACAACTGTGTCCGAACGTGGCGCCTGCGCAGGCGCCCAGGGGAGAACGAGTGGCCAGTTCTTCTGCCCGCCGCTCAGCGCGGCACAGCACTACCCGCACCGAACCCGCCAGTCCCAGTGCCGAAGAAGCCAGCGCAGCCAGCGCCCGGCGGCGTACGTACGTCCTGGACACCAGCGTCCTGCTCGCCGACCCGGCGGCCATCGGCCGGTTCGCCGAGCACCGCGTGGTGCTGCCCGTCGTGGTCATCACCGAACTGGAGGCCAAACGCCACCATCCCGAACTGGGTTTCTTCGCCCGCCAGGCCCTGCGGCACCTGGACGACCTCCGGATCACGCATGGGCGCCTCGACGCCGACCTCCCGGTCGGCGGCCTCGGCGGGACCGTCCGGGTCGAGCTGAACCATGCCGACCCCCAGGTGCTGCCACCCGGCTTCCGGCTCGGTGACAACGACACGCGGATACTGTCGGTCGCGCGCAGCCTCGCTGCCGAGGGGGACGACGTGGTCCTCGTCAGCAAGGATCTGCCCCTGCGGGTGAAGGCGGCCTCCATTGGCCTGACCGCGCAGGAATACCGGGCCGAGCTGCCCCCCGACTCCGGCTGGACCGGCATGGCCGAGCTCGAGGTCGCCGGGGCCGAGATCGACGGGCTGTATGAGACCGGGAAGCTCGACCTCCCGGCCGCCAGGGAGCTGCCGTGCCACACCGGGCTGGTGCTGGCCGCGGGGGCCGCCAGCAGCTGCAGCGCGCTGGCGCGGGTGCTGCCGGACAAGTCGGTACGCCTGGTCCGCGGCGACCGGGAAGCGTTCGGCCTGCGCGGCCGGAGCGCCGAGCAGCGGATAGCGCTCGAGCTGCTGCTCGACCCCGAGATCGGCATCGTCTCGCTCGGCGGGCGGGCGGGCACCGGCAAGTCGGCGCTCGCCCTGTGCGCGGGACTGGAGGCGGTCATGGACCGCCGCCAGCACCGCAAGGTGGTGGTGTTCCGCCCGCTGTACGCGGTCGGCGGCCAGGAGCTCGGGTACCTGCCGGGCTCGGAGGCCGACAAGATGAACCCGTGGGCGCAGGCCGTCTACGACACGCTGTCGGCCGTGACCTCGCAGGACGTCATCGACGAGGTGCTGGCGAGGGACATGTTCGAGGTGCTGCCGCTGACCCACATCCGCGGCCGGTCGCTGCACGACTCGTTCGTCATCGTGGACGAGGCGCAGTCGCTGGAGCGCGGCGTGCTGCTCACCGTGCTGTCGCGGATCGGGTCCGGCTCGCGGGTGGTGCTCACCCACGACATCGCGCAGCGTGACAACCTGCGGGTGGGCAGGCACGACGGGGTGGTGGCGGTGATCGAGAAGCTCAAGGGCCACCCGCTGTTCGCGCACGTGACCCTGGTCCGCTCCGAGCGGTCCCCGATCGCGGCGCTCGTCACCGAGATGCTGGAGGACTCAGGGCTGTGAAGGGTGCCTGCCGGCGACCTGCGCCGGCAGACACCTGACTAGCGCGTAGCAGAGGTCACGGTGCCGCCGCCAGCGCGGTACGGTGACCACAAGATGAACGACGCATTGCAGGCGGCCGACGTTTCGGGGCGGCCAGCCATCACCACCCGGACGCCGGTATCGGTGATCATGCCGGTGCGCAATGAGCAGCGTCACCTGGCCGAGGCGGTCGGTCACGTCCTCGCGCAGGAGTACCCGGCAGAGGTCGAGGTGGTGCTGGCCGTGGGCCCCTCCCGCGATGCCACCGGGGAGATCGCGCAGCGGCTGGCGGCCGCCGATCCCCGGGTCACCGTGGTGGCCAATCCCGGTGGGCTCATCCCCGCCGCCAACAATGTGGCGATCAAGGCTTCCCGCCATCCGATCGTGGCCCGGGTGGACGGGCACGCGCTGATCCCGCCCGGGTACCTGCGGCAGGCGGTCGCGACCATGCAGGAGACCGGCGCGGACAACGTCGGGGGGATCATGGCCGCCGAGGGCGTGACCCCGTTCGAGCAGGCCGTGGCCTGGGCCATGACCTCCCCCGCCGGGGTCGGCAGCGCCCGTTTCCACACCGGGGGCCGGGCCGGGCCGGCCGACAGCGTTTACCTGGGCGTCTACCGCCGGACCGCGCTGGAGCAGGTGGGCGGCTACGACGAGAGCTACCTGCGGGCCGAGGACTGGGAGATGAACCACCGGATCCGGCAGGCGGGCGGGCTGATCTGGTTCCAGCCCGGGCTGCGGGTCACCTACCGACCGCGCGCCACGGTGACCGCGCTCGCCAGCCAGTACTTCCACTACGGCCGGTGGCGGCGGGTGGTCGCCCGCCAGCACGCGGGCACGATCAGCCTGCGCTACCTGGCGCCGCCGGTGACGCTGCTGGTGATCGCCGCCGGGCTGGCGGCGGGCCTGGTGGGCCTGGCGGGCGGCGTCCTCGGTCCCTGGCCCGCGCTGAGCTGGCTGATGCTTGGCTTCCTGGCGCCAGCCGCCTACCTGGCCGGGATCGCCGCGGTCACCGCGACCGCGGCCCGCGCCCTGGCCGGGCGGGCGCTGGCCCGGCTGCCTGTGGCCCTGGCCACCATGCACATGGCCTGGGGCCTGGGCTTTCTCACCAGCCCCCGCGATCTCATCGGGGGCCGCGGCCGCCGCGGTGGGCCGGCCGCCGGGCCTCACTCCCGGAGCAGGGCCTCGGCGATGGCCAGGTCCCGGGGATAGGTGATCTTGAGGTTGCGCTCGCTGCCGGGCACCACCCGGACGCCGAGCTCCGGCAGGTAGCGCAGCACGATCCCGCAGTCGTCGGTCGCGGGCAGCGCGCCGAAGTGCGGGTCGGCGTCGGCGAGCTGGTAGGCGCGGCGGATCACCGACAGCCGGAACCCCTGCGGGGTCTGGCAGCGGGCCAGGCTGTCGCGGCGGGGGATGGCGGTCATCACCCCGTCGCTGACGACCGCGATGGTGTCGGGCGTGGGGACGGCCACCCCCACCGCCCGGTGATCGGCGAGCGCCGCCGCGCAGGCGGCGATGGTCTGCTGGCTGACCAGCGGCCGGGCGGCGTCGTGGAACAGCACGTCGCACTCGTCCTCGCCGAGCTCGGCGATGGCCCGCCGGGTCGACTCGGTCCGGGTCGGCCCGCCGTCGATCACCTTGCTGAGCTTGGCGTAACCGCCGGCCCCGAGCAGGTCCCGCACCTGCTGAGCGTGGCCCGCGGCCATGACCACCAGGATGCGGTCCACCCCCGGCGCCCGCTCGAACGCGGCCACCGAATGCTCGATCATCGGCCGCCCCGCCAGCGGGAGCAGCTGCTTGGGGACCGGCGTGCCGAACCGCTCGCCCGAGCCGCCCGCGAGCACCACCGCCACCATGTGCATGACGCGGACTCTACCCGCGGGCCGCGCTGGCCAGGGTGTCCCGCCGGTCGTGGTCGCCTGCCCGGGGCGGACGGCGTATCTTGGGTGGCTCTCGTCTGCGAGGAGGAACCCTGGTGATCGGGCTGGTGCTGGCCGCGGGCGCCGGGCGGCGGCTGCGGCCCGACACCGACGCGCTGCCGAAGGCGCTGCTGCCGGTGGCGGCGGGGACCACGATCCTCGACATCGCCCTGCGCAACCTGGCCGCCACCGGCCTCACCGACGTGGTGGTGGTGGTCGGCCACGCGGCTGGCGCGATCGCGGACGCCGCGGCCGGGCTGGAGCGCTCCCACGGGGTGACGCTGACGCTGGTGTACAACGACCGCGCCCAGGACTGGAACAACGCCTACTCGCTGTGGCTGGCGCGCGAGCACCTGCGCGAGGGCGCCCTGCTCGTCAACGGCGACACCGTGCACCCGGTGAGCGTGGAGAAGACGCTGCTCGCCGCCCGCGGCGCGGCCGGGGTGGTGATAGCGATCGACGACGCCAAGCCGCTCGCCGAGGAGGAGATGAAGGTCGTGCTCGACGAGCGCGGCCTGCTGGCCAGGATCACCAAGCAGATGGACCCGGCGCTCGCGCACGGTGAGTACATCGGGGCCACCCTGATCGAGGCCGCCGCCGCCGGGCCGCTCGCCGACGCGCTGGAGGCCACCTGGCGGCGCGACCCGGGCCTGTATTACGAGGACGGCTACCAGGAGCTGGCCGACCGCGGCGGGCAGATCGCCGCGGCGCCGATCGGGGCGGTCGACTGGGTCGAGGTCGACAACCACGCCGACCTGCAACGGGCCCGGGAGATAGCGGCCCACTGCTAATCTCGCGGGTGGCGCAGGGTAACGCGCGGCGGACAGCCCGCGCCAGTCCCGGCGAGCCGTCACCGCCGGGCGTCTCCTGGGGAGCCGCGCTCATCGTGAGGGAGGAGGCTCATGCCGCTGCTGGCCCGCCTGCTTCCCGCGCCGCTCACCGTTGACGTGCGCCGGGGCGCCATCGCCGATCTCGGGGCGCTGCTCGCCGACCGCCGGATCGCGACGGAAGGGCGGGTCGCCATCGCGGTCGGGCCCGGCGTGCACGGCGACGGCGTCGCCGCCGGTCACGGCATCGGCGAGGCCGAGGTGTTCCGGGTGGAGGACGCCACGGTGGACACCGCGGTCAGCCTGGGCAAGACGCTGCGGGCTGGCTCCTACGAGGCGGTGGCCGGCATCGGCGGCGGCCGGACCATCGACGTCACCAAGTTCGCCGCCAACATGGCGGGCATCCCGATGGTGTCGGTGGCCACCAACCTGTCCCACGACGGCATCGCCTCGCCGACCAGCTCGCTGGAGCACGAGTCCGGCAAGACCTCCTACGGGGTGGCGCCGCCGGTGGCGGTGATCGTGGACCTGGACAGCGTCCACGCGGCCCCGGACCGGCTGGTGCGGGCCGGGATCGGGGACGCGGTCAGCAACCTGTCCGCCATCGCGGACTGGGAGCTGGCGGTGACCCATGCCGGGGAGCGGATCGACGGCCTCGCGGTCACCCTGGCGCGCACCGCGGCGCAGGCGGTGCTGCACCAGCCCGGCACGATCGCGTCAGATGAGTTCCTCACCGTGCTGGCGGAGGCGCTGATCCTGTCCGGGATGGCGATGACCGTGGCCGGTTCCAGCCGCCCGTGCAGCGGCGGCGACCACGAGATCCTGCACGCGATCGACCAGCTCTACCCGGGCGCGGGCACCCATGGGGAGCTGGCGGGCGTGGGCGCATTGTTCTGCGCCTACCTGCGGGAGGACACGGGCCAGGCCGGGCTCGTGTCGGCCTGCCTCGCCCGGCACGATCTCCCGCGTTCCCCGGCCGGCCTGGGGCTGTCGGCGGCAGAGTTCACCAAGGCGGTCGTGTGCGCCCCCGGCACCCGCCCCGGCCGCTACACCATCCTGGAGCACCTCGGGCTGACCGAGGCGGAGGCGGGAGCGCGAGTGGAGGAGTATGTCCGGTCCGTCGCTGGCTGAGCTGAGGGCCACCGGCCAGCCGCCCGCAGTCCTGGAGCGGCTTAACGATGAGCACTGGGCTGGCCGCCTGTACATGCGCCGGGTGTCGCCGCGCGCGACCTGGGTCTTCGCCCGGCTGGGCTGGTCACCCAATGCGGTCACGGTCGCCTTCATCGTCTGCGGGGTGGCCGCCGGCGTGATCGTCGCGTTCGGCGGGCTGTGGCCGGCCGTCGTCGCCGCGCTCCTCATCCAGGCCTACCTGCTGTTCGACTGCTCCGACGGCGAGCTGGCCCGCTGGAGCGGCCGCTTCTCGGCCACCGGCATCTACCTCGACCGGGTCGGCCACTACCTGGGCGAGGCCGCCCTGCTCACCGGGCTCGGCTTCCGCGCCCAGGGCCACCTCACCGTCTCCGGCCCCTACGTCACGGCCGGGCTGGCCGCGGCGCTGCTCGCGATGCTGGTCAAGGCGGAGACCGACAACGTGATCGTGGCCCGCGCCCAGTCCGGCCTGACCGGGTCGCACACCGACGCTGACCTCGCCCCGCGCGGCTCCGGCCTGGCCGCCGCCCGCCGCCTGGCCGCCGCGCTCAAGGTGCACCGCGTCATCCAGGCGGTCGAGCTCTCGCTGCTGATCCTGCTCGCCGCGATCATCGACGCCATCGCCGGGAACCTGACCGCCACCCGCGTGCTCATGGTCGCGTGCCTGGTCATCGCCGGGTTCCTGGCCGTCGCCCACCTGGTCGCCATCGTCGCGTCCCGGCGGCTGCGATGAAGCTCTCGTGCGTGATCCTGACCATGGGGGACCGGCCGGCCGAGCTGGCGCGGGCCATCGGCAGTGCGCTGGCGCAGGAGGGTGACGGCCTGGAGGTCGTGGTGGTGGGCAACGGCGCCGGCGTGCCGTCGGCGCCGCCCGGTGTGAAGGTGGTCAAGCTTCCGGAAAATCTTGGTGTGGCAGGGGGGCGCAACGCAGGGGTGCAGGCGTGCGCCGGGGACGTGGTGCTGTTTCTCGACGACGACGGCTGGTTCCCCGACCCGCAGCTGGGTTCATACGTCGCCAGACGTTTCGCCGCTGATCCGCATCTTGCGGTGATCTCGTTCCGGGTCGCCGACCCGGAGGGGGGGCCGGGGGCGCGCTGGCACGTGCCGCGGCTGCGGGCCGGTGACCCGGAGCGGTCCTCGCCGGTGACCACGTTCGCGGGGGGTGCCTGCGCGATCCGGCGGGCGGCGTACCTGGAGGCGGGCGGGCTGCCGGAGGCGTTCTTCTACGCGCACGAGGAGACCGACCTCGCGTGGCGGCTGCTGGGCCTTGGCTACCGGCTGGAGTACGACGCCGAGGCGGTGATGTGCCACCATGCGCTGCCGAACGCCCGGCACGCCACGTTCTACCGGCTCGACGGCCGGAACCGGGTGCTGCTCGCCCGCCGGAACCTGCCGTGGCCGCTGGCCGCTGTCTACCTGCTGAACTGGTTCACCCTGACGGTGGTCCGGGAGCGTTCGGCGGCCGCGGTGCGGGCCTGGGTGGCCGGGTTCAGGCAGGGGTGGCGGATGGATCCCGGCTGGCGACGGCCGATCTCGGCACGTACCGCCTGGCGGATGACCCAGGCTGGCAGGCCCCCGGTCATCTGATCCGGGCCCCGGGGGTGGGGCGTGCTCAGGCCGGCCGGAGGCCAGCGGCTAGGATCGCCCTCGTTGGGGGTTGCATGTCGATGCTGACGCTGAGGCAGGCGCCGCCGGACCGTGCGGCGCCACGCCGGGCCGACTGGCCGTCGCCGGCCAGCATCCCGCGTCTGTGGCTGACCGCTGCCTTCGCCGTGAGCGCCGGGTTCGCGGTGATCTTGGCCCTGGCGACCACCTACGACGCACACCGGCTGTGGGGGGTGTTCGCCAGCTGCTCCTACCTGCTCGCCGCGATGGCGGTGCTGGTGTGGAAGTCCCGCGGGCTGGACGTGGCGCTGGCGATCAGCCTGGCCGGGGCGCTGGCCGCGCCGATGTGGCTGATGGCCGCGGACCGCCTCCAGCAGCCCGAGGTGCAGGTGATCGACAAGTCGGCGGCCATGCTGCTGAGCCGCGGCACCCCCTACCCGGGACCGGCCATGCTCGCCGCGACGCACAACCCGAACGTCTTCGACCCCTATCTCCCGGCGCTGACGGCGTTCGGCATCCCCCGGGTGCTGCTGGGGTTCTCACCGGTCACCGATCCGCGGATCTGGTTCGGCGCCGGTTTCGTCGTGGTGTTCGGCGCCGCGCTCGTGCTGGCGGGCGCCCGTGACGTGGCACGCTGGACCGCGCTGGTGACGGCGTCACCGGTGATCGCGCTCTCGCTGACCGTCGGCGGCACCGATGTGCCCGTGCTGGCGTGCATGTGCCTCGGGCTCGCCCTGCTGTGGCGGCGGCCGCGGCCGGTGGCGGCCGGGCTGGCGCTCGGCGTGGCGGCGGCCATGAAGGCGACCGCCTGGCCGGCCCTGGCCGTGGCGGCGGTCCTGCTGCTGGCCAGGGACGGCCGCCGGGCGGCGGTGAGCATGTCCGCGACCGCGCTGCTGGTGGTCGCCGCCGTGGTGGGCCCGGTGGCGGTGGCGGGACCGCGGTCCCTGGTGCAGAACACGATCGAGTTCCCGCTCGGCCTGACCAGGATCAAGTCCGCCGCGGTGAGCCCGCTGCCCGGCCGCCTGCTCGCCGAGACCGGGCACACCGGCCATCTGGTGGCGGTGGCGCTGCTGGCGCTGGCGGGGCTGGCGGTCATCGCCAGCCTGGTGACCCGCCCGCCGCGCACCGTGCCCGCCGCGACCTGGTACCTGATCATCGGGCTGACCGCGATGTTCGTGCTGGCGCCCGCGACCAGGTTCGGTTACTTCGTGTACCCGGTCGGCCTGTTCGCCTGGCTGGAGGTGTCCCTGATGGGCCAGCCGCAGGATGAGGGCCCGGCCGGGGCCCTGCTGGCGGGCCCAGCCCGCCAGCAGGCGCACCGCTAGCGGGCCTCAGCCGCTTGTCGGGACCGGGCTGTCCGGCCCCTCGAACGCGGCCGCGTCGTTGCAGATGTTCTGGTTCGCGCTGATGCCCTGGAAGTTGTCCGAGTTCAGGGTGGCCACCGACGGGCCCTTCGCCGCCTGGCCGCTGGCCAGCCCGGTGAACTTCGAGCCGAGGATCAGGCTGAGGGTGCCCGCCTGCAGGCTGCCGACCTGCTTCACCTGGACGCCCGTCACCTCTTTCTTGAGGGTGTTCACCTCGGGCAGCTGGGCGGCGGAGCTGTACTCGATGACCGAGTCGGTATAGGTGAAGTTGGGGGCGTCGCCGGTGCCGATGACGCTGAAGCCGAGGTTGGACAGCCCGGTGGCGGCGGTGCTGGCGATCCCCATCGTGCCGGAGCCGTTGAGCACCTCGAGCTGCACCTTGGACGGGCTGACCGTGGGCGCGGGCGTGGCCTTGCCCTTGGCCGCCTTCACCGCCTTGAGGATGTGGGTGTCGTGGGCGATGGCGGAGAAAAGGGTGTCGGCTTGCGGCATTTCCCACTGGACCCGTTCGATGTCCAGCGGATAGGGCACGACCGGGACCGAGATGAACCGCACCGACTTCGAGCTCAGGCCCTTCATGCTGTTGGCGATGCCGAGCATCTGGGTCAGGCTGAGGTCGGTGGTGACGGCGTCGGCGGCGTCCTTGATCACCTTGTAGTCGCCGAGCAGGTTGGTCTTCTCGATCTTCTGCATGGCCGAGGCCAGGAAGATCTGCTGGCGCTGGATCCGCTGCAGGTCGGAGCCGTCGCCGATGTTCTCCCGCAGCCGGACGAAGGCCAGCGCCTGCGCGCCGTGGACGAGATGGCGCCCGGCCGAGAGGTACAGGTGGGCCTGGGTGTTGCGGATCGCGAACGGCAGGCAGACGTTGATCCCGCCGACGTCGTTGACGATCGACTCGAAGCTGTCGAAGCCGACCTCGACGAAGTGGTCGATGCGGATCCGGGTGGTCTGCTCCAGCGTCTTCCACAGGCACGGGGCGCCGCCAGCCGAGAACGTCGCGTTGAGCGGCTCCAGCTCGCCCGGCGCCGCCGACTGGCCCGGGTGGCCCTGCTGGTCGGGGTCGCAGCCGTAGACCGGCACCATCGAGTCGCGCGGGAAGCTGATCACGTAGGCGTGCGTGTGATCGGGCGTGATGTGCAGCACCATCGTGGTGTCCGAGCGCGCCCCGAGGACGTCCTTGCCGAACTTGCCGTCGGTGCCGGCCCGGGAGTCTGAGCCGATCAGCAGGATGTTCGTCGAGCCGTTGAGCTTGGGCGGGCGGTTGCCGAGCATCTGGGCGGTGACGTCTTCGTGGTTGATGCCGTCGTAGACGTTGCGCACGGCGGCGTAGGCCACCAGCGAGACGCCCACCACCAGGACGGTGGAGATGATCGCGGCCGCGCCCAGGACCGGGTGCGGGCCGAGGAACGACCACCGGCTGCGCTGCGGGCCCGGGTCGGCCGGCGACCCCATGCGTGGCCCGGGTGCCGGGTGCCCGTCGTCCGTGCCCTCCAGATCGTGGTAGCGGTTCATTACTCCTCGGCTTGCTTCTTGGCCTGGCTCGTGAATCGCACGGGGTGCGGCCCCATTGTCACCCCGGGAGGTAATGGTATGCGGAGTTATTACTGGGAATCGGCTGAAGGCGGTTCCGCTGGGCGTGGCGTATCCGATCTACAGTGGTAGGCGTGCGTCTGGGACCTCACCCGACCGGCAAGCAGACCGAGGGCGACCGCCCGGGAGCCCCAGGCGCGCAGCGTGCCTGGCTGCCCTCGCTGAACATGCGGCCCGGTGGCGGGGCCGATCTCGCTGGCAAGGCGTTCGCGGTCGTCACCGTGGTGCCCGTGCTGGTGATCACCGCCTGGCTGCTGGCCGGCCTGCCGCTGCTGCTGGCCGGCCGGTTCTTCCCGGTCCCGATGGTGCTGATCACGGTGCCGGCCGCGGTCGGCCTGGTGCTGCTGGCCGGCCGGCAGATTCCCGGCCGCTGGCCGGGGCCCGGCGCACCGGAGCGCGCCAGGGCCGCAGAGCGGGCGCCGGGCTGGCCCGCCTGGTGCGGGCTCGCCGGCTCGGTGGTGGTGGCGGCCGGGTTCGGCGCCTGGCAGCTGTGGGCGAACTCGCCGCAGCTGATCGTGGACCGCGACCCGGGAGCGTATTTCCAGTACGGCTACTGGATAGCGCAGCATGGGTCGCTGCCGATCCCGCCCCAGCTGGCGGCGTTCGGCGGCGGTCATCCTGGTCTCACCTTCTCCAGCTTCGGCTTTGTCAGCCACGCCGGGGCGATCGTGCCCAGCCTGGCTGCTGGCCTGCCGATCACGCTGGCGGCCGGGCTGTGGACACACGGGCTGCCGGGCGGTGCGGCGCTCAGCCCGCTGCTGGGCGCGCTCGCGGTGCTCAGCGTGGGCGGGCTCACCGGCCGGCTGGCCGGGCCGCAATGGGCGCCGGCGGGTGCCTTCCTGCTGGCCCTCACCCTGCCCGAGACCTACACCAGCCGGTCGGCATTCAGCGAGATCTTGGCACAGACTCTATTGTTCGGCGGTCTGTGCTTGGTGGTGGACTCGCTCGCACCCCGCCAGTCCCGCATCCTGGCGGCGCTGGGCGGCCTCGCGCTGGGGCTGACGGTGCTGGTGGCGATCGGGTCGCTGGTGGATCTGCTGCCCACCATCGTGTTCGTCGGGACGCTGCTGGCCGTGCGCAGGCCGCAGGCGCTGCCGCTCGGCGCTGGCCTGCTCGCCGGGACGGGATACGGGCTGGTCGGCGGCTTCGTGCTCGCCGGGCCGATGATGGCGGCGCTGGCCCCGGATCTTGGCATGGTCGCGCTGGCCGCCGCCGCGTTCCTGGCGGTGACCGTGGCCGGCGCGGCCGCCGGGCTGGTCGAGCCGGTGCGCCGGCAGGTGGTCCGGCTGCTGAGGGCCCGCCCGCTGCGCTGGCTGCCCGAGGCCGGCGCGGTGATCGTGGTGGCGGTCGCGGCCGGGTTCGTCATCCGGCCGTACCTGCAGCAGGTCGACGGCGGCGTGAACCCGTACGTCGCTGCCCTGCAGCGGCTGTCGCACCTGCCGGTCGCCCCGCGGCGGCTGTATGCCGAGGACAGCCTGTACTGGGTGATCTGGTACCTGGGCGCGCCCGCCCTCCTGCTCGGCGTGGCCGGGCTCGCCCTGCTCACGCGGCGGTGCCTGCGGGCGCTGATCACCTGGCGGGATCCCAGCGGGGCGGCACGCGCCTGGGCGCTGCCCTTGATGATCATCGGCTGGGGGGCCGTCACGGTGCTATGGCGGCCGGACACCGTGCCCGATCAGCCGTGGGCGGCCCGGCAGCTCGTCCCGGTCCTGCTCCCTGGGCTGATCGTGGCCGCGATCTGGGTCTGCGCCCTGCTGGCCGTGCGGGCCAGGGAACGGGGCGCCGGCGTGGTGGCGGTCGCGGCCGCCATCGCCTGCTTCGTGGCCGCGCTGGCGGTGCCGTCCGCGGTGACCACGTTCGGGATCGGGGCGAGGCGTGTCGCCCTGCCTGCGCCCTACCCCGCCAGCGCCGCGCCAGCGTTCCAGCGAACGGGCGCCGGTGAGCTCGCCGCGATCGACAACCTGTGCGGGGCGATACCGGGTGGTTCGCCGGTGCTGCTGCTCGACCACGTCGCGGCCCGGCGGTTCACCCAGGTGATCCGCGGCATGTGCGGCATCCCGGCCGGGGTGATGACGAACGCCAGCCAGGCTCAGGTAGAGGCGGTGATCGGCGAGATCATGCGGACCGGGCACCCGCCGGTGCTGCTGGCCACCCGCCCGGCTGAGCTCGCCCCCTATGGGGGGACGCCCCGCCAGGTGGTCGACCTGACGACGGTCCAGGACGCCCATGTACTGACCCAGCCGCCGGCGTCGGGCTGGCCCGTCCGGTATGTGCTGTGGATGTCGGGACCGGGGACAGGTGGCGGGCTGGTGAGCGGAACGTGATTTGCCTCCGTGGTGCGCGGGCCCTACAGTGAAGGAACCCGACGCGGGGTGGAGCAGTTCGGTAGCTCGCTGGGCTCATAACCCAGAGGTCGCGGGTTCAAATCCCGCCCCCGCTACCAGTAAGTGCAGGTCAGAGGCCTGATCGCCAGGAGGCGGTCGGGTCTCTTGATCGTTTGTCCGCGGTTCGTCCGCGGAATCCTG
>Ga0335079_10001115_pt1 | contig 30632 bp, 20 predicted proteins | sample Lox_Sample_33_FD_206719 | JGI IMG/M metagenome (GOLD analysis project Ga0335079, IMG submission 206719) | Soil microbial communities from Loxahatchee National Wildlife Refuge, Florida, United States - Lox_Sample_3.3 | ecosystem: Environmental > Terrestrial > Soil > Wetlands | place: USA...
TTGAGGGCATCGTTCGCCTCTACACCGCGCGCCAGGTGGTTGAGCAGCGCGGCACTATCGCCTCCGACCACACCGTGGCGCGCGAGGCCGCAACGGCATTCTATGACCGCCTGCGCCAGCTCTTCGCGGAGCGCAAGTGCATCACGACCTTTGGTCCCTACTCACCGGGGCAGGCGGTGACCATGAAGCGCATGGGTATCGAAGGGATCTACCTCGGCGGCTGGGCGACCTCCGCCAAGGGCGGCACGAGCGAGGATCCGGGACCTGATCTCGCCAGCTATCCCCTCAGCCAAGTGCCTGATGAGGCCGCAAGCCTCGTGCGCGCTCTGCTTACCGCAGATCGCAACCAGCAGTATCTGCGCTCGCGGATGACCAAGGCACAGCGCGCCGCGACGCAGGCTCACGACTTCCGGCCGTTCATCATCGCCGACGCTGACACCGGTCACGGCGGCGACCCGCACGTTCGCAACCTCATTCGCCGCTTCGTGGAGGCCGGTGTCGCGGGCTACCACATTGAGGACCAGCGTCCCGGCACCAAAAAATGCGGTCATCAGGGCGGCAAAGTGCTTGTCGCACAAGACGAACAGAACAAGCGACTGAACGCGGCCCGCTTCCAACTTGACGTCATGGGCGTCCCGGGCATTATCATCGCCCGCACCGACGCCGAGGCCGCCAACCTGATCGACGGCCGCGGCGATGAGCGCGATCAACCCTTCCTGCTTGGCGCCACGAACCCCGGCGCACCGGCCTACAAGCCGTGCTTTCTGGCGCTGCTCCAGCATTTTCATCACCTGGGAGTCGCCGAACTCAATGGCCATCTTCTCTACGCCGTTCCCGCCGCAGAGCATGCCGTCGCCCAGGAGTGGCTTGAGGGCCGTGGCATTCTGGCGCAGGCCGCTGCAGCTGTCGCGTCCCTGCGAGAAGGGAAAGAGACTTCGATCGATGCCATGTTCGACCGCATCGCCGCCCGTTTCCTTGAGGCGTGGGAAGACGAGGCCCGCCTCCGGACCTTCGGGGAAGCCGTTGCCGAGGTGCTCGAGTTCCGCAAGAGCGAGGGCGAGTCGCTCGAAATGAGCCCCGACGAGTGGCGGCGCTTCGCCGCGCGCGCCTCCCTCTATGCCGCCCGCGAGAAGGCGCGAGCCCTTGGCGCCGACGTTGAGTGGGATTGCGAAGCGGCGAAGACGCCCGAGGGGTACTACCAGGTGCGCGGCGGCATTTCCTATGCCATCGCCAAGTCCTCTGCCGCGGCACCCTTCGCCGATGTGCTGTGGATGGAGACCAAGACCGCCGACCTCCGCGAAGCCCGCCAGTTCGCCCAGGCGGTCCACGCCGAGTTCCCCCACAAGATGCTTGCCTACAACCTCTCGCCGTCGTTCAGCTGGGACACCACCGGTATGAGCGATGAAGAAATGCGGCGCTTCCCCGAGGAACTTGGCAAATTGGGCTTCGTCTTCAACTTCATCACCTACGGCGGTCACCAGATCGACGGCCTGGCCGCCGAGGAGTTCGCCACCGCCCTCAGGCAAGACGGCATGCTCGCCCTGGCCCGCCTGCAACGCAAGCTGCGCATGGTCGAGTCTCCCTACCGCACGCCCCAGACCCTCGTCGGCGGACCCCGCGCGGACGCGGCACTGGCCGCTACGTCGGGCCGCACCGCGACCACCATGGCCATGGGCAAAGGCTCGACTCAGCACCAGCACCTAGTACAAACCGAGGTGCCCAAGAAACTGCTTGAGGAGTGGCTAGCGATCTGGACGGAGCACTACGACCTGCCCGGTCCGCTCCACATCCAGTTGCGGCCCCACCGTGCCGGCTCGGAGTTGCTCGAGCTGGGAGTCTACGACAACGCGGAGCAGAAACTCGCAAACGTCGTCTTCGCCCCGATCCACGACTGGCGCGGCCGCAGCATCCTCTCCGTGCGCGACCAGAACACCTTTGCCGAGTCGCTGCGCAGGAAGCGCCTGATGACCCTCGTCCACCTCTTTCTGGTTCATCGTTTTAAGGCCGAGTCGGTGCACTATGTTACCCCCACCGATGACAATCAGTACCAGGCCGCGAAGATGAAGTCTCACGGAATCTTCCGCCAAGTAAACACCGAGGTCGGCCAAATCATCGTCGCCGACGTCAATCACGAGCGCATCTCCGAGCTTTTGACGCCGGATCGTGAGGCGTTGAAGAGGCTGATTCGCAAGGAGACCTAAGGGTTGCCGAACAACATCGGGCTCCCGGGCAATCGCTGCATCGCTGGTTTCCGCAACTGGCAGTTCAAATGGCCTGCTCGGCCAGATCTAGGGTGCGCGCCCGGCAGGACGCGCAGAAGCGGCTCGACTTAAGGTCAATCCATTCGACGGCGTGCGAGGACGCCATAACACACGTGCCTTCGCTGCAATGCGTCAGCCCGAAGGTGTGACCAAGCTCGTGCACCGCCTCTTTCAGCAGGCGATCGCCAAGAAGTTGCCGGTCGGGCGGGTAGCCATAGACCTCTTGACGCAGGCGATTCGCGGAAACCACCGCGCAACGACCATCAAGTTGTGCTTCTCCGAACACGAACGTGAGGATCGGGATATACAGGTCCAAGCAAGAGACGCCGAGAACGCGCCAGGCAGTTGGCGTGATGGACGCGGCCAATCGCGCGAGAATCTCTGTCGAAGAGTATTGTTGCCGGTCGGCATTGAAGGCGTATAGCGGGGGCGGTTGCACCGGCAAAATTTCGTAGTACGCCGGCAGTTCCTTCGGCAACTGCTTGCAGAGGTGTGCGAGGAGCTGCGCGGGCACCTCTCCAAGCGGCATCAGCTGGATGCGCCTCATAGCGAATCGGCCGTCACCTTTTTCCAGCCGTATTTCTTCAGCTTGTTGTGCAGCGTGACGCGATCGATGTCCAGAACTTCGGCCGCCAGGGTTTGATTGCCGCGGCACTCCTCGAGCACCTCAAGAATGTGTTCCCGCTCAGCGTCCTCGAGCGTGCGCGCAGCATGCTCCGAGCCCGGGAGCTTCAGGGAAAAATCCTCCGGACGCAACTCGGGTTCATGGGCCACGACCATAGCGCGCTCGACGGCGTTTTCCAATTCCCGCACATTTCCGGGCCACGGGCACCGTACCAGTTGCGCCATGGCTTCGGGAGAAACGCGAAGAATCGGCTTGTTCATGGAGGCTGCGAATTTGTGCACAAAGTGATCGGCTAAGAGCGGAATGTCTTCCCGGCGCTCGCGCAACGGCGGAAGATGAATCTGGAAAACATTCAGGCGGTAATACAAATCGCAGCGGAATTTCCCTTCTTCGATGAGCGCTTCCAGATTCCTGTTGGTGGCGGCAATGCACCGGAAATCGACGTGCAGCGGATGCGTGCTGCCTACGCGGGTAATCTCGTGTTCTTGCAACACGCGCAGCAGATCGGTTTGCGTCTTGAGGCTGATATCGCCGATCTCGTCCAGAAACACGGAGCCGCCCTCGGCGACCTCGAAGCTGCCCTTCTTGCGGTATTGTGCGCCGGTGAACGCGCCCTTCTCGTGCCCAAATAGCTCGCTCTCTAGCAGGTTTTCAGACAGCGCGCCGCAGTGCAGGACCACAAATGGATTAAATCGGCGGGGGCTGGCAGCGTGAACGGCGCGTGCCACCAACTCTTTTCCGGTGCCGCTTTCGCCGGTGATCAAAACCGTGGCCTCGGTAGGACCAACGGTCTCGATGGCCTCCAGGACGTGCCGCATCGCGGCGCTCTGGCCGACCAGTTCCTGCGACTTCGCCACCGCGGCCACGGTCTCGCGTAAGCGCACGTTCTCCCGCTCCGCCGATTTGTGGGCCAGGGCGTTCTTCAGCGTATGCGCGATGTCATCTGGATCGAATGGCTTGGTAACGTAATCATAGGCGCCGTTCTTTAGCGCCGTCACCGCAGTTTCGACGGAAGCGTAGCCGGTCATGATGATGACGATAAGCTCGGGATCAACCGCTTTCATGCGGCTCTGTAACTCGATGCCATCCGTGCCGGGCATCTTGATGTCGACGAGAGCGATGTCGCAGTGATGTTCCGCCAATAATGCCAGCGCCGACGCGGCGCTATCGGCCGCATGCACTTCATAGTTTTCCTCGCGAAACCATTTACTCAGCGAATCGCGAACGATGAGTTCATCGTCAACAATCAACAAACTTGGTTTCTTATCCACGGGAAACTCCTCTATCAAGCCGCAGCGCGGGGCCTCTCGGCGGGCGCAGCAACTCCATCCACCGGCAAGCTGATGGTGAACAGCGATCCACGACCCGGCTCGGAACTCACTTCAATACGCCCTTGGTGCCGCTCCACGATATTTCGGCTGATGGCCAGCCCAAGGCCAAGGCCGTGGCCACGTTCTTTGGTGGTGAAGAACGGCTCGAAGAGATTCGGCAAGAGCTCCGGGGCGATTCCCACGCCATTGTCTTGCACCTGGATCTGCACGTCAGGCGCGCCCGGCAAGCGCCGCGTGCGGATGGAGAGGCTGCCGTTGCTAGGCATGGCATCAATGGCGTTCATAATCAGCGAAACCACGACTTGCTCAATTTGCGCGGCGTCGCACCGCATTCGCGGCAGGTCCGGCGCCAAGTCCAAATGCAGTTCGATGTTGGCCAGCGTTAGTTGATGCTGCACCAGCCGCACACAACGGTCGACAACCGCATTCAGGTCGGCGGGCTCGCAGTTCATCGGCGTCGAACGGGCGAAGGTCATGAGGTTTCTGACGATCTCGCCGCACCGGCGGCTCTCCTGTTCAATCAAGTCCAGCGAACTCATGGCCTCTTTTTGTTTTGCGGGATCGCTTGGCGGGTACGTTCTCTTGAGCAATTTGGCGTAGGTGAGGATTCCCGCGAGCGGGTTATTGATCTCATGCGCCACCACTGCGGCGAGTTTGCCGATGGAGGCCATTTTCTCGACGCGCACCATCTGCTCATGCGCGCGATTAAGTTCGCGGGTCTTCTCTTCCACGCGTTGTTCCAGGTTTCGCGTGGCTGCATCGATCTCGGCGCGCGCATCGCATAGTTCGCGGCTCATGCGGTTGAACGACTGAGCCACCTGTGCCAGTTCATCGCGGCCGGAGATGGCCAGCTGATAACCCAGATCGCCCGAGGCGATACGTTCGGTGCCCAGCCGCAAGGCTCGCAGCGGCCCATGAATCACTCGCCAGATAAAAAGCGGAATTAATGAGCAAGTGGCGAGTACCGCCAGCATGGTGTAGAGCAGGGTCTGGCGGGAAGCAGCCGCAAGGTTCGCATCCGCTGCGGCAAGCGACAGGTTAGTGTCCAGCACGCCCAGGATTTTCTGGCTTGCCGGATGCACGTGGCAGGCCGCGGATGCACAAGCCGGCGAATTCTCGATCGGATTGATGATTCCAAGTGTGCGCTCGCCGTTGGCAGCACGATAAGTGCGGAAGCGGTCCGGCCGGTCCAGGTGCGTTAGCGGCTGCGACTGTGCGTGACAGCCGTAGCACGCTTCCGCGTTTTTGTTGACCAGCGTGTTCGTCTCCGAGGGATCGGAAGAAAAGCTGATGCGCCCTTCCTGATTGATAATGCGAATGCGAACCACACCGGGCTCGTTCCCGATGGCGGTGATGAGATGGTAGAGTCCGTCGCGTTCGTTTCGCAGCATATGGTAGGACGCGTTGCGCTTGATGACATCGCTCACGCGCTCCGCACTGGCCAGCGTGCTCTTCTCCAGTTGCTGTCGTTGCAGCCGGATGTTTACGTACCCCAGCAAACCGAAGAAGCACATCATGGCCGCGACCAGCAGCACGGCAAGTTTCCCGCTGAGACTAAGGAGCTTGTCGGCCCAACGTCTTCCCCGCGCCGCTATGGATTCAGAGATGGACATGATCTAACTCGAGCTGCGCGGGTGCCGGCTTCGGTGGGCCTTCCGGCTGCGCGGCAGAAAAAATGGGAAGATACTTGGTCGCCAGCGCGAACACTAAAAACGCTGTGCCAACCATGCTTGCGGTCACGGCAACCTCGGTCCAGCGCGGAATGTAGTGCATGCCCGCGGATGCTTCCATCCCGGTGATGCTCACATTCAAGCGATTGGTGACGAACCCGAGCACCACCAGGACTGCACACAAGTACAATCCATTCGCGCTTTCGCGAACCCTGCGAAACAGAAGAAGCCAAATCGGCACCAACAACCCCATGCACACTTCCAGATAAAACATGCCCGTTTCGTAGGTCCTGTGCCCCAACAGTCCCAGAACGCCGCGCTGATGCAAGTCTTGAAATCGCAGCACACTATAGAGGACCAGCATCACCAGCAGCGCGCGACCCAAGCCCACCAGCAACGGGAGCTCCAGCTGTTTCCCGAAAGCTCGCGAGCTCATGCAGGACTCGAAGATCGTCATGGCCAGCCCGACACAAATGGCTGACAGAAAGAAGAACACCGGCAGAAGAGGCGTGTACCAAAGCGGATGCAGCTTTTTCGGCACAATCAGGTACAGACTGCCGAGCGAGGACTGATGGAGCGTGGAGAGCAGAACTCCGGTGATCACCAGAGGAATCGAAATCGCCCGCTGGATGCGCAGTAAGTTCGCGAAACGCAGCCGTTCAAAAACGACGGGAGCAAATTCTAGGGCTAGCACCGTCGTATACAGCGTGACGCACCAGGCCACCTCGAACATGACCGACCGTGGATTCCACATCACCAGCGGATGCCAGATGTTGTACCCACGTCCGAGGTCGAAGAGCAGCGCCACCACCACCAGCACGTACCCGAGAAATGCGGTAAGCACTGTCGGGCGCACGATGGGCTTGAACTTCTCCAAATTCAAGATGTATACGGCTGCGGTCAGCGTAAAACCGCCGGCCGCCATCATCACGCCGCACAGCACATCGAATCCGATCCAAAGCCCCCAGGGAAAGGCGTCGCTCAGATTTGTCGTGGCGCCCAACCCACGGGAAAAACGCAGCACCGTCGCGTAGGCCCCAGCGGCCAGAATCACCGCTAACACCACTTTCCAAAATGTTGGTTTGAACGTTTGCATTCTTACACCCTTCACTTCTTTTCGCTTTCACGCTTCTGGGAGACCGGTCGTTCCGCTGCCGCGACCTCGCCCTTCCGGTTCTGGATCCACCACAGGCCGCCGAGCAAAAGTCCGCCGAAGGTAACCAGGTCAGGAATGTGCGAAAGCACGCGATAGGTGAGCAAAGGAAGCGATTCGCTGCTGAGGTCCCCTGGATAGCCGAATTCCGCGAACGGCACGCTCGAGAGCAGCAGCACGGAAGTTCCGCCAACTTCCGTAAGCCCGTAAATGTGTTCGACATACTGTTGCGGATTTTGCGCGATGCGCGCGCGGGCCTCAGCAATCAGTTCCTCGCGTTCGCCAAACTTCGTCGCGCCCGTGGGGCAGGCCTCGGCGCACGCGGTTTGTTTTCCAGCGGCAAGGCGATCCGCGCACATGTCGCATTTCCGGACCCGCGGCACGAGTTTGTCCCACTCATACTTGGGTACGCTAAACGGACACGCCACCATGCAGTAGCGGCAGCCAAGGCAGCGGGACTCGTCGTAAGTCACCGGGCCCTCGGCCGTCTTCCGCAATGCCGCCACCGGGCACACTGATACGCACGTCGGGTCCTGGCAATTCATGCACAAACGCCGCATGAATTTGTCGCCACGCGTCAGAATCGTCGTGAATTTGTACTCCGATTGCTTTTCCTGCGCCGCGATTTCGTCGTTGTACGGAAGATGATTGCGATCCGCGCACGCCTTCTCGCAGGCTCGGCAGCCAATGCAGAGTGTCGCGTCGTAAAGAATGGCTTTGCTCAAGGAATACGCTCCTGGCGCGAGATTTCTACGCGATGTGGCAAGTCTGGGGAGGAGTCGGGGAAACCGGGAAGCTGGCTAGGAGGAGATGCAAAACTCCTCAACACGCCGGAGGGCCTTGCACTCGCCCGTGGGACTTTGCTGAAGTTCTCAGCAGGCATGGCAACCTCCCTTGCCTCAACACCATGCTCTCTCGCCGCGGCCATCGCGACAGTGATAGGCATTACCTGGGAGAGTGACCGACATCACGGGGAAACGCCGCCCCTTGCGCCGTCAATCGAGCCAATCGGGGCGTTCCCCTGAGCACCGCTGCCTTCCCGCCGGCCTTTTGTAAAAAAAAAGGGGGCTCCTCTTCGGGTCCCCGGAGAGCTAGCTCCCATCTTTCAGATAAGGAAAAACTCATGGGTGATTTCGTGCCACGGCTGCCCAGGCATTTCAGCCGTCAAATCCGCGACTGCAACACCGCCATCCTGGGCCACTGCTCCCGCCATGGCCGGCAACTTCGCGAACAGCCGGCTCGCCGCCTCTGCCATCCAACGCCGCGCCACATCACCGCTGAGCAGGTTCCGGAAATTCGTGCGCGCATCGGGCGAGTTCACCGCAACCAGCCATCCCGCCTTGTATGGTTCACGAAGAGAAATGCCAGGATCCTTGCTCAATTCCTCGTTGACACGGGTGACTTCGCCTTCGATCGGCGAGACCATCTCGGCCTTTTCGCCATCTCTGAGAATGGTCACGAGCTTCTGCCCTTGCCGAATCCACTGGCCGCGCTTTGGAAGCACGATGCTGTCGCACTTGCCGACCAGCCGTGCTGCGAAATCGTCCAATCCTACGCGGACAAACGTCGGGCTCTCCTGGAGCGCCCAAGTGTGGCCCGGGTGATAACTCAGATTCGCCGGCACATCGAAGCCGGAAACATACGTCGGCTGAAGTTGAACCTTGGCTGGAACTTTGTCTTCGATTTGGCTCGCCGGCTCAGCCACTCGCTTGCGATTTCGCAAGTAATCGATGGTCAGAAAAATCGCGAACATCGCCACCACCAGAAGGACTGTCATAAACCACCTCTTGGCGTTCCTTGCGCCGCTTTCAACTATGAATAAGGCACACCTATGGCCACGAGGCCGCTAATTTCCTGGCGAACAAGCAAACCGTGCAGAATCAGCGAAATACCCGCTCAAAACCGTGGAAAAGAGAACGCGCTGGCTCACCTGCGAAGAGAGCAACTGCTGAGAATCACCTCACCAGCGCGAAGCTCCAGGCTGAGTGACATCCCTATTTGTTTTGTTTGAAGGTACTTACTCGTGTTCCGGCGGTGTTGAGAATTTCATCGCATCACCGCTGAAAATTTCAGCGCAGCGCGCCAATTCCGCGCCTGAGTCAGAGCCTATGCTGCGCGGCCAGCAACCTTGCCGTCCGGGTCCGGTGAAGACACAAAAGCCTTGGGCGTTGTCTTCGGTCTTCGTCTCCGATTTAAGTCGGCCTCGGGCTTTACGCTCCCGCGTACCCCTCAAAAGCTTCGCGGACGATTTCCTGCACGGATGCCACTTCGCTGTCAGTGAGTTTTGCGAACTCGTTTTCGCGCCGTTTCCGGCCAAGCGTGCCATTGTTCTTGCGAATATACAGGATGAGGTTTTCCGCTAGGCGATCCGGCATTTCCACAGTGTCCATGATGCGGCGCAACGCCTCGTCGTGACGGCGCAGGTAGTCGATTTCGTGGGGCAGATCGTGATCAACGGCGCGCTCGACGCAAGCGTACAGGAACGTCGCTTCATCGGTACAATCGAAATATCGGTAGAGGTCAGCCGTTTGGTTTAAAACCTCAACATTGCGTGATGGTGTTGGCCGCCATTCGATGGAGTGCATCAGCGGACCCGAATGGGCGCGCAGCGTCTCGCGGTAATCGTCAATACGGTCGAGCATGACGGAGGAGACGGGGAAAACCATGCCCGCTGGCGTGAATTTCCGCTCGGCGAGGACGTGATGAATCAGGCAGCGGTGTAGCCGCCCGTTGCCGTCCTGAAAAGGGTGGACATAGACGAAGCCGAAGGCAGTCGCGGCCGCTTGCAGGACTGGATCTAGTCCTGCGTCGCGCATACGTTCATTCGCTTCGATTAGTCCCTGCATCAGGGTCGGTAAGTCTTCAGGGCGTGCGCCGATGAATTCGGGTAAGGGATCGCCATCATAGTCACGCTCTCCGAGGAAGACGCCGTCCGGGCGTAGGCCCGCATGAATGAAACGTCTGTCCTCAATCAGCACGCCGTGCAGGCGCACGATTTCGTCGAGCGTCAGTGGATTCCTTCCCGCCTGCACGACGGCGCGGCCCCACCGCTCCAACCTGCCGCGTGGCGGCCGTTCGCCTTCAATCTCGAAGCTCGCGCGGCTGTCGGCGAGCAGGAGGAAACTGGCCGCACGCGCAACCACGTGCGCGCCGGTGCGGCCGACGATTTCGCCAGCACTAGTTCCGAGGTCGCGCTTGCCAAAGTCTGCAAGCGCCCTAGTTCGTCGAATGACTGGACAAAAGGCCGGCGTGCCGAGGAGATTGTCACGAACCTTGTGTCGGCGAGAGAGGCGCGGCGTCGACGTGAAATATGCTTCTTCGTCGAGCAAATCGACCGCGGCGACGCCTTCGGCGTCCGGGATGTCGAGTTGTCGTTGGGTGAGGAATTCATAGAGATACCAGGCGCGGCGACTCAGGGCTCCGGTCGGTCCAAGACGCACAAAGGTCGCGACGGTTTCGGGGGAAACGGCGTCGTAAACCTGTTTGAGAACGAGTAGATCAAGGTCTTCGTGGCGGAGCGCAAATCCGAGTTGATCGTGAAAATCGTCGCCCGGCCAGTATCGTTTGTCGAAGACGTTCCAAACACCCTCCTCACGGCGGCTTCCCTTGACGTGGTTTGAGGACACGACACTTGGACGACGTACGGGGACTGAAACGCCGAACCTGCGGACGAGGTTTGCCCATCCTGTTAGCCGGCTCTCTGCGGGGAGGGTCTTTTCTTGAAAAGCCGGAATCACCTGATTGTTCGTAGCCACGGTCGAGAGAACCTCTTTCCGGTCGAATACAGACTGATTTGGAGGCACATGGTCGAAACCTAGGCTATCCGACTAGCGGGTCGAAATCAATTGATTTTGGTCGAAAAGTACCTCACAAAGGAGTATAAGGTCGAAACTCAATCATCGAAGGCTAAAGGGTTTCGGGCAGCAAGCCAAGTTCGTGCTGTTGAGGTGTCCTTGGAGCCGTATTGGCAAGCCGCTAGGATGCTCGGAAGCGAAAAATAGCGGGCGAGCCTGTAAGCCGGATTCGTCGGTCAATTCTTTGCTTCCAATAAGTTACGGAGAATCAACAAACGCACATCGTCAATGAAGTCAGTTTTGACAGTGAAGACAGGTTTTGTGACACAGTTATGGCACAGTTTTTGTGAGCGTCGCAGCGCATGATCTTGCGCCGAGATTCCCGCGATGAGCAAGGACAGGGTAGCTGAATCCAGCCGGCCGCCCAGAGCTTGTCTCTAAGCGACCTGAACTCACCAATCATTTCACGGCTATTCATCCGAAGGAAGCAGTCCATCTTGGGCACCTTCCTCATCTCTCATTGCGGTCAGGAATGCACCTCCTATAGCCGGGTCGATCCTATCGGCTTCCGACAACGCCCATTGGCTCCACCGTTCTAACTCCTCAGGTGAGCAAGCCTCATTGCTTGAGAGCGTCAATCGGATTGCTTCGACGTACTTCCTTATTGCTCCGGCTTGCTGAAATGCTGCAGCAGCCTTAAGCAGGCGTTCGATCCGTGCCCGTTCGAGACGTTTCTGTCGTTCGCGTTCCGCTCGCTCGGCTTTGAGCTTCCGTTCCCTTTCTTCCTCTTCAAGTTGGGCCTTCCGTTCCACACGCCATTGATACCGACGTATAGCGCTTTCACGGTGCTGGAGCTCAGCAGCCAAGATAAGTTGAATCGCAATCTCCGCGAGACGACTTTCAAGCCTACTGCCCTCGTCATCCTGCCAACTGACTCGCTCCTTATCCGAGCCGAGACTCTCGAGAATCGATAAGCACAGCTTTGTATCGCTGGGCTCTGCCCCTTGCTCTGTATGACCGCGACGGCCAGGTCGCTTTGGCCGATCGAGTCGAATCCCGACATGGTGTTGGTAAAAGGTGAGATGAATGCTGCGTGCTTCTCGCCCGCTTATCGTCGGTTTGCCGTTCATTCTCGCCGTGGCCAGGAGCAAGGTATTCAAGATGCGCAGCCTTCTGCGTTCGATTGGCGCATCGAACATCGGATTGTCCCACGACACTGGGTAGCGAGCAGCAAGTTGCTTTTCTCGGCGTATGTCATCTTCCTTGAGAAGCCGGTCGATCGCAGGATGCCAGATGACAATATCTCGTGGGACCGTCAATTTGCCGACGACCTTTGCGATACGTTCGCGCACCGCTTCGATTGGTTCACGGAATTCCGGAGCTGGGGGAAGAGGGGCCAAAAGTTCTTCGTCGCTCCAATGCGAGTGCCAATAACTGCCACCGCCAGCTACGACGACCTCATCCGCCATACCGGGCGGACGCTCGGGAAGTGCCTGTTGCATCGGACTCTTTCCCGCTTCCTTTTTGGCCCAATATCCGCGATCCGGTGTCGGAATCTCTGCTCGAGCACTGGTCTTCTTCAAGGCGACATCCGAGATTCCGAATCGCGCGGACAGTGTCTTCATCGGTTCTGACCACACTAGGGCGTAGAGATCCGCCCTAGAAAGCTGCTTAGCCATCTTCGCCTCTCAAAATCTGCTTGGGAATTTCCAAATGCGAACGCTAGCCATAGAATTTGGCATCTCAGACGTTGGTTTGGCAAAGCTCTGCCGTCGAGATCAAATCCCCTTGCCTGCCAGAGGCTAGTTCAAGCTGCAAAATGTTCAAATGCAAGTGAGTGCATCAGTGTGTTTCGAACCGTGCCGGGATACTTGTCTGCATATTTGACTAGTTTGTGTTTGTCTACCACCTTGAAATCGATCTCGTCGAGATGTGGTGTGAGACCTGTCTGCAACGAAAGATAAATCCAGTCCAGCAAAGCCTTCTCGGGTTCAGCAATGCGATATTTCGAGTAACGAGTCTGCTTCTCGACAAAACCCCAGAAGAGCCTCTTTGAGATGGTTCTGAATGTGATCGCGAACTCTGGCGTTCTGTATTCCTTGGGCTTACCTGTAGTTACGCACGTCAAAGTCACTGGGCTCTGCGTACTTAGTCCCCAATGATTGAGTGCCGATTCAAGGGACACATAGGAATTCGGCTTGAGAACAGTGATGAAGTCAGTCGCCGAATGATCTCGCACCAATTTATTCAGGTATACCCCGTCTGCCACTCGCGTGATAAGACCACGCTTTTCCAAGCGGGATAATGCTTTCGAAACGGAACCAGCGGGGATATTAAGTTTGGAAGCCAGCTCGTCTGCTAGAAGCACATCCGTTATTCGAGCTTGATCCCTGAGAACCTGGGACCAATCAAGCCGTTCTTTCTTTAGATTTGTCATAGCCATTCCTTGTACAAATCTCTGAGTGCATTTCTAAGGGGTTCGAATTGGGCCTCCTCAAGAGTTGAGTAGATGTTTGCCGGCAATATGGGTTTGAGTTCCAAGCGGCAAATGTCCACAGCGATTCGATCTATTCGGTTTGAAATGGTTTCTGAATCAATCTCGTTTCCGAGGATTGTATCCTGGAGGTGGGCCCGCAAGTTGGGGCTGAGCACAGCTCCAGTTTCGTTCAGCAGCTGAATGTCATAAGCGTCTCTAGCTTTGACGGAACGCCGCATCAGAAATGCTTCTGCTTTTTGAAGGAGAAGGAGTTCCTTAGTCACCGACTTTACGACCGCTGAGAGGCCGGATTCTCCTTCGACAGGGTGATTCTCAATTTCGCTCTCGATTGCCGAACCCAAGCGTGTTAGGTCAACTCGAAATAGTCGCCGGTCCGCCCCAGCGGTTACAAAAATCCTTCCTTCCTTACTGTTAGAAAGGTCTAGTTGAAAATGAAGCCGACCCAACTCCATGATCTCTGCCACAGGAGTTAGGTCGCGTTGTAAGGATGCGATGATCTCCTCGGGCGAGGGAGGCGCGGCGGCACGATACAGCAGGTCGAGGTCAGCCGAATGTCGCACACTTTCGTGGTACAGGACGAGCGTGGCACCTCCGAAGAGAACAAACGCGTCGGGGAAGTCGCTGAAAATCGTTACCGCCGCATGTTCCATTAGCGTGTTGACTTCTGCCTGTTCGCGAGTGAACCCCTTGTCTTCGTATTTCGCAATTTGCTTTGCAATCTCCACGATTAGCCCCACCGCTTATGTTAACATATTTCGAATAAAGGACATATACGTCGCTTTAAAGATTTATGAATAAGACCATATTCTCTAGACAAGACATAAAGGTCCCCTTGCGGGAATAAGATGTACCCACCCTGCCGGATCACGGGATGGCGGGGTATATATACCCCGCCATCCCGAACTCCTCCCAGACCAAGCAACGTCGATGAAATGCCAATTACCTTGAGGCTAGGTATATATACCTAGAGCAGGTTCGCAGAACCGCCGAGCTCTTGTTCAACGTAGACGGAGCCTACAGATTGAAGCTAACAAGGGTCTTCAAGAAGTATCACAAGGGAGTCGACACTGACTGGCTCAAGTCGCGGACTGACAATTCGGACTGGAAACTGTGCATGATTTCGCTAGGCAGGCCCGCTAAGACTCTGCCGTTCTTTGCGAAGTGCGCCTTGTATAGACTTCATAAGGGCCTCACGGAACGAGGGCACCACGTTTACTTTGGGAACGTCTAGCAGCATCGGTTGGAAACTTAACCCACTGAGTTGGCTCCTCAAAATCCGTGCAGAGTGAGGCACGACGTTGGGGTTCTTTGAGTGGTCTGGTTCCGTGTACCCGCCGTGTACCTCGGTTAAGCAAATTGATGGTTTTTGACGCTTGCCGCGCTTAATAGATTCAATAACTTACCCGGTTTCAATCGTGCTTTAGTCCGATCCCCACCGCCCCTACCCATCATTTCACTCATGCGCACGCGCATATCGGACCTCGTCAGAGAGTAGGAACCGCCGAGCTTGCGTTTAACTTCCTAGTGCGGCACCAGGTGCCCATTCCGCCTAGCCAAACGTAGAACTCGATTCCGCCAAAGGAATAGAACCGGGTGGACATGAATCAAAGCTTGAGCGAATAAAAATCGAAAAACTCTGTCACGCTTATGGCACAATTTCGCCAAAACTGTCTGCAAGTTATTGAAAAATAGCGGGCGAGCCTGTAAGCCGGATTCTGTGCGGCGCGCAGCCTCTGAGAAGAGGCGGCGCGCCGCGGCGATCATTCCTCTAGGCCGCAGCTTGCGCTGCGGCTCCAGCAGCCTACCCGAGGGTTGCGCTTCGCATCGGCTTGCCTGCTTACGCAGGCCGCGCCAACGGAACGGAGCCACGTGCGCTTGCGCGAACGCGGCTCAGCGAGCCGGGCCGGCTCTCCCCTCCTATTTGGCCTTGCACCACGCGGGGTTTTCCGTGCCTCCGGCGTTACCACCGGAGCGGTGGGCTCTTACCCCACCTTTTCACCCTTGCCAGGCAGCGTGCAGGTGCCGGACTTTCGCCCAGCGCTTGCGTGGACGTCTCGCAGGTCTCCCTGTTCCTCGTCACCGCGCTCCACTCTGCCGGCGGTCTATTTTCTGTGGCACTTTCCGTGAGCCAATGCGGCGCCGGGTCTTGCAACCCGTCTCCTCATCCGCTCCCCTGACGTTATCAGGCGCGTCGCCCCTATTCGTCACCGGCTCTAACGAGCCTACGACGACGGTGTCCGGACTTTCCTCCCGCCGCGCCCGCGTCACGCCGGGCTTTAGCCCGACCTTCCACGGCGCAGCCAGCGATCACCCGGCTCACCCGCCACCTCCATTATAGCTTAGGATTACAGGAGTTTTTCGAATTCGGCTTCGGTGAGAACGGCTACACCCAATTCTTTGGCCTTATCGTACTTGGAGCCCGGGTCGGTACCGACCACGACGTAGTCAGTTTTTTTACTGACAGAGCCGGAGACTTTGCCGCCGTGTTCCTTCACGAGTTCGCCGGCTTCTTCGCGCGTACGATTCGCCAGCCCACCCGTAAAGACGAACGACTTACCCGCCAGTTTCTGGCTCTTAACTTGGCGCTTTTCCGCGGTGGGATGAACGCCCGCTTTGTGCAGCTTTTTGATGAGCTGCCGGTTGGCGGGCTCGGAGAAAAATTCCGCAATGGCCGCAGCCACTTTGGGGCCGACTTCCGGGACGCTAACCAGTTGCTCTTCATCGGCGGCGGCTAATTCTTCGAGCGAAGAAAAATGTTCCGCCAGGAGCTGGCCGGTGCGTTCGCCGACGAAACGTATGCCCAGCGCGTAGATCAGGCGCGAAAGGCTGTTTTTCTTGCTGCTTGCGATTTCAGCGAGCAGATTTTGCGCGGATTTTTCCGCCATGCGCTCCAGCGCCGCGACTTCCTCTTCCTTCAACGCATAAAGATCGGCGACGTCTTTAACCATGCCTTTGTCCACCAACTGGTCCACGATTTTTTCGCCAAGCCCGTCAATGTTCATCGCGTGTCGGCTGGCATAGTGCAGGAGCGACTCCTTGCGTTTTGCTGGACAGGCCGCATTCACACAGCGATAGGCGACTTCGTCTTCCGACTTGTGAATGGTGCTGCCGCATTCCGGGCAGGTTTTCGGCATGCGGAAGGGCTTGCGGTCCTTCCCTTCCTTCACCACTTTGAGGACGTGCGGAATCACTTCGCCGGCGCGCTCGATGAGCACGGTGTCGCCGATCTGCAAGCCCAAGCGCTCAACTTCATCCATGTTGTGGAGCGTGGAACGGCTGACAGTGACGCCTCCGACTTGCACCGGTTCGAGGATAGCGACGGGCGTCAGCGCGCCGGTGCGCCCGACCTGCACGCGAATGTCGTTCACCACCGTGGTCTCCTGGCGTGCGGGATATTTGAAGGCAATGGCCCAGCGCGGAGCTTTGGCGGTGAAGCCCAATTCGTTTTGAATCGCTGTGGAATTGGTTTTGATGACCACGCCATCGATTTCGTAGGGGAGTTTTTCGCGTTTGGCGTCCCAATCCTCGCAGTAGGTGATGACGGCCTCGATGCCATTGCACAGCTTCCAATCGTCCGAGGCGCGGAACCGCAATTGCTTGAGAGTAGTGAGGCTCTCGGAGTGCTTAGCGAAGGGGACTTTGCCATCGACATAGAGATAGTAGGCGAAGAAGTCGAGTTTCCGCGCCGCCGTAATGGAAGGATCGAGAACGCGCACAGCGCCGGCCGCCGAGTTGCGGGCGTTGACAAAAATTTTGCCGCCAATTTCCTCCTGCTGGCGGTTCAAAGCTTCAAAGGCCTTGCGGGTCATCAGAACTTCGCCGCGCACTTCAAAATCCCCCGAAAGCTTGGCTTTTTTGACCACCGCGGGATCGACCTGCAGCGGAATGGAGCGAATCGTTTTGACGTTCGGCGTCACGTCTTCGCCAGTCGTCCCGTCGCCGCGCGTAACGCCGCGCATAAGCCGGCCATCCTGGTATTGCAGCGAGATGCTCAGGCCATCGAATTTGTGTTCGGCGATGTATTCGATTTTGTCCGAGCCGCTGCCTTCGCGGACGCGGCGATCGAAGTCGCGCAGAGCGTCGTAGGAGAAGGCGTTGTCGAGGCTCAACATGGGCCGGGCGTGCTGCACGGTCTGGAACCCTTCGCGGGGGGTGCCTCCGACGCGCACGGTCGGAGAATCCGGTGTCACCAGCTCGGGGTGGGCGGCTTCCAACTCTTGCAGGCGGCGCATGAGGGCGTCGTAGGCGGCGTCCGAAATCTCGGGCTCGTCGACGACGTAGTAGAGATATTCGTGGTGGCGCAGCTTGGCGCGAAGCTGTTCGATCTCTTTCTTAACGGAAGCGGGAGCCGCCTTGGCCATGAAATCCTCGTGCAGAAGGAAGCTGAATTTCGGCTGACATTATATAGAATGAAGTTAGCGAGAGACGACCACCAGAAACTATGACCGCCGAAATCCAAAACGCGCTGCTGATTCATAACCCGAATGCCGGCAACGGGGGCCGTGAACGCCGCCCTTTGCTTGATGAGGCGCGGCGCATTTTGGCTTCGGGCGGCATTCAGACAGAGCTGGCGGAGACCACCAAGCCGGGCGATGCCACGGAGTTCGCGCAACGCGCCAACACCGAGGGGCGGCAGCTGGTCATCGCGTGCGGCGGGGATGGCACGCTAAATGAAGTCGTGAACGGGCTGGCGGCACAACAAAACGGCCACCGCGTGCCACTGGCGCTTCTTCCTGGCGGGACAGCAAACGTGCTGGCCAAGGAGCTGAGTCTGCCGTGGGACATCCCGAGCGCGGCAAAGCGCTTGATTCAAGGGCATGTTCGGGACATTGCCTTGGGGCTGGCTACTCCGCTGGAAGAACCGGCGCGGAAGAAATATTTTCTAAGCGTGGCGGGCGCCGGGCCGGACGGCATGATTGTGTATTCGATTGATCTGGGGCTGAAAGCGCGCGTCGGCATTCTGGCGTATTGGTGGCAAGGCGCGCGGCAGGCGTTCCGCTACCAGTTCCCTCATTTCCGCGTGAGCTCCAGCGGCAAAACGCTGGACGCTTCCCTGCTGGTGGTCGGGCGCACGAAGAATTATGGCGGTCCCTTCCAGATTACGACCGAAGCGGACCTCTACGAAAACGAGTTCGAGTTGATGGGGCTGACGACACGTAGCGGTCTGCGCTATTTGAGCTACCTGCCGAAGCTCTGGCTCGGGAAGCTGCGCGAGGTCAAAGACACGCACTTCTGGAAGGCCGACCGTGTGCTTTGCGAGCCGCTGGACGGCAAAGAGGTGTACGCGCAGGTGGATGGCGAGCCGCTGGCGCGGCTGCCGGTGGAGTTCAAAATCGTGCCGCACGCCCTGAAGCTGCTCATTCCGGGCAACGACCAGGCGCTGCCCTCGCAGCCAGCAAGCTCCAACAACTAGCCGTGGACCTTGTCACGCATGGATTGGCCTCGTTCGCCTTGGCGCGCGGGTTGTTTCCGCGCGCGGGCAAACTAGCGGCGGCCGCAGCGGTTCTGGCGGGATGCTTGGCCGACGCCGACCGGCTCGCGATGTACTTTGGGCCGTCGGCGGCTTTCACCTGGCGCGGTACGTATTTTCATTCGGTTCTTGCGGCGGTTTTGCTCTCCGCTTTGGTTGCTGTGATTTTTGGCGCCACAAGCCAAGGAAAGCATCTAAATGCTTCGACACCTGCGCCGGGCGAGCCGGAATCCAACAACGCGTTCCCCGCAAAGAAGTCCAGCGCGGCCTTCTTTCTTTTATTTGCCGCACTCGTTGCGGCACTCCTGCATCTGGCGATGGACGTGTGCCAGTCCGACGGCGTGATGTTGCTCTGGCCATTTCGCGCAAAGCAGTTTGCCGCGGATTGGCTGCCGGAAATCGATCCGTGGATTCTGACGATATTAGTCCTGGCGGTGGCCGTGCCAGAGTTGCTCTCTCTGGTGAGCTCCGAGATTGGCGTCAAATCGAAAAAGCCGCGGGGCCAAACGGGGGCGCTGATTGGCCTGGCGCTGGTGGTCATTTATATTGGAGCGCGCGGGACGCTGCACGCGAATGCCGTGGGATTGCTGGAGTCGCGTGTCTTCCATGGGGAGGCGGCGCGGCGCGCTCTGGCGTATCCTGAAGCCCTTTCGCTGACCACCTGGCACGGCGTGGCTGAAACGGAAAGCGCCCTGGACCAGATTGACGTCAATTTCGCCTCTAGCGGCACCTTCGATCCCGATGCGAGTTTGCGGGTGTTCAAGCCGGAGTCTTCCGCAGCTCTCGAGGCCGCGCAAGACACGCCGATAGCAAAGCAATTTTTAGCTGTGGCGCAGATGCCCAAAGCCAGCGTGGAAAAAACGGACGTCGGGAGCGTGGTGATCCTGCGCGACTTGCGCTACGCCGCATCAGGCGAAACGCAACACGAAATCGCCGCGCTCATTGAACTCGATCCGGACAACAAGGTCACCTCCCAAGAGATTGTCTGGGCGCGCGACCTGCGCGGCGCTATGTAACGTCAGTGTGCTCTGCCGCGGCGCCTAAGGCTCTTCGTACTTAACCGGATGGCCTCGGAGAATCACTCGCGAAGCGAGATAGCTGCACGCCACAAATACAGCCGCCAGCAGCGTCACTAGCAGCCAGTGGTCCTTGACGTAAGGCAAGGCATTCTCTCCGTAGCGTACCGAGAGCAACCCTACCAAGAAATACCGCGCCAGCCGCGCCAGCGTGACCGCCGACGTAAACACTACCACCGGCACCTCAAATGCCCCCGCCGCAAACACGAACACCTTGAACGGCATCGGCGGCGGCAACAGCGCGGCAATCAACACCCCGCCAAATCCGTTCCGTTCCACCCAATGCCGAATGGCGTGCGCGCGCACTCCCGCCCGGCGGTGAAAGTACGCTTCCCCTCCCGCCCGCGCGATGTAATACAGGACCACGGAGCCGACCACCGAACCCGTTGCCGCCATCAACGCGTAGAGCGGCATCCGCACCGGATGCTGCATCGACAAGTCCACCAGCAGCAGGTCATTAATGATCGGAAATGACAGCACCGAAGAATCGAGAAACGAAATCAGCAGCAATCCCGGCGCGCCGAGTCCCCTGGCAAACGCCTCAATCTTCTTCGTCCAGCTGCCCAGGCTTAGCGCCAGTCCCAGATGCACCACGGCTCCCTTTGGAGTGCGGGAGCCCAGCTCCCGCTTTTCTTCCAGGCATCGGATTACCCCGTCGACCTCGCCTCGTTCCCGCGTCGCCACTTTCGCGGCAGCGACGTCGCGCCGCCTCCCGCTACTGCGAAAACGCCGCTCGGTCGAAGTGATTCATGAAGATCTGCATCAACGCCGTCCGGTGCAAATTCGGCAGCCGTGGAATTTCTCCAATCACCCGGACGTGGCCGAAGCGCTCGATGGTCTCGCGATTTTCCCGGTTCTGGTCCCCAATCAACACCACGCCGTGCACCGGCAGTTCCGCGGCGTGCAAAGCGGCCAGCGTCAGCAAAGTGTGATTGATCGTCCCCGCTGCGCTGCGCGCCGCAAGAATCACCGGCAGCTTGAACTTCACCATCAAATCCAGCATGAACTGCTTTTGATTGATGGGCACCAGCACGCCGCCCAGCCCTTCCACCACCAGCCAGTCATTCATCAAACTGGTCGGCAGGTTGATGCGATTCAAGTCGATCTCGACGCCCGCCCAGCGCGCCGCCAGGTCCGGCGAAACCGGCGGCACAAATTTGTACACTTCGTCGAGCGTGCGATCCGTGCCGATGCCCGCGAGGCGCATCACCGTGACGCGGTCCGAGCCTTCGAGCGTGCCGGTCTGGATGGGCTTCCAATATACGGCGTCGAGCGCCGCGCAAAGCAGGGCCGAAAGCGTGGTCTTGCCCACGCCCGCATCGGTGCCGGTAATGAAGAAATGATTTCTCACGCGCGCCCCAAAGTATGACCGTGGCGCGCACGATCTGTGCATCGGGCGGGCAGCATGGAATGTATCGCGGCTGCTTTTCTGAGCTTCTTCCCGCGGCGAAGGAGAAGCGGCGCCGCGCATGTTGCCGCAGCCCGAAAAAACGCTCTGCTCATGGACCCCCGTCTAAATCGGGATATTCCTGCGCTAGTAATTCTGGAATGTTACCATCGTTTGCAAGTCTTTCTTGCGTGCGAATCGCCGGTGTAGCCTGCTGCTAACGTCCGCTGGCACGTGAAGCAATGCCACACGGGCGGGCCAGGCCCAGGCCCGCGGCTCAGCACGGCAACTTGCTGGGCCAGTTTCCCATTGCCGCGTTCATCAGGCAGATTACTTCCGAATTGCCCTCACTCGCCCATAGCAAGCAAAGAGAGTGGAAATAGGTTCGCCGGCTCGTAATCTCCGGTTCTACTTGTGTCCCGGTTCTTGCCTGCCTCGAAAGTATGTCTGTGGTGTGATTCCCAGCATCGTCCGGAACATTTCAATAAAGGCACTTACGCTGTCGTAACCGACTGCGATTGCGACCTCCGTGACAGATTTCCTTTGTGCGAGCATCTCAAGGGCAGCAAACAACCGTGCCTGCTGTCGCCAACGGCCAAATGACATACCTACCTCAGCGGAAAACGCACGCATGAAAGTACGGCGGGCCATTCCGGCAACATGCGCCCAAGCGTCCAGCGAGCGGTCATCCCCAACATCTTCCAGCAGAGCATTAGCAACTCTGGCCAGTCTTTCTTCTCTTGGTATGGTCAAACGCAAGGGCTGCTGGTCAGGCTGTCGAATCTCATCACGAAGTATAGCGATTAAGTGCTTTTGCGCCGGGTTGAGCCGTTGGCGCAGGTCCCAACCGAGAATACGATGAACTATGGCGAACAATAGCTCCGATGAGTTGAACATGCAGGGCGTCTTGGGTAGCCCACGGCACATCTCCAGAGACAAGTGAACCATCGAGCCGGCTGCGCCTCCGACAGAACGCGCCGCGTGAATACAATTTGGTGGAATCCATGCGCAACGCTGGGAGGAAAACATCCATCGTTCGCTTCCTGCTTCCACGATGAGCAACCCCTGGGTCAGTGCGACGAGTTGCCCGCGCGGATGACGGTGCTCTGGCGCCCAGTCCTCGATCGCACGCCTCTTGAAGGCAAATGCCAGTACTGGCATATCGCTCTCGTAGAGACGACGCAGTTCTTCCGCATCCTTCGGCGCTAACAACATGAATCTACGAGATTGACCCTTTTCCGATATATATCGCCCCTTTCCCGTTAGCAGACCAACCAGAACCTGGCTAAAGTACGCGGCAGAACAACGAAAGACAACAAACGGAAATAATCGCGCAATAGGAAAGTATGAATCGAAAAAAATGCATCGTGAAAGCAGGTCAGTTATGAATGCCGCTGTACTACACGCCTTTAATGAGTCACCCCGCTTCGAGGAGTTCTCCGAGCCGATCGCAGAAGCAAACGAGGTGATCGTGCACGTCCGTGCTGCCGCGCTCAAGCCCGTCGACAAACAGATGGCCAGCGGCTCGCACTACGCCGCGTTCCGTGAACTCCCCGTCGTATGCGGCACGGATGGAGTCGGGTGCCTTGACGACGGCACACGTGTGTTCTTCGCAAGACCCCGGCCACCATACGGGAGCATGGCCCAACGCACGATTGTCTCTCCATCGCATGGTTTTCCGATTCCCGACAACGTTGACGACGATATCGCCGCAGCCATTGTAAACCCTGGTCTGTCCGCCTGGGGAGCACTTGCTTGGCGTGCCCAACTCACTGCCGGCGAGACCGTGCTGATCCTTGGGGCGACCGGAGTCACCGGAAAACTAGCCGTACAAATGGCCAAGCTCCTTGGCGCTGGACGGGTGATCGCCGCCGGAAGGAACGAACAGGTACTGAGCACTCTTCACGACTTGGGAGCCGACTCGACCATCCGCCTTGATAAACCCGGCCAGGATTTGACCGAAGTCTTTGCTCGCGAAGCTGGTGACGCGGGCTTCGACGTCATCATCGATTACCTCTGGGGCCCTCCCACTGAAGCGCTTCTGTCTGCCGTCGCGCGAAGAGACTTGAATCCGGCATCATCCAGAGTCCGCCTCATCGAAGTGGGCGAGAGCGCAGCACCCACCATTTCGCTGGCCGCCGCCGCGCTACGAAGTTCGAAACTGGAAATCCTGGGAGCAGGATCTGGCAACGCCCCAGTCTCGCCCGAGATATGGCTGGAAGCCATCCGCCAACTTCTGTCTAATGTCGCTAGCGGTAAGCTGCGTATCGACACCGAGCGACTCCCGCTACGCGAAGTCGAGGACGCTTGGCAAAGGGACCATCACGGTTGGCGAACGGTCATCATCCCGTAGTCGCATCCTCACAAGGAGCATATTTAGCAATTCGGACTGCCCCGGTGTGCAACGGTTCCGGCGATTGTGGGCGGTTTGTCGGAAAGTTAACTTCTGGTTTGCCCGGTCAAACCGGGGGTCTTGGATGAAACACCGTTACTGCGTCGGTTTCGACGCCGCAGGCTTTGATCGCGACGCGAGGGTCTTTCCCGCTCATAGAGGGCTCAAGAGAGTTCTAGCTGTCGCCGCACGACTTGGTGTATTCATAGGAGAAAGGTAAGGTATGCGGCGCCATGCCGACAATTTCTCTGACGCCTCTTTCGGCCGGCCCCTTCGCCGATTTGACCTCAGACCTCTTGCCTTGCTTGCCCTTGGGCTGATGCTTGCTTCCTTTCTCGTGCTCTCCCTGCCGGTCTGCGCAGCGGAGGTCCTTTCATCAGTTGCCGTCGCTGAGGCGGAGGCCCTATATGCCGACCTCGCCGACTCTTACGGCATCATTTCCACCATTGACTCGCGCCTGTTCGCCACTTACCAGGGTAAGGACCGCATAGCCTGGGAGCGTGTCTATGGCGAAAAGCGCAAACAACTAGTAGAGCAACTGGGGAAGATCTCCCCCTCCGGTCTCTCCCCGCTCGATGCGCGCGCTGTGGATGTAATGAGCCGCCACCTCCGCGATGATTTTCCCGAGCAGTTCAACGATCCGAATGCGCCCTCCGAGCATTGCCAGGATGCGCATCGCCAGGACCTCTCGATGACTTCGCTCGAGGGTGCGCTTTCCGCCTGCTTCACCGAGGTGGGGAACAACCTTGAGTTCGAGGGCCAGCGCCTCACTCGCGTCTCTGCCCTCGGCATGCTGGAAGAAATCAACGAAGAGGAGCGGCGCAAGAAACTCTTTTACGCGTTTGAGCCACTCTGGAATGCCGTGGACGGCAAGCATAATGCGACAAGTCCCTACCGCCGCCTGCTTCCGTTGGTCGTCTCTGCAGAGTCTGCACACGGCACCAGAATCGATTCCGCCGCGAAAACGATCGGCGTATCGTCCCAGGAAGTCGAACACTGGCTGGAGCAGATTCTCGACACCTGGCGTCAGGTCGATGGCGGGGAGATGGTCGAGCCCTGGAACTATCCCTATCGCGGCGGAGAAGCTACTCGCCTGCTCAGCGCCGTAACCCCGAAGAACTCTTTTGTCCCGGTGAACCAGCGTTACTATCGCGATCTGGGAGCGAACCTCCAGCAGTTGGGCGTTCTTTACGATCTCGAAGTGCGTCCCGGCAAGGCGCCTGTCGCCTACACCGACTACGTCACCCGTGGCCGCCTACTGAACGGCAGGTGGCGCCCCACCGTCGTGCGCATCTCCGGCAGCTACGCGACTGGCGGACTCGGCCTGCTCAACGAACTCGTCCACGAGAATGGCCACGCCGTTCACATGATGGCGATTCATGTGCGCCCGGCCTTCATGGACCTGGGCGACGCGCTGTTCGTCGAGGCTTTCGCCGATGTTCCTTCCTGGAATACCTACGAGCCCACGTGGCAGCGGAAATATCTAGGTCAGGCGGCGCCCGAAGCCGTGTCGCTGCGCGGTCTGTTCTCTTCCGTCATGCTCGATGTCGCCTGGGCCTTGTTCGAATGCCGCATGCTGCACAGCCCTGGGGCCAACCCCAACACCGTGTGGACCGAAATCACCAGCCGCTACCTGCACATCGTTCCGCATCCCGAACTTTCCTGGTGGGCCATCCGTGGACAACTCGTGCAGATGCCGGGGTACATGGTGAACTATGGCTTGGGTTCGGTGCTCACCGCCGATATTCGCCAACACACACGGGAAGCGCTGGGAGCATTTGAAACCGGCAATCCACAGTGGTACTCCTGGACCAGCGAGCACCTGCTCCGCTTCGGCGAGGAGCTCGACACTTCCACACTGCTGAAACAGTTCCTCGGACGCCCCGTCTCGCCGCAAGCATTACTCGATCAGATTAGGAGAATCGTCCCGGAGCAAGGAACCGCCGGAACCCGGTGACCCGGTCACACCGACACCAAAGTCTCTGGGCGTATGGCCGGCTTACCTGAAGTTACCCGGTCTCCGTGCGTCAACCTCTGTGTCGCTCGTTACTCGTCCGTTTGGTTCGATATACAGGCTGGGTGTTTGGGGTCGGTAAATTCGAGCAGTTCGATGGGCGCGCCGTTTTCGACGATGAATGCGACGCGGACACCGTCGGATGGGCTGTTCAGAGGAATCAGGACTTCGGGGCCAGCAAGCTCGGATGAGAGATCGGTCACTTCAAACGTGACGTCCGGCCCTCGGCACTAGCGAACCTTCCGAAAACACAATCGGGCCGGGCTGAGTGGCTTTCACCAAACTGCCGAGATCAATTGAACGTGTAGTCGGCTACTCAAGACCTATCGTCGGACTATGCGGCCAAGTCCCTGTTGCGCCCATCCGCAGTATCGGAAATTGACCCACCCGCACCAGCAGCACTCGGTCGGTTTGACCCGCCCCTCCGCAAAATGTTATAAACCAATGTTTTGTGTTAGCCCGTACGCTGGCCTGACAGGGGTGCTCCTCTCACCTCGGAGGGCAGATTAAGTTGGGTGCGGCGGCGCGGGCGGCTCCGGCCCTTGCTGGAGCAGCACAAAAGACCCAGTTTCTATCCCTTCTCGAGGTGGGAGCCTTTTAAATCCGGCAAGGCCTTCCCTCGGCGCCTGGCAACGGGCGCTCGGTTGAAATAGTGTGCCGGAAACGAGTGTGCAGGGCTGCGATTTGGGCCCTATTCCGATTTTCCAATGGAGGAATGTTGATGAGCACCTGGCTTTCAAGTGCCCGGTCCTTAGGGCTGAGATTCGCGAAGTGGAGCGCCGCGGCGGCCCTCCTGCTTTTGACAGGAGCCGCAACGCGGGCTCAGGAAGCCGGCGGAGAAGCCGCCCTGAAGCTGCCCGATCTTTCGAAGGTCACCTTTCTGGGGATGGATGGCCACAAGCTGCTGCTCTTCGGTATCGCCTTTTGTATTTTCGGTCTCGCGTTCGGCCTGACGATCTACATCCGCCTGAAAAATCTGCCGGTACACAAAGCGATGCGCGACATCTCCGAACTCATCTACGAGACGTGCAAGACGTACCTCGTGACGCAGGGCAAGTTCCTGCTGCTGCTGTGGGTCTTCATCGCCATCGTGATTGTCCTCTACTTCGGCGTCCTCGCGCCTGTCCCCGGCAAATCCGTCGCTAGCACCTTGCCGATCATTCTGCTCTTCAGCTTGATCGGTATGGGCGGCAGCTATAGCGTGGCGTGGTTCGGCATCCGCGTGAACACCTTTGCGAATTCCCGCACGGCGTTTGCCGGTTTGCGCGGCAAGCCCTACGCCATCAATCACATCCCCCTCGAAGCCGGCATGAGCGTGGGCATGATGCTCATCAGCGTAGAGCTGCTGATGATGTTGATTATTCTTCTTTTCATTCCCGGCGACTATGCCGGGCCGTGCTTCATCGGCTTCGCCATTGGCGAGTCGCTGGGCGCGGCGGCGTTGCGTATCGCCGGGGGCATCTTCACAAAAATCGCGGACATCGGCTCCGACCTGATGAAGATTGTCTTCAAAATTAAGGAAGACGACGCGCGCAATCCAGGCGTGATCGCCGATTGCACGGGAGACAATGCGGGAGATTCGGTGGGACCGACGGCGGATGGATTCGAAACGTACGGCGTGACCGGCGTGGCGCTCATCACGTTTATTCTTCTGGCCGTTACGCCGGGCCACTTCCTGCCTGGCGGCGTGACGATGCAGACGGCCTCCGCGGATGCCATCGCCACAGCTACCGCGACAGCTAACACCATCCAAGTCCAGTTGCTGGTGTGGATCTTCGTGATGCGCATTATCATGCTGATCGCCAGCGCAGCGGCGTATTTCCTGAACGGCGCGATCGCCAAAGCGCGCTTCGCGCATGCCGACGAGATGAATTTCGAATCGCCCCTTACTTCTCTCGTTTGGATTACGTCGTTTGTTTCGATTGGCCTGACCTATCTGGTTTCTTCCTTCATCATTCCCAGCCTCGGCGGCGACAATTCGCTGTGGTGGAAGCTTTCGACCATCATTTCCTGCGGCACGCTGGCGGGCGCCATTATTCCTGAGCTGGTGAAGGTTTTCACATCCGTTGACTCGCGTCACACCAGAGAAGTCGTTACCTCCGCGCAGGAAGGCGGACCTTCACTGGGCATTCTGTCCGGCTTCGTCGCGGGCAATTTCTCCGCCTACTATCTGGGGCTCTCGATGGTTCTGCTGATGTCCATCGGGTATCTGGTTTCTTTGCAGGGCGTCGGGCACCTCATGCTGGCGGCGCCCGTGTTCGCGTTCGGCTTGGTGGCGTTCGGCTTCCTGGGCATGGGCCCGGTGACTATCGCCGTCGATTCTTACGGTCCGGTGACCGACAACGCGCAGTCGGTGTATGAACTTTCCCTCATCGAGCATATTCCAAACATCGCCTCGGAATTAAAGAGAGACTACAACATGGACGTGAATTTCGAGCGCGCCAAACACCTGCTGGAAGCGAACGACGGCGCGGGCAACACCTTCAAAGCAACCGCCAAGCCGGTGCTCATCGGGACCGCCGTGGTCGGCGCAACGACCATGATTTTCTCCATCATCATGGCCTTGACCAGCGGTCTTTCAGAAAACGTGGACAAGCTTTCGCTTCTTCATGCGCCCTTTGTGCTTGGGTTGATCACCGGCGGCGCGGTGATCTACTGGTTCACCGGAGCTTCGACGCAAGCAGTCACCACCGGCGCTTATCGCGCTGTTGAATTCATCAAAGCCAACATCAAACTTGAGGGCGTGGAGAAAGCCAGCATCGCGGACAGCAAGAAGGTCGTGGAAATCTGCACGAAGTACGCGCAGAAGGGCATGATCAATATTTTTATCGCGGTATTTTTTGCCACGCTGGCCTTCGCCTTCATCGAGCCCTTCTTTTTCATCGGTTATCTCATCTCTATCGCCACCTTCGGCTTGTATCAAGCCATCTTCATGGCCAACGCCGGCGGCGCGTGGGACAACGCCAAGAAAATCGTGGAAGTCGAACTGAAGCAGAAAGGCACCCCGCTCCACGACGCGACCGTCGTCGGCGATACGGTCGGCGATCCATTTAAGGACACGTCGTCGGTGGCCATGAACCCGGTGATCAAGTTCACCACGCTGTTTGGACTGCTGGCGGTCGAGCTGGCCGTGAGCCTGACGGCCACGCAACACAGCACGACGCTGACCCATATCCTGTCCGCGGCCTTCTTTGCCGTTTCGCTTTTCTTCGTGCACCGCTCCTTCTACGGCATGCGCATCAAAGGCTCTGAGGCCTAATTAACCCTTGGGAGTGCGGGAGCTTGCTCCCGCTTTTCTTACGACCTCCAGTGTCGCTAGAGACGCTGCGCGCGCATGAGGCCGGCGATTAACTTAAACTAAGCCGGGCGTATACTGTTCGCAATGGACAGGTTTGCCCATCCGAGCACCAGTTCTCCAGAGAAGACGTCCTCCCGTGAGTGGACCTCGGTGTCTCCGCAACTGGCGCCCTTCGGCCCCCTGGGCGGCGGCCAATGGACGGGGCATCCGATCGGCTTGGTGATCGTCCTTGGCTTCATTGCGATGGCCCTCGCCGGAATCCCCGAGTCGCGGGGATTTTTTGCGCTTTCATTAGTTCTCGGAGGCGTTCTCGGATGCATCCTCTGGCTGCGCCATAGATCCAAGGGCTTCTTTTGAATCGGGCCCCGTTTCTTTTCCTTCTACGGCGTGCTCGTCAAGGGTGCAGCGGCTTAGCGAAAATTGTCGGGGCACAGCTTAGAATCACTGCTAGGGGAAAAAAGGCGGTGGCGCTAGCGGCCACCGCCTTTCGTTTCGCATATACTCGCCACCGGCTCGCCTAATTGCGGAGCAGACCTCGGCCAGGAAGCTCTCACCCCGCACCGCGTTCATGCAACTATATCGCAGCACGATACATCTCACTGGGTGAAAGTACCGAGCGATGCGTTTCCGGTGCCCTTTCCAGCAGGCATGGCAAGATCTGCAAACGCGCTACGGCTAGCGGCTCTACGACGCGGAAAAATATTCTCTGCGGCCTGCTGCAGGTGTCCTCCGGTCTCAAAAAGAAAACGAGTTTGGCAGATTTTCGCGAGCCGCCGGCGAGCGCCGTCCTCGCTGCCCTGAGGAGGTAAAAGTACGCGAAGACCGGGGTACCGCCGTCTGGTGCCCTTCGTAACAAGCTATTTGCCACATCACCCGGAAGGTCGCACTCCTATGGAGGAATTATGAAGACTTGGCCTCAAAAGTTGGCTCTTCCGATACTCCTCGCCACCGTTGGCCTTGCGGCTTCGCTGGGCTCCGCCAAGCCAACTACCCCTTCGGCGGACAAAACCGAGATTGAACGCGGACGGTATCTTGTCGAAGAGGTGGCCAAGTGCGGCGAATGCCACACCCCACGCAATGCGCGCGGCGAACTGGACCGTCAGGCCTGGCTACAGGGAGCGCCGATCTGGATCATGCCCGTACAGCGAACTGCCAATTGGGCCGACCGCGCCCCGGCCTTGGCGGGTTTCCCGAGCTTTACCGAAGAGGAGGGCGAACGAGTTCTGGAACAGGGAATCGGGCCAGAAGGCGAAACTCTCCGGCCGCCCATGCACATCTACCACATGCATCATGACGATGCCAAGGCGATCATTGCGTACTTGCAATCGTTGCGCGAGCCGCAGCACTAGGCGGTGTGCAGGAATTCGTCCCGCTCCCCGTACGATGGAAGCGGGACACCAATGCCCAGTGTGGGAGATACCCAATGGGAACTCCCAGATATGCCAAGCAGAGCTCGAGAATTGTCGTTCTTTTTCTCCTGGGTGGTGCCAGCCTCCCGGTCTTGGCGCAAAACGTCCGCTCCGTCCAACATCCTCAAATCGACCCCAACCGGCTGGCCAGAGCGGTTTTCCATAACGAAATCGAGGCGCAAAACCACGATCAATCCCTATGGAGCTACCGTGAACTAAAAGAAGATCACGGCGCCACGGAGCTTTTCGCCGTAT
>Ga0335079_10001116_pt1 | contig 30618 bp, 24 predicted proteins | sample Lox_Sample_33_FD_206719 | JGI IMG/M metagenome (GOLD analysis project Ga0335079, IMG submission 206719) | Soil microbial communities from Loxahatchee National Wildlife Refuge, Florida, United States - Lox_Sample_3.3 | ecosystem: Environmental > Terrestrial > Soil > Wetlands | place: USA...
CAACCTTTCTATATATTGGCAGTCGCCTTTCTACAAGAGCCAGAAGGGCGTGGCGGGGCACCTGTTGGGGGGCTGGATCGTCTCGCCGATCTTTACCGCGCAGAGCGGCGCGGTTATGGGCGTCTACAACCTCAATGGCGCCACCGAGTCGTTCGGCGAGCTGAATCCCGCCACCGGCAGCACCAACGGCAACGGCGCCCAGATGCTGGACGGCGCGGTGCTGGCGTCGAAGTTCACCGGCGGGAATTCGGCCAACTACAACCTGAATGTCTCGACCAGCGCCAGCGGGGCGGGCGTCAACTCCAACGGAACCAATGGCGGCAACAACATCAACATGTTCAAGAATCCGGACCAGGTCTACAACCAGTTCCGGCCCTGCATTCTCGGATACGACACGAGCTGCGGCAACGGCGGCAACATCCGCGGCATGCCGACCTGGAACCTGGACGCCACGGTCACGAAGGACATCGGCATCTGGAAAGAGGGGCGCGTCGGCGCGCAGCTCATCTTCCAGTTCTACAACCTGCTGAATCACACCCAACTGGCGGATCCGTACCTGGACATCAGCGACCCGCAGGACTTCGGCGTCCTGGGAACGAACAATCCGAACGGCGGCCAGATCAATTCGCCGCGCACCATGTCATTCGGATTGCGGATTCACTGGTAAGCGGGGCGCGCTATCGCTGGAACTCTACCATCCACACGTCCGCCTCGGTCGTGCTGACGCTGAAGTAGATTCGCGAATCGTCAGGGCTCACCGCGAATCCGCGGCGGGCGACTTCTTCGGGCGCTGCAGAGACCAGTTCGCGCGTGCTTCCCGACGCCAGCTCAACCAGGTGGATCTTGCCTTGGTCCAGATACAGCAGCCGCCGGTTGTCGCTCAGCCAGACCGGATCGGCGCCGCGCTCCGTCACCTTTCGAAAACTCCTGGAGGCGGGCGTATAGATGGCGATTCCGTTGTCGCGGTCCAGAAAGCCCGCGATCATTTTTCCGTCGGGCGACCAGTTCCATGCGCTGAAGACCTGCCCGTCGTCCGGGAAGGGCGGCAATTTTTCGGGAGTCTGCGCGCTCCACGCTTTGTCCGCCTCGATCAGAAACGTGTTCAAGCCGAATAGCGTGTATGCCAGGTGTTTTCCGTCCGCCGACCAGACGGGCCATGCCACATTGTTTCCGGCCAGATTGGTCAACTGGCGGGACTCTGCTCCGCTCGGATCCGTGGTCCAGATCTCCCACTCGCCGCTGCGCGTGGAGAAGAACGCGATCTGCCTGCCATCCGGCGACCAGCGCGGTCCGCGGCTGCGGTACTCCGCGTTGGTCAGTTGCCGGACACCCGATCCGTCCGCGCCCGCGACCAGCAGGCATTCCTCCTGTTCGGTGGAGTTGTAGGCCAGCCATTTCCCGTCCGGCGAAAGCGACGGCCGCGAGGCTCCTTTGGCGCTCTGCAGGATTTCCTTGGGCTCGCTCACCAGGACCTCGCGCGCGGGGTCGAAGCGCACCACGTCGAGGCGCCCGGTGGTGCTCTGCTGCACGTAGGAAAGGTGCCTGCCGTCGCGCGAGAAGCTGAGGTGCGACGTGTAGTCCGCCGGAGCGCGGATGGCTTCCGGCGCGCCGCGCACTTCGCCGGTGCTCTCCTTCATCGGGATCCGCCAGATTCCCATGCTGCCGCCGCGGTTGCTGCAGAAATAGACCCAATTCCCATCGGGCGACCACACCGGATTCCAATCCAGCCACCGGTCGCGGGTGAGCCGGGCGGGTGCGCCGCCGGCTGCGCGCACCGTCCACAGGTCGCGGTCGCCATCCAGATCGATGGCCCAGTACACGATGAACTGGCCGTTCGGAGACCATTGCGGCTGAACCCCGTCGTCTTTGACCAGGAGGCGCTTGCGGCCGCCGGCGAGGTCAACCACCCAGATGCGGCTCACTCTCCCCGAACGGTCTTCGGGGCGTGTGATGCTCTCCTCCGCGTACACAATCTGGCGGCCGTCGGGCGACCAGGCCGGGTTGTAGCCCGAGTCCGTGACCCGCCGGACGGCTGTGCCATCGGAGCGCATCACGAAGATTCCGCCGCCGTCCCGCTCGGAGCGGAACGCGATGGTGCGGCCGTCGGGAGAAAAGGCCGGCTGCGTCTCGTCCGCGCCCGAATCCTGGGTCAGATTCACGCCCTCCGCGGCGCCCACCTGTTGCAGGTAGATATCCCAATTGCCGCTCGCCTTGCCCGCGAATACCACGCTGCGGCCATCGGGCGAGAGGCTCGGGAACAACTCGGCGCCTGCATCGTTGGTGATCTGCGAGAAGACGCGTCCGTCGACGGACGGGTGCGCGCGATGCCCGCCCCAGAACAGATATGCGAGAAGCATTCCCAGCGCCCACGACGCCAGGATCGCGGCGATCCACCCGCCGTGGCGCTGCCAGCGCGCCGGGGCGGCCGGCACGGACACCGGCCCCATCGGCGCCGCGCAGGCCTCCAGAGCGTAACCCAGGTCCTGTGCCGACTGAAAGCGGTCCTGCGGGGCCTTTTCGAGGCAGTGGAGGATGACGCTTTCCAGGGCGTCGGGCAGCGCGGGCCCGTTCTGGCACAACTCGGCCGCATCGGCGGTGAGGACCGCATTCATCGTCTCCACGGCCGACCCACGGTCGAAGAGGTCGCGCCCGGCCAGCATGCGGTAGAGCATGGCGCCGAAGGCGAACACATCCGAGCGGTGATCGATGTCTTCGCCGCGGATCTGCTCCGGAGACATGTACTGCGGCGTGCCCGCGATTTCGGTGTTCAGAGTGAGCGTCCCGGAACCGTCGGCGTCGCGGCGGCTCCGGCGCGCCAGTCCGAAATCCAGCAGCTTCACCAGGCCTTCGCGGGTCACCATGACGTTGCCGGGCTTGAGATCGCGATGCACCACACCGGAAGCGTGAGCGCCGGCCAACGCCCCGGCGATCTGGATGGAATAAGCGAGCGCCTGTTTCGGCGGCAGGCCGGCGGCGGGAATCATCTGGTTGAGCGGGCGGCCGTCGATGTGCTCCATGGCGATGAAGTCGATATTGCGGTCGCTGCCGATATCGTGCACGGTCACGATGTTGGGATGAATCAGGGCAGAGGCCGCGCGCGCCTCGCGCACCAGGCGCTGGCGGTGCACGGGATCGTTCACCTGGTCCGGGCGCAGCACCTTGAGCGCGATGCGGCGGTCGAGGCGCGTGTCCCACGCCCGGTAGACCACGCCCATGCCGCCCTGGCCGATCCTGGTTTCGACGCGGTAGGGGCCCAGCATTTCGCCGCGCGCCAGCTCGACGGGCACCTGCTGCGCGATGGCGTCCAGCACCGGGTTTTCCAGCGGCCCCTGCTCCGCCTCCAGGAACTGCTCGATTTGGCGGCGGAGGCTCTCATCGGAGCCGCAGCTCTGCTTGACGAATGCGGCCCGCCGTTCTTCGGGCAGCTCCAGCGCGGAACCGAAGACCTCCTTGATCCGCGCCCAGCGTTCTGGTGTCATTGCCCGGCCTTGCTTGAAATCTCCACACGCAACCAGGCCTTTGCCATGGCCCATTCGCGTTTCACGGTGCGCGGCGCGATGTCCAAGGCGTCCGCCGTCTCCTCCACCGTCATCCCGCCGAAATAGCGCATCTCGACGACACGGGCCTGTTGGGCGTCCATTGCCGCCAGCCGTTCGAGCGCTTCGTCCACGGCCAGCATCTCCTCCGATTGTTCGACGCCGCCCCCGATTTCGCAGGTGGAGATGTCGAGGGGCCGTTCGCCGCTGCCGCGCTTGGCGGTGACGCGCTGGCGGGCGTAGTCCACCAGGATGCGGCGCATCAACTGCGCGGCCACGCCCATGAACTGCGCGCGATTTTGGAAGGCGGCTTTCTGGCCGGCCAGCCGCAAATAGGCCTCGTGCACCAGGGCAGTGGGCTGGAGGGTGTGCCCCTCGCGCTCATCGCGAAGGAAGTGCGCGGCCAGGCGTTTGAGCTCGTGATACACGAGCGGGATGAGTTTCGGCAGCGCTTCGCTGTTGCCGCGCTTCATTTCGGCCAGCAAAAGGGTCACGTCGCCGGGAGAATCGTGCATCGGGTTCTCTTTCCGGCTCATTTTATCGTCAATACGCGGGGAGCCAGAAATCCCAGGCGGGGTGGCCCCGTTTTCCGTGGAATCGCGCGTACTGGGCAGATACCGCCGTCGTGACGGGATCAGACATTCTTCCCTTACGGCCCGCCTTCCACCGCGTGGGGCGGGCCGTCTTTTTTCCCAACACTTTGCTTCGTGCCGGGACTCACGGTCATTTGACACGAGCGACGCTGTTCAGCATGTTTTCGCACCGAATACGCGTGCGCGATGCTGCTACTCTGGGACTCCCCCGAAGGTATGCGCCACCATAAGAGGGAATCGGAACCGGGCAAGCCGGATGCGTCGTATCAACGCCTGGCCGCGACTCACGTCGTGTGGCTCTTTCTGGCAGCGGCCGTGATCGGCGCCGCATTGTACGCCCCGGCGCTTCACGGAAAGTTCATTTTCGATGACGATGCCCTCCCGTTTCGCCAGGGAATCCGTGACGGGGCGCTACAGGCATGGGTAAATGGTGTGCGCCCGGTATTGATGTTCACCTACTGGGTCAATTACAGCATCTCCGGAAGGAATCCCTACGGTTACCACGTCACCAATCTTTTGATTCACGTCTGTAACACGTGCCTGGTTTTCGTGGTGCTGTTTCACATCCTGGGTTTGGCGGGCTGGTTGCGCAGGACACGTTACACCGGGGCCATTCTCGGCGCCGCCGTGTTCCTCATTCATCCTCTGGCCACGGAATCTGTAAGCTATGTCGCCGGCCGTTCAGAAAGCCTGGCAGCACTGTTCATGTTGTCGGCGTATGCCGTGTACCTCGGCGGGTATTCCGCGCCAATCACCTGGCGCCGCTCCGCGGCTGTTCTGGCCCTGCTCGCCCTGGCGGTCGCCACAAAGGAGAATGCCGCCGCACTTGCCGGATTGCTGTTCCTCACCGATGTCTGCTGGCCGCGCCCTTTCTCATTCGATGGTGTGCGACGGAACCGGCGGATATATTTCCTGATGATTCCCGGATGCGCCGCGGCGTTACTCTGGGTTGCGCATGTACTCGCCGGCGCGGAGACTGCCGGATTTTCCATTAAGGAACTTACCTGGTATCAGTACGCATTTACACAAGCGCGAGCGATTTTCACCTATGTTCGCCTGGCCGCTTTACCTCTCGGCCAGTCCGTCGATCACGATTTTCCCGTTTCACGCACCATCACGAGCTACGGCGCCATTTACTATGTCGTCCTGCTGGCCGCGATCGTACTAATCGCGGTGCTACTCCGCCGGCGCTATCCGCTGGCGTGCTTCGGGCTTCTCCTGTTTCTCATCCTGCTGGCGCCGACATCTTCGGTGATTCCGATCGCGGACACGCTGGTCGAGCGGCGCCTCTACCTGGCGATCGCAGGTCTCATCCTGATCGCCTGCGAGATTGCGAAGCACGCCCGGTGGTCGGCGGGCTCCGTTTCGCTGGTAGCGGCGGTGCTGACTATGTTCGCGGTATTGTGCTACCAGCGGAACGAGCACTGGGGCAGACCCGAGGAGATATGGGCCGGGGCGGCGCAGGAGTCGAGGAGCAAGGGCAGGCCTTTCCTGGGGCTGGCCGAGAGCCTGATTGCCGCCAATCACTGTGCGGCTGCGGTTCCCTACCTGGAGCGCGGCGAGGGATTGATGCCGCGCGATTACGCGATTCAACTGGCGTGGGGCAAGGTCCTCGAGTGTCAGGGCCGACGCGAGGACGCTTTGTATCGTCTGGAACGGGCCGCCGCACTGCTTCCCAACTCGTCCGTCTACCAGTTGATTGGCCTGCTTTATGGCGAAATGGGCAAGACGGAAGCTGCCGGCACCGCGCTGCACATGGCCGCTCAGCTTGGACCTCACAATTCGGACGCCCACAGCGCTCTAGGTCTCTGGTACGAGTCCAAAGGCGACACATATGAAGCGGAGCGCGAGTACCGCGAATCCCTGAACATCTATCCTTACAGCAGCGAAGCGCGCTCCGGCCTGGCCAGAGTCCAGAGCGTGGCGGCGTCGCGCCACCAGACCTTCTAGCACTACTGCGCGCCAGTATTGATGGGCGATCGTTTCGCCGGACTGAAAGTCCGGCGCCGGCTGAAGCCGGCCCCACGGGGTTTTAGTGTCACACGGTGGTGCTAGACCATGATCAGACCCTTGCGAATGCCTGTGGTGACGGCTTCCGTACGGGTTCCCGCGCCCAGCTTGGCCAGAATCTGCGCCACGTGAAATTTCACGGTGTGCTCGCTGATCTTGAGCTGCCACGCAATCGCCTTGTTGGCGGCGCCCTCGGCCAACATGCGCAGCACCTCGAGCTCGCGGGCAGTGAGCGGATCCGGCCCTGAGGCGGGTTGCATGGGGGACTCGGACAAGAAGGACTCGAGTTCCGATGGTTCGATCACGGCCAGGCCGGCGGCGGCAGATTCCACCGCGGCCACGATCTCCGCGGCGGAGGCATCCGGGGGTAGAATGGCGCGCACGCCCAACCGAAGGAGGTCCGCCGACCAATCCGCATCGCCGACCAGGACCAGTGGGGCGGACGATCCATGCAGATCGCCGGGCGCGATCGAAGTGAGCAGCACGTCCGGATGCGAGCCGGCGAGCGTGAGGCCGGGCGCCCCTGCAACCACGGCCTCCAAGCCGGCCTTCAGCACCGCGGCCGGCGCCGAGACTTGGACGCGAATCACGCGGCGGCCTCGGCACGCGCCGCGAGCCGGACTACGGTTTCGCGCACCCGCCGAAGTTCGTCGCGCAGGAAGCGCACCCGTATCGTCTGGCCGCCTGCATCGAGCGCCGCATGCAGGTCTTCCAGGCGGCCAAGCAGCACGTCTCCGGCGCGCAATCCGGCGAGGCCGGCCGGGCCGTCGGGGTCGAGCTCGAGGATTTGCAGGCCCAGGTGGACCGGCCGCAGCGACACTCCCAGCGCGGGGCGCGCGCCGTTGCGCACGAAATCCAGCGCGGTGGCGCTGGGAATCGCCGCGCCGAGGCCATTCACCACCGCAGTGTTGATGCCGACCACGCGGCCGTTGGCATCGGCCAGCGGACCGCCGGAGTTGCCCGGCGCGAGGCGCACGTCGGCGTAAATCCACTGCTTGCCGATCGAATGGACAATCCCGGTGGAGAGCGCGCCGGCGAATCCCAGCGGGCTGCCCACCGCGATCACCAATTCTCCCGGCCGGAGCGTGCGCGAATCGCCCGGCACTGCCGGATCCAGCGAAGGAGCGTCGATGCGCAGAGCCGCCAGGTCACGGCGCGGATCGCGTGCCGCGAGCCGCGCGGGAAATCGCCGCCCGTCCCAAAGCTCGACTTCAGCCTCGGGACCGCGCGTTACGTGGGCGTTGGTCAGGATCAGGCCGTCGGCGGACCAGATCACGCCGCTGCCGTTACCACCGTGGCGGCGGCCGAAGGTGTGCACCTGGACGGTCGAACGCCTGAGCTTCTCAGCGATTTCTCCGAACGCGTGCATGGTCAACCCCTCCGGGGCCGCTCCCCCACCGTGATTTTGATCTTCCGGGCGTCGCCGCCGCGCAGAACATCGGCCTCGACGATTTGTCCCGGAGCGGTCGATTCCAGGGCGCCTTGCAGGTCTTCCGTCTCGGCAACCGCGCGTCCGCCGACCGCCACGAAAATGTCGCCGACGAGCACGCCCGCTTTTGCCGCGGGCCCGCCGGCTTCAAGAGAAAGAACGATCAGACCTTTGTGATGTTCCGGAAGCTCGACCGGTTGCAGGCCGACGCCGATGTAGGCGCGCGCCACGTGCCCGCGCGTGAGGATCTGCTCCGCAACCCGTTCGATGGTGGCGGTGGGGATCGCCAGCCCGGCGATGCGCGAGAGCGCAGTTGTCGCGACGCCGATCAGCTCTCCGGCGGTGTTGATGACGGCGCCACCGTCGCTGGTGGGAAAGACGTTGAGGTCGAGCCGGATGTAGCGATCGAGCTGGCCCCCGCGCCAGGTGCGCCACTCGCCGCTGCACGCGCTGATGATGCCGAGGCTGGCGTTGACGCCGGATTCTTCGCTGCGCCCGATGGCGAGGGCGAGCGTGCCCGGCGCGGGCGCGGCGGCATGCGGCGGACGTGCCGGTCCCGCCTCTACCTTGAGAACCGCGATGTCGGTGCCCGCGTCAGAGCCGGCGAGGGTTGCGGGAACCGTATGGCCATCGGGCAAAGTGACGGTGATCTCTTCTTCACGCCGGATGGTGTGCTCGGCGGTGACGATGACGCCGGGCTTCCAGAACACGCCGCTGGACGAAAATCGCGGGCGGGCGTGAACCGCCACTACGTGGGGTTCGGCTTGTTTGACGGCCGCGGCAAGCTCGTTGGAAAGCGCGGCCAATTGGGTGGACATGACTGCCTCCTGTGATTTCAGGATGAGGCAGCCGGCCCCCGGGGCACATCGGTAGATCGGGCAGGTGCCAGGCTAGCCGAGTGGCGGGCCCGGTGGCAGCGCAGGCACAAGGTGCGCATGTTTGCCAGGTCGCACTCCCCTCCGCCCTGGAACACCGGCACGATGTGATCGGCGTCCCAGAGGCACCGGCGATGGCCCCACTCTTTTTCGAATTGGCGGCGGGCCTTGAAATCCAGCTTGCGCTTGTCCCGGCGGAGCGCCTCGGTATCGAGGCCGCACAGGGCGCACACGCCGCGATCTCGGGCGAAGACCTGCTCGCGCAGATACCCCGGATCGGTCCGCAGCTTCCACTCATGGACGCAATCCGGGCTACAAAAGGTGAAGCGGCCCTTGGGCACTTCGATGCCGCACCATCGGCAGAGGCCGCGCTTACGCTCGACCCAGCCGCCGGGCATGGTGCGGCGCGTGCTCATTCGCGGAAATCGTAGCCGAGCTCGCGCATGCGCGCGATGATGCCCGCGCGGATCGCGGCAATCTCGTCGCTGGACAGCGTACGCTCCGGCGAGCCGACGGTCACACGGAAGCTCACGCTCTTCTGGTCCGCGGCGAGCGGGGGGCCCGCGTACTGACGCACGTATTCGACGCTGTCCAGCAGCGGTCCGGCGAACCCGGTGATCCGCTTTTCCAGGTTGCCGGCGGTCTCGCGGGCGGCGGTGATGACGGAAAGATCGAACGCGCTGGAAGGGAAGCGCCGGATGGGCGTGTATTTGATCTCACGCGTCACTTCGATGGCATGCAGGTTGATATCGAGCACGGCAGCGCGGCCGGCTTTCAGAAGCTTCGGATGAAGTTCGAAGAGGCGACCCACGGGCGCACGCTTCCAAAGCAAGTTGGCGACGCGAGCGGGATGCTCGTATGGCTGCCCGCCGGTCGGTACTGCCTCAACGCCGGGCAGCAAGCACTCCGCCACGCGTTTGACTTCGAACAGCCCTGCCGCGCCGTCACCGTCCCGGGTGTATATCGCCGCCACCAGATGGGGAATCTCGTGGGGCAGGTTGCCGGGCTGCCCGGGCCAAATCTCCAGCCCTATCTCGAAGATCCGAAACTCCTCCCGATGCTTGGCGTTCTCCGCCACGTTTGCCCAAAGCCCCGGCAGGAGCGACCTTCGCATCAACGCCTGATCGCTGGCGATCGGATTGGCTACGCGTACGTGCTCGCCGGGATCGAAGCCGAAAGCCCGCACCGCCTCCTCGCTGAGGAAGCTGTAGTTGTAGACCTCCGTGAATCCGTTATCCACGAAGATATCCCGCACTTCATGATGGAAGCGCCGGGTCGGATTGCCAGGCGGCACCTTGACAGGCAACAGGGGCGCCTGCGGCGTGATGGAGTCGTATCCCACCATGCGCCCGACTTCTTCCACGAGGTCGTCTTTAATCGAAATGTCCTTGGTCGCGCGCCAACTCGGCACGATAACGGAGAAAACACCGGGCGCGGGTTCAGCCACTCCGAACGCCAGGCTCTCCAGAATGCGCCTGACCTCGGCGGGAGCGATGGCCCGTCCCAGCTTGCGCTCCAGCCAGGCCAGCGGCAGTTCGATGGGCGGCGGCACCGCGAACTCGCGCTTCTGATCGGCGACCCCGCCCACCAGCCGCGCCGCCGGGCAGATCTCGCGCAATAATTCGATGGCGCGCGCCAGCCCGCGCACGGTGTTGTGCGGATCCTGGGCCTTTTCGAAGCGCATGCTGGCGTCGGTACGCAGCCTGATCGCCGCGCTGGTCTTGCGGATCGACGACGCCTGAAAATTCGCGCTCTCCAGCACCACCCGCGTGGTCTTCTCGCCGATCGCGCTGTCGGCGCCGCCGATGACGCCGCCGAGTGCAATTGCGCCTGCCGCGTCGGCGATCACCAGGTTTGCAGCATCGAGCGTGTAGCTTTCGTCATTGAGCGCGCGGAAAGCCTCGCCTGGTTTTGCCGGGCGGATGAAGATGGTGTCGCCCTTGAGCAGATCGGCGTCGAACGCGTGCATCGGTTGGGCCAACTCGGCCATGACGAAGTTAGTCATGTCCACGATGTTGTTGATCGGGTTCAAGCCGATGGCCGTCAGCCGGTATTGCAGCCACAGGGGCGAGGGCCCGACCTTGACGCCTTCGAACACCAGCGCACTGTACCGCGGGCAGAGGTCAAAGTTCTCGATCTGAATTTTGACCGCGGCCGGCCCCGTGGGCAGCAGTTCGAGCCGCGCCGGGTCGGTGAGCGGCAGACCGAGAATCGCCGCCACTTCGCGGGCCATGCCGTGATGGCCCCACAAATCCGGGCGATGGGTAATGCTCTTGTTGTCGATCTCGATGATGCTGTCCGGTGAGAGGCGGTCGAGCGTGCCGATCTCGACGATTCCGGCGTGGTCCTTATTGATTGCCAGCTCCGTGGCGCTGGCGAGCATGCCGTCGCTCTCGACGCCGTGAATCGACTTCCTGCCGACCGGCAAGTATACGGTGCTCATCCCCGGACGGCAGTTAGGCGCCCCGCAGACGACCGTCTTGCGCCCGTAGCGCCCGGCATCCACCACGGCCTTCACGTTGTGGCTCTCCGGGATGGGCTCCACCGATTCCACGCGCGCGATGGCGGCTTCGCCAAGCGGCGAGCCCACCTCTTCGATGCCCTCGCACTCGGCGGTTTTCATGGTGATGAGGTGCTCGAGCGGCGCGGCGGCCTGGGTCAAACCGGGGACGAACTCACGGAGCCAGTTGTAGGAGAATTTCACGGTTAGAATTGCTCCAGGAATCTGAGATCGCCGCCTTGCAGGTGGCGGATGTCGTCGATGCCGTAGCGCATCATCACCAGGCGCGTGAGGCCGAGACCAAAGGCGAAGCCGCCCCACTGCTCGGAGTCGATCCCGCTCATGCGCAGCACATTGGGATTCACGAGGCCGCAGGGAAGAAGCTCCACCCAGCCGCTCTGTTTGCACACGGGACAGCCTGGGCCGCCACAGATGAGGCACTGGACGTCAAGCTCGAAACCGGGCTCGACGAACGGGAAGTACCCGGGCCGGAGCCGCACCGTGACTTCGCGCTTGAAGATCGCGGTGAGCAGCGTCTTCATAAAGTAAATCAGGTGCGCCACGCTCACCTCGCGATCCACCATCATGCCTTCGAGCTGATAGAAGGTGTGCTCGTGGCTGGCGTCGACGCTCTCGTTGCGGAAAGCGCGTCCGGGCGCGATCATGCGCAGCGGCGGCCCGAGGCGCTCCATCCCGCGCACCTGCACCGGCGACGTGTGCGTGCGCAGCAGGTTGCCGCCTTCCAGCCAGAACGTGTCCTGCATGTCCCGCGCCGGGTGGTCCCGCGGAATGTTCAGCGCGTCGAAGTTGTGATATTCGGTCTCCACCTCGGGCCCATCCAGCACGGCGAACCCGAGCGAGACGAACAGGTCCTCCAGTTCGCGCTGAATTCGCGTGATGGGATGGAGGTGCCCGCGCCGCGGCGGAGGAGCCGGCAGGGTCAGGTCGAGCCACTCCGCATCGAGCCGCCGGTTGAGCGCGTCCTGCTCGAACTGGCGCGTGCGCGCTTCGAGCGCCGACTCCAGTTTCTGTTTGGCGGCATTCAGCGCCTGGCCGACAGCCTTTTTCTCTTCGACCGCCAGCTTGCCCATGCCCTTGCTGATTTCATTCAGAGCGCCTTTGCGTCCGAGCACCTCGACGCGCACCGCTTCGAGTTCTTCGGGCGTTCGCGCGGAGCCGATGCGCGCCAGCGAACGGGACTCCAGTTCCTGGATCGATTGATCGAGCATTGTGTGGAATTTTTCATTGTAACGCGTGCCTTCCTCTCGACGCGCGCACATAATATGTCCATGGCACTGAAGTTCACGACCTCGTTTCTGGAAGACGCCGTGACGCTCTTCCGCTACTACAAAAAGCTGGCCGAGGACGCGATGGCGCAGGTCACCGACCAGGAGCTCACCACGGTGCTCGACGGCGAGATGAATTCCATCGCGCTGATCGTGAAACACATGGCCGGCAACATGCGCTCCCGCTGGACCGACTTTCTGACCACCGACGGCGAAAAGCCCGACCGCAATCGCGACAGCGAGTTCGTCGATCCGCCGGCCACGCGCGACGAGTTGCGCGCCATGTGGGAGACCGGGTGGAATCGCGTGTTCGCCGCCATCGAGCCGCTCACCGAGGCCGATCTCGAGCGCCGGGTCACCATCCGCGGCGAAACCCACTCGGTGATGCAGGCCATCAACCGGCAACTGGCGCACTACCCGTACCATTGCGGGCAGATCGTGATGCTGGCCAAACACTTCCGCAGCGAGAAGTGGAAGTCGCTCACCGTCCCAAAGAACAGGTCGGCCGAATTCAATCGGGCCGTAACGGCCGGGGAAAAGAGCCAGCGGTGAAACGCGCGCTGCTCCTGGGCCCGTTTCTGTTGGCCGCGGCGTACCTGGCGCAGCAGAGCCGCGACGCCACGCTGAGCGTGCGCATTCTCGACGCCGGCACCGGACGGCCCACGCCGGTGCGCATCCACCTGGAGGACTCGCAGGGCAACCGGCCGCGGGCGCGCGGCGCCGTCGCGATCTCGGAAAGCGCCATCCCGATTCCCAAACAGGCGGTCGCGGTGATGTGGGGCCAGAACGATCGCGCGCAAGGGTACGCCGCTCAGCCCGATGGGTCGTTTTATGTCGATGGTGCGTTCGATGTGCGATTGCCCGCCGGGACGTACCGGCTGACCGCGTCGAAGGGCATCGAGTATGTCGAGCAGACGCTCTCGATCGATCTGGCGGCGGGCGCTGCCGAGACCCGCGAAATCAAGCTGGCCCGGTGGATCGACATGCCCTCGCGCGGCTGGTATTCCTCCGACGATCACATCCACCTGCGACGATCGCCGGGCGACGATCCGAACATCCTGAAGTGGATCGCGGCGGAGGACGTCCACGTCGGCAACATCCTGGAGATGGGCGATTTCTGGGCGACCTATTTTTCGCAATACGCCTTCGGCGAGCGGGGGCGCTACCAGCAGGACGGGCGCATTCTATCGGCGGGGCAGGAGGAGCCGCGCACGCCGGAGATCGGCCACACCATCTCGCTCGGCGCGCGGGAACTGGTGCGCATGCAGCCCAATTATTATTCGTTCGACCGCCTGTTCGACCGCGTGCACGAGCTCGGAGGCGTCACCGGCTTCGCGCACCAGGGCTTCAGCTTCCACGGCTATCGCGGGATGGTGCTGAACACGCTTCGCGGGAAGAATGATTTTCTGGAGCTGGCGCAGTTCTGCGTCCCCGAAGGTCCGCTGCCGGTGAAATACTACTACCACTTTCTGGACCTCGGCATCCGGCTGACCGCGCTCGCGGGCAGCGATTTTCCGTGGTGCGGGAAGGGCGTCGCGCAAATCGGGAACGCGCGATTCTACACGTACACGGGCGAGCCCACGTTGGATTACGCCTCCTGGTACGCGGCCATGAAAGCCGGGCACACGTTCGTCACTACCGGCCCCATGGTCCTGCTGCGCGTCAACGGGCACCTGCCCGGCGATACAGTGGACATCGCGCCCGGCACGAAGGTCCGGATCACGGCCGAGGGGCTGGGGCAGACCCTGAAGTCGCTGGAGATCGTCGGCCACGGCAAGACTCTCGCGCAGGCGCCGCCGGGGCCGGGCGGATCGCGGCTGACGGTTGAGACCGAAATTACGCCGGCTCGCGGCCTGTGGATCGCCGCCAAGTGCGAGGGCGGACCGGGCCAGCTCGCGCACACCACGCCGGTCTACGTCACTGTAAACGGCGGCGGCTTTCAAAACCCGGAGACGTTACGGGCAAACCTGCAGCTCTCCGAGGACTGGCTCCGTGAACTGGAGCACGACCTCGCCAATCCTCCGCCGAACCTGGATATCCAGGCGCCCCGGCATCGCGCGGAGCTGGAACGGCAGATCGCCGAAGCGCGGGCGAAGCTGAAAAGCCTCCAGCCCAACTAGAGCCTGCCAACGAGCCAGCGGGACTGAAGTCCCGCGCAGGCTGAAGCACTGCCCCACACATCAGAGCCCATACAGCGCCCGCGCATTGTCGCGCAGCACCATGCGGGCGAGCTTGCCCGCTCGCTGCCGGTCGATCTCCCCGGCCGCCATCATCTCCGTCAGTGCGCGGCCCAGCGCCTCGCGCCCGTTCCTCGCCCCGAGCCACACCGATTCCTCCCACCCCATCTCGTTCGAATACGGATAAGCATCCGTCGCAAACAGGATCTTCTCGGGGACGAACGCCAGCCATTCGCGGAGGATCCCGGCCAGCACCGCCGGCGGCAAACTCAGTCCCTGCCCGGAGAAATCGAGATATGCGTTTGGCTTGGTCATCAACGCCGTAATCTCGCGCGTGAACGGCCACCCTCCGTGCACCATGACGAACTTCGTCTTGCGCAGCGACGGCTCGTTCAACACCGGTTCCAGGTTGAGGGGATTTGCGCCCCCGACGTCGAAGTATCCGCCGGCGCCGGCCATGGTATGCAGGTGGACCGCCATGCCCAGGCGCCCGCACTCGCCGGCCACGTAGCGGAACAGGTAATCCTGAAGCACCTTGTAATCCGCATCCGATGGCGCGCGCTGCGCCCAGACGCGTTCCGCCGCGGCGCGATCCGCCGGATCGAACGCCAGCGACCGCAGATAGGCGGCCTCGAATTTCTCCGCCACCGCACCGCCCTGGCGGTGCCGATCGAGAGTCGGCGTCACCACGCGGCTCAGGTACTCAGCCAGCGTGGCGGGCATGGCGGTGAGGCCGGCCTCCTTGAGATACCGTGCGCGAAGCTGATCTTCGAGCGCGAAGAAACTCTTGCGGTCGGAGTTGCGCTCAGCCAGGTGGGTATTGTCCAGCGGGAAAATGAGCGCGTCCACGTAGCCGACCCAGCGGAAGCGCGGCGGCTGGATCGACGATCCCATGGCGACGCGGTTGGCGAACATGATGTCGATGCCCGCCTGATCCAGCACCCAGGCCGGGTATTGCTCGCCTTTTTCTTTCATCGTTGCCGCTTTGTTCTTGAAGAACTGAGCGGCCTCGCGAAGCGGCGGCGCGCCGGGACGCAGCGCCACCGGATCGGATTGCGGCTCCATGTTGTCCACGGGCAGCGCATCGAATTCGCGATCCCCGGCCACGTTGCGCACGGGATGTGCGTGATTGTCGATTGCTCTGATGTGCGCGATTTCCGCGGCGAGCGACGGATCGACCGCCGGCGGCGGAGCGCAGTTGCAGCCGGCCAACGCCAGCGCGAAGGAGACGAACAACACAAGGCGAGCCATCATGTGAAACAATTCTAGATCATGCGGTTCGCTTTGTTTCTCGCCCTGGTTTGGTTCGCCCCGGCGCAGGACCGTTCGCAGGCGCGATCCATGGTCATCTCGGACCTTGGAATCGTGGCCACCAGCCAGACTCTCGCCTCGCAGGCCGGGGCGCAGATTCTGGCGCGGGGCGGCAGCGCGATCGACGCGGCGATCGCGGCCAACGCCACGCTGGGCGTGGTCGAGCCGGAGCGCGGGGGCATCGGCGGCGACCTGTTCGTCATCTACTACGAAGCCAAGACCGGCAAGCTCACCGGCATCAATGCCAGCGGCTGGGCGCCCAAGGCGCTGACCATCGACTTCCTGAGAAGCTACGGCAACGCCACGATGCCCCAGGACGGCATCCACTCCGTGACCGTTCCGGGCTGCGTGGATGGCTGGGCGAAGCTGCACCAGCGTTTCGGCAAGCTGCCCTGGCAGAACCTGTTCGCGCCCGCGATCTACTACGCGAAGAACGGCTTTCCCGTGACGGAGATCATCCACGAGACCTGGCACGGAGAGGCCGCGAAGCTAGCCAAGGACGTGAACGGCCGGCGGGTCTACATGAAGAACGGCGAGACCCCGAAGCTCGGGGAGATGGTGCGCAACCCGGATTTGGGCGCTGCCATGGAGCTGATCGCGGCACAGGGCGCCGCTGCGTTTTACAAGGGCGCTATTGCCAAATCGATCCTGAAGACGAGCGATCGTCTGGGCGGAAAGATGACGGCCGCGGACCTCGCCGAGTTTTCGTCCGAATGGGTGCAGCCGGTCTCGACGATGTATCGCGGCTGGAAGATCTACGAGCTGCCGCCCAACGGACAGGGCATCGGGGCGCTCGAGATGCTGAACATCCTGGCGCAGTTTCCGCTCTCCACGTACCCCCCGCGCGGGGTGCAGGAGCTGCACACACAAATCGAGGCGCAGAAGCTGACCTTCGCCGACCTGCATCGCTACCTCGCCGATCCGCGCGCGAGCAAGGTGCCGGTGGAAGGCCTGATTTCGCCGGCTTACGCCAAGAGCCGCGCCGAGCTGATCGATCCCGGACGGGCGCGCTGCGAAGAGTCGGCGGGCGCGCCTGCTACCTTCGCCGGCAACACGGTCTACCTGGCGGCGGTGGACCGGGAGGGGAACATCGCGTCGCTGATTCAAAGCGTCTATCAGCACTTCGGCAGCGGCGTGATCGTGGACGACTACGGTTTCGCGCTACAGAATCGCGGAGCGCTGTTCGAGCTGGATGCGGCACATCCCAACGCGCTCGCCGGGCGCAAGCGTCCCTTCCACACCATCATTCCGGCATTTATGGAACAGGGCGACGTTCACATCGGGTTCGGCATCATGGGCGGGTTGAACCAGACGCCGGCGCACGCGCAGTTCGTCTCCAACGTCGTGGATCACGGCATGAACATCCAGGCGGCCCTGGAAGCGCCGCGATTCACCAAGCTGAGGTTCGGCGGCTGCGACGTCCTGATCGAGGCCCGCGTGGCCAAGGACGTTCGCGACGCGCTGTCGGCGAAGGGGCACGCGCTGGTAGTGGTCGGGGACTTTTCGAACCAGATGGGCGGGGGACAAGCGGTGATTTATAATTCGGCGACAGGCGTGAAGTACGGCGCTTCCGACCCGCGGAAGGACGGCGCCGCGGTGCCGGAGCCGCATCCCTACTTCAAATAGAGCCGGGCAGGCCCCTCGACCTGCCCCGCTATCGCAATTTCCAAAGGAGAAACAGCATCCCGGCGAGAAATCCCAGGCCGGCGTTGTATTCCTGGTTCCTTAGATAAAGGGCCATGGAAAAAGGATTCGGGTTTTTTCGAGGTCCCGCGGCAAACCTGGGAAACAAGGCCGGCACGCGTTCGGCATAGGTTGCGTACTCGGGGAAGATCTTGCGAAGATGCTGCTCCTCGTTCTGAATCACGGGCAGGTATAGGAAGACAAAGACGACTGTGAACAGGGCCGCCAGTCCGATACTCCGGGCCGCGATCGCCAGACCCGCCGCCACCAGCAGCGTCCCGATGTACAGCGGATTTCGCGTGTAGGCGTACGGCCCGCCCGTGGCCAGGTTCTGATTCTTGGCGAGGCATCCGGCCGCCCAAGCTCGCAGTGCGAGTCCGGCGACCGAAATCGGAATGCCCCACGCCATGGATGCCGCAGTCGGAAGCGAAAACCAGGCGAAAACAATCACGATCAGGAATCCGCTGGGTACGCGGAGCCGGGCCACCAAGTCGGCATAGGGCTTGGGAAACCGGGTCATCGCGCCAGGCTTCCCGCGAGGAGAGACTCGAATACCTGGCCGGGTGTGATCTGCCGCATGGCGGTATCGATCTGGGAGCCGCGCTTGTAGGTGGTGTCCGCGGCGGGCGTGCGCAGCACGCGAAGGGTATCGCCATACGGACCGTTGCGCGCCGGATCGGTCGGCCCGAAAATCGCCACGCCGGGTTTGCCGAGGGCGGCGGCCAGGTGCAGCGGGCCGCTATCCACGCCGACCACCGCAGCGGCGCGCCGCGTCGCGTAGATCAGCCCGGGGAGGCCGGAGCGGTGGGGCAGGGAAGAATCGGGCGGTCCGTTCAGCACCAACGGGATCCCGAGGTTCTGTTTCAAGCGTTCTGCGAGCTGCGCGTAGTATTCCATCGGCCACTGCTTGGACTGCCAGCCCGCCAGCGGGGAAGCGAGCACGAAATCGCCGGGCGGCAGTTCGCCTTCGGGGCGGCCGGGCGGCAAGGGGAAGACGCGCTGGACAGGCCGAATGCCTGTCCCGCAGGCGAGCGCCAGATCCAGGTTGCGATCGACGATGTGGACCGACTGGCTCAGCGTCTTGTGGGAATAGAAAAGGCCGGCTGCACGCTCGCGCAACAGCGATTCGTGGAAGCCGTAGACGCGGCCGGCGCGAGCCGCCTTGGCGGCAATCGCGGATTTCAGCAGGCCCTGAAAATCGACGGCGAAATGGTAGCGCTCCGCGCGCAGTTCGCGCCACGTATCCAACACGCCGCCGAGCGAGCCCCGGCGCAGAATCATCACGCGATCGACGGATGGATTTTCCTCCAGCAGCGCGGACCACTTCGCCTCTACCAGCCAGGTAAGATGCGTCTCGGGGTGATTCTGCTTGAGCGCCGCCACGGCGGGCAGGGTGTGGATGATGTCGCCCATCGCGCCCAGCCGGACCACCAGGATTCGGCCGTCAGCGGGTTTGCCGGTTCCGGACATGCTCCTTCAACTGCCGGATGCGGCGCGCATCGGCTGCTTCCATGCGCACAACGCGCGCGGGCCGCAGGCGAACGCACAACGCATCCGCATCGGTGTCTTCGGCAATCACCACGTAGTCTACCACGCGCAATCCGGCGGCCAATTCGGCGCGCGCGCGCTGGCTGAGCACCTCGTTCGCGAGCGGCAGCACCACTACCAGCAGCGGCCTGGGCAGCACTGCCAGTTCGCGGGCATGTTCGGCGAGCAGCACGTCGAAATACCCAGTGACCACCGTGCACCCGGCGGGCGCGGCGTCGGCGCTCACGATTTTGGTCCGCGTATCCATGCAGTCTCTTCGAGCAGCGCCAGCGCCGCGGCGGACACGCGCCCGGCGGACACCCGCGTCATGCAGCGATGGTCGATCGGGCATTCGCGGAGCAGGCAAGGGCTGCACTCGGCGTGCTCCCGAACCACGCGCGCCAGCGGCCCCGTCGGGCCGGTCGTGGTGTCGTCGGTGGCCCCGAAGATGGTAACCGTGGGCACGCCCAGGGCGCTGGCCACGTGCATCGCCCCGCTATCGTTGGTCAAGAACACGCGGCAGGCGGCGGCCAGATCGATGAAGTCGCGCAGGGTCGTTTCGCCCGCCAGGTTCCAGGCATCCTTGCCGGCGAGGCGCAGCGCCGCGGCCACTTCCTCGCAAAGCGCGCGCTCGGCCGCCGAGCCGAAAATCAGGCAGGGCATGCCGAGGCGCCCGGCGGCTTCGGCAAATCGTCCGGCCGGCCAACGCTTGGCATTGCCGTAGGCGGCGCCCGGGCTGATCCCCACTGCCGGTCCGGGGATGCCGAGGTCGCGCAAGCGCTTCAGGCCCGCCTCGCGCGCCTCCTCTGTGCCGTCCAAGCGGATCTCTTCGCTCGCCGGCAGGCGCTCCATCATTCCCGCGCGGCGCAGCAGTTCCAGGTAGTAGAAGCGCTCGTGCCGCGGGATGTCGCCCGGCTCGGGAACGGGGATGGCGCGTGTCAATAGCAGGCGCCGTCCGTCGCGATTGTATCCGATACGTTCCGGAATGCCTGCCATCCAGCAGACGAGGGCCGCGTCGAAGGCGTTTTGCAGAAGGATCGCGCCATCGAACCGCTCGCCGCGCAGGCGCGCTGCCATCTCCCGTTTGGCGCTCCAACCCTTTTTCGCCGGGTACACGATCACCCGGTCAATCGCGCGCTCGCGAGAGTAAAGATCCGCAACCCACGGCCGCGCCACCACGGCCAAGTGCGCGTGCGGAAACACGCCGCGAATGGCGCGGATGGCCGGCAGCGACATCACCGCGTCGCCCAGCCAGTTGGTGGCGCGCACCAGCACCCTCGACATGGAGCTTGGATTGAAGGCCAAACTCCAGAATACCCGGTCTAAAACACCAGCTTCATACCCAGTTGAAGTTGCCGCGAGCTTCCCAAATCCCCGCGGGTGGTACGTGTAGCCGTAACCTGCCCGTAGTTGGCGGCCACAAAATTATTCGACGGCTGCGAGAAGTTCGGGTGATTGAACAGGTTGAACGCTTCCGCGCGGAACTGCAGCGAGACGCGCTCCTTGATCTGGGTCATCTTGGAAATGGCGAAGTCGATGTCCTGGAATCCCGGTGCGGTCAGGATGTTCCGCCCCGCGTTGCCGAACGTTCCGGTGGCCGGCAGAGAGAACGCCGCCTTATTCAGCCACAGGGTGGGCGTCGGATTCGGCAACGTGACCGGCTGCCCCGGCACCACGTTCGGCCGATCGAAGGTTTCCAGACTGCTCGGGTCGGCGGTGGGGATGATCGGGCTGAACGGGTTGCCGCTCTGCAAATTCACGATCGGAGCCACGCTCCATCCCTGCGCCAGCCTGCGGGTGAAGCCGTTCTGGTCCCATTTGAGCGGCAGCAGGTAGATGCCGCTCAGAACGAACCGGTGACGGGCGTTGAAATCGGAGAGGGCGCGCTCGGCCGCAATGTTATAGAAGTTCTGGATCTGCGGATTCGAACTGCCCACGGAGTTATTGTCGATGGACTTGGAGAACGTGTAAGACGCGTTGAACGTGAGCCCCTTTGCCAGGCGCTTCTCCGCGCTGAGCCACATGCCGTTGTAGATCGAGTTGGAGACGGATTCCTGAATCGTCATGGCGCCGCCGGCCTGAGTGACCGGCTGGCCCGCCGCGTTGAGCGACGTGATGGGCGATATCGGGCGCAGGCCGCCGATACCCTGATTGTAGTCTCCGATCAGCCGCAGGTGGCGGCCCTGGCTGCCCACATACGCGATTTGCAGTACGGTGCCGGCGACTTCATGTTGGATATTGAAGTTATAGGAAAGTACCTGGCCGCTCTTGAAATTGGGGTCCACCAGTTGCAGCGCGGCTCCCACGCCCGGGGGCGAATTGAAAGGTGCCGCCAGGTTGATGTTCTGCGTGATATTGACCGATTGCGAGAAAGGCGGATTCGACCCGAGGCCCGACACGATATTCGTCACCGGCTGGTCGTAGTAATAACCGGCGCCGGCGCGCACCACCGTCTTGCCCTTGCCAAAGGGATCCCAGGAGAGCCCGACCCGCGGGCCGAAGTTGGCGAACTGCTTGTGATAGGGCCCGTCGATGCCGTTGGTTCCCACCTGGACCAGCGCGCGGTGGGCGAAATCGAACACGCTGAGGCGATCGTGAATCTCGCTCGGAACCCCGTTGTACTCCCAGCGCAGGCCGAGATTCAGCGTCAGCCGCGGGCTGAGCTTTACGTCATCCTGCACGAACGCGCCGATGGCATTCACGCGCAGCGCGGGCGTGACCGGCAGCGCGGTCTCGATCGCCTGTGACGGAGCCGCCGACAGAAACGCGGCCAGCGACGGGAAGAGGATCGACCCGCCGGTGCCGCCGTTGAAATTGTTGTTGCGGAAGCGGCGGTATTCGCCGCCGATCTTGATCGAGTGCTTCCCGTGCAGCCACGCCACGGTGTCGGAATAACTAAACGTCGTATCCCCGCGTCCTTGCGGAAATCCGGTGATTCCGCCGAACCAGGGAGTGCCGCTGTTGAGGCTGCCCACCTCGATCTCCGGCATGACGGCGGAGGGCGAACTGATGCCATAGGTGGAGGGACTGCCATTGAACGCCTGAGTGAAGGTAATGTATACGCGATTCACGCCCGCGTGAAATTCGTTGGTAATGGAGGGCGAGAAAACGTGGACCTCGCCGAGCGCGATCAGGAATCGCTTGGCCGGCCGCAGGTCCCCGAAGCCCGGCAGGTTGTTGCCCTGAAGGGTCGGCTCGGTGCGTTGGTCGCGATTGATGATGAAGCTGCCGAACAGGAAGTTCTTCTCGTTGAGGTTGTAGTCGATGCGGCCGGTCTCCTGGTTGAGCGTGCGCTGCCGCGCGGCGGTGCCGACGTAGTGCGTGCCGGTGGAATCGTTGGCGGCGGGGACCAGCCCAAGCAGATTCTGAATCACGGGATTGGTTACGGTTGCACGTTGCGCCGGAGTTGGCACCACGGTATTGATGGTTGCCACCTCGCGTCCGCGCCGGCCTTCATAGCTATTAAAGAAGAACAACTTGTTCTTGAGGATCGGGCCGCCCACGCTGTATCCGAAGATATTCCGCTTGAAGGGCGCGATGGGGCCGGGCGGATCGAAGAAGTTCTTGGCGTCGAAAATGTTGTTACGCACGAATTCGTACGCGGAGCCGTGCAGACCGTTGGTTCCGGACTTGGAGACGCCGTTGATGACGATTCCGGCGTTGCGCCCGTACTCCGCCGAAAAAGCGTTGGTCTGGACTTTGAACTCCTGAATCATGTCGATATTCGGCTGGAACGTGATCTGGTTTTGAACCATGTCGCTCAGGTTCATGCCGTCCACCACGTAATTGGTGGAGTCCTCGCGTGTGCCGGAGGCGTTGATGCCGGAGATTCCGATGCCGCTGGGCACGGCCAGGAAGGTCCGGTTGTTGGTGCTGGGCACGACAGTGCCGGCCTGCAGAAGCGCCAGATCGAGAAAGAAGCGCCCGTTGAGCGGAATTTCCACGATCTTCTTGTTCTCCACCACCGAACCAAGGCTCGACGATTCGGTGGCGACCGCGGCAGGCTGCGCATCCACGTTAACCACCGTCGTGGTCTCTCCTACCTGCAGAGTTACGTCGAGCCGCAGCCGCTCGTCGACTGTAAGCGTGATGCCGGTCTGGCTGTAAGTTTGAAATCCTTTTTGTACAGCTTGCAGCTTGTAACTCGCCGGGCGGATGGTTGGGAACTCATAGGTACCCGCGCTGTCGCTCACGGTCTGTTGGGTGACGTTGGTATCGAGACTGGTCAGGGTGATCGTAACACCCGGGACCGCGCCCCCCTGCTGGTCTCTTACGGTTCCCACAAGGGCCGCGTTCTGCGCGGCCAACGGGAACACCTGTGCAAGCAGAAACACGACCGCTGCTGCGATCGAACTTCGTCTATTCATTGTCCTCTCCTGAAATGTCGCGAGACGTGTTGGCTACAAGAATAACAAATCTGTTGACGGCCGGGTATTGTGATGGTCGCCACCGACGCCGCAGATTTTACAGGCTGCGAGTGATGAATCAAACGTCGCACGGCCGCCGTGGTAGCGTATTTCTTGATGCGTCCACTCGCGCTCTGCATCTTGTTGCCGGCGTTTGCCGCCGCGCAGACGGCCACCGACCTCGAGGCGGTGGTCGCCACCGACCTGGGTACCTTCCGTTTCGAATTTACGCCCGATAAAGCTCCGAAGCATGTTGAAAATTTCATCAAATTGGCCCGCGAAGGCTTCTACGACGGTAGTGCGTTTCACCGCACCGTGGCCTACGGAATCATACAGGGCGGCGACCCGCTGCTCAAAAACCCGAAGACACCCCGCAATCTCTGGGGCTCCGGCGGCCTGAATCTGCTTCCGGCGGAATTCAGCGACATGAAGCACGAGCGGGGCACCGTCTCCACGGTGAGCATCCCCGATAAGAAAGATAGCGACGGTGCGCAGTTCTTCGTTTGCGTTAGTCCTCAGCCCCCGTTCGACGGCAAGTTCTCCGCATTCGGACGTGTCACCGAGGGCATGGACGTGGTGGAGAAGATTTCTCAGTCCGCGAACGCGCCGGATGGTTTCGCGGAGAAGCCGGTCCGTATCCTGAAAGTCACCCTCGAGAAGAAGAAGGTGCAGCCTTTTCTCAATGCCACGCCAGAGGAGATGCGTAAGACCGTGGTCATGAAGACCACCATCGGCACCATCAAAATCCGCATGGAACCGGACTGGGCCCCGAACCACGTGCGCAATTTCCTGATGCTGGTGGATACGGGCTGGTACAACGGCACGGCTTTCCATCGCATTGAAAAAGGATTCGTGGCGCAAGGCGGGATGGCAAACACTCGCGCGGGCGGAGCAGGGCATCCGGCGGACCGATGGGTGCACCCACTCAAAGGCGAATTCCGACCGGATGTTCACCACGTGCGCGGCATTGTCTCCATGGCGCGCACCGACGATCCCGATTCCGCCACTACGAGCTTCTTCCTGATGCTGGGTCCGGCGCCGCACCTCGACGGCCAGTACTCCGCCTTCGGCCGCATCGTGGAAGGTATGGAGGTGCTGGATGCATTTGAGAAAGCCGAGGGGCGGGTGGAGATTATCGAGGCCCGGATCGAGTAGCTATCAGCTTTCAGCTTTCAGCTATCAGCTATCAGCTTTTTCGTGCTCGTGCGCGGGCGCGTGCTGAGCCCGAACAGGGGCATAGGAAAGCAGATGGCTGATGGCTGACGATCAGCTATCATGATAGATAGATCGAATCGGGAAGCGGAGGGAGCGCACCATGAACATGAGGGTGAACCGGCAGTCTTCACGCGCGCTGATGGGAGCTGCTCTCGCAGCGGCCGTACTGCTGCCGATGGCCAGCGGCTGCCTGCAGGCGCAGGGCCAGCCGGCGGCGCCGAAGCCCGCCGAGTCCGACGCGCGGTATCAGAAGGGCGTCGGCCTGATGCAGGCAGGCAAGCCGGCGGAGGCCGAAGCGGCATTCCGCGAAGCCGTCGAGCTCGATCCCGACAATACGCGCGCCTTGATGGGCCAGGTCGAGATGATGGTGGCTCAGAAGAAGCCGCAGGAGGCTCTCGACCTGTTGGAGGATCAGGTCACCAAGTACCCGGAGCGCATCGACCTCCGCATGGCGCTGGGCAATGCCGCCGTGAGAATGGGCAAGTATGACCTGGGCATCGCCGCCTTCCGGGAAGTCCTCCCGAAGCTGGACAAAGATGCCAAAGCGAGGGCCGATGTCTACCTGCGCATCGGCGAGAGCTACCGGCGCAAGGGCGACACCGCCTCGGCCATCGCCAGTCTGCGGCAGGCGCAGCAAATCCTGCCGGACGATATCGTCATCGGCGGCACGCTGGCCCTGGTGCAGGACCAGGCCGGCCAGTCAGAGGAAGCCGAGAAGCAGTACCGCGCGGTGTTGAAGCTCGATCCCGATAACGGGCTCGCCATGAACAACCTCGCCTATCTGCTGGCCGACAACGGCGGCGACCTCGACGAGGCGCTCCAGTTGGCTCAGCGCGCCCGCGCCGCGCGCCAGGATCTTCCGGCGATCTCCGATACCTTGGGCTGGATCTACCTCAAGAAGGGCATGACGGACGCGGCAGTCGGTATGTTCGACGGACTGGTGCAAAAGGAGCCGGGGAATCCGACGTTCCATTACCATCTGGCTATGGCGCTCCTGGCCAAGGGCGACAAATTTGCCGCCACCCAACAGTTAACCGCGGCGTTGCAGTCCAACCCCTCGAGCGAGGAGTCGAAGAAGATCAAGGAAGCCCTGGAGAAGTCGGCGCAATAGTAACGAAGGTTAGCGGATGGTGAATATTCCCGCAGGTTTCTTTACGGAACTCCACGCTCTCCGAAGATAAAGTACGCCCAGGGGAGTACCATAACTGGTCCTGATGGGCCGCATTCTCATACCCTGGAAGCGATGTCGGTTGCACGCCTGTTAACGGCGCTCGTTGTATGCTCGGGGTCCCTCTGCGCGGATACCATCATTGTCACCGGTCTGGACACGCCCCTGGGCGAGCAGTCGACTCTGTGGATCAACGAGAAGGGCACCAACACGCAGCTCTATTGGGCGGGCGGCATCAACGCCAAAGTCGACAATACCTACACGCGCACCATGTGGTGCGTGCAGTTGTTCGTGGACATCAGCGTCAACACGACCTACAACACGACCATCGATTGGGCGGACACGCCGCAACTCGAGCGCGTGGCCTGGATGATTCAAAACATCGCGCCCGGGCTGACCACCCAAACGCAGGGCGCCGCCTTCCAGCTCGCAATTTGGGACATCATCGAAGACAACGGTGACGGCTTCGCGGTGGGGGCGGGCAATGTCTACAAATCGACTTCCAGCCAAAATCCGACGGATTCCACGGTTCTCACACTGGCCACTCAGTACGAGACTCAGAGCGTGGGCCAGGCCTTCATGTACGAGCCGGTCTATCACAACGTCACGGTCGGAAACGGGACGCCGGTGCAGAACCTGATCGGGCCGGTCCCCTACGACGGCGGACCGCTGGGAAATGCTCCCGAGCCCGCCGACGTGGGTCTCGTTCTGAGCGGCCTTGGATTGATCGCAATCGGCGGCTGGCAAAGAAAGAAACGCGCCGGTTGAAGGTTGGGCTACCGCGGCAGCGGGTAGCCTTCCATGATCCAGAGATCGCTGTGCGATTGCGCCACCGATGTAGCCAGGCTCCTGCCATCCGGCGCCAGGCTGAGGCGCGCGCGATAGGTTGCGCCGCCGGAGAGCGTGAAATCGCCGGTGTGAGCGGCGATGTCGCGCACCGCGCCGCTCGCAACGTCGATGGCTTTGAGGAACGTGCGTCCGTCCTCGCGCCCAGCCGCATAAAGCGTCCTGCCATCGCGTGAGAAAACAACGGCGCTGGTATTCATGCCGGGCAGCTTCCGGCGCCGTTGTCCGTCGGGGGAGAAGAGCTGAATGCCGTCCCGGGCCTCGCATGCCAGCCAGTCGCCCGCCGGCGACCATTCCAGGGGAATCAGGCACGTCGGCGCGCCGGCAATGGCGTGCGGCGTCATGTTGGCCCCCACGCCCACGATGGCCGGCTGCCACGGGCGCTCCCGATGCATCAGCCCGGCGATGGAATTGCCGTCCGGCGACCAGGTGGGCGCCACGATATACTGGGCCGCCAGCCGGATCGGCGCGCCGCCCACGATCGGCTCGACCCAGATCGTTGTTGGCTCGTTCGTCGAGGAGCGTACAAACGCGAACCGGCTTGCGTCCGGCGAAAAGACCGGGTGCGCCAGGCCGGTCGTGGTTCCCGGCGGAAAATCGCGCGGCGTGACCAGGGGACGGTCGATTCCCGCCTTCAGATTATGTACCCAGATCTCGCTCGTCCCGTCACGGTCCGTCGCGTAGAGAAACTGATCGCCCGCCGGCGACCATGAGGGCGAATACATGTTGCGGCTGTTGGCGAGCAAAGTCCGCGGCTTCCCGCCGTCCAGCGGAAGCTCGAGCAGATTGAAGTCTTCCGTGACCGCGCTGAACACCGCGCGCCGGCCGTCGGGCGAAAGCGACGGCGACTCCTCTCCACGGGCGCTGGCCGTGAGGCGGCGGAGACGCCCGGTCCCGAGATCAGCCAGCCACAGCGCCGATTCGGATTCGCCGCGCGAAAACGAAAGCATGGCGTGGCGGCTGTCCGGCATCCAGCTCGCGCGCGGCACCCAGTTGAATTCCGTGCCCGCAAACAAGCGCCGCGGCGTCCCGGTGCTTTCCGGGAACGGAAGCAGCCAGATCTCCGGGCTCACTCCCGCCGCGATCAGCAGGATGGAAGCGCCGTCCGGAGAGAAGGCCAGCGAGCTGCCGGGGCTGTCCAGCGGCACGGCAAAAGGCGCCGGCTTGTACAGCCGCGGGGCGGCGTTGCGCGGCGACGAAATCCAGACCGACGATTGCACCTCCCCGCCCGTCTCGGTCGCGCGCCAGATCGCCAGCGTCTGGCCATCGGGAGAAATCGCCGCGCCACGCAGGTCCTCCATGATCCGCGTCGGCCGTCCACCCGAGGGACTGACTCCCCATAGCTCGCCCCGGCCGGCCCGGACGGCGTAAAACACCAGCGTGGAATCGGGCGACCAGAAGGTGTCCGTCACGGCAGCCGCCGACCTGGTGAGCTGGCGCGGCGTCGGCGAGTCGAGCGCCCGCACCATCACCTGCGGGATGCCGTCAATGGTCTTGAGGTAGGCGATGCTCTTCCCGTCGGGGCTCCAGGCGGCCCGGTTCTCATCCTCGCTGTCGTTGGCAAATGGCGCGAACCGGTACGCGGCAAGCTCGATTGGCGTTGGTTCTCGGAAGTGAACCCACGCGAGCGCGGCGGTCGACAGGGCCAGAAGCGCGGCTGCACCCGGCCAGACCCATCCGCGGGCGCGCGGCGCCGGGGCCGCCTGCCCCGCGGAACTGGTGCGCGAGCCTGCGCTGGCCGGGCTGACGGTGCGCAGCGCGAAAGCCAGGTCGCGCGCCGAATGGAACCGTCGCTCCGGCTCCTTTTCGAGGCAATGAAGAACGATCTGGCGCAGGGCCGGCGAAACCGTTTCCGGAAGCTCCGGGGGATCTTCGCGGAGGATCGCGGTCATCGCTTCGGCCGCCGTGGCCCGCCGAAACGTCTGCTGGCCTGCCAGGCACTCATGCAAGACCAGGCCCAGGCTGAATATGTCGCTCCGGAAATCGATCTCGCCTGCCCGCACCTGCTCGGGCGACATGTATGCCGCCGTGCCCAGAACGGCGCCGGGCGATGTGCGCGTGAGCAGCTTTGTGGCGTCGCTGTCTCCCGGAGCGGGAGGCGCTATGTGCTTGGCGAGGCCGAAATCCAGGACCTTGGGGCGGCCGTCGCGCGTCAGCATGATGTTTTCGGGCTTGAGATCGCGGTGCACGATGGATGCCGCGTGAGCGGCGGCGAGCGCGTCCGCCACCTGCGCGCCGATATCGGCAACCCGGCTGGACGGCATCGGGCCGCGGTCGATCATGTCGCGCAGGCTCTCGCCGTCGATCAGCTCGCTGACAATGTAGGCCAGACCTTCCTGGTCGCCGGTATCGTATATGGAAACGATGTTGGGATGATTCAGCGCGCTGGCGGCCCGCGCTTCATCCTCGAAGCGCAGCCGGCGGCCGGCATCCGCGGCCAGATCCGCGGGCAGCACTTTGAGAGCGACCGCGCGCCCCAGGCGCGTGTCGCGGGCGCGGTAGACCTCGCCCATTCCGCCCGCGCCCAGGAGCGAGACGATTTCGTAAGGACCAAGCTGTAGGCCGGGGGCGAGCATCCGTCGGTAACCATGGTACATCGCGGGTAATGGGGGTTCAGCTGCCCTCGGAGCGGGTGTAGACTCTGCAGATGGTGTTCACCAAACGTCTGCGCGAAGGAGTGCGCCGCGGAGAGATTACGTGCAGTGTCCGAATCTGGATCCGCCCGCACGTCAAAGTGGGAGGGCGCTACCCGATGGAGGAGGGCGCGATCGTGGTGGACTCGATCACGCCGATCGGCTTCCCCGACATCACCCCGCAGTTGGCGCGCGAATCGGGCTTCCTAGGCATCATCGACCTGCTGAAGGTCGCGAAGCACGGAAAAGGGGAGAACATCTACCTGGTGCGGTTCCACTATGTGGCTCCGCGCCGGAAGCGAACGAGGCTCGGCTGAGTTAGACTAGTGATCGAGATGCCACGAGAAATCGAGGGAACCGAATCAACCGGCAAGCACATTAGCCTTCCCGCCAATCTCGTACTTAAACCGCCCGTCAGTGTTGAAGACCTCGAGGCCGACACGGAACATGACCCCAAAGGGGCAGAGGAATTCGTGGCCCTGATTCGCGCGCTTCGTAAGGAAGGATCCCGCACGGTCGCTCTCTGATGGACGCCACAACGCTCGCAGTTGTGGATACCGATGTCATCTCGTTCCTGTTCAAGAACCACTCCCTGGCACCTGCATACCAGGCGATTCTCGCCGGAAGGCCACTTGCCGTCTCGCTGATCAGCCTGGCTGAGATCGAATACGGCATGGAAGTGAAGAACTGGGGCAGTCGCCGCCGCGATCTGATGCACCGCTTTCTCGGCCGTTTCACCCTTCTAATGCCTGACGCCGGAACTGCTCGCGCGTGGGCGCGGATCAAAAGCGGCTGCGAGAAGCGGGGTCGGCCTATCACGTTCGCGGACGCCTGGATCGCGGCTGCCGCATTGCAGTTGAACGTCCCCTTGGTGACGCACAACGTCAGCGATTTCGAAGCCGTTCAAGGATTGGAGATTCTGACGGCGGTTGTCGAAAGCTAGCTGATTTGGGAGCGAGGTATCGGTGTCGACGTGTCCTCACTCCTGGCAGTTCGGTCAAGACACGGTCATCAGTCTAATGATTGTTCCGGACACGAAAGGAATGGATTCTACTGTCCACCAATGATTTTAGAACCGAAATAATTGGGCGAGTGATCAACGCTTCTTGTTGCACTGAATGCCCCGGTTTGTCACGCAGCTTGCATCGGAGGAAAATCGGAGCCCAGAGACTGAAAAAGACTTCGATGACACTGATCATGGCAAGGTGGACACTGACACTTTCTGGGGGCTTTAAACGGGAATTACAAGGCCGTATTCACGATCTAAGACCATACAGCACGCATATACTGTCGAGACTTACATCATTGTTTCTGGATCGTTAGGACATATAATCGGACTAATCATGCCGACCTGCGGTTCCGCTCTCAGTGCTTCGTCGCGCGAGAAGGGATCGCGTGGGTTGCATAGCCGCCTACGATTCGT
>Ga0335079_10001117_pt1 | contig 30614 bp, 27 predicted proteins | sample Lox_Sample_33_FD_206719 | JGI IMG/M metagenome (GOLD analysis project Ga0335079, IMG submission 206719) | Soil microbial communities from Loxahatchee National Wildlife Refuge, Florida, United States - Lox_Sample_3.3 | ecosystem: Environmental > Terrestrial > Soil > Wetlands | place: USA...
GAGGGCTTTCTTGACCGGGCCCATGGTGCGGTCTACAACCGTTTGAATCAGGGCTTCGAAAGCGGCGCGCGTAAATTCGTGAACGAAAATGGCGCCATTGGGCAGCGGGAAACGTAGCGTCGCGGATTCGTTTTCGGAAAGCTCGTGTTTCAGGGCGATGAGCGACTTGCGCAACGATTGAGCGACTTCGCCATGAGGAGCGAAATCGATTTCGTGTTCCTGAAGAATTTGTTCGTGCGCGAAGGCCTGCAGAAGATTGTCAACGTCATCGCCGCCGAGGTGCGTGTCACCGTTAGTGGAGAGGACTTGATAGATGTCCCCTTCGCCGGTGGAAATGAGTTTGAGAACGGAGATATCGAAAGTGCCGCCGCCCAGGTCGTAAACGGCGACATGACCGCGCTGCTTTTCGTGCAAGCCGTAAGCGAGCGCCGCAGCCGTAGGCTCGTTGACGAGGCGAAGCACTTCGAGGCCAGCAAGTTTGCCGGCGTCTTTCGTGGCTTGGCGCTGCGCATCGTTGAAGTACGCGGGCACGGTAACGACGGCGCGGTCGACGATTTCGTTGAGAAACGATTCAGCCCAATTTTTCAGTTCGCGTAAAATGAAGGCGGAGATTTCCGGCGGCGTGAACACTTTGTCGCCGAGCATGACGCGAATCACGCTTTTGTTCGATGGATCGATGCGGAAAGGAAAGAGCTTCAGTTCGTCCTGCACATCGGCAGGGCCGCGGCCCATGAGGCGTTTGACGGAGTAAATCGTGCGATCCGGCTGCGTAAGTAAGCGGCGGCGCGCCGGTTCGCCGACCACGATGCTGCCATCCGCGTCAAGGCTCACGACCGAAGGGCACAGGGTTGAGTCGTACGGCCCCGGAATACACTTCGGCTTGCCGGCTTCGTCGATGTACGCGACGAGACTGTTCGTTGTTCCGAGATCGATTCCTACGATGCGTCCCATTTTTTTTGCCAAGCACTTTCGGAAAGCCTCAGGCCTGAAGGCCTGAGCTACAGCAATTTGGCTCGAGGCCGCGGCGCAAAGCCGCGGCTACGCTTCTCCTAATTCTTTGGCGACGTTGGCGACGAGGTTGCGGATGTAGGAGCGGCGATTGAGCAGGTCGTTCATCCGGGCCATTAGTTTTTTGCGCGTGGTATCGTCAGCGTTCGCGTCTATTGCAGCGTCCCAATCTCTCGCGACAGATTGCAGTTGGCCGTCGACTTCCTTGAGCTTTCCGCCGAAATTCTTTTCGGCGGATTGCAGGCGCGTTTTCAATGCGGCCAAGTCGCTGCCGGCGGATTTGGCTTCGCGCAGTTCGTCGAGCGATTCGTTCAGCTCGAAGACTTCTTCGAGCAATTCCGGCGGAGCCTGCTGCTTCTTTTCGCCTTCTTTGCGTTCGCCCTCCAGCGCGAGGAGATATTCGACGCGCGCGACGGGATCGCGCAGGACGCGGTAGGCGTCGTTCAACTCGGAACTGCGCTTAAGCGAAAGTTCGCGCTCCGCCCCGCTGGCGTTCACAAAACTATCGGGATGCAGCTTCCAGCTGAGTTGCAGGAATTTCTGTTCGAGCGCGCCCATTTCGATCCACAACTTGCGCGGCAAACCGAACAAAGCGAAGTAATCCTCGTTCGCGGGCAGTTGCTGCAATTTGCCGCAGCTTTGGCAGAAGTGCGTGCCCTGCGTGCGCTCGTGACAGCTCCAGCAAACGAGCGGTGGATTGGTGCTTGGGGCGGCGCTGCTCATTTCGTCTCTATTGTCCCATATACGACAAATTTGGTCCTATACGGCGTTGGCGACAAAAAAAGTGGCTGGCGATTTGTCGGTGCCAACCACTTTGCAAAACCCGCCAGAGAACCAAGAAGACTTGCCGCTTCCGGATCAACCTCGGTGTTGCTGTAACTGCGCACAGGCAAGAGTGCCTGTGCTACTAAAGGCCGAAGCGAAGAGCCGGCTGGAAGCCGGCGGTACGAAAGCGATTCGCTTAGGCCGTGAAGGAACTGCCGCAGCCGCAACTGCGGGCGGCGTTGGGGTTCTGGAAAACGAAGCCCTGGCGCATCAGCGTGTTCTCATATTCCAAAGTAGTACCGTTCAAGTACAGGAAACTCTTGGCGTCGACGAAAATGCGCGCGCCAAATTCCTCGAAGACCTTGTCGCGGTCGCGAGCCTGGGTATCGAGGCGCATGGCGTAGGACAGGCCGGAGCAGCCGCCGCCTTGGACGCCGACGCGGAGACCGCCTTGGTCCAGCGAAACACCTTCTTTTTCAAGAAGTTGGCGGATCTTTTGGGCCGCGGTTTCGGTCAGGTGGATGGCGGGAGCGGCTGGGGCTGCCGTACCCCCCTCCCCCCCAGTTTTTGTAAAATTGCTCATTCGATTGGGCTTAAAGTCTATCCTCTGCAAAATTTCTCATTCTAAAGGGCTTACCCGTCAGTCTCGGCAACCTTGCGAACCCAAGCCCCTCGGCGCAGCAAGCTGCGCCACTACCAAGCCATTACGTTACAACTCAGCCTAGCGGATCAGGCCCCCGCCACGGCTCGCGCAGGCACAGGCTGGAGCCTATGCCACTAGTGCGCGGCTTTTTCGGTGGCCGGGACTTCGGCGCCGTGCTTTTTCTTCCAATCGCCGATGGCGGCCTTGATGGCGTCTTCGGCGAGCACGGAGCAATGAATCTTGACTGGCGGGAGCGCGAGCTCGCGCACGATGTCCGTGTTCTTGATCGAAAGAGCCTCATCGACCGTCTTGCCCTTAACCCACTCGGTGGCGAGCGAAGAGCTGGCAATCGCCGAACCGCAGCCGAAGGTCTTGAACTTGGCTTCTTCAATGACCTGCGTTTCGGGATTGATCTTCATCTGCAGCTTCATCACGTCACCGCATTCGGGAGCGCCGACGAGGCCCGTACCGACGTTGGGATCCTCTTTCGGCAAGCTGCCGACGTTGCGGGGATTATTGTAGTGGTCTACGACCTTATCGCTATACGCCATTAGCCATTGCTCCTTGCCAAATTTGCCACACTGACAAAACTCGCGCTCTTGAGGGCCTTGTCCGACAACGAAACGCTGGGAATCGAGGCAGAACGGCCAGCCGTCAGCTGCCAGAGAGCATCCTTAATCATTTCGGAGCCGATGCCGATCGTTTTCAGAAATGCCCGGACCTGCTGCAGCTCGTGAAAGGAGCGCTCGCCTCCGGTTTCGTCCTCTTCTTCATAAGGAACGAACGTTACTCGAAAAGCGGCGCCAGTGCCGCCGATGGAGCGGTGAATCCGAATTGTGCCGTCGCTAGCCATGTGATCCTTCTTCCTGAACGTTGCTCATACTGCTCAGATTTGCCTGCCTACTGCGTTAGATGCCGGGTCTAGGCGGTCTGCCACTTGACCTTGGAAATATCGATGCCTTCCTTGGCCATTTCGTAGAGCGGGGATAGCTCCCGGAGCTTGGTGACCACCTGAACCATCTTGTCAACGACGTAATCTACCTCTTCCTGGGTGTTAAAACGGCCCAGGCCGAAGCGGATCGAGGTGTGGGCCAGGTCTTCGCCCACCCCCAGGGCCTTCAGCACATAGCTGGGTTCGAGGGTCGCCGAGGTGCAGGCTGAGCCGCTCGAGACTGCGATGTCGTTGATACCCATAAGGAGCGACTCGCCTTCGACGTAGGCGAAGCTCATGTTGAGGTTGTTGGGCAGGCGGTGTTCCATGGAGCCGTTGATGAAAACTTCATCGAGCTTGGCTTCGAGCCCCTTTTGAAGGCGAGTGCGAAGAGCCAGCATACGCTCGGACTCCTGGGCCATTTCCTGGTGGCAGAGTTCGCAGGCTCTGCCAAGGCCGACGATGCCGGGAACGTTCAACGTGCCGGAGCGCATGCCGCGTTCGTGGCCGCCGCCGTCGATGATGGCGGAGAGCTGGACGCGCGGGTTGCGGCGGCGAACGTACAAAGCGCCGACGCCCTTAGGACCGTAAATTTTGTGGCCGCTAATGGCCAGGAGGTCGATATTGTCTTTCTGGACGTCCACGGGAATCTTGCCGACGGCTTGGACGCCGTCGACGGCGAAGAAAATGCCATGTTCTTTGGCGATTTTGCCGATTTCGGCGATGGGATTGATGACGCCAATTTCGTTGTTGGCGTACATGATGGTGATCAGGATGGTGGTCGGGCGAATGGCGGCCTTCAGATCATCCAGGCTGACGCGGCCGTCGCGCTGCACGGGCAAGTAGGTGGCTTCAAAACCTTCTTTTTCGAGGCGCTTGCAGGTGTCGAGAACGGCTTTGTGCTCGATGGCCTGGGTGATGATGTGATTGCCTTTTTCGCGGAACATTTCCGCGATGCCTTTGATCATCAGGTTGTCGGATTCGGTGGCGCCGCTGGTGAAGATGATTTCTTTCGGAGTGGCGCCGATCAGCGAAGCAATCTGCTGACGGGCCGTTTCGACGGCTTCTTCGCCGGCCCAGCCGAAGCTGTGGTTACGGCTGGCGGCGTTTCCGAACTTGTCAGTGAAATAGGGCAACATCGCCTCGAGGACGCGCGGGTCGACCGGCGTGGTGGCGTGATTGTCCATGTAAATCGGCAGCTTAACGGCCATTTCTTTCGCTCCTACCTGCTCGAACTGACTTGAGTGCCAGCGCTCATGGGCTTGGAAAGTCCGACGAGAACAGGTTCGCTTTCCTCGCTCATCTGCGCAATCGTGACGGCGCTCAAAACTCCTAAAATACTTTCGTTGACCTTGCGAAGCGGCTCGCGTACCGAACAGCGCTCCGTGGTTTCGCAATGACCATGATTCGTAACGCAAGACGTAATCAAAACCGGCCCATCAATCGCGGAAATCACGTCCAGCGCAGAAATTTGCGCCGGATCTTTCGCCAGCTGATAGCCCCCGGTCGAACCATGTTTCGCGACCACAACGCCTTCTTTGGCCAAGCGTTGTAAAACTTTCGCCATGAGCGTGGTGGAGATGCCGTATTCGTCGGCAACTTCATTCGCGCTGCAGGCGTGATCTCCTTTACGGTGCGTCGCCAGATGTTTCACTGCGATCAGCCCGTAGTCCGCCTTTTTTGATAGCTTAAACATTTCTTCCCTGTCCCGGTAAAGCCGGGATATGCGACTGAATTAGTCGCATAAAAAGAATACTCTGTTCTACCGAGTAAGTCAAACCCTCGTTTCGCGGTCCAAAACGGCAAACAACTGATTTCCCGAGACTTAGGGTAAGACTGAACCCGTCGGAGTTCCGAGCGTTTTTCAGTGAATCGGCATTAGGAGCAGTGAACGGCGGTTTTTGGGAGTCGAACGGCAAGTGAGGGGTGCAAGCCTCGTGGTAGCCTTGTGTTTCGAATCGAGAATGGAGATGAGGACCGAGATGCGTAGAGGTTTGTCGAACAGCCGAGCGCAACGGCCGCGCGTCGCAGCGGCGATGGTGATTCTGGCAGCGATGATCGTGGCGGGCGGCGGATGCGCCGGTACAACGCAGTCGGCTGCCACCGTTAAGCAAGCGAGCCCGGCGGGCGCTGTCGCCGGGACGCAGGTTCCGAAAGGCGAGACGTATGTGCTGGTCGGAGCGGGCGACATCGCCGGGTGCAAGGAGATTGAGGGCGCGCAGGCGACGGCGAAGCTGATCAAGCAGATTCCCGGGACGGTTTTCGCGCTCGGCGACCTGGCCTATGAAAAAGGGACGACGGCGGAGTTTCAGAACTGTTATGGCACAACGTGGGGAGCATTCAAAGACCGGACACGGCCTTCGCCGGGGAATCATGAGTATGCGGTGGACGCGCGGGCACCCGCGTATTTTCAGTACTGGGGAGCGCAGGCGGGGCCGGACACGCGGGGGTATTACAGCTACGATTTGGGATCCTGGCACATCGTCTCGCTGAATACGAACTGCACGGCGTGGAACCTGGGCGGGTGCGGGAAGGGTTCGCCGCAGGAAGAGTGGCTGCGGCAGGACCTGGCGGCGCACGCGAATGCGTGCGTGATTGCGTATGGGCACCATCCACTGTTCAGCAGCGGGATTTTTCCTGGTCATGCGATGCTCCCCGCGCTGCGGGATATCTGGCGCGATTTGTACGCGGCGCATGCGGCGATTTTTTTGGCGGGGCATGAGCATTCGTATGAGCGGTTTGCGCCGCAGGACCCGGATGGACATGCGGACCCGGTGAATGGGATTCGGGAGTTCGTGGTGGGGACGGGGGGGCGGAGCCATGATCCGCTGGGATTTGCGATCGCGAATAGCGAAGTGCGAAATACGAATACGTTCGGTGTGTTGAAGCTGACGCTGATTCCTGGGAGTTATTCGTGGGAATTTGTGCCGGTGGAGGGGGAGACGTTTACGGACTCGGGCACAGGGTTTTGTCCGCCCAGGGAGAAGTGAGCTGAGGACGAGCCGGAAAAGACAAAGAGAGCTGAACGCAGAGACGCAGAGTGCGCAGAGAAGAAAGACGGGCGGAGTTCCTTAGTTGGAGCTGACGCAGGCTCCGCCGGTGGCTGCGGCTTCGACTAGCTTTTGGACGGCGGGGGCGGGCATTAGGAGGAGCTGGGCTTTGGGTTTGGCGATTTGATCTAGCGTGGTGAGTTGTTGAGTTTTCCAGTCGGCGGGGGCGGGTTGACCTTTCGCAATGAAGTCGAGCGCGTCGAGGCCGATCGAGCCGAGAGTGGAGAGGTCTTGGGAACTGGCAGCGACTTCGTTTACCAGCGAGGAGCGCTCGGCTAGAGGTTGCAGTTCGGCGTCGTTGGCTTTCCAATTGGAAAGCTGTTTACGAAGGCGCGTCGCGAGTGCTTGATCATGGCAGGAACTGGAGAGAAATTTGTCGACGAGTTCGGTGAAGTGACGGGCGGTGGCGCTTTCGAGGGGGACGGCGTCGACGAGGCGGTTGAGCGGGGTGGCGCTGGTAGGTTCGGCGGTGGCGGTTTCTTCACGCGTGTAGTCTTTCACGGGTTCGACGACACTGGCCAGCGTGTTGAGGGCAGCGAATTCTTCGGGAGTGGCGCTGCCGCCGGCGATGCGCTGAAGCATTTGGCGGTAGTAGGTTTTGTGGGTGAGGCCGAGCCATTCCATGCGATTACTGATGGCTTCCATGCGGCGATGCAGCGAGTCAGGGTCGGTGAGTTGCTGCGGCGACCAGAGGCGTTCGGCGATGGCAGCGTTGCGGGGCCAAATGCGCGAGTCAATATTTTCGGGATTGACGTACTCGGCCCACATGCAGGATTCGCCGCCGAGGATGCGAGATTTTTCTTCGTCGCTCAGATTGGCGGCTGGACCACTGAGCGGATCCACGGCATAGTGGCGCGCGGAAGACCAGCCCAGATCGAGATAGTAGCCGTTCGAAAGCAACACGCGAAAGCCGGCTTTGGCCGCGGCGGCGACGCCATCGGGGCCGCGCCAGGATTGAATGACAATGTCTTTGGGTAGCGTCGGATCGAGAACTTCGTCCCAGCCGACCATGCTCTTGCCGTGTTTGGCGACGATCGGCTCGAGGCGTTTGTTGAAATAGGATTGCAGCTCTTCGTTGCTCTTCAGGCCGTGGTCTTTCTTGAATTCCTGAATTTTCGAGCTGGCGTCCCATTCCTTGCCGTTCACTTCATCGCCGCCGACGTGGAAGAAATGATCGGGAAAAAGCTTGGCCATTTCGCCGAAAAAAGTGTCGAGAAATTTGTAGGTTTTTTCACTGGTGGGATTGAAGGCGGGATCGAAGACGCCCCAGCGGCGTTCAATGGAATAAGGCCCACCGCCGCTGGCGTATTCGGGATAGCCGACAAACCAGGCAGTGCTGTGGCCGGGCACGTCAAACTCGGGGACCACGCGAATGCCGCGATCGCGGGCGTATTCGATGAGGTCGTGGATTTCTTCTTGCGAATAATAGAGACCGTCGGAGCCGAGTTCGTGGAGCTTGGGAAACTTTTTGCTTTCGACGCGGAAGCCCTGATTTTCGGAAAGGTGCCAGTGGAAGACGTTCATTTTGACGGCTTCGAGGCCGTCGATGTTGCGGCGAAGGACGTCGAGAGGAATGAAGTGGCGAGCGGAGTCGATCATCAGGCCGCGCCAGGGAAAGCGCGGTTGGTCGTGGATGGTCACGACCGGAGCGATGAAGCCATCGGGCGAAATGTGCACGAGTTGGAGAAAGGTTTGGAATCCGTGGAGCGTGCCTAACGGAGTAGCGCCGGTAAGTTTCGCGCCCGAAGGGGTGACTTCGAGGGAGTAACTTTCGTCTTCGCCGAGTTCCTGAATTTCTTTGCTGGCGTGGTCGGTATGCACGACGAGGGAGGCGTTGGCAGCTTCGCCGGGCTTGCCGGCGACTAGTAGCGCGGTTTGGCGATGCAGCGTGCGGAGAAAGCGTTCGGCGGCGCGTTCAAGGCGCGGTTCGGAGTAGCCGGTGAGAGCGACGCGGAAAGAGGAGTCAATTTTCAGGCTGCCTAGACCGGTTTGCACGCTGGAAGGGTAAGGCATCAGGTTTAGCGGGGTCTGGTCCTGGGCACTGGCCGTTGAGGGAAGGATGGTCATGCCGCTGATCACTGCTGCGCAACCCATGATGACTGGACCTAGCCTCATATCCGAGAATCCTCCACGGAAAGACGGGCGTTGCGCAAAGTTATGTAGCAGTTAAACGCGAGAGTTTGGCACAGTTCGGAGCCGGGGCGAAGGAGTATTCGCAGCAGAAGCTGGAGAAGTGGCCCGGCACGTTTAGGTTGCGCGTGAGTTTAGATGCACGGGCAGCGCCGCGAAGGTGAAAACAACCTCGGTCGTGAGGACACCGCGCACAGGCAAAAGTGCCCTTCGCAGCCCAGGGCAAGCCTGTACTACTGAAGGCTGCTAATTTGGCTCCTTGCTCAAATTTGTAAAAAATCGCGGGCTGCAACGCGAATGAAGTAAAATGCTGGGACATCAACTCAGATGAAGACCTCCATCGCCATTTATCCCGGGTCGTTTGATCCGGTGACCAACGGGCACCTCGACTTGATCGAGCGCGGCGAGAAGATGTTCGACAAGTTGATCGTGGCGGTGCTGAACAACGCGGAAAAGCAGCCGCTGTTTTCCGTTCCGGAGCGCGTGGAGATGCTGCGGGAGGTGACGCAGCGTTGGCCGGGCGTGGAGGTGGATGTTTTTAACGGGTTGCTGATTGACTATGCGCGGAAGCGCGGGGCGGGCGTGATCCTGCGCGGCATTCGCGCGATTTCGGACTACGAATATGAGTTGCAGATGGCGCTGATGAATCGCAAACTGGAACCGCGGCTGGAAACGGTGTTTATGCTGCCTGGCGAGACGTACAGCTATTTGAGTTCGAAGCTGGTGCGGGAGATTGCGCAACTCGGGGGGCCGTTGAAAGATTTGGTGCCGGCGGCGGTCGAGCAGCGTTTGCGCACGAAGCTCTTGTCATAGAGATTGTTGAGATTGGCGCTGCACACGGCGCGAAATTTATGCAGGCCGAGCCTGCAATAACGGGAGAAAACGCAGTGCAACTGACGAATCGCATCAATCGCATTCAAATTTCGCCAACCGCCGCGGTGATCGCGGAAGCTGACCGGCTGAAGTCGCAGGGCGTGGACATTGCCGACTTTGGGCCGGGCGAGCCGGATTTTCCAACGCCGGAGCACATCAAGGAAGCGGCGATCCGCGCGATTCGCGAAAACAAGAGCAAATACACACCGACGGGCGGAATCATGCCGCTGCGCGAAGCGATTTGCGCGTGGCACAAGCGCGAGTTGGGTTCGAACTACGCGGCGAAGGAGTGCGTGGTAAGTGTTGGTGGCAAGCACGGCATTTTCAACGTGATGAGCGTGCTGGTGCAGGCTGGCGACGAAGTGATTATTCCGGCGCCGTATTGGGTGAGTTTTCCGGACATCGTGAAGTACACCGGCGCTACACCGGTATATGTGCAAACGTGGCCGGAAGATGGCTTCAGTGTGAAAGCAGCGGCGATTGAAGCGGCCATTACGCCGAAGACGAAGATTCTGATTTTGAATTCGCCGAGCAATCCTTCGGGCGCGGTGGTGCCGCCGGATGAGTACAAAAAGATTCTGGACGTTTGCCGGAAGCACAATGTGTGGGTGATGGGCGACGAATGCTATTCGCACTTCACGTATGAGCCGAACAAGCCGTTCTCGATTGCCAGCGCCGCGGATTCGAAGGAACACGTGATTATTCTCGGGTCGGTGTCGAAGACGTTTGCGATGACCGGCTGGAGAATTGGGTACGTGCTGGGGCCGGCGGAATTGATTCAGGCGTTGATCAAGTTGCAGAGCCAGTCGACGTCGAATCCGACTTCGGTGGCGCAATACGCGGCGCTGGAGGCGATGACGGGTTCAATGGAGTCGGTGCCGCAGATGCTGGCGGAGTATACGAAGCGCCGGCGGCGGATTTTGGATGGATTACGGGCGATTCCGGGAGTGACGTGCGTCGATCCGGGCGGCGCGTTTTATGCGTTTCCGAATGTGTCGGCCTATTTGGCAAACGGGGCGGCGGGTCACGCGATGGCGAAGGACAGCACCGAGTTGGCGAAACTGTTGCTGGATCGTGCGCACGTCGCGTTGGTTGGCGGCGATGGATTTGGCGCGCCGGGGTATTTGCGGCTGTCGTATGCGACGTCGATTGAGCGCATTGAGGAAGGGCTGCGGCGGCTGGAGCGGTTCTTTACGCGGGTTGAGGCCGCAGCGTAGCTGCGTACGTAGCGTTTTGTTAAAGCGCACGATTCCAGATCCTGATCCAGAGGCGCTAAAGCGAGTCTCGTTGTCCGAGCGCACGCCGCCGGAACCGTTTCGCATCGAGCCGATGTTCATGCCGCGGATTTGGGGCTCGCGCTCGCTCGCGCCGTTGTTTCCGGACAAGACGAATCTGGCTGAGCCGATTGGCGAAGCGTGGCTGACCGGTGTGGATTGCCGCGTGGCGACGGGGCCGTTTGCTGGGAAGACGCTTGGCGAAGCGTGGCGGGAGATGCCGGCGGAGTGGCGTGGAGAAAAATTCAAGGAGCCGGGCGATTTTCCGTTGCTGGTGAAGTTTATTTTTCCGCAAGACAAGCTGTCGATTCAGGTGCATCCCGACGATGCATATGCCGCGTTGCACGAGAAGGCCGCTGGCGGGCGCGGCAAGACGGAAATGTGGCATGCGGTTTCGGCGGAACCGGGAGCTCAAGTGCTCATTGGGCTGAAACCCGGTGTCGACAAGCAGAAATTTCTCGCGGCGCTCGAAGCGCAAACTCTCGAAGAACTTTTCGTCGCGCATCCGGTTCAGGCGGGCGACACGTTTTTTCTTCCTGCTGGCACGCCGCACACTATCGGTCCGGGCATGGTGCTCTGCGAGGTGCAGCAGTATTCGGACCTGACGTATCGCGTGTACGACTACGGTCGCGTGGATGCACAGGGCAGGCAGCGAGAACTGCATGTCGAAAAAGCATTGGCAGTGATGAACTTTGGCTCTTCGCCAACCGGCGCTTTCCGGCCGGACAACTACATGGATGAATTTGGCACAGCGTACGTCTACTACTTGGCCGCCTGCCGTTATTTCGCAGCAGAGAAAATATTCCCAGATAGCGCAAACCTTGTCGCCGGGGCTGGTAAATTCGAGCTAATCGTCGTGCTGCACGGAAAGGGGCACATTCTTTGGAACCTGGGGGAGGGGAGACTTACGGGCGAGCGAAGATACAAGAAGGGACAAGTTTGGTTCATCCCAGCATCCTTGAGCAAATACATGGTTTTTGACTCGAGAGAGGGCTCCGAAGTACTTCGGGTTTACGTGCCCGAGATTGTCGAATTCGATCAGAAGATGAGGGAAAGAGGTTACGACGAAAAGTGGAGACGGCGCTTCATTTTTCTCTAGGGAATGGGATGGCAAAAGAAAATCTCACAACGCACGCGGTGATTTTGGCAGGGGGACGTGGAACGCGGTTTTGGCCGCGGAGCCGGACGCGCACGCCGAAGCAACTGCTCAACATTGTGGGCAAGGGGACGATGCTGGAGCAGACGGTGGCGCGGCTGCTGCCGCTGATTCCGGCGGATCGCATCTGGACGGTCACGAACGCGGAACAAGCGGCTGCAGTGAAAAAACAATTGCCGGCGGCGGCACGGAAACGCGTGCTGATCGAGCCGATTGGGCGCAACACGGCAGCGGCAATTGCGCTGGCGGCGTTTCAAATCCAGCAGACGGCAAAAGGCGACGCGCTCATGGCCGTGCTTCCGGCCGATCACTACATCGCGCAGCCGGAGAAATATCGCAAGATCGTCAGCGCTGCTCTCGACGCAGCTCGCGAACCGGGCCGCATGGTAGTGCTCGGCATTCCACCAACGCGGCCGGAAACCGGGTTCGGCTACGTCGAGCGCGGTGACGATCCGCTCGACTCCAAAGGCCTTCCCGTTTTTCCAGTGAAACGATTCACGGAAAAGCCGGCACTGGAAATCGCGCAGCAATACGTGGCCTCCGGGAACTATCACTGGAACGCCGGAATGTTTTTCTGGCGGGTCTCGACGTTTCTCGACAATTTGAAAAGATTTCTGCCCAAAACGCACGACGCGCTGGCAAGTCTTGCGGCGTCTCGCAGCACTTGGACCGCTCCCACGCATCTGCGGCGCATCTTTGCGAAACTCGAAAATATTTCGGTGGACTATGCGATTCTCGAACCGGCATCCCGGCAGGACGGCCTGCCGCGTGTCTTTGTGATTCCCGCGGAAGTCGGATGGAGCGATATCGGCTCGTGGGCCGCGGTTTACGAACTGCTGGCAGAGTCCGGCACGGTCTCCGGATTGTCAGTCGCTTCGAGCTCGTCAGTAGAAACCGGGAACATCTTCGTCAGTCCTGGGATGGCGATCGACGCGCGAGGCAATCTGCTTGACGTTCCCGGAAAATTCGCGGCGCTCATCGGCGTGCGCGATCTCGTCGTCGTCGAAACTCCTGACGCTCTGCTCATCGTGCCGCGCGATCGCGCACAGGATGTGGCCAAAGTGGCGAAATGGCTCGAAGAAAAGAAACGCAGAGACCTCCTCTGACACTCAGGTCTTGCTCCACTTAGATTCCACAGGCCTACCATCCAATCCGGCTGTTTCGCGGAATATCGCTTCGCGTATACTTTCCCCTGTCCCTATGACCGCCATCAAATTTGGCACCGACGGTTGGCGCGGCGTAATCGCTGAGGATTTTACGTTCGCGAACGCGCGTATCGTCGCGCAAGCGATTGCCCGTTATGTGGTGCGCGGGGAAGACCCACGCAAGGGCGTGCTCATCGGTTACGACCATCGCTATGCTTCCGATCGTGTCGCCACTGAAGTCGCGAACGTTCTGAGTTCCACGGGGACACCGGTCTGGCTGGCGGACAAGCCCTGCCCCACGCCGGCCATCAGCCTGCTCGTGCGGCAACGCGGTGCTGCGGGAGGAATCGTCGTCACGGCGAGCCACAATCCGCATCGCTGGAACGGAATGAAATACAAAGCGAGCTACGGCAGCAGCGCGCTGCCTTCGATCGTGGCGCAAATCGAGAAGGAGCTCGCTGGAGTTCTTAGCAACAATGTTCCGCTCCTGCCGCCACGCAAGGATCTTGTTCACTCGCTCGAACCGCGCGCACCTTATTTAGAGACGCTTGAGAAACTCGTCGACTGGGACCGCCTTCGCAAAGCGAACTTCCGCTTCGTTGCTGATCCAATGCACGGCTCCGCAGCGGGTCTACTTGTGGGGCTGTTGCGACGCAATGGTGTGAGCTGCGACGAAATTCGCGGTACGCGCGACCCGCTGTTCGGTGGCGTGCATCCCGAACCGATCGAGCCGCACATCGAAGCGCTACGCCAGGCGGTGCTTGCTGGAAAATACGACTCGGGTTTTGCCGCTGATGGCGACGGCGACCGCATCGGCGCGATCGACCGCACCGGTGCATTCATTAACCCACACCAAATTTTTGCGCTGCTCGTCTGGCACCTTGCCGGCACGCGCGATCTCCCGGGTGAAATCGCCAAAACGTTCAGCGTCACCAAGCTCATCGACAAGCTTGCGGCCAAGCTCAACCGCAAGCTGCACGAAGTTCCCATCGGTTTCAAATACATTTGCGAGCTGATGCTCGAGCAAAATATCCTGATCGGCGGCGAAGAGAGTGGCGGCATCGGGACCAGCCTGTATCTGCCGGAGCGCGACGCGACGGTCTCCGCGCTGTTTCTGGCAGAACTGATGGCCTGGCACGGCAGATCGCTGGGCGAACTGCTCGCCGCGCTGCACGCCGAGTTCGGCGAATATCACTATGGCCGTGTGGACCTGCACGTCACGCATGCGCAGAAACAAAAAGCGGTAGCGCATTTCTCCAACGGCAGCGCTCACAAACTCCTCGACTGGCCCATCGTCCGACGCGAGAATATGGACGGGATCAAGGTTTATCTCGGCGAGATCGGCTGGCTGATGGTGCGGGCATCTGGAACGGAAAATGTCTTGCGGCTGTATTCTGAGACTTCCAATCCCGAGACCACGCGGCGTGTGCTGCACGCGGTGGCGGAAACGGTTCGCGGTTTTTAGGTGCTTCATGCAAACGATCAATCTCCAGCAAAAATTCAGCCTCATCCATGACCAGTGGAATCCGCGCATCCTGGGCGAGGTAAACGACTGCGCTATTAAAGCCGTCAAGCTGCAGGGCGAGTTTGTCTGGCATCATCACGACAACGAAGATGAACTTTTTCTGGTCACCAAAGGCACGCTGCGCATGAAGTTCCGCGACCGTGAAGCGATCGTTCGGGAAGGCGAATTCGTCATCGTGCCGCGCGGCGTCGAACACTTGCCCATCGCCGACGAGGAAGTCCATCTCGTGCTCATCGAACCGAAATCCACAGTCAATACCGGAAATCTCACCAACGAAAGGACAGTTGCCCAGCCCGAGCGCCTCTAGTTGTACCGTACGGCCAACCGCTCGCGCCGCGCACGCAGGCCAACTCATGGACCATCGCTTCTACACGCTCGACGTCTTCACCAGCACGCGCTTTCAAGGCAATCCGCTCGCAGTGTTCACCGACGGCGATGCGCTTTCGAACGACCAGATGCAAGCCATCGCGCGGGAAATGAACCTCGCGGAGACGGTTTTCGTCCAAAAACCTACGGACGAACGCGCCCTCGCTCGGCTGCGCATTTTCACGACGCAAGAGGAATTGAGGCTGGCGGGCCATCCTGTGGTGGGGACGTGGTTCTTACTCGCCGAACTCGGCGTGGTTCCGGCGCAGGAGGGCGGCGTTCACGTGATGCAGGAGACTGGCGCAGGCGTCCTGCCGGTGGAAATTCGCTTCAAAGATGGGCGGCCGCAACGCGTCACGATGACGCAAACCGAAGCGGCATTCCGGCCGTGCAAAATCAAGACTTCAGCACTGGCCGCCGCGCTAGGAATTTCCGCAAAAGACCTGGATTCCAATCTCGACCCCGAGTTTGTATCTACCGGGATTTTCAATCTGATGGTGCCATTCAAAAATCGCGCGGCGCTTGGGAAAATCGAAATGAACATCGCGGAGCTGCGCAAACTGCTCGGGAAAAACGCCACGATGGCCTATTGCTTTGCGTTGAACGGAAACGGCAAGGCGTCTTCGCGTGGAATGCTGCCGTGGGGCATTTACGAAGATCCCGCGACTGGCTCCGCAGCCGGTTCGCTGGGCGCCTATCTCGTCAAACACGACAAGCTCGCCGCGGGACATACGCTCAACATTCTGCAGGGCGAAGAAATGGGCCGCCCGAGTCACATCGAAGTGGAAGTCTCGCAGAGCGGTAAGAAGCTAGTGCCGCGGGTCAGTGGCGCCGCGGTGCGCGTTTTTGAAGGAACCATTTCCGTATAGACGCATCACGCGACACGGTCGGGGCTCAAAACGCGCTCGACTGGTGTCTAAGTGCTAGAGGAGGTTCGTCCTCCGATGCGCTCTTCTCCGCAATTTCGCATGCGCCAACGCCGCTCTGCGCGCTGCCCTGCTGCGATTCCATCCGGCTTGCTTTCATCGCTCTACGCCCAATCCATGCTCGGCGTAACGTTTGTGCTGCTGATCATCAACATGCTGGTTGCCGACGTTCCGAATGTACGTCACAGCCTCCCGATCCATGCATATCGCAATGCAAGCCCCATGCCGGAGGCGCTGCGCGAAGATGCCATGCAGGTTTACATCACCAGGGACGGCAGCCTGTATTTTCGGAATTCCAAAACTTCCCAAGCGGATTTAGCGAATGCGATTCGTCAGTCGGTGCAAAGTGGGGCACCACGCAAAGTATTTTTTGTAATCGATGAGCGGGCTAAATATGGGGACGTGGTGCAAGGCCTGGATGAGGTACGGCAAGCCGGGATCTGGGAAGTCGCCTTCTTAGCAGAAGTCCCGTACATCCATAAGTAGAGTCACCATCCCGGACAGCTATTTTGCAGGAAGGGATTTGTGAACCGCGTCGAGTATGCCGTTCACGAAAGGCGCCGATTCGTCGCCGGAAAATTTTTTCGCCAGCTCGACGGCCTCGTTGATCACGACTCTTGCCGGCGTTTCGGTCGACTGCAGTTCGTGAATAGCCAGACGCAAAATGGCGCGATCAATCACGGCAAGCCGTTCCAGCTTCCAGTTTGCCGCGTATTTGCCGATTATTTCATCCAGAGCTGCGACGTTTCGCGCTGCACCTGCGAATAATTCATTGGCAAATTTTCGAGTGTTGTCGGCGGCTTTCGCGCTTTTCCAGAATTTTGCTTCCAGCTTGGCCGGCTCCTGCTGGCTCATGTCCCACTGAAACAACATTTGCATCGCGTATTCGCGACCCTTGCTGCGCAGCGACACGTTAGGAGCGCCGCGTCTTTCCGCTCGCCGCAGCTCGCTTCTGTGCCTTGGCTTTGCCACTCGTTGTCGCGCTCGTCGCCATCGCTGCGCTCGCACCGCCGCGTAGCTTCCGGGACAGATGCCCCATTTCGATCGCCGCCAATCCCGCTTCGAATCCCTTGTTTCCGCCTTTCAATCCTGCGCGGTCAATCGCCTGCTCCAGCGTGTCGCAGGTCAACACACAAAAAATCACGGGCACGCCGGTATCCATCTGCGCTAACTGCAAACCGCGCGCCGTCTCCGAACACACATAGTCGTAATGCGAAGTTTCGCCGCGAATCACGCACCCAATCGCAATCAGCGCGTCGTACTTTGCAGTCTCCGCTAATCTCTTCGCCGTAAGCGGCAACTCAAACGATCCCGGCACCCGCACTACATCCACGTCTTGGCCTTCCGCGCCCGCGCGTTCCAGGGCATCCAGGGCTGCACTGAGCAACCGCTCCGTAATAAAGCTGTTGAACCGGCTCACCGTCACGGCAAAACGCAGTCCCGCCGCGCTTAACTCGCCCTCAATCTTGCCCGCCTGCATTTCTGCTCGCCTCTTCTCTCCGAAACTCTGTCGACTCTGCGCCTCTGCGTTATTTTCTTTTCTCTCGCTCTCTACTTTCCCTGAAACTCCGCTTTTCTCTTCTCCAAAAACGCTTTGGTGCCTTCCCGCATATCCTCGGTCGCGCACGAGAGCCCAAACAGCGTCGCCTCGAGAAACAATCCTTCTTCTTGCGGCATCTCGACGCCGCGCTCAATCACTTCCATGGTGTACTTCACGGCGACCGGCGCATTCGCGATGATCTTCTTGGCCATCGCCTCAGCCGCCGGCAAAAGTTCCGCCGGTTCGTATATATGATTCACCAGCCCGATCCGCATGGCCTCCTCTGCGGTGATCATCTCGCCGGTCAAGCACAATTCGTGCGCTACGCCTTTCCCACACAGCCGGGCGAGTCGCTGCGTTCCGCCATACCCGGGAATAATTCCCAGCTTCACTTCCGGCTGACCGAGCTTCGCGGTCTTGCTGGCGAGCCGAATCGAGCAGGCCATCGCCACTTCGCATCCACCGCCCAGCGCAAATCCATTGATCGCGCAAATCGAAGGCTTGCCCATGGTCTCGAGCACATGCACCACGCTCTGTCCAAACAACGAGAATTCTTTGCCGCGCACCGGCGTTTGCTGCGCCAACTCGCTAATGTCCGCGCCCGCCACAAACGACTTCTCGCCCGCACCGGTCAGAATCAACACGCGCACTGCGTCATCGTTCTTCGCGCCCAGCAATGCTTCGCGCAATTCCTCAATCGTCTGCCGGTTCAAAGCGTTCAACACCTTCGGCCGGTTAAATGTTATGAACGCAATCCCATCCCGCTTCTCGTACAACAAATTCTCGTATCCCATCTCTTCTCCGCGTCTCTGCGCCTCCGTGGCAAAACCAGTGGAGCGAACCTGCTTGCAGTGGCGCAGCTTTATCCTGAGTCCCGCGAAGGAATGCTGCGCCACTACAAAGCACAATCAAAATTTCATCGCCTTCGGTTTCGCCGGATCCGCATAGTCATAAAATCCTCGCCCGCTTTTCCGTCCATTCCAGCCCGCCAGCACCATCCTTTTTAACAGCGGCGGAGACGCAAATCTCCGCTCGCGAAACTCTTCAAACATAATTTGCGAAATATAATACGTCGTATCGAGTCCGACGAAATCCAGCAAGGTCAACGGCCCCATCGGATGCCCGCAGCCCAGTTTCATCGAATTATCAATGTCCTCGATTGACCCCACACCCTCTTCCAGCGCGCGAATCGCGTCCAACAGATACGGCACCAGCAGCCGGTTCACGATGAAGCCCGTTGAGTCATGCGCGCGCACCGGCGTTTTCCCGAGCTTCGCGCCAAACTCCACCATTTCTTCGTACACCGCGTCGTCGGTTGCAATCGTCCGCACGACTTCCACCAGTTTCATCACCGGCACCGGATTGAAGAAGTGCAGTCCCACAAAGCGCTGCGGCCGCTTGGTCGCCGCCGCAATCTCTGTGATCGTCAACGAGGACGTGTTGCTGGCAAAAATCGTCGAAGCCGGGCACAGCGCATCGAGCTTCCCAAACAACTCGCGCTTGGCCGGCAATTGTTCAATAATCGCCTCAACGATCAAGTCGCAGTCTTTCAAATCCTCGACGGCCGTCGTGCCCTTCAATCGCCCACGAATTTCACCCTGCACGGCCGCGGTGATCGTTCCCTTTTCCGCCAGCCGCGCCAGATTCTTCTCAATCCCCTTCAGCCCTTTGTCCACCAACTCCGGCGAAACCTCGCGCACAATCGTCGTAAATCCCGCCGCCGCGCACACCTGCGCGATTCCCGACCCCATCAACCCACACCCAACCACTCCCACTTTCTGAATCGCCATTAGTTTTCCTCGCTGATACCGCGGCCGAACCCTCAGCCGAGCCAAAAGAGTCTATCAGAATCCATCGAAGAGGCCCGACGGATGCCTTAAACCATCAGTGCGAATCGGTTTTCTTGTAGTGGGTAAATCCCCACGCCAGGAATCCACACACACCAAGAGACAAGAGCGCCGCCCACCAGGGCACAAACGGGAGCGGAGCAAAGAAAATCAGTAGCCACAGCCAGGCGTAATCTGCTTTTCGCTTCGGATTGGTGGCTTCGGACATGTTTCGGTCCCGGCGATCGCTCGGTCGCTTGTCGCTAATTCTTTACTGCTTCGACCACCATCGCAATGCCCTGCCCGCCGCCAATGCACGCAGTCGCCAGGCCGTAGCGCAAGCCATTCCGCCGCAGCTCATTCAGAATCGTAATCACCAGCCGTGTCCCGCTCGCGCCCAACGGATGCCCCAGCGCGATCGCTCCACCATTCACATTCGTTTTGTCGCGATTCAGACCGAGCGCCTTCTCCACCGCCAAATACTGCGCTGCAAACGCCTCGTTCACTTCGACGCGATCCATCTGCTCCAGCGTCAACCCGGCCAACTGCAGCGCCTTCTGTGACGACGGCACCGGCCCAATCCCCATGATGCTCGGGTCCACGCCCACCGCCGCCCACGAAACAATTCTGCCAATCAGTTTCAATCCGCGCTCTTTCGCCGTTTTCTCACGCGTCACCACCACTGCCGCCGCACCGTCTACAATTCCACTCGCATTTCCCGCCGTCACAATCCCATCTTTCTTGAACGAGGGCGGCAACTTCTCCAGCGTCTCCATTGTCGTCTCTGGCCGCCGGTGATCGTCTTCGCTCACCACGATTGTCTTCTTCCCTTGCTTCACTTCCACTGGCGTCAACTCGTCGCGCATCCGGCACGCCTTGTACGCGGCATCCGCCGCTTGCTGGCTGCGCAGCGCATATTCATCGGCGTGCTTGCGGGTAATGCCGTACTGCTCCGCCAGTTTTTCTGCCGTCATCGCCATCGGCAGGCCGCAGTAGCTGTCCGTCAGTCCCACGAACAGCGAATCCTCCAGCGCACCGCCGCCCAGCTTCAGTCCGTTACGCGCGCCGCGAATTACGAAGGGCGCTTGCGTCATATTTTCCATGCCGCCGGCCAGCACCATCGTCGCTTCGCCCAGCAGCAAACGCTGCGCCGCCTGCGCAATCGCCTCAATTCCCGACCCGCATAGCCGGTTTACCGTCACCGCGGGCGTCTCCTGCTTCAGTCCCGCCTTCAACGCCACATGCCGCGCGCCGTAAATCGCATCGGCGCTGGTGTGCATCACGTTGCCAAAAATCGCGTGATCAAACTCCGCCGGATCCGCACCCGACCGCTTCACCGCTTCTTTCGACGCCACCGCCGCCAACTCAATCGCGCTCACCTCGGAAAACGACCCGGTGTACCGCGCCATCGGCGTCCGCGCGCCCGCCACAATCACCACATCCGTTGGAAACATATTCTCCTCACGAATTCCTCATACCAGCACTTGCAAGTTTACCTGCGCTATTCGATCTTGCCAAAATTCTCACGATGCACTACACTGTAGTGCATGAAGACCGAAGTATATAGCTGGCGAGTCTCCAGTGAGCTTAAGTCTGATCTCGAGCGCGCAGCCCGCCGCCGGCGCAGTTCGGTGGCGGCGGTGTTGGAGGAGGCTGCTCGTAAATGGCTAAAAGAGAGCGCCACCAGAGTCTCCGAAGACGAAGCCCAGCACGAACTTCACGCCGCGGTCGAACCTTTCATTGGTGCTCTCTCGGACATCGGTCCCGCTGATGCAAGTTCTATGCGTAAAGTGATTCGACGCCGTCTGACTCGTCGGTATGGCCGCTGACGCGCTCATCGATTCTGGCGCGATCGTCGCCATGCTCGATAAAACCGATCCTTGGCATGGCGTTTGCCACGAAGCGCTTCGGCAGCTTCGCCTACCTCTGCTGACATCGGAGGCGGTCCTTACAGAGGCATTCCATTTCGTCGGCGAAGTGCGGTCCAAAATGGAAACAGCCTGGAAGTTTGTCCGCTCTGGCGTCTTGGTTCTGGGGAAAATCGAGCACGACGAACTTCCGCAAATTCACGCTTTGATGTCTCGCTACTGGGACCGGCCGATGGATTTCGCCGACGCCACTCTCGTCTACCTTGCGAGACGTGAATCTATCTCGGCAATCCTGACTATAGACCACGCCGACTTCACTACCTACCGGATCGAAGGCAAGCGCCAACTCAAGATCTTTCCAGTTCATCGGCCCGGCGACGTACGTGTTTAAAGAAGCACCTTGGGCGTATACTTCTTGAATGCCCGCCTATCGCATCGCTTCTCCCTGCTCAGCCGGTTGGGACAGCATGCCCGGTGACGAACGCGTTCGCCACTGCCCGCAGTGTAACCTCGACGTCTACAATTTTTCTGAGATGACGGAGTCCGAGATCGCGCGGCTCGTGAAAACGCGGACCGGGCGCGTCTGCGCTCGATTCTATCAACGCGCCGATGGCACGATGCTCGAGCGGAACTGCGCGCCCACGCCGTCAGCGGTCTCAAAATCACCTCTGCTCGCCACGGCGGCACTTACGGCTCTCGTCGGAATCGTGCCTATGCGCGTCACGGCAACTCCGCAGTGTCAAGCGGCAAACTCACCGGCAGCGCACTCGGTAGCGCAGATACTCTCGGTTGTGGTCCACGATCCTTCTGGAGCTCCCATCTCTGGCGCAGCGGTGTCTCTCGTAAACACTCAGACTGGCGAACGCTTTGAAGCAAAGACCGACGAAACAGGAGAATTCTCGACTTCGACTTTGCCGAGCGGTACTTACGACCTCACCGTCAGGGAGAGCGGCTTCGCTACTTTCGTTCAAAAGAGCGTCGTCACGCCCTCGCATATCAGCGCAACTCTCTGGGTTGCGCTCATGGGCGAAGTCGTGTTTATCCAGCCGCAGCTAACAACTGTGGAAGAGCCTACAACCTTAATCCAGCCGTCCGACATTGAAACACCGCGAACAAATGAAGGTTCGGGTTCCGCGCTAACCATTTCCGCAGAAACCACTCGTACATCTCACCGGAGCGCCCTCCGCCGCTTCTTTTCAAAGCTTCGGAGCGCATTCTAGGCAGGAAATGGCGACTGTTTCTTCTGAGAAGCGATGGCTACAGCTTCGGCGTCTCCAGCGTGACCACCGTATCCCCACCCTTTTTCCTAGCCTCATCCACGCTGAACTCCGCCCGGTTAATCAAATCCGTCACGATGTCTTCGCTCTCGTATTCTTGCTTCGCCACCGCTTCCACGATTCCCGCGCTCAGCGTGATCGAAGTCGAATCCCACGGCGGCCGCAGCCCGCTCGCCGCGCGGCGCAACTTGTCCGCCAAATTCTGCGCGCCCGCCAGCGTCGTATCCGGCAAAATAAACGCCAGCGACCACGACGTATACTTCACCGCGACATCGTTCTGCCGCACAATCGGCTGCAACGACCGCGCCAACTGCTCCAAAAATCTCTCCAGCGGCGACTCGCCTTGTGTCCGCAAAATCTCCGACCCGCGATCGATCTGCAAAATCGCCAAGGATAAAGGTGTTCCCTGCGTGCGCGCGCGGTCCGCTTCCGTCAACAAGCAACTCTGGTATGAGCTTCGGCTCAACAAACCCGTCCGCTCATCCGAAACGCCCATGCGCCGCACCAGCGACCGCAACCGCGTATGGCTCACACTCATCAACATCTGGTCGCCAATCGCCTGCAAAAAATACGCCTCGTTCGGCCTCCACTTGTGCGGCGACGAGTGTCCCACAATCAACATGCCCGCCGGCGCCTGCGTCTCTTTGTCGGTAATGATCACGCCGAGCGCGGTCGCCAATCCCATTTCGCCCAGAATCGACCCTTCTGTCGCCTCCACCACCAGCCCGCCCAACTCGTCCGGCTCCGCTTTTTCCAGTAGCGCCAACACCAGCACCACCTGCGCCCCCGGCGCCGCCTTCAGCGTCTGGCTGCAAAACTCCGCCGACATTTCCGGCGGCCGCCCCGGCGCTCCCACTACCGCAATCGCCCGCGCCGTCCGCAGATGCGAGCCCACTTCGTTCACCGCGGTGTTCAACATCGCGCGCGGCGTCTGCTGCCGGAAAATTTTCTGGTTAATTTCAGAAATCTTCGACAAGTCGCGCAGCGTTTCCGCGCTATACACGCCGGACTTGGTCGTCTGCGCCAGCGGAGACGCATCCACAATGGGAGGTGCTGCAACGACCGGCGGAGGAGCCACGGGAGCCGCGGCTACCGGCGTCGCCTGCACCGGCTCAGCCTTAACCTTCGCCGCGCCCGGCGGCCACCAGTTGGCCATCTGATACAAATTCTGCAGCCGCGCGTTGCGACTCTCTTCCCCCGGAAACATCGCCGCGATTTTCTGCAACCGCTCCAGCGCCTTCGCCTGCAGCGAATACTGCAAGAAAATCTCCGTCTGCACGATCAGATCTTCCAGCGCCTGCGCATGTCGCGCTTCGTCCGAATTGGGCGCCGGGACCGGTGCACCCGCGCCGCCTCCGCCCGCCGCGCTCACGCCCTGCGGGACCGAAGCCGGCGCTTGTGCCGTACCCGTTCCTGTTCCCGATTTGCTCAGCCGGCTGCTCACGCGCTTGAGAAACGTTTCGTCCACATGCCCGCGCAGCTTCTCCGCTCGCGCCTGGTTGCGATAGTCGTACGCATCGATGTCAACCAGCTTCTCCAGCGTGTCGCCCGCCTTGCGAAAGTCTCCGGCGTTGAAGTACACGTCAAACAGCTTCACCAGAATTTCGAAATACTGCGTCTCGCGATTCAGCTCGTTGTACGTCTGCGCCCAGAACTCCATCATGCCTTGCGAATGCGGATGCTTCGCGGCCACCGCATCCAACTGCAGCGCAAACTCATTTTGCTTTTTGTCCGCGAACATCCTCCGCTTCAACGTCAGCAGCACGTCCACGCCTTTGGTCGTCTGCGCCGACGCGGTGTAAGCATCTGCCAGTTCGAACAGCCGCTCCGCCCCGGCGTTTTTCTCGCGCAACAGTTTTTCCAGCACCTCGCGTGCCCGGTCCAGATTCCCTGCGCGAATCAGCGCGTCCGCAAACGTTTCGAGAAAGACCGCGTCGCCCTCCGTCGCCGCAAACGGCTCCAGCAGCGCCGCCGCTCCCGCCGCTTCATCACTCCGCAATTTCGCCTGCGCATACAGCAGCGCCACACTGCGCTCCTGCGGCGCCAAATGGTTCGCTCGTCCCAGCAGCTTCAGCGCGTCTCCCGAAGCTCCCCCTGCCGACGCCAGCTGCCCTGCCCGCAAAAACACGCGCGCCGCCAACGCATTTTTTCCCAGCGCTTCCGCCGCTTCCGCCAGCTTCAACTGCCGCGTTAGATTTTCCGGATCGAGCTGCGCAATACGCTCCCAGCAAAACAGCGCATCCTCATGCCGTCCCGCGTTCGTAAACAACTCTCCCGCTTTCGCATACTGCTCAATCGCTTCTTCCGGATGATTTTGCTTTTGCTGCAGAAACGCGTATCGCGCAATGCGCTCCGGAGGCTGCCCGCTCGGCGCACTCTTCAAGAACCGGTTATAAATCGCCAGCGCCTTCGACTCATCCTTCGGCTCAACCAGCAAATCGAACAGCATCCCGTAGAACACTGCCGCCTTGTCGGGCTGCTCGATTCGCGCATACAAATCCCCCAGCGCCTGCGTCGCCTCCTGATGTTGCGGCGCGTCGTTTAATACCGCGAGGTACGCCTCGATCGCGTCCTCGACACGATTTTTCTCCAGGAATCGCTTTGCGCGATCCAGGTGCTTGCTGACGTCTGCGGCCATCCGTCCGATTTGCCTTTTAAGGTTTAGCCCGGTTGCGCATTGCAGTGTCTGTAGGGGCGGGCGCTAGCCCGTCCCATCGCGCTGCCCACGCTGCAAAAGTCACTGCAGGGTCGCGTCCACTCTTGCGTGGACCGCCCCAGTCACTATATACCGCGCATCAAACCCGGCAAAACCCCTGTCTTCCGCTTTTGCGGTATCTGCCACCGTGTGTTCTATGGAACATTTGGCTTTTTCTACCGTCATGACAGTTGTAGCCGACTCCCGGGGCGGCACAGGAGGCGCCATGCGCAACTTTCTCTCCGATCTTCGCCTGGGCCTTCGCCTGCTTCGCCGCAACCCCGGCTTCGCTGCAACCGCCATCCTGCTTCTCGCCCTTGGCATCGGCGCCAACACCGCCATCTTCTCGGTCGTCAACGCGGTCCTCCTCCGTCCCCTCCCCTACCAGGATCCCGACCGCCTCATGCAACTCTGGCACGTCCCTCCTGCCAAAAGCTTCCCCGGCATGACCACCTTCAGCGTCTCCCCAGCCAACTTCCTCGATTGGCAGCGACAGAACACGTCCTTTGAAGAAATGGCCGCCTACAGTGGGAGGATTCTGAACCTCGGCGGCAAAGATCGTCCCGAATCCCTCTTTGGCGCGACAGTTGCTCCCGGCTTCTTCTCCATCCTCCGCGTGCAACCGGCACTGGGTCGCACTTTTGCGCCCGACGAAAACCGCCTTGGCCAAGGCCACGTTGCCATCCTCAGCGACCAGTTCTGGCGCAATCATTTCGGCGCAAACTCCGGCATCGTTGGCGAAGATATCGTGCTCAACAGCGAGCCCTATCGCGTCGTGGGGGTCATGCCGCCGGGATTCAAGCTGCCCGGTTGGGCGCAGCTTTGGGTTCCCGTGGCCTGGTCGGACCAGGAGCGCGCCGTTCGAGCCAATCACAATTACTCCGTCATCGGCCGCCTTAAGCCCGGTGTGGACATTCGCGCGGCGCAATCCGAACTCAGCGCCATTTCCACGCGTCTCGAACAGCTTTATCCCGAAGACGACAAAGGCTGGGGTGCCACGATCATCCCATTGCGTCAGCAACTTGTCGGTGACGTCCGCCCTGCGCTCCTCGTCCTTCTCGGTGCCGTCGCCTTTGTCCTCTTGATCGCCTGTGCCAACGTCGCCAATCTCGTCCTCGGCAAAATCCTCGCCCGCAAAAAAGAAATTGCCATTCGCTCCGCGCTGGGTGCTAGCCGCCTAACTATTCTTCGTCACGTGCTCGCCGAAACTCTGCTTCTCTCCGTCGCGGGTGGCGCACTCGGCCTGCTGCTCGCGAACGTCGGCATCACCCTCGTCTCCAAATTCCTCGCCGATCGCCTCCCGCGCTTCGCGCAAATCCATCTCGATGCTTCGGTACTTACCTTCACGCTGGTGCTTTCCCTTTTCGCGGGACTTCTCGCCGGCCTGCTGCCCGCTCTGCGCTTCACCAAAGCCGACGTCAACGAAGCTCTCAAACAAGGCACCAGCCGCGGCACTTCCGATTCCGGCGGCGCCAAAACTCGCGGCGTCCTCGTCGTCGCCGAAGTTGCTCTCTCTCTCGTCCTCCTCATCGGCGCAGGCCTCATGGTTCGCACGCTTTGGGAACTCAGCGCCGTCCGTCCCGGCTTCGATCCCAACGGCGTGCTCACCATGTCTCTCTCCGTCGCCGCCAACAAATTCCCCACTGCCGCCGGCCAAATTGCTTTCTTCGAACGCGTCCTCCAGCAGGTCCGCACCACTCCTGGCGTCGAATCCGCCGGTGTCATCGACGATCTGCCGATCAGCGACAGCGGCTCGCATCAACCCGTCCAAGTCGAAGGCCAGCCCGTCGTCCCCATGTCTGACCAGCCCGAAGTGGATGTGCGCTCGATCAGTTCCGGCTACTTCAGCGCCATGCACATCCCGCTACTTCGTGGACGCGATCTCGACGCCTCCGACGTTGCTGGGCGCGCGCCCACCGTCGTCGTCAGCCAGGCTTTTGCCGAACGTTTCTGGCCCGGCCAGAATCCGCTCGGCAAACATGTCACGCTAACTTTTTATCCTGGCGTCGCGCGCGAAGTGGTGGGTGTTGTGGGCGACATAAAACTGGACTCGCTCGACGAAACTCGCCCCATCGCTATGGTTTATTGGCCCATCGATCAAATTTTCGCGCCGCCTTCTGAACCCTGGCGCTCTTTCGGCATGAGCCTCGCCATTCGCACCACCGGCGAGCCTATGAGTCTCGTCTCCGCCGTCACCGCCGCCGTCCATCAAGTCGATCCCGAAACTCCCGTGGGCGATGTGCTCAGCATGAACCAACTCATCTCCAATTCGCTCACGCCGCAACGTTCGAACATGCTGCTGCTCGCCGCCTTCGCCGGACTCGCGCTCATTCTCACCGCTGTGGGAATTTACAGTGTGCTCGCCTACACGGTTCGCCGCCGCGTTCGCGAAATTGGCATTCGCATGGCGCTAGGCGCTTCGAACGCCGACGTTCTCCGACTCGTGGTCGGCGACGGCATGAAACCCATTCTCCTCGGCGTCGCGATCGGCCTGGCCGCGGCTCTCGTCCTCGGCCACGTCATCGCCTCGCTCGTCTACGGCGTCCGCCCCACCGACCCACTCACTTTCGTCAGCGTCGCGGCCCTGCTCGTCGTAGTGGGCCTGCTAGCCACCGTGCTCCCCGCCTACCGCGCCACCCAAGTTGAACCCACCCGCACCCTCCGTGAGGAATGAGGAGTCCCGTGTAGGGGCACGCTTCAGCGCGTCCCACGGTGTAGGCCCCTCCGCGATTTTAACGATGTTAACGATGAGCACTTAGTCTGGCGCTCGCCTCCGTGTAGTGGCGTAGCTGGCTGCCCCAACGATCCGTCTTTATTTCTTTACTTCATTACGTCCTTGCTTCCTTACTTCACGCCTTTGCTCGCGTCCCAGCTGCCCTGTTCTTTGCGCACCATCACGATTTCGCCGATGTGATAGGCATTGTGCGCATTGATGTTCGCAATCGTCGTAGCGATGGACTGCAGCTTCGCATCGTCCGCGCTCTGCACTAAATTCTCCAGCTCGGTCATCCCGGCGTCCATCCTCTCCACAGTTTCTTTCCAGCTCTTCGCGTCGAACTTGTCGAACGTCTCGTCGTTGTTCCCGCCGAACTTCCCCGCATCCTCGCCCTTCAGCCGCTTCAAGTTGCGGTCATTCCAAAACCAAATGTGATACGCCAACTGCCCCACCGAGTGGTTCCCTTTTCCATCCTTCCAGTTAGCCTGCTCCGGCGTCACTCCTGCCACCGCCACGTCCGCGCACACAAACCAGTTGCTGTTCGTGTGCGTATCCTTCAACTGCTGCAGCAACACGCTCCGCAACGTCGCCGGCTTCTTCTCTGCGTTCTGCGCCCGCGCCACGACGGACACGACCGCCACTGCCGCTACCACCAGCAGCACTGCCAGGCTATAAACTCGTTTCACCATTTCCAGACCCCTCCTGTCCCACCTTAGACGCACCATCCATCCCGCCGTTTCTCACGAACGCCAAAACGCACCCGCGCCGAAACAAGACGCCACGGTCCTTCAAACCGCTTCGGTTTCCGCTTTGTTGTAGTACAGCACCCGTCCCGACTGGAACGAATACCTCGCCACGCGCGGGGCCCACTTCTGAAACGCATCGATCGGCCGATCTTTGAAACCTTTCTTAAACCTGGCCATCCGCTCGAACAGCTCATCCCACTCTGTCTTTTCGACGTCCTGCGAGCGTTCGCTCGATCCGTCTTCCTTCGCTTTTCCTCGGTTCGCCGTCCGTTTCGCTGCCGGCTTTTCGTTGCTCGATTCCACAGCTGGGAATTCGCCCTGCAACCGGTCCATAAAATCCCACCAGCTCTTTCCCGGCTGCTTCTCAATCAACCTTCGCAAAATCTCTGTCGCTTGCTCCGGATAACCGGTCAACATGGCGAGAAGCAGCATCGCCGCCTGGTACGCGCCGCCCTGGGTGTCCCCCGAAAATTCCGCGCGCTCTTCCTCCGTCACCGACGCTCGCAGCAGCCGGTAGATATTGATGAACCGCTTGCCTGATCGCGGCGTCGGAATGAACTCATTCAACTTCTTCATGAACAAGCGCTCCGGATCACTAATGTTCAAATGCTCCGGGCTACGGTTGACTGGCGGCCCGCTCTTTGCCGCTGCGGATACCGCAGGTGGCGCAGCTCCAGCCACCGGAGCAGCTGGCGGCAGACTCGCGGGCGAACCCGGCGCGGCTACAGGCGGAGCCGCTGCCGGAAGTGGGGCCGACGGAGCTCCAACTGACTCGCTCGGCGATGGCATTACCGGGGGAGCGCTTGCTGACTTGCCGAGAGGCTCCGCTGGAGGCGGAACAGGAAGTGCCGCCGCTCCCGGTGCGTTCGCCGGGCCGCCTGCCCCCCCAAGATTCGCCCGCGCGCCTGCTGCGGCTCCGCTTGCAAACCGATCCACCAATTGGCCAAATCCTCGCTGATTGATCGGCCGCAAGGAGTAGGGAATCTGAAAAATTTTCTCCAAATAGTTCAGCGGCGTGGATTGCCAGTGCCGATCCTCTTGCCACTCGTCCCGTTCCGTATCGCCATTTTTCGTGGATTGTTCTTTCACCCGGAACGCCGCCGACGATTGCTGCAGCGAATACAACAGCCAGCGCGGATCCACTCCCACCACTACGACGAATAACGGAAACGCCAGCAGCAAATGCACCGCCTGCAGCACCTCCACCACGTTTTTTTCCGGACACCGGTCCAGATCATCTATATACAAAATGATTCGGTCGATTCGCGGAAACAGCTTTCGCCCACCCTCCTGCTGACTCTGTCTTTCCTTCATTTTCTTTTCGGATTCGTCTTGCCCTTCGGTATTCACATCGCGCAACAAGGTGCTGAGGTGTCGTAGATCCGTACGCACACGAGAAATGATTCCGAGATGCTGTTTATAATCGGTGCTTTGCTGGCGGTCTCTGATGTAGTCGGCCATCCGCCGCGTCGCATACATTTTCGCAAGCTGGTCATTTAGCTCCTTCACCCGCTCCTGTTCGGCGGCCAGTCTTTTGCGCTCGGCTTCCGCCGTTTCCCGCACTCGCTTCAGCCGTTCTTCCAGTTCTTTAACTTGCTGCTGTTTTTTGCTCTCAATCAGTTCTCTTTTCGAATCCCTTGCCGCTCGCACCGCCCCCAGTATTTTTCGGGAGGTGGCCACCAGGGGCGTCAGTGCCGCCGCCACGCCCGTCAGAAGCGTGACCGCCTGCTTTGCAAGGCCATCCACTCCGCTCGCCGCAAGCCTGTGCTGCGCGTACCATCCTCCGGCGAGTGCCAGCCCGAGCGCCAGAAGCCAAATCCAAAGCCGCTTTTCATGCTTCAACGTGAACGCGATTGCGCTCCAACTGCTTTCCAGTTCCAGGATTTCGGACTGCACGTCGCGGGTTGCCGCCTTCACTTCTGGAATTCGAGCCGCTTTGGTCACCTTCTCCACAAATGATTTTCCCTGCGGTGTTTGGAGCGCGAAACGAAAGGCTTGCTTGGCCAGTTCGCCCGCCGTCAACCCGCTCTCGATTTCCGCCTCACTTTGCTTTAACGCCGAAAGCTTCTCTTCGGTTCGCCGGACCTCCTCTTCCGCTGCATTTGTTTTGCGTTTCGTCTCCAGCAGCACCGCCTCGGAGCTCGATGTTGCCGC
>Ga0335079_10001120_pt1 | contig 30603 bp, 25 predicted proteins | sample Lox_Sample_33_FD_206719 | JGI IMG/M metagenome (GOLD analysis project Ga0335079, IMG submission 206719) | Soil microbial communities from Loxahatchee National Wildlife Refuge, Florida, United States - Lox_Sample_3.3 | ecosystem: Environmental > Terrestrial > Soil > Wetlands | place: USA...
TTAGGTTGTGGTGGCGTCCGGACGATCGAGATCGAGCCGGCGCCATTTCAGGTGACTGCAGGATCCGACGGCCCGATGTGAGCCGTCGTCACTCACTTTGCGTGATTGCGCGGCGCCGGCGGTGGGTCACCCGGCCGACACGCCCGGGCGGCTACCTCACCATCCAGCGCTAGCGGCGCCGGTGAGATGGCGCGAGGAGCCCGAGCTCTCGAGCCCGGTCAACGGCCTCAGCGCGACCGTGGGCGCCGAGCTTGGCGTAGATGTGGCGCAGGTGCGTCCTCACCGTGTTCGTCGACACGAACAGCTCGCTGGCAATCTCCGGCGTCCTCAGGTTCGTGGGGAGATAGCGCACGACACGAAGCTCGGCCTCACTGAGCTCGTCGACGTTCCCCGCCGGCGCCCCGCCACGCGGTACGGCACCGGCCAGCACGTCGAGAACGGCTCTCCGAAGCGCGGGATGTGCGGTGCGCCGCCCTGACGGCAGATCGAGCAGCGGCTGGACGGGGACGAGGATGAACGGCAGGAGGACCCCCTCCGGCTCGGCGAGGTCAAGCGCGCGTTCTAGAGAGACTTCCGCCGCGCGCTGGTCACCGAGCTGCTCGCGCGCCACTGCATCGAGCAACTGCGCCTCCGTCCTCATCGATGGCCCATGAAGCACCGGAGCGGAACCGTCGAGCACCGGGGCGAGTACCTCGATCGCCCCTTCCGGCTCACCTTCTGAGAGATGGACGACGGCAGCGGCCGCTCGCATGTCGCCGACATTGCGCTCCTCGTCGCTGACGTCATCGAGCGCCGCGCGCGCGGCAGCCAACTCCCCCATGCGTGCTTGCGTTTGCACCAGACGCGCCCGCACGACGGGCCCGAATGCGTGCTTGCCGGCCAACAGACCCTCCATCTGCGTCGCGGAGTCGAGCGCCGCGAGCGCCTCTGCGACCGAGCCGCGTGCGAGGCAGAGAAGCGCTCGGGCATAGTCCACGATCAGCTCGGTGCCGGGTTCACCGCCCGGACGCACCGCGCGCCCCGCGCGCTCGAGCCATTGCTCGGCCTCGTCGAATCGCCCCAGCCACAGCAGCGCCATCGCGCCGGTCGCCAGGGCGGTGACAACCACTGGGTCATCGCCCCAGCCGCGCGCATCGACAATTCCCACGGCCTCCTGGCTCAGCGCGAGCCCCGCGGAGAGCGAGAGGCCGGTCAACGGGCCCGCGATCCCGAGGTGAGCGAGACACGGGATCTCGAGCCAGGGTCGTCCCGCGCGGCGCGCCAGCGCCAGCCCCGTCTCGAGGTCGCGCCGGGCATCATCCAGCCGCGATGACCAGAGCTCGGCCACGCCCAGGTTCTGGAACGCGACACACCTGATCTCCTCGCCAAGGGCATCCTCCCCGGCCGGTTGCGCGGCCAGCGCCGCCTCCAACAACGGCCGCATCTCCAGCACCGTCTCGAGATCACCATGCCAGCGCGCGAGCGCGAGCCTCAGCGCGGCCAGCAGCACGTCAAAGCCCGGCCTACGATCCGCGGGAACGGCGTCGGCGATTCGGCCCGCGAGATCCAGGTAAGCCCGGCTCTTGTCGAGTGCACCGTCCAGCAGGCGCGAGGTGGCGGACACGAGTGCGAGCTCCGGATCGGCAGCCGCTACATCGGCCGGGAACGCGCTCAGCAGCTGGACAACCGTTCCCCAGCCGCCGTCGAAGGCCAGATCGATGTGATGGTCCGCCAGCAGGCGGGACGCAAGGCTCCAGTCCCGCGCCGCCTGGGCGTGGCGGATCGCCTCCACGATGAACCCCTGCTGCTCGTGCCATTCGGCCGCCGCCCGGTGCAACGACCCAACAAGCATTGGGCTGGCTCGCCGCAGCTCCAGCTGAAGCAGGTCCGCGAAGAGACGGTGGTAGCGAAACCAGAACCGCCTCGCGTCCAGCGAGGTCACGAACGCGTTGGCATCCTCGAGCCCCTGCAACATCCGCTCGGCGCCCGAACCGCCAGTGAGGAAATCGGCCAAGGAACCACACACCCGCTCGAGTACCGACGTGCGCAACAGCATCTCGCGCACCTCTGCCGGCTGGCGCTCCAGAACCTCCGCCAGCAGATACCCGGCCACGTTGCGCTCGCTGCCCGAGAACTCGGTGATGAAGCGCTCCGGGTCGGGTTGCTGCGCCAGCGAGATCGCGGCCAACCGCAAGCCGGCCGCCCACCCCTCCGTCCGTTCATAGAGCAGCGACGCCGCCCCATCGGAGAGCGTGATCCCGTCCGCTCGGAGCAGCTCCACCATCTCCTCCACCGAGAAGCGCAGATCAGGAGCCCGCAGCTCCGTGAGCTGACCGGACAGACGCAGGCGATGAAGGCCGAGGCGCGGGTCTTCACGCGTGGCCAAGACCACGCGTAACGGCGACGGGAGGCCGGCCAGAAACAACTCGAGCCACTCCAGCGCATCGACCGACTCGAGCTCGTGCAGATCGTCGATTACCAGCACGGCCGGGTCCTCCAGCAACTCAAGATCGGCGAGGAGCTGCTCGACGACCGCTCGGCCGTGGAACGTCGGCGCCGGAGCGACGCGCTCCACGGCGTCGACCGCACCGGCGAGCGCGTCGATCACCGCGAGCCAGAAACGCTGAGCGTCCCGCTCGGCGCGCTCGACCGAAACCCATCCCGACCGGTCCTCCAGGCTCGCCGCGTCGATCCACGAGCGCAGCAGTACCGTCTTACCGCTTCCCGCCGGTGCGCATACCAGCAGCACTCCACCGCCTTCCGGCCCGGACAGCCGATCGAATAGGCCGTCCCGCTGGACCAGGCGTCGTGCTGCCACCGTCGGCCGGGGAATCGCCCGCCGAGTTCCCGGAACACCCAGGGTCATGCTCGGAATCCCATATCGCGTTCTAGCGTGAGGTGAAGCTTCCCACAACCCCGTGACCATCCGCCGAACCTCTGCATCGCACAACTCCGCGATGATGACGAGGCCGCAGTCGCGGCCAAGACGCCGCATGCGGTAGTTCGACGCGAGCGCTCAGCGGCCGAGGTACCGCAGTATTGCCCGCACCCGCCGATGGTCGTCGCCGTTGGAGCGCAGCTCGAGCTTTGCGTAGATGCTCGTGATGTGGCGCTCGACTCCGGGAGTCGTCACGACGAGTTGTCTCGCGATGAACTGGTTAGAGCGTCCGTCGGCCATCAGCGCGAGGACCTCCCGTGTCCTGATCGAAGGGCCCGTGCACGGTGTGCACGACCGGCGCCGGCTGGCGGTCGGCCATCGCGAGTGTGGTGTAGCCGCAGTGATCGTGCAGCACGTCGAAGGGCCGCCCGGATTGCGCCGCGCAGTCGATCGCCGCAAAGGCGAGCGCGACGTGATCGGCCTCGAACAGCGCGCGCTCGATGTGCTCCGGATGCGGGGCCTCGAGCAAGGGATGAACCTTGGCCGCTGAGGTCGACCCTGGGGCGCAGAACAACTCGACGTCGTGCCCGTGCTCCACCAGCGCGTCGCACAGGGGCGCCACCACGAACTCGATCTCCCCGTAGCCGGGTGGCGGGATCGGAATCCACGGCGGCGCGAGCATCGCGATGCGCAGTCGCGGGTCGGAGGTGCGCTCCGCCCGCTCGCGGGCGGGGACTCCTCGACGGTCGGCCGGCAGCTGGACGACGTTGTGGCTGTAATCGGATCCGGATCCTGGCGCTCTGGTTGACATGCCCGAGGCGCTAGGTCGCCCGAAACCGAAATCAAGCCTGGAACCGCACCTCTAGCGGCCTATCCGGTAGCAAATGCCCGCTTCCCAGTCCCCGGCGGGAGCTGCCGACGAGCGAACCGTGCGCGATGCCCTCCGGCGGCTCACTGCCGGCGCTCGCGACCGGGTCTGGGCCGAGCCGGCGTCGCGGCGGGTGACCCGCTCCTGGCTGTTGGACATGGACGGGGTGCTCGCGCGCGAGGAGCACGCCATTCCGGGCGCCGATCGCTTTCTGTCGCGTCTGCGCGAGCTCCAGCTTCCGTTCCTGGTGTTGACCAACAACTCGATCTACACCCGGAGGGACCTGTCGGCGCGTCTTCGGATCGACGGCCTCGAGGTCCCCGAGGACGCGATCTGGACCTCCGCGCTCGCCACCGCACGCTTTCTCGAGGAGCAGCGCCCAGGTGGCTCGGCGTTTGTGATCGGCGAGGCCGGGCTGACGACCGCGCTGCATCAGGCCGGCTACACGATGACCGATCGCGAGCCGGACTACGTCGTGCTGGGCGAGACGCGGACCTACGGCTTCGAGCGGATCACGCACGCGATCCGGCTCGTGCTCGGCGGTGCGCGCTTCATCGCCACCAACCCGGACCCCACGGGCCCATCCCCCTCCGGCCCGCTCCCGGCCACCGGGTCGATCGCCGCGCTCATCAGCCGCGCCACGCGAGTGGAGCCGTACTTCGTCGGCAAGCCCAACCCTCTGATGATGCGCTCGGCCCTCAACACGCTCGGCGCGCACTCCGAGAGCACGACGATCATCGGGGACCGGATGGACACGGACGTCGTGGCCGGCCTCGAGGCCGGGCTCGAGACGATTCTCGTGCTGAGCGGGGTCACCGCGCGTGGCGAGGCGGACCGTTTCCCCTACCGGGCGTCTCGCATTGTGGATTCGGTGGCCGATCTGATCGACGAGCTGGGACCGTAGCCGGAGGCGTCGCGAGGTGCTCCGAGACATCCTGGTCGCCGTGGATGGCTCAGCGCACGCGGAGCGCGCGCTCGAGGAGGCCATCGAGCCGACCAAACGGCGAGCAGATGGGGGCGTGGGCACGGCCGCAGGTACCGCTTGGCGGTGGTGCCGGGATGGCACCAGAAGCATCCCGATCACGGCCCGGGCGACGTTCAGCCGCGCCAGCTCGTTGATGATCCCGGTGGCCTCCGCCCGCAGCGTCTCGCGCGCCCGGCCGCGTTGCCGGGTGCCCATCGCGGCACGTCGCCGGGCGAATTCATCGAACTGCGATTGCACCTCGCGGTGGCGTCGCTCGACGTACGAGTGCAGCTGCTCGAGGAGCTCACGATCGTCGGGCGTGACCGCCGGCGCAGCGAGTCCGCTCAGGCCCGGTCCACTGCTGCGCATAGCTTCGTGAGGGAGGTGTGCTCGATCTGCCGAACCCGTTCGGCGGTCACGCCGAGATGGCCGGCGACCTCCCGCAGCGTCTGCTCCTGATGCCCGATGCCGTAACGGGCGCAGATCACCGTTCGCTCTCGTTCGGTCAGCCGGGCCAGCAGGCGAGGCAGCTCCCGCGCGAAGGCGCGGTATGGCGCGGGCGAGAAGGCGTCCTCGGCCGTCGGATCGGATACCAGATCGCCCACGTTTCGTGCGTCGCTGGTCTCGCCGTTCGCCGGCTCGTCGAGCGAGCGCGGCCTGAGCTCGATTCTCATGAGGCTCTCCACGTGGGCCTGCGGCAGGCGTGCGGCGTCGGCGAGTTCACGATGGCTCGGGCTCCGGCCGCTTGTCTGCTCGAACCGCCTCCGCGCGGTCTTGACCCGCGCGAGCTGCCGAAGCGCGCGATCGGACAAGACGATGGGCCCGGATAGCTCTGATACCACGTCCTGCATGGCCTGACGCACCCACCAGGCGGCGTAGGCCCAGAAGGACACGCCGCGTCCGGGCTCGTACCGCTCGAGCGCGCGGAGCAGTCCGACCACCCCCTCCTGCATCAGCTCGTCGCGACTGATGCGGGTCGACCGGCGGTACCCGCGGGCGATGCCCGCGATCAGCGGGAGAAATGACTCGACCAGCTCGCTGCGGTCACGGGCTCCTCCGCGTTGCGCGGCCAGCACCAGGCGAACCTCGGCCTCGTCGCGCCCATCCCGAGGTGGACGGCTGCGGCTTGACCCGCCGTCGCGACTCACGCGGGGGCCGCCGTCGTCGGTGAGGATCTCGCTGTTTCGCCGCTGTCGCGAACCGAGCGCCGCCATTGCGTGGCGATTCTTTCCCCGGGTTGGCCACCCCACATTTGGGCCCTCTGCACATTCGCGGTGGGGCGAACCCCACATCGGCTCCGCGGGTTCGCCGTCGTCGTCGGTCGGCGTTGAACGATCCGGCGGTGCGCCAGGACGCGCCGAACCGCGACTCTGCGATCAAGGACGCGGTGCGCGCAGGGGGGACGCCTCCGATAGTGTCCCGAGCGATGCCACGTGCCCGCGTGGTGGGTGATGTGTCCCCCGAGGATCGGGAGGGCGCGTCATCGGGTGGAGCGGGCGCCGAGAAAGGCGTTTACGGCATCGGCGCTGTCGCCGCGATGGTGGGCGTACCGGCGGCGACGCTGCGAACCTGGGAGGAGCGCTACGGCACGATCATCCCCGAGCGAACGCCCGGCGGGCACCGCCTCTACTCCCGTACGCAGATCGAGCAGCTTCAGTTCATCGTCGCCGAGATGGCGCGTGGCGCGTCCGCGGCGGACGCCTACCGCGCGCTCGCGCGTGAGTCCTTCACCCAGGCCGGGCGGCTCAGGGCTATGCAGGCCGGCGCCCGGGTCCTCATTCTGGTCGCCGAACGAGACGAGTACACCGCCGAGCTGATCGAGTTCCTGCTGCGGACGGAGGGCTACGCGGTCGAGGTGACGCTCGACGTGGACGAGGCGAAACGGAGGTTCGAGCGCACCCGGGCGGACCTGGTGATCGTCGAGTTCCTTCTCGGTGGCGGCGACGGCGAGACCCTCTGCCGCTGGCTGAAGGAGCACGGGGCGTGGTCGATCCTCGTGCTCTCGGAGCTGGACGCGGCCGACCGAGCCCTGAGGGCAGGGGCCGATGCCTTCTTGCCCAAGCCGGTCGGTCATCTGCAGCTCGTGTCGACCGTCAAGGACCTGCTCCGCGCGAGCGCGCTGCTGCACGGCAAGGATGACCCATGACCGAGCGGCTCCGGAGCGGGGCGGCGGGACTCGACGAGGTCCTCGACGGCGGCCTTCCCACCAATGGGGTCGACCTGATCGTGGGCCTCCCCGGCACCGGCAAGACGATGCTCGCCCAGCAATACGTATTCGCGAACGCCAGGGCCGACGCGCCGGCGGTGTATGTGTCCACGGCCGCCGAGCCGTTCGAGAAGATCGTGCGCTACGGCCAGACGCTGAGCTTCTTCGACGTGGACGCGGTCGGACGGAGCGTGTTCTACGAGGATCTCGGGAATGCCCTCCTCCACGAGGGCCTGGCTGGCGCGCTCGAGCGCCTGGAGGTGATTCTCGCTCAGCGCGAACCGGGGCTGCTCGTGATCGACAGCTTCAAGGCATTCGCGACGCTGGCCGACTCGGGGCCCGAGTACCGCCGGTTCCTGCACGAGCTCGCCGGGCGGCTGAGCATCCGCCCGATGACCAGCCTGTGGCTCGGCGAGTATGCGGTCGGCGACATGGCGACGGCACCGGAATTTGCGATCGCCGATGCCGTCCTGTGGTTGACGACCGGGCGCTACGAGCAGCGGGAGATCCGTCTGCTCCAGGTGTTGAAGCTCCGTGGAAGCGGTTTCCTGTCCGGCAGGCACGCCTATCGCCTGTCGGCGGACGGCCTGCGCGTGTTCCCACGCCTGGCCGACCCGGCCGAGCCTGCCGAGTACCAGCCGGACACGCGCCGGATCTCATCGGGTGTGCCCTGGTTGGACCAGGCCCTTGGGCAGGGGCTCCGCGTCGGCTCTTCGACGCTCGTGACGGGTCCCTCCGGAGCCGGCAAGACCGTCCTGGGCCTGCACTTCGCGTTCGCAAGCGCCCGCAAGCGGGATGGCACCACCGTGTTTGCCACCTTTGACGAGAACCCTTCGCAGATCTTCGAGGCCGCGGCCGGATTCGGTTGGTCGTTCGAGCCGCCGGAGATCCGGCTCATCTACCGATCCGCGGTCGATCTCTACCTCGACGAGTGGGTGTACGACCTGCTCGAGATTGTCGCTGCGGACGACACTCGCCGAGTCTTCATCGACGGGCTGGGCAGCCTGCGCATCGCGGCCCACGACCCAACGAGGTTCCAGGAATACCTGTATTCGCTCGTGCAGCGATTCGCGCGCAGCGGCGTGACCGTCATGATGTCGCTCGAGAGCCCCGACCTGTTCGGATCCACGAGGCTCCCCGACGTCCCCCTCTCTCAGATGGCCGACAACGTCCTCCTGCTGCGGTTCGTGCGGGACGACGGCGGATTCCGCCGTGCCCTGACCGTGCTGAAGAGCCGGGGCAACAGGAGCGAGCCACGGGTGCACGAGTACACGATCGGCTCGAGCGGAATCGAGCTGAGCGAGCGGCGAGGGCCGAGCCCGCCCCGGTGATCGCCGGCCACCCGGTGCGGGGCAACGGACCCTCAAACCTCCTCAATACCTCGTCAAACCCCGTCCGTCGTTTGCGCGAGCGAGATTTGTTGCTTGACAGCCCCGCGGCAAGGGAACAGGCTCGAGTGGGAGACGTCGGGAGCGAGGAGCGTTGATGCGCCCGTCCGGAGTTGATTGCGCCTTTGCCGAGAGTGCGCTGAGCACGCCTCGCGCCGGTAAGGCGGCCGGAGCGTCGGGTGGATCCACCAGTGCTCTCTGAGCAACCGGGTGACGCCGACGGCGAAGGCCTCGCCGTCCTGCTGGAGCAGCTAGCGGACTCGGTCGCCATCATCGACCGACACGGGCGGATTTTGATGACGAACCGCGCGTACGGGTTCCCGGCGGAGCTGTCCTCCGTCGCGATGACCGACCTCGGCGAGCATTTCCCGATCTTCCGCCCCGACGGGCGCGCGTACGACACGGCGGAGTGGCCGGTGCTCCGTGCGCTCGAAACCGGAGAGGTGATCCTCGACGAGGAGTTCTTCCGGCTCGAGGATGACGGCAGCCGGCGTAGCTTCCGCTGCAGCTCCGCCCCCTTCCACGACCGGCGCGGCCGGATCGCCGGCGCGGTGGTGGTCGCGCGCGACGTCACCGAGGAGAAGCGCAGCGAGGAGCAACTCGCCTACCTGCTCCCGCTGCTCGACCACAGCGAGGACGCCATCATCGCGGGCGACGCCGAGTCGCGAGTGATCGCCTGGAACCACGGCGCGGAGCGGCTGTACGGCTGGAGCACCGAGGAGGCAGCCGGGAAAGCGCTGACCTTGATGTGGACCGACTGGAACGAGGAGCAACACGGCAAGCGCCAACGAGCTCTCTCGGAGCACGGTAAATGGCGCGGCGAGAGCACCGCCAGGCGCAAGGATGGATCGACACTCCCGATCGAGGCAATCACCGTCGCCATCCATGGGTCGGGCGGCGAGATAAGAGGCTACCTGGCGATCCACCGTGACATCACCGAGCGTAAGCGCGCCGACGAGCGGCTCCGCGCGGCGGGTCAGCGCAGCGAGCAAATCCTCGAAAGCATCGGCGATGCCTTTTTCGCCGTCGACCGCAACTGGCGCTACACCTACCTGAACCGACACGCGGTTGCCCAGGTCGCGAACGCTCTCGGTCGCGAGTTCAGCGCCGGGGAACTGCTCGGGCGGAGCTGTTGGGAGACGTTTCCCGAGTGGGTGGAGAGCGGGCTGCACGAGGCGTACCGAGAAGCCCTGCGGAACCCGGGGCCGGCGGAGCTCGAGGTGTACGTCGAGCGGACTCGCGGTTGGTTCTCGGCGCGCCTCTACCCGTCACCGACGGGGATTTCGACCTATCTGCACGACATCACCGAACGTAAACGGGCCGAGGAGCGGCTTCGCTATCACGTCAGCCTGCTGGACAACGTCGAGGACGGTGTCATCGCGACCGACGCCGAGGACTTCCGCATCACCGCCTGGAACCGCGGCGCTGAGCGGTTGTACGGCCTCTCTGCTCACGAGGTGATTGGACGACCGGCCCGCGACGTCGCCAGCTATCCCGCCGACCAGGCCCGGCTGACGCTGGAGGCCGACCTGCTCGACACCGGACGAACGCGGATCGAGTTTGGCGCTCTCCGCAAAGACGGCTCGCGGGTTGAGGTGGAGCTCATCGCGGTTGCCGTCAAGGACGAGGACGGCAAGACCCTGGGCTACCTGGGAATCCACCGTGACATCACCGACCGCAAGCGCAGCGAGGGACAGCTCGCGTATCACGCCAGCCTCCTCGAGAACATGGCCGACGCGGTGCTCGCCACCGACCCCGGCTTCGTGCTCACCGCATGGAATCGGGGGGCGGAGCGGATGCTCGGATGGAGTGCCGCAGAGGCGCTGGGCCGGCGAGTCTACGAGCTCATCCCGACGTCGTTGAGCGACGCGGAGCGGGCCCGGATGCTCAGTGAACTGCCGAGGACCGGGCGGTGGCGCGGAGTCCTGACCTGGTACGGCAAGGGCGATAAGCCGGTCGATGCGGAGGGTCTGACCGTCGCGACCCGATCGGACGACGGCCGGGTGAGCGGCTACGTCTGCATCGTGCGCGACGTGTCCGAGCTGCGCCGGGCGACGGCAAGGCTGGAGACGGCCGCCCGGGAGCAGTCGCTGTTGGCCGAGCTCAGCCTGCGCGCGCTCGGGACCGGCCGCCTCCAGACGTTGCTCGCTGATGCCGTCGCCGTGGTCGCGGACATGCTGCGCGTCGACCTCAGCGCAATTTGGGAGATCGAGCCGAACGGCGAGCAACTGAGCCGACGCGCGGCCTTCGGCTGGAGCCGTGACGCGGTGGACGGCGTGCCGACCATCCCGACGGGGACGGCTTCCTTCGCCGGGTACACGGCCATGGTCGGCGAGCCGGTGGTCTCCGAGGACCTGCGCACAGACGGGCGGTTTGAGCTCTCGCCCCTGTTCAGAGCTGAAGCCCCGGTGAGCGCCGTTGCGGTTGTGATTCCTGGGCCACGTCGCCCGTTCGGGGTGCTCGCTGCCGCGACCCGCGTGCAGCGCTCGTTCGAGCCTACCGAGGTGAAGTTCGTAGAGGCGGCTGCGACCCTGATCGGGATTGCCATCGAGCGGACGCAAGAAGGTGAGCGGCTCGAGGCGGCGCGTGAGGCGGAGCGGACCCGAATCGCGCGGGAGCTGCACGACGATGGGCTGCGTGAGCTGACCGAGGCGCTTGGCGCGGCCAGCATCGCGCGCTCGACCGCGACCGACGAGCGAGACGAGCAGCGGTGGGTGGCGATGACAGTCTCGCTGCAGCGGCTGGGTCAGCAGCTGCGCAGTGCCATCTACAACCTGCGCCTCGGCACCCACGAGGAGCGCGCGTTCGTCGATCTGCTCGACGAGCTGGTGGCGGTCCAAACCGAGCTGGCCGCCAACTGCCACGTCGTGCTGACGGGGCGAGACGGGCTGCCGCCGGGCTCGCTCGGGCGGCGCGGCACCGAGCTGCTGCGGATCGTCCGCGAGGCGATCACCAATGCCCGCCGCCATGCGGACACAACGCTGATCCGAGTCGAGGCCGACGGATCGACGCGGGAGCGCCTTCGCATCGCGGTCACCGACGACGGACGATGGCCGGATCGCGAGCGTGTAGTGGCCAACCGGGGGGGGACGGGCATCTTGGGGATGTTCGAGCGCGCCGAAGAGATCGGCGCCACGCTCGGCATCCAGGGGTCCGCCACCGGCGGCACGACCGTCTCGCTCGAGCTTCCGCTACGAGCGCGCAGCGGCGGCGGGCCTCTCAGCAAGCCAAGTTCGTAACTAACCATGAGGCCAGGGAAACCACATCACGCGTCATCTCGACGCCGCCTACGGGTAACTTCTCCTGGGATGGGGAACAACGGCCGAATCCGCGTGGTGGTCGGCGAGGATCAGCCTCTGTTTCGTGAGGGTGTAGTCCAGGTGCTGCGCCAGGCCGACTTCGAGGTCGCGGCCGCCGCCGGCGATGCGCGCGATCTGGTGCGTAAGGTCCGCGCTCACGCGCCCGACGTCGCGGTGGTGGACATCCAGATGCCCCCGAACCACGGCGAGGATGGTTTGCTGGCCGCCCAGGAGATCCGGGCGGAGGCACCCGCGATCGGGATTCTCGTCCTGTCTCAGTACCTCGAGGACCGGTACGCCCTCAGCCTGCTGGCCGACCGGGCGGACGGTGTCGGCTATCTCCTGAAGGACCGCTTGGCCGACGTCGACGGCTTCGTCGATGCCGTTCGCCGAGTCGCCCGGGGCGGCTCGGCGATCGACCCCGATGTCGTCGGCCGGCTCGTCAAACGCCGCCGGTCCGGCGAGCCGCTCGACGAGCTGAGTCCTCGGGAGCGTCAGGTTCTGGCCCTGATGGCCGAGGGCAAGTCCAACCACGGGATTGCCGACGCGCTGGTGGTCACCGTCTCGGCGGTGGAGCGCCACGTGACCAGCATCTTCGCCAAGCTGCGGATACCCCGCGAGGATGACGGGCACAAGCGCGTGCTCGCGGTGCTGCGCTACCTGCATCGCTGATCCCGGCGCCGGCACATCGGCCCGAAGCGCGCTCAGGCGGCGACGGCGACCTCCTGAGCCCCCGCCTGCTCCGCCTCCCGATCGCGCCAGCGCACGACGAGCTCGTCCTGCTCGACGTCGACCGTGACCGTGGCGCCGTCCTGGATCTCGCCGGCGATCAGCGCCCGGCCGATCCGGGTCTCGACCTCCCGCTGGATGAATCGGCGCAACGGGCGTGCCCCGTACACCGGGTCGTAGCCCTGGCGGGCGATGAAAGACCGGGCCGCGTCGGTCAGCTCAAGTCCTAGCCGGCGGGACGCGAGCCGGTCTCGGACATCGGCGATCTGCAGACCGACGATCTGCTCGATCTCCGCCCGCGTCAGCGGTTTGAAGAGCACGATCTCATCGACGCGGTTGAGGAACTCCGGCCGGAACTGCGTGCGCAGCTCCCCCATAACCTGGTCTCGGGCGTCCTCGCGTATCTCGCCCGTGTCGGTGAGCCCGTCGAGCAGGTACAGCGAGCCGATGTTCGAGGTCATGATGATCACCGTGTTGCGAAAGTCGACGGTGCGGCCCTGGGCGTCGGTCAACCGGCCGTCATCGAGGATCTGCAGCAGGGTGTTGAACACGTCCGGGTGCGCCTTCTCGATTTCGTCGAACAGGACCACCGAGTACGGCTTGCGCCGTACCGCCTCGGTCAGCTGGCCGCCCTCCTCGTAGCCGACGTAGCCGGGTGGCGCGCCCATTAGCCGACTCACGGTGTGGCGCTCCTGGTACTCGGACATGTCGAGGCGGACCATGTTGTCCTCGGAGTCGAACAGCGCCTGCGCCAGCGCGCGCGAGAGCTCGGTCTTGCCCACGCCGGTCGGACCGAGGAAGATGAACGAGCCGATCGGCCGACGAGGATCCTTGATCCCCGCCCGCGCGCGAATCACGGCGTCGGCGACGAGCCGGACGGCCTCGTCCTGGCCGATCACCCGCTCGTGCAGGACCTCGTCGAGGCGCAGCAGCTTCTCGCGCTCACCCTCGAGCAGCCGGGACACCGGAATCCCCGTCCAGCGAGCAACGATCTCGGCGATCTCGTCCTCGGTCACCTCCTCGCGGAGCAGGCGCATGCCTCCCTGCTTCTGCTCCAGGCGCTCCTCCTCGGCTCGCAGGCGGCGCTCGAGCTCGGGGAGGCGGCCGTGGCGCAGTTCGGCGGCGCGGTTGAGGTCGTAGCGTCGCTCGGCGTCCTCGATCTCCCGGCGGACCTCTTCCAGTTCCTCGCGCAGCGCCTGGAGCTTGTGGATCGCCTGGCGCTCGGCGTCCCACTGGGCGCGCATCGCGTCGGCCTGGGCGCGCAGGTCGGCGAGCTCCTTGCGCAGCGCCTCCAGCCGCTCCTGACTCGGCTTGTCCTTCTCCTTCTTGAGCGCGGCCTCCTCGATCTCCAGCTGCATCACCCGGCGCGTGATCTCGTCGAGCTCCTGGGGCATCGAGTCGATCTCGGTGCGGATGACCGCGCACGCTTCGTCGACCAGGTCGATCGCCTTGTCCGGCAGGAAACGATCGGTGATGTAGCGCTGCGATAGCGTCGCCGCCGCGACCAGCGCGGCGTCCTGGATCCGGACTCCGTGGTGGACCTCGAAGCGCTCCCTGAGCCCGCGCAGGATCGAGATCGTGTCCTCGACCGTCGGCTCCCCCACAAGCACCGGCTGGAAGCGGCGCTCGAGCGCCGCGTCCTTCTCGATGTACCGGCGGTACTCGTCCAGCGTGGTGGCACCGATGCAATGCAGCTCGCCGCGGGCCAGCAACGGCTTGAGCATGTTGCCGGCGTCCATCGCCCCCTCGGCGGCGCCGGCACCCACGACGGTGTGCAGCTCGTCAATGAACAGCAGGATCCGGCCCTCCCCCGCCTTGATCTCCTGCAGCACCGCCTTAAGCCGCTCCTCGAACTCCCCCCGGTACTTGGCGCCGGCCACCAGAGACCCCATGTCGAGCGCGAAGATCGTCTTGTCCTTGAGCCCTTCCGGGATATCGCCGCGAAGGATCCGCTGCGCGAGCCCCTCGACGATCGCCGTCTTGCCGACGCCGGGGTCGCCGACCAGCACGGGGTTGTTCTTGGTCTTGCGCGAGAGGATCTGCACGACCCGGCGGATCTCCGAGTCGCGGCCGATCACGGGATCGAGCTTGCCGCTGCGCGCCTCGGCCACCAGGTCGCGGCCGTACTTCTCGAGCGCCTCGTAGGCGGACTCCGGGGTGGCGCTGGTCACGCGCTGAGCGCCACGGATCTGGGTCAGCACCTCAAGGATCCGGTTCCGGTCTCCGCCATGCTCGCGCAGCAGGTTGCCTGCGTCGGTGTCTGGACCGGCTCCAAGCATCGCCAGTACGAGGTGCTCGACCGAGACGTACTCGTCCTTCAGCCGCTGGGCTTCCTGCTCGGCAGCGTCCAGGAGCTGCCCGAGCGCGCGGGTGACCCCGAGCTGACCGCCCGCGGCGCCGGGTCCGCTCACCCGCGGGCGGCGTTCGAGCGCGCTCTCGGTCGCTGCACGCAGCGCGCCGGTGTCGACGTCGGCTCGCGCCAGCAGGCGGGGGACGAGGCCGTCGGACTGTTCGAGCAGCGCAAGCAGCAGGTGAAGGGTGTCGACTTCGGTGTGCCCGTAGCGGAGCGCCTTGGTCTGCGCGTCGTGCAACGCCTCCTGGCTCTTCAGGGTCAGGCGGTTGGGGTCCATGTGATCACCTCGTACGGGGTTGATGGGGGCGGTCGCCCGGCCAGCCGCCGTTCGAGCTCGTCGATCCGAGCGAGCAGCTCGCAGGCGAGGACCGCGCCGGCGTAATTGAGGCCGAGGTCGCGGCGCAGGCGCATCGCCTGCGCGAGCAGCGCCGCGTCCTGGCGGCGGAATAGGGGTGCGGCCCCGGTGCCGCCGCTGGGCTCGATCAGCCCGAGCCGTATCAGCCTGCGGGCCAGCTCGGGGTGGATGCCTGACAGGCGGGCCAGCGACTCGATCCCCACCAACCCATCGCCGCGCGTGACGAGCCTCGTGCCTGTCCGGGCGGTCATGCGGGCGGTGGCTGCCATCAGCTGCCTTTCCGGGGGTCGAACTTGGACACCGATGCGAGCCGCTCGAACAGCTCGCGTTCCTTCTTGGTCAGCTTCTGCGGCACCCTGATCGTGACGACCGCGTACAGATCGCCCGCCGGCGCTCCCCGGCTGCCAGGCATCCCCTGGCCGCGGAGCCTCAGCCGCCGGCCGCTGGACGACCCCGACGGAACCTTGACCCGGGCGGTGCCATCGAGCGTCGGCACCGGGACCTCCGCGCCGAGCGCCGCCTCCCACGGCGATACGGGAAGATCGACGTACAGGTCGCGGCCCTCGATGCGAAACCGCCGATGGGGCCTGAGCCGGATCCTGAGGAACAGGTCGCCCGCCTGACCCCCGCCAACCCCGGCGCCGCCCTGCCCGGCCACGCGGATGCGCTCCCCGTCGAGCACCCCGCGCGGGATGTCGACCTCGACCGAGCGCCCGTCGCCGAGCGACAGCCACCGCTTGCCTCCGCGAGCCGCCTCCTCGAGCGCCAGGTCGAGCACCGCCTCGTGGTCGCCGCCCCGCATCGAGAAGGAGTCGAAGCCCATCCCGTCGGCAGTCCTCCTCCGCCGCCGGCCGAAGAAGCTCTCGAAGAAGTCGCTGAAGTCGCCGAGGTCGCCGCCGCCGAACTCGACGCGCACGTTCTCGAATCCGTTGCCATTACCGAACCCCTCGCCGAACCCTCCGGCGCCGGAAACGTCCTGGCCGGCCCTCCAGTTGGAGCCGAGCCGATCGTAGCGCTCGCGCTTCTCGGGGTCGCGCAGAACCTCGTAGGCCTCGGAGATCTGCTTGAAGCGGTCCTCGGCGCCTGGCTCCTTGTTGATGTCCGGGTGATAGCGGCGGGCTAGCCGCCGGTACGCCTGGCGGATCTCGTCCTGGCTGGCGTCGCGCGATACCTCCAGCGCCTCGTAGTAGTCCTGGTAGGCGACCGGCATCAGTGAACGTGTTCGGGCGTGCGGGCGACGACCACCTGAGCCGGGCGGATCACGCGGTCGCCAAGGGCGAAGCCCGAGCGCTCGACCGACAGAATCGTGCGGTCGGGGAGCTCGGCTGAGGGCTGCATCCCGACCGCCTCGTGGCGCTCGGGATCGAATCGGTCTCCGGCCGCGCCGATCCGGACGGCGCCCTGGCGGGCCAGCACCGTCTCCATCTGCTCGAGCACGGCGCGCAACCCTTCCGCGCAAGGCCCGTCGGGGTCCAGTCGCACCGCACGCTCGACGCTGTCGACGGCCTCGAGCCAATCGCGGATCACCGCCTCTCTGACCTCCTCGGTGCGTCGGTCGATTTCGCGTGCCGAGCGCTTGCGGTAGTTGTCGAGGTCGGCGAGCGCTCGCTTGTAGCGGTCCTCGAGCCGCTCGAGCTCGGCGCTGAGCCGGTCGGCGTCGGGTGCCTGGCGCTGTCCTTCTGGCTGATCGGCAGGCTCACTCTCGGGTGAATTCCGCATCCACCACCTCCTCGTCGCCCGCTTGGTCGGTGGCGCCGGCGCCGTTGCCGCCTGCCCCGTCCGCGCCGGCCGCGGCGCCGACGGCCGCGCTGGCGGGCAGGCTCTGGACCAGCTGCTGGAGATCGGAGAGCATTGGGCGAACGCGCTCGATTCCCGCCTGCTCGGAGATCGCCCGGCGTGCCTCGGCGACCAGCTGCTCGGCGCGCGCCTTCTCGTTGACCGGTAGCCGGTCCTGCAGTTCGCTGAGGAGTTGGTCGACGCGGTAGGCGAGCGAGTCGAGCTCGTTGCGGGCGTCGATCTCCTCGCGGCGCTGTCGGTCCTCGCCAGCGTGTTGCTGGGCGTCGGCGACCATCCGCTCGATCTCACTCTGGTCGAGGTTCGTGCTCTCGGAGATCGTGACGCGCTGCTCCTTGCCCGTCGCCCGGTCGCGCGCGGATACGTTCAGGATCCCGTTGGCGTCGATGTCAAACGTGACCTCGATCTGTGGCACGCCGCGTGGCGCCGGCTCGATCCCCTCCAGTCGGAAGCGCGCCAGCTGGCGGTTGTCGGAGGCCAGCTCCCGCTCCCCCTGGAGCACCACGACGTCGACCGCGGTCTGGTTGTCCTCCGCGGTCGAGAACACCTCGGTCCGCCGTGCGGGGATGGTGGTATTGCGCTCGATCACCTTGGTCATCACGCCGCCCAGCGTCTCGAGCCCGAGCGACAGCGGCGTGACGTCGAGCAGCACGACGTCCTCGACCTCGCCCTTGAGCACCCCCGCCTGCAGCGCGGCGCCGATCGCCACCACCTCGTCGGGGTTGACGGTCATGTTGGGCTCCTTGCCGCCGGTCAGCCGGCGCACCAACTCCTGCACTGACGGCATGCGTGTCGCCCCGCCGACCAGGATCACCTCGTCGATGTCGTCCGCGGTCAGCTTCGCGTCGGAGAGCACACGCTCGACCGGGCCGCGGGTGCGCTCCACCAGATCCTGTGTTAGCTGGTCGAACTTGGACCGGCTCAGCGACAGGTTGAGGTGCTTCGGACCCGACGCGTCGGCCGTGATGAACGGCAGGTTGACCTGCGTCTGCGTGGTGGTCGACAGCTCCACCTTGGCGCGCTCGGCCGCCTCGTAGAGGCGCTGCAGCGCCTGGGGGTCGTTGCGCAGATCGATTCCCTGGTCGCGCTTGAACTCGTCGGCCAGCCAGTCGACCACGCGCTTGTCGAAGTCGTCGCCGCCCAGATGACCGTCGCCGCTCGTGGCGCGGACCTCCACCACGCCGTCACCCACCTCCAGCAATGAGACGTCGAACGTGCCGCCGCCCAGATCGAACACCAGCACGGTCTCGGACCCCTTCTTGTCCATCCCGTAGGCGAGCGCCGCGGCAGTCGGTTCGTTGATGATCCGCAGGACCTCCAGGCCCGCGATCGCCCCTGCGTCCTTGGTCGCCTGCCGCTGGGCGTCGTTGAAGTAGGCGGGGACGGTGATCACCGCCTCGGTGACTCGCTCGCCCAGGAACTTCCCGGCGTCCTCGGCCAGCTTGCGCAGGATCAGCGCCGAGATCTCCTCGGGCGCGTACTGCTTGCCCCGGATCTCGAACCGAACCGCGTCGTTGGGGCCGGCGACGACCTTGTAGGGCACGATCTTCGACTCCTCATCCACCTCGCCCCAGCGGCGACCGATGAACCGCTTGGCCGAGTAGACGGTGGCCTGCGGGTTCAGGATCGCCTGCCGCTTGGCGACCTGCCCGACCAGGCGCTGACCATCCTCGGTGAAGGCGACCACCGACGGGGTCACCCGTCCGCCTTCGGCGTTCGGGATGACCTCCACCTGGCCGCCCTCCATCGTCGCAGCCACCACGGAGTTCGTCGTGCCCAGGTCGATGCCAACGGCCTTAGCCATGTCAGCTCCTTCTCGTTCGCTTGCTCCGCGGTGTCGTTAGGTCCTCACCCGCCGCTTTCAAACTCAAGTTGGGCTTGGCCTCACGCTCGGACGGCCTAACTGCTGGCCCGAGACCGCCCCTGCGCCGCGGGGGGCACCAACCACCGAGAGGAGGGCGATATGCCAGTCCCCGTACGACGTTCTGAATCCGCCTCGACTCGGCCGATCCAGCGATGGGATCCGTTTCGCGAGTTCGAGGAGTTGCAGGAGGAGATGGGGCGCTTGATGCAAGCGGTGTCCTCGCCGGGCACGACTAACGGCGGCGCGTGGATGCCGCAGGCCGATATCGAGGAGACCGACGACGCGTGGATCGTGGAGGCCGAGCTGCCCGGGGTCGATCGCAAGGATGTCAACGTCGAGTTGCGCGAGGGCGAGCTGGTGATCCACGGCGACATCAAGGAGAAGGAACGCAAGGGCGTGGTGCGCCGGCGGACGCGCCGGACCGGGCAGTTCGAGTACCGCGTGACGCTGCCCGGTCAGACCGATCCCGAGAAGATCGAGGCGAGCCTGCATGAGGGCGTCTTGACTGTGCGTGTCCCGAAGGCCGAGCAGGCCAAGCCGCGCCGGATCGAGGTCAAGGCCGCGTAGGCCACTCGATCGTGGCGAGCAGCCCGTCACCGCGGCGTCGGCCCGCTCTTTCGGGCTGGCGCCGGGCGGGCGATTCACTGGTTCGCGAGCTCGAGTTCCGCGACTTCGATCAGGCGCTCGAGTTCGTCGACCGCATCGCCGGCTCGGCCGAAGATCACCTGCGCAGACCGGATATCTGCATCGTCGGGTTCAACCGCGTTCGCCTGACCATCGCCAACCCCAATCGCGCGGGGATCACGGCGGCCGAACTGCGCCTGGCCGAGAAGGTGAACGCCGTGATCGGCGGCTGAACGGTTGGCGCCTTGATCCCCGCCCACCGCGGCCTAGCCAAGCCGCGAAGGAGGCCCGTTTGCTGCGGGAGCCTCGAAGCGACGACCCACGGAGGATTCAATGGCGACGACCCTGGTGGAGCCCTTTACCCCCTGGTTGCGGGAGCTCGGTCAGGTCTTGCCCACCCAGGGCACGGTGGGCGCGTTCGTCCCCCCCGCCGATCTGCTGATCGACGACGACGGGGTGACTGCCTCCGGGTCTCAATCCGGACGCGATCGAGGCATCGATCTCGGATGGCGTGCTCAAGCTGCGCATCCCCGAACCGGAGTCGCTCCGGCCGCGGCGGATCCAGATCAGGGCAGACGCCGACGGAGCCGGGCAGGAGGCGGGTACGGGGGCGTAGGTCCGGCGTCGCCGCCCCCGCCCTGTTCCGTCCTCGGCATTACGAATCGAGACACGTGATTCTTCACCTCGCCGCCAGCAGCCCGTTGCAGACGATCAAGGTCATCCTCATCTGCATTTTTCTGGTCGTGCTCGAATTCCTCGGTGTCGCTTTGCTTATCGCTCCGCGTGCCACAGCAAGAAAGCTGATCTCGGTGTTGCGTGCCCTCATCGGACGCGTGACCGCGCGTCAAGAGCGGCCGACGCCGAGTGGCGGCTCGGCACAGCCCTCGCGGCGAGGAAGCTGATGGCGGATCCGGGCACGATCATCAGCTGTCCGAACTGCGGCACGAAGAACCGCGTGCGCGCGAGCCCGTCCGGCACACCCCGCTGCAGCGTCTGCCACACGCTTCTCCCCTGGATCGTCGAGGCCGACCCGGACGGGTTCGATCGGGAGATCACCTCCTCGGTCCCCGTGCTCGTCGACTTCTGGGCGCCGTGGTGCGGTCCGTGCCGTATGGTCTCGCCGCTGGTCGAGCGGATCGGACGCGAGAGCGCCGGCCGGCTGAAGGTCGTGAAGTTGAACGTCGACGACGCGCCCGCGATCGCCGAGCGCTACGCGGTCCGGGGTATCCCGCTGCTCGTCCTGTTCCGCGATGGTGCTGAGATCGACCGCCTGGTCGGCGCCGTTCCGTACCCGCGGCTGCGCGAGTGGCTCGAGCCGCACCTCGAGGCGGCGGCCGAACGGACGTAGCGGCATCCGCTTGGCTGCGTCCGCCAGCGGCCTAGCCGCTTCTCCACGGACGGATCACGACGCGAGGAGGCCGGATGCCCAGACGATGGAACGAGCAGCTTGCGTCGGCGCCTGGCGGGCCTAAGCCCAGTCTCGATGCCACTGTACCTGCGGGTTCACCCCGGCGGCCGGCAGTACCGCCTTCCGGACGGCGAGGATGCGGGCGAGGTGACCAGGAGCCTGGCCGAGGTACTGGGTCAGCACGGATGTGTCGTGCTCGGCTACGACCTGCCCGACCAGCCGCGCACCACAGCCGTCGTGCTCATCAACGGCAATGTCGTCGAGTGCGTCGAGCTCGTCGAGGTGCCCCAAGAGTCGCGCCCGTGATCTAGCTCCTTCAGCGCCAGCAGGACCGCTCCGAGCACGCGGGGCATGTCTCGCTAGGACGCGTTCACTTCAGGCGAGGGCTGTGAAACGTGTCGACTGCTCACCGCAAGCCGCTCGATCTCGCGCGCGGCACGCACGGCCTCGGTCAGTGTCTCGATGTCGTAGGCACCGTAGTGACGACGGCTGTTGATGAAGAAGGTCGGCGTGCCCGAGACTCCGCTCGCGTCGGCGCTGGCAGTGTCCTCGGCAATCCGCGGCGCGTGGACGTGGCGGCGGAGCTCGTACCAGAAGCGCTCGATGTCGAGCTTGAGCTGCTCGGCGTAGACACCGAGGTCGATGGGTTCCAGGGCGTCCTGGTGTTGCAGCAGGGTGTCGTGCATCTCCCAGAAGGCGCCCTGGGCGCCGGCGGCCTCGGCCGCCTCGGCGGCCATCTGCGCATGCGGATGCACGTCGGTGAGCGGGAGGTGACGCCACACGTAGCGCAGGTCGTCGCCGAAGGAGATCAGCAGCTCCCGGATCACACTCTCGGCCTGACCGCAGTACGGGCACTCGTAGTCGCCGTACTCGAGGAGTGTGACTGGTGCGTCACCCGGGCCGCGGATATGGTCGCGTGCCGCGTCGACATCGACGGCGAGATCGATGAGCTCGGGCGCGGTACCGCGGATCTGGCGAGCCCGCGTCGACACTGGGATCAGCGCGATCAGGCGGAACACCGCCCAGGAGAGCAGTGAAGCGCCGGTTGCCGCCGCGAGGATGCCGAGCTTCGCCTCATCGAGCAGCTCGCCACTGAAGGCGAGGCTGGCGAGCAGCAGCGACACCGTGAAGCCGATGCCGGCCAGAGTCCCGACGCCGATAAGCCCGGGCCAGCTGACCGAAAGACGCTGCGCACCCAGGACCGAGCGGGTCGCGAGCCACGAGGCACAAGCTATCCCCAAGGGCTTGCCGAGCAGATATCCCGCAAAGATCCCGAGCGTCACCGGTGAGGCGCTCGCCCGCTCGAGCAGTCCGCCGTTGAGGTGGATTCCGGCATTGGCCAGCGCGAACAATGGGACGACCACGAAGCCCGTCCACGGGTGCAGCCGGTGCTGCAGCCGCTCGTTCGCCGAGATCGCCGAAACGAGGCTGAGCTGGGCCGAGCGGGCGAGTTCCGGCGTCGGCTGCTCGCGAAAGGCACGAACGATTGCCATCGCACGCTCGAGATCGGTCCGATTCGGCGGATACGCACTCGTCACCAAGCCGATCACAAGCCCCGCAACCGGGGGATGAATTCCCGACTCGAACAGCGCCACCCACATCGCGATCGCGACAACCGCCGCCGTAGGCGTGCGTCCGACCGGCAGATAGCGCAGGCCAAGCAGGACGGCAAACATCCCTATTGCCACCGCCAACCCGACGACCGAGCGGGGTCGGCTATACACCGTCGTAATAACGGTCAGGCCGCAGAGGTCGTCGACGATGATCATCGTCAGCAGAAAGACGCGCAGCCGGGTGGCACCGCGCGGCGCGACCAGCGTGAGCAGGCCGAGCGCGAACGCAGTGTCGGTCGACATCACCGTACCCCAGCCGCGCGCGGCCGCGCTGCCGCCGTTGAAGGCCAGATAGATCGACACGGCGCCCGCCATGCCCCCGAATGCAGCGAGCACCGGAAGTGCTAGGCGTCGACGCTCACGCAGCTCCCCCATATCGAGCTCGCGCTTTGCCTCCAGCCCGACGACCAGGAAGAAGAATGTCATGAGGCCATCGTTGACCCACTCGCGCAAGCTCATCGAAATTCCGGCGCTGCCGACGCTGATCGACAACTTCGTACTCCACACCGAGTCGTAGCTGTCGCGCCAGGGCGAGTTCGCCCATGCGACGGCGACGATCGCCGCCGATAACAGAACCGTGGCGCTGCCGCTCTCGGTGCTCAGAAACTCCCGGACCGGCGCCGCCAGGCCCCGCGCCCACGCGGTGCGGCCCGTGAACGATCCGGACGGGCGGTCGTCGCTCGTGCCAGAGCTCATGCCCTGGATGGCCCCCGGTCGGCTCGCCATGATGACGGGTTCGGCGGTCAGCCACCTTCGGCGCCGAGTTCGTCGAGCGCCCTTACCTCATCCGCAGTCAGCTCGATCAGCGCCGCGCGAACATTCTCCTCGAGGTGCGCGACCGAGGCGGTCCCAGGGATCGGCAGCATCACCGGAGAGTGGTAAAGCAGCCAGGCCAGCGCGATCTGAGCCGGGGTGGCATGGTGACGTTCGGCCATCTCGGTGAGCGGACCGCCGTCCGTGGCGAGCTTCCCCGTGGACAGCGGGAACCAGGGAATGAACCCGATCGCGTCGCGCTCGCATGCCTCGAGCACGTCCTCGTCCCCGCGGTCGATCAGGTTGTAGCGGTTCTGGACCGACACGATCGGCGTGAACTCGCGGGCCCGGCGAAGCTGGTCGACCGAGACGTTCGACAGTCCGATCCGCGCGATCTTGCCCTCTTCACGTAGCTGAATGAGCGCTCCGAGCGATTCCTCGAGCGGGACCTTCGGGTCGACGCGATGCAGCTGGTAGAGATCGATGCGCTCCAGCCGCAGCCTGGCCAGGCTGCCTTCGCAGGCCTCGCGCAGATGTTCCGGGCGGCCGTTCGGATGCCATTGGTTCGGGCCGCTGCGCGTCAGACCGCCCTTCGTAGCGATGACGAGATCGTCGGGGTACGGATACAGCGCCTCGGCGACCAGCCGTTCGGACACCTCGGGGCCGTACGCGTCCGCCGTGTCGATCAGGTTGACATCGAGCTCGACAGCCCGGCGCAGCACGCGTCGGCACTCGTCGGGGTCTCGCGGCTCGCCCCAGATGCCCTCGCCGGTAAGACGCATCGTGCCAAAGCCGAGGCGATTGACGGTCAGCTCCCCGCCGATATCGAAGGTGCCCGACGCTCTCGCAGATACGGGTGCTTGCGTGTCTTTCATGGTCTCCTCCGGCGGGATCCCGTTTTCCGCCGGACGTCAATGAGCTTGGCGGTGGCGGCGTCGCGGGCAGGTGTGGACTTCGGGATCACTAGGCCTCGCGCCCGCCCGCCCAAGTGAGCTTGGATCGAGCGATCCGACGAACAGGATCTGACTTGTTCCACCTACCCTCGGGCCTATTTGCGCGCTGGAGCGGTCGTGTCCAGCGGTCACGTCAATTCAATCCTTTGCGCCGCTGATCCCGGCGGCTCGATTGCCATGCTCGAACGGCTCGTGCTTGCAGCCGATCAGCACAACGTCGATGCGGTGGCGATCGTCGGCAACCTCGACGACCGTGGGGAGAACTATCGCGCGGTCTTTCACGCCCTCGGCCGTGCCGGCTGCCCGGTGTTCTGGGTCCCGGGCCCGGCCGATGCCCCGGTTGAACACCATCTGCACGAAGCGTTTAATGTCGAGACCGCCTATCCGCATGTGCGCGGGGTTCATGGCACCGCGGCGAAGGCTTCGGGCGAGCTCGTGTTCGCCGGCTTCGGGGGCGAGATCAGCGATGATCCACGCCAGCGGCGTGACGAGCAGCGCCGGCTCTCCTACCCCCGCTGGGAACCCGAGTACCGCCTCAAGGTGTTGGGCGAGTTGGACTACAACGATCTCGTGCTCCTGGTATGGGCGGCGCCCGTCCACAAGGGCCTTGGAACCAACGGAAGTCAGGCGGTCGCGGAGCTGATCGGAACCTACCGACCGCGGCTGGTCGTGTGCGGCGAAGGTTGCGGCGTGGAGGTTCTTGGGCGCAGTTCGATCATCGCTCCGGGCAGCCTGCATGCCGGGTATTACGCGATCGCGGACCTGCGCGAGCGCAAGGCACAGATACGACAGCTGGTTCCCTCGGCGGCAACTGAGACCGCCTGACCGAACGATCGCCGTTCGGCGTTGAGCGACTTTGGCGTGCGTTGGGCGCCAGGCGGTCTACCGGATCAGGGCGTAGGAGCGGAATCTCGTCGCACCGGTCAGAGAGAAGGTAACACTGGCGACCGACACGGTGAATTAACTGCTTGCCGGTCAAGATGGATGTCTAATCGCTCGGGACGGTTAATGGCGGCGAGTCGGCTCAGACATACATCTCGTCGAAGTAGCACCAACGCCAGTCCTCCCCGGGTTCGAACGATTGCACGATCGGGTGAGCCACGAGGCGCGCGTGCTCGCGCGGGTGCTTGCCGAGCGAGGAGTCACAACAGCCGACATGACCGCAGGCGAGACACACCCGCAGCTCAATCCAGGGCGAGCCTGATCGGAGACACTCCTCGCAGCCCTCAGGAGTCCGCGGCCGTACCGGCCTGATCGTCGTGAGGTGAACACAGCGTCGCCCCGCTGCATACCCGGTGCTCATCGCCGTTCCGGTGGGCCGTTGCCGCGCGCACCCAAGCGTGATCGCCGGCGCCTCGTGCGCCTCGAGCGCGATCGCCTGCGGGGTGCGCCCGCGCTGACGTGGGCATCTCCATACTGTCCGGGTTGGGGGCAGCCGCACCTCAACTGTGAGGACGGCTCAAGGGCGGAACGCGACGGCCACGGAAAGAATGGCCGCATGGCCTCGTTGGCGTTCTCGCAGTCGGCGCTCGGAACCTCCAGCAGCCAGACGCCGTGGGTCGCCAGGGGTCCGTATGCCCGGCGGTCGCTTCGGGCTCGGGAACGCTGGGACGGGCGGGTCGAGCATTCGCTGATCCTGGCGGCGAAACGAGGCGGCTCCGCTGAACGGGAGGAGCTCATTCAGCGCTGCCGCCCTCTGATCGCGAGCGTCGCCGGCCGGTACCGCCGTGCAAGCGCGATCGAGCACGCCGAGCTTACCCAGGAGGGGGTCGTCGGCCTCCTGCGCGCGCTCGAGCGGTTTGACCCGGACCGCGGCGTGCCCTTCTGGGCCTACGCCGGGTGGTGGGTGCGACAGGCGATGCAGCAGGTGGTGTCCGAACTCTCGCGACCGATCGTCCTCTCCGATCGCGCGCTTCGTCAGCTGGCGCGGATCAAGGAGGCCCAGCGCCGCCTCGAGCAGCGGCAGGCCCGAGCGGCCTCGTGTTCGGAGGTGGCCGCAGCGACCGGGCTGCCGCGCGCGCAGGTTGAGCGCCTGCTGAGCGCCGAGCGTCGACCGCTGCCCCTGGACGGGCCCGCAAGGGCGAGCGATGACACGGCCACCGTGGGCGATCTGCTGGCCGACCCGCCGGCCGAGGACGCCTACGACGACGCGTCGCAGCGTGTCCTGGCGGCCGAGGTTCCTCGCCTGCTCGGATGCCTGACGGAGCGAGAGCGAACCGTTATCTGCTTGCGCTACGGCATCGGCCGGCGAGCGCACACGCTACGCGAGGTGGCCGAGCGGCTCGCGGTGACGGCCGAACGCGTGCGCCAGATCGAGCAGGCGTCATTGGAGAAACTTCACTCCGTGGTGGTCCGGACGTGACGAGCCTCGTCATCGAGCGCTTCGGAATGGGGGCCACGTCGCGGCTGCAGCGTGCCATCGCCGACGTGGACGAGCGGATCGGCGAGGTCCTCGCGGGCCGGACCGTCTGGTGCGCGGTGGGGCTGCCGAATGCCACGCAGGCCGCGGACGACCTCCGCGTCTGCCTGGAGGGTGCAGGCCCGGACGTCGCTGCCGCCCCGCTCGTGGTCGCCGGTGGCGAAGCGCTGAGTTCGCTGGCCCAGCGGTTGAACCGCGCGCTAACCGGCGGAGACTTCGATCCGGCCGCCGCGGATCTGCTCGCGCGCAGCGCCGCCGTTCGTGGCGACGAGCTGGTCGGCGCCGAGATTCGAGCCGGAGACGTGGTGATCGCGCACGACCCGCTCAGCGTGATGGCGGCGGAAGCGGTGCGCGAGCGGGGGGCGCATGCGTTGTGGAACGTTCGCGTTGGCGCAGAGGTGGCGACGGCGGCCGGGCAGGCGTTCGACCTCATGCGGCGCATCACAAGCGGCGTAGACGCCTACGTCCTGGCCTGGCGCGAGCGATCCTGGCGCGGTCAGATGACTGAGTGCGTCGCCGCCGCGATCCCCGCCGCGGCGATCGTGGTAGCCAAGCAATTTCCCCCGGCGCTCGACCCCGAGAATCCCCGTCGTCTGGCCTGGCGCATGACTGTCGCGGAGACTGTGCGCAGCGATCGGGAGGAGTGCGTGGGCGGCAGACTGCATCCGAATCCGGTGGTGGCGGCACGCTGAAGCTCTGGCATGCGGCGCCGTCCGTCGATCCGACCAACGCGACAAGGTGGCTTGGAAAGCGTCCGCCTCGGCCTAGCGAATCGCGCAGACGGTCTTCCCACGGTTTTCGCACAGGAGAAAGCACTTTGCTGGGTCGGATGGCGCTGATACTGCTTGGACTCCCTGCACTATCGGCATGGGCGACGATCCCGCAGCGAATCTGCAGCCGCCCGCATGGCCCGGCGACGCGCCAGCGCACGCACCACGCGCAGCGGGAGCAGACCGAGCGGCGTCCGCCGGCCCAGATTCGCTCGGTCCTCGCGGTCGAACGCGATCGCGTAGCGCTGCGCGTCGGCGCGGGTCGGATACCGCTTGCCGCCCTCGGCGCCGCAGCCACGTTGGCATCGCCAGCGCATCGTTGCGCCTTCGCTCCAGAAGCGTGGTCGGTGGCCGAAGAGCCGGCAGCGCAACACGACATGATCTCTAGGACGAACTGACATGAAAGCCAGCACTGTGTCCGGCCGGACCATCCGTACCCGGATCCCCGCTCGCCTGGATCGGCTTCCGTGGTCGCGCTTCCACTGGCGGGTCGTGCTCGGACTCGGAACGGTGTGGGTTCTCGATGGCCTTCAGGTGACGATCGTCGGGGCGGTCGCTGCGCGGCTGACCCAGCACGGCAGCGGGATTCGGCTGAGCGCCGCCAGCATCGGCACGGCCGGCGCGCTGTACGTCGCGGGGGCGTGCATCGGGGCTTTGATCTTCGGACAGCTGACCGACCGCTATGGGCGCAAGAAGCTGTTCATGGTCACGCTCAACCTGTACCTCGTCGCGACGGTCGCAACGGCGTTCTCGTTCGCGCCGTGGTACTTCTTCCTGTTCCGGTTCCTGACCGGAATGGGCATCGGGGGCGAGTACTCGGCGATCAATTCGGCCATCGACGAGCTGATTCCGGCCCGAAACAGGGGTCGCGTCGACCTGTCGATCAATGGCAGCTACTGGATCGGTTCGGCGATCGGCGGGCTCGCCGCGCTGCTGTTGCTCGACACCTCTCTGTTCGCCAGGGACATCGGCTGGCGGCTGGCCTTCGGGCTCGGGGCGATCCTTGGCCTCGGAATCCTGTTCGTCCGTCGGCGGCTGCCCGAGAGCCCGCGATGGCTGTTCATCCACGGGCGTGAGCAGGAGGCCGAGCGGATCGTCGATCAGATCGAGGAAGAGGTCCGCCGGCAGACGCGCGTCGAACTGCCGGAGCCCGAGGAGGAGATCGCGGTGCGTCAGCGTGATGCGATCCCGTTCCGGGAGCTGGCCGGGGTGGCGGTCAGGCGCTATCCCCGCCGAGCCTTCCTGGGCTTCGCCCTGTTCGTCGGCCAGGCGTTTCTCTACAACGCCGTGGTGTTCGACCTCGGCACCCTGCTGCACGAGTTCTTCGGCACCGGGACCGGTTCGGTGCCGTACTACATGGCGATCTTCGCGATCAGCAACTTCCTCGGACCGGTGCTCCTGGGCCGCTTCTTCGACACCGTCGGCCGGATTCCCATGATCTCGAGCACCTACCTCGGCTCGGCCGCGATCATTGCGGTACTGGGTGTGCTGCTGATCACCAGTCATCTGACGACGTGGGAGTTCATGGGGTTCGTGCTCGCGGCGTTCTTCCTCGCCTCCGCCGGCGCGAGCGCCGCCTATCTGACCGTAAGCGAGGTGTTTCCCATGGAGACGCGCGCGCTGGCGATCGCTTTCTTCTTCGCGATCGGCACCGCGACTGGAGGGATCGTGGGCCCCGAGTTGTTCGGCCAGCTGATCCACAGCGGCAACCGGCACCTCGTCGCAGTCGGCTTCTTCGTCGGCGCGGGCGCCATGGCGCTGGGCGGCATCGCCGAGCTGCTGTTCGGGGTCCGGGCCGAGCAGCAGTCGCTCGAGAACATCGCCAAGCCGCTCACGGTCGAGGAAGCCGAGCTCCTGCTGCCGCTCCCGCTGTCGCCTGAGGCGCCGCCCGCCGCTGAGGCCTATCACGAGCAGCACGAGGCGCTGCGCTGGCGCGAGCAGGCGGAGGGCGAGCGGGCCGCGGCCGCCGAGCACCGCGCGCTGGCGCAGGAGCTGAGCGCCCGGGCGGCCGCCGACGGCGCGGCGGCCGAGCGCATCCGGCCGGAGCAGCTTGAGGCCGACCTCGCGGAGCTGCGCGGTCAGGAACTGGACGAGCGCGCGGTCGCCCACGAGGAGCACGCCCGTGCGCTGCGCGCGACATCGCCGGCGGAGCGCCGGGTTGCGATGGCCCGAGCGCGGGCAGCCGAGCAGCGCGCGCTGATCTATCGGGAACGCGCCGCCGCCCTGGCTTCGGAGGGAACGCCCGAGGCGCAAACCCACGCCATGCTCGAGCAGGCCGCGACCGAGCGCGCACGCGAGCAGGAACAGCTGGCGCTGGCCGAGGAGGCCCGGATGGAGGCCGAGCGCCTGCGGGGCGCGCCCGCTGACCTGGCCCGGGCGCGGGCCGAGATGCACGAACGCTGGGCCGCTGTGCACTCCGCCCGGGCCGAAGCGGCCGAGGCCCGCGCACTTGGCGACGCCCACCGTGCCGAGCAGCGCGAGGCCGAGGCCCACGATCGCGAGCTCCTCGCGCTCGCGGCCGAGCAGCGCGTCGACGCCGCCGAGCATCGGTTGCGGGTCGAGATGCTGCGGGCGGAGGACGCCGGTCTGTCCCAGGCGGAGCGCCAGGAGCGGATCCGTCAGCGCAACCTTGAGGATCTCGAGCGCGAGCGGGAAGGCTGGCGGCGTTTCCGCCCGGGGCCGGGCACCTCGCTCTACTCCCCGGGAATGATCGGCACCAGCGGCACGGCGAGCAGGCTGGCCGCGATGGCGCGCCAGGATCTGGATCGCGAGATCTCGGTGATCGCCGAGGCGCTCCGCCAGCACGGTGCGCTCGAGCGCGAGGAGCTGAAGCGACTCGTCGGCGGCCGCTACTGGGGCCCGGGGCGCTTCCGCGCCGCGCTCCGCGCCGCCGTGGCGGAGGGATTGGCACGACGCCGCTCACGCGCCGTGTACGGCCCCGGAGCGGGGAGCGGGCGCGCCGAACTGAAACGCGCGCCAGCGGAGGCGGCCGCGCCGGACGCCGCGTCGCGGGACGTCGAGGCCGGCGCCGGGACCGGTAAGACCCGTCCCTGAGGCGCGCGCTCAGTCGAGACTCGGTGTGCGGCCGCCCAGTCGTGCCGCGAACATCGTCCCGAGGCCAGCGCCACGACGCTAGCGGGCCAGGACCTCGACGTACTCGCGGGGCAGCTGGACCACGATGTCGCGGAACTCCTCTTCGCCCAGCGCATCGCGCAGCACCCGGAAGACAGCCCGGGCGTGGAGCATGGCCGCGACGACGCACGCGCCTTCTCGCTCGGCGACCTTGTGGATGAACCTGTCGAGCCTGATCGGGCGGGCCTCCCCTCGAACGGATGCTCGGCCGCGCCTAAGGGGCGGATGAAGCTCGACCGGCAGGTGTTCCAACA
>Ga0335079_10001122_pt1 | contig 30591 bp, 28 predicted proteins | sample Lox_Sample_33_FD_206719 | JGI IMG/M metagenome (GOLD analysis project Ga0335079, IMG submission 206719) | Soil microbial communities from Loxahatchee National Wildlife Refuge, Florida, United States - Lox_Sample_3.3 | ecosystem: Environmental > Terrestrial > Soil > Wetlands | place: USA...
TCTGCCCGAAGTAGCGGCAACCGCGACAGGGCCAAAGTCCGGGGTATATTCGGCGGAAACGCTACGCGATTTATCGAAAATTTCCGAGATCAATCAAAAGATTTTCCGGCAGCAGACGCCGCGCGCGATGCTGAACACTGCGGTGAACGAGGTGGGAGGATACCTGCGCGTGGCGCGCGCTTTGGCCGTGGTCGGAGCGCAGGGACGTCCGCCGGAACTGGCGGCGGAATACTGCGCACCCGGAATCCGGCCTGCGCCGGGAGCGCAAGTTGTGTTCTTGCTGGCGCAAGTGGAAAAGGCGGAGCCGGATGAGTTGGGCGGATTGGTGATTGATGCGGTGCCGGGATCCATCCTGACGGAACTCGGCCTGGCAACGGCGATGGGCGTAGTGATTACGGACAAAGAAACGCAACAGCCCGCGGGAATGATGATTGCAGCGCATGCGGAGCCACACAAGTGGAAACCGAACGAGACTTATTTTCTGCAGGCGATCGGCGACCAAATGCTGATGAGCGTGAGCCATACGAGATTGCGGTCGCTGGTGAGGCGAATGGGAGTTTCCGACGAGCGGACGGGATTGCTCAGTCGCAGCTCGTACTTAAGCTGCCTGCTGAATGAAGCGGACCGCGCGAAGGCACAGGGAACGCCTTTGGCGCTGACGATTTTGCAGATTGACCGGGGGACGGAATTGCTGAGGCAGCAGGGGGAAGCGCCGCTGGAGCGCTTTCTGGAACAACTGGCGAGATCATTGCAGCCGATCGTGAGGCAGAACGACGTGGCAGTGAAGTATACGTCGTGGTCGCTGGCGTTCATTCTGCCGGACACGACGCTGGCGGGCGCGCAGAATCTGGCGGACAAATTAAGAAAGGCTGCGTCCGGACTGAGGCCGCCGTGGGATTCGACGGCGATCACATTGAGCGCGGGGATTGTGGAAGCGATGGCCAAACCGGAATACGAGAGCGAAGATATCGTGACGGACCTGATCAACCGCGCGGAGTTTTCCGTGGAAGAAGCCAGGAAAAAGGGCGGAGATACGATCGTGACGCTGGAGAGCCCGAAGATTTGAAGAACAGCCGGCAGTTCACAGTTCGCGACCCGCAACCAAGCACTAGGTTCTTGAATAAAAGCAGGATGGGCTTGTGGTGCCGCGAGCCCATCGCCATGCAGTGAGCTGCCGCGGCTGAAAGGATCGAGGAGAAGAGAATGTTTCCGACAGATGTGGTGATTGTGGCGGGGGCGCGGACGCCGATGGCGCGATATACAGGAGCGTTCTCAGATGTATCGGCGATTGAGCTCGCGGCGGTGGCTTCCAAAGAGGCGATCCGAAGGTCGGGCGTTGATCCGGGAGAATTCGATCACGCGATTTTCGGAAACGTGATGCAGACGAGCGCGGATGCTCTTTACGGGGCTCGGCACGTGGGCTTAAAGACTGGTTTGAAAGTGGAGACGCCCGCGGTGACGGTGAACCGGTTGTGCGGATCGGGGATTGAGGCGATTGCCCAAGCGGCACAGCGACTGCTTCTGGGCGAAGCAAGCATGGTACTGGCAGGCGGAATGGAGAATATGACGCAGGCGCCTTTCGTGATTCGCGGATTGCGGAACGGGCTGCGATTGGGCGGAGGGGCGCTGGAAGATTCGCTGATGGTGGGATTGACGGACACGTATTGTGGATTGCCGATGGCGCTGACCGCGGAGAAATTAGCGGAGCAATACGGGATTACGCGAAAAGACGCGGATGCTTACGCGCTGCGAAGCCAGCAGGCGGCGGAAGCGGCGTACAAGGCGTGCCGGATGAAAGAAGAATTGACACCGGTGGAAGTGAAGCAGGGGAAAAAGACGATGGTGATGAGCGAAGACGATCACCGGCGGCCGGAAACGACGATGGAAATTCTGGAAATCCTGCCGCCGTCGTTCAAGAAAGATGGAATCGTGACCGCCGGAAATGCCAGCGGAATTGTGGATGGCGCAGCGGCGGTGGTGGTGACGCGGGAGAAAACCGCGAAGGAGCGAGGGCTGAAACCGCTGGGGCGAATCGTGGCCTGGGCGGCCACGGGAGTGGATCCGAGCATCATGGGGATCGGGCCGGTGCCATCCACACAAAAAGCGCTGAAGGCGGTGGGAATGACGCTGCAGCAGATGGACCGAATTGAAGTAAATGAAGCGTTCGCCGCGCAATATTTGGCGGTGGAAAAGGCGCTGGGGCTCGACCGCGACAAGACGAACGTGAACGGAGGCGCAATCGCGTTGGGGCATCCGCTGGGCGCAACGGGAACGCGGCTGGTGATCACGCTGCTGAATGAATTGCGGAGAAATGGATTGCGATACGGATTGGCGACGGCGTGCATCGGAGGCGGGCAAGGGATCGCAATGATCGTTGAGGCGCTTGGGAATTAAAGATTCCGCCACACATCTTCCTGCGGTTGATTCTGGTAAACTTTCGAGTTTGCAAGTGGACGGGGGTTCGACCTGCGGTTTCAGCGAGGAAATTGTATGGCGATCGAAAAAGTGGGAGTCGTGGGGTGTGGGCTGATGGGTTCGGGTATCGCACAAGTGTGCGCGCAGGCGGGATTCCCCACGGTGGTGCGCGAGGTGAATGCGCAACTCGTGGAGAAGGGCCTGAAAAGCATCGAGAAAAATCTGGCGCGGCTGGTGGAAAAAGGAACGATCACGGAAGGAGCCAAGAGCGAAATTCGAGGACGGTTGAAAGGCACGACGGCGATCGAGGAATTGAAAAATTGCGACCTGATTGTGGAGGCGATCATCGAGCAATTGACGGCGAAGCGGGAATTGTTCGCGGCACTGGATGGATTGTGCCCGGCAGAAACGATTTTCGCGAGCAATACGTCGTCGCTGACGATTACAGAGATTGCGACGGCGACGAAGCGGCCGCAGCGGTTTGTGGGCTTGCATTTTTTCAATCCCGTGCCGGTGATGAAGCTGGTGGAAGTGGTGCGGACGATTGCGACGAACGCGGCGGTATACGAAGAAGTTGTGGCATTCGGCACGAAGCTGGGAAAAACTGCGGTGCGCGCGCACGATTCCACGGGGTTCATCGTGAACCGGCTGCTGGTGCCGTATTTGCTGGATGCGATCCGGGCGCTGGAGGAAGGCGTCGGATCCATCGAGGACATTGATCATTCAATGAAGCTGGGATGCGGCCATCCCATGGGGCCGCTGACACTGCTGGATTTTGTGGGGCTGGATACGACGTACTACATTTCGCAGATCATGTTCGAGGAGTTCAAGGAAAGAAGATTCGCGGCGCCGCCGCTGCTGAAGCGCATGGTGCTGGCGGGATGGAATGGACGAAAAGCGGGGAAGGGCTTTTACGACTACGCCGATCCGGGGAACCCGAAGGCGATGAAGTTCTGAGAGAGCGAGATGGGATACGAAAACCTGATTTACGAAAAAAAGGACGGGATCGCGACGATCACGTTCAACCGGCCGAAAGTGTTGAATGCGCTGAACCGGAAGACGGTCGAGGAGTTGCGGGATGCGCTGGTGGACGCGCGAGACGATTCTTCCGTTCGCGTGCTGATTTTGACCGGCGCCGGCGAAAAGGCATTCGTTGCGGGTGCGGACATCGGAGAACTGGCGCAACAAACGCCGGTGAATGGCAAGGAATTTTCGCTGTTCGGGCAGGGTGTTCTTCATTTGCTCGAAACGATGGGGAAGCCTTCGCTCTGCGCAATCAACGGATTCGCGCTGGGAGGGGGATGCGAGCTGGCGCTCGCGTGCTCGATTCGAATCGCCAGCAAGAGCGCCAGGCTGGGCCAGCCGGAAGTGAAACTAGGGATCCTGCCGGGATATGGAGGATCGCAGCGGCTCGCACGACTTTGCGGGAAAGGCGTGGCGCATGAATTGTGCCTGACGGGCGAAATGATTTCGGCGGAAGAGGCGATGCGCATTGGACTGGTGAATCACATCCACGAGCCGGCGGAATTGCTGCCTGCAGCTCAAGCGATGGCGCAAAAAATCATGGCCAACGCGCCGCTCGCGGTGAAGTACGCGATGGAAGCGATCGAACGGGGAGTGGAGATGCCGCAGGAGGAAGGATTGTTTTTGGAGGCGACGCTTTTCGGGTTGGCGTGCGCGACGGAAGACATGCGCGAAGGAACGAAAGCATTTTTGGACAAAAGGAAGCCGGAATTTCGGGGAAAGTGAAGCGGGAGAGAAAAGCAGAGATGGCGGGGCAAATCCAACCGGGGAAACTCAGCGGCGGTTTGACGGCGAAGGGTTTTCGTTTTGCAATTGCGGTGAGCCGGTTCAATAGCTTTATTACGGAGAGGCTGCTGGCGGCGGCGCTAGATGCACTTGGGCGCGCGGGGGCGGAGAGCGAAGATGTGGACGTAATTCGTGTACCGGGATCGTTCGAGCTGCCGCTTGCCGCGAAAAAACTTGCGCAAACAGGAAGGTACGATGCATTGATGGCGATCGGATGCATTTTGCGCGGAGAGACGGCGCATTACGACTATGTTTGTTCGGAAACTTCGAGGGGATTGCAGCTCGCGCAGATGGATACGGGCGTGCCGGTGATTTTCTGCGTGCTGACGTGCGACACGCTGGAGCAGGCGATTGACCGCGCGGGATTGAAAGGCGGGAACAAGGGATTCGAAGCGGGTCTGGCGGCGATCGAGATGGCGCAGCTGTCCCGCAAGCTGAAGGCGACGGGGGACGAGAGCCAGTCTTTGAACACGTCCACACGCAAGGCGCGGCGCAAATAAAGTGTCGCTCCGATCCAAAGCGCGGGAATTCGCCATGCAAATGCTGTTTCAGTGGGAGATGAGCCCGCAGGAACCGGCAAAACTGGAAGTGAAATTCTGGCACGGCGCGAAAGCGGCCGATCGTACCCGCGATTTCGCGAATGCGCTGTTCGAAGGGACGGCGAAAGAAACCGCGGCGCTGGATGAGTTGATCGTCAAGTATTGCGAGAACTGGCGGTTCGAACGGCTTGCGGCGATTGACCGGGCGATATTGCGGCTCGCGATTCACGAATTGCGAGAAAATGAGACGCCGCCAAAAGTCGTGCTGAATGAAGCTGTGGAGCTGGCGAAAAAGTTTTCCTCGGAAGAGGCCAGCGGATTCGTGAACGGCGTGCTGGACGCGATCCACAAAGAACTGACCAGTCAAAAAGCCTGAACAATTTGGAGAAGAAAAGAAGCTCCGCATGACAAATGCGCCGCTTGTTTTGCGGTCTGGAAGCGCGATCGTGAATCAATCCTGCACGGAACCTTCAAAGACGCGGACGGCAGCGCCGCTCACCCGAGGAACGAGTTTCTTGCCGCTCTGTGAAACTTCCACTTCGATGTGGCTTGGGCGACCCATTTCTTCGCCTTGCAGAATGCGAAGAGTGTGGCCGGCACCGAGCTTCGCGCGCTTGACGAGATAAGCGCCCAGGGAACCCGCGGCTGATCCAGTGGCGGGGTCTTCGTAAAGCTCCCAAGGAAGCATGCCGCGCGAGTGGACGTGACCATTGGCTCCGAGCACGAAACAGTACGCCATGGTGCCGTTGTTGCCGAGGAGTTTACGCAGTTCGCTGATGTTCATTTCGATTCTGGCGAGCGCGGCGCGATTCTTGAGCGGAACCATGAGATTAAAAATGCCAGTGGAGACGAATTCGGGATCTAAGTGCGGATCAAGATCGCGAGGGAAAAGACCGAGTGCTTTTGCGAGTGCGGGCTTGCGAATCTTTGAAGCTTTGAATCTCGCTTCAACCTGGGTCATGGTGACGCGCTGGGGACGGCCATCCTTGAAGCGAATCTCGACGGGGAGAATGCCGGCACCGGTTTGCTGAAGAATGTGAACGCCGCCTTCCTGCGCCGGTACGACGCCGAGCTCGGCGAGAAGAAACCACGTGCCGACGACCGGATGCCCCGCGAGCTTCAGCTCGGACTGGGGAGTGAAGATGCGGAGGCGGGCGAGGGCGCGATCGTCCGTGGGTTTTTGGACGAAGACGGTTTCGGATATGTTCATTTCGCGCGCGATGGCTTGCATGAGGTCGTCGGAGAGGCCGTCGCCATCGGTGAAGACGGCGAGAGGGTTACCTTCAAAGCGGGTGGTGGTGAAAACGTCCAGAGTGTAATAGCGATGATTCATGGATGAAATTTCTCCGTGTGAAACGTGCGCAATTCAAATGCGCTCAAGTTCTGCGAGGGTCCTCTCATTGGTGACGTTTCCCGTATTCAACGTGGATTTCGGCTCGAAGAGGAGCACCTGGACCTCCTCATCGGCGACGGGAAGGTGTTCGACGCCGCGCGGGACGATTATAAACTCACCTTCGTGGATGATCTCGTCGCGATCGCGGAATTTCATTCGCAAAGTGCCCTTGACGACGAAGAACAGCTCGTCTTCGTGCTGGTGATGGTGCCAGACGAATTCGCCTTTCAGCCTCACGGCCTTCACATAGGTGTCGTTGACCTCGCCGAGGATTTTCGGGGACCAAGGTTCGCTGAACTGAGAGAATTTTTCCGCAACATTGATCGTGCGCATATCTCACCTACATTTCGTGGACTTGAGCTACGACTGAATCGAGGACGCGGCGCGTGGTTTCCGCTTTCGAGGTTTCCGAATAAATCCGCAGCAGATTTTCCGTGCCGGAAGCACGGATCATCACCCAGCCGATCTCTCCAAGATAGAGCTTGATTCCATCCAAGTTTTCGCGGCGGGAAACCGGCCAGCCCGAGAAGGATTTCAGCTTTGCATCGGAAAAATATTCGATGGCCTTTTCCTTCTGCGAATGTTTGACGTCGAGATCAATCCGGCCATAGTGATGCTCGCCGAATTCGGAATGAAGATCGGCGAGAAGTTTTTCCAGGGGTTGCTTGTGCCAGGCCATGAGTTCTGCTAGGAAAAGAGCGGAGACGGTGGCATCGCGCTCGGGAAGATAAAGACTGGTGCCGATGCCGCCGCTTTCCTCGCCGCCGATGAGTACGTTCTGCTCGAGCATCAGCTCGCAAATATATTTGAAGCCGATGGGAACCTCGTGAAGCTTGCGGCCGAGTTTGGCGGCAAGCTTGTCAATGAGCTTGGTCACGGAAAAAGTTTTGGCGATGTCGCCGGGAAGATTGCGCATACCGGCGAGGTGCCAGACGAGAAGCGCGAAGATCTGGTGAGGATTGACGAAGGCACCGTTGCGGTCTATGGCGCCGATGCGGTCGCCGTCGCCATCGGCCGCAAAACCCGCGTCATATTTTCCCGAAAGGACGGCTTCGCGAAGCGCCACAACGTGCGGTTCGATAGGTTCGGGGTGAACGCCGCCGAAGCGGGGATCACGCGTGCCGCGAATTTCGTCGCAGGTAACGCCGTTGCGGCGGCAGAGCTCGGGGAGCAAACCTGAAGCGGAGCCGTACATGGCGTCGAACACAAAACGGAATTTGGCCTGACGAATGCGGTCCCAGTCCACCAGCTTTTCGATCGTGTCGAGGTAGGGAGCACGAGGCTCGAGAGAATGTAGCATGTTCTTGCGCACTGGAAGAGAACTCGCGCCATTTGACAGGACGCCTTCGAGCTCTTTTTCAATCTGCGCGACGATGGACGGAAGCGCGCTGCTGCCGTAACTGGCTTTGTACTTGATGCCGTTCCAGCGGTAGGGATTGTGGCTGGCGGTGACTACGATGCCGCCGGCAGCCTTACGCTGTCGGACCAAGAGCGAAACTGCCGGAGTGGGACAGGGTTTGTCGCAGAGCCAGACGGGCGTGCCGGTGGAAGTGAGCACGTCGGCTACGGCGGCGGCAATGCGATCGGAAGCGAAACGGTGATCGTAGCCGACGATGACGCCCTTGCGCGAGTCTTCGCCGCGAACGACGTAACGCGCAATCGCCAGCGCAACGATGCGGGCGTGCGCAAAGGTGAAATCTTCGGCGATGATGCCGCGCCAACCGTCGGTGCCAAATTTGATCGCCGCCATGCGGAAAAGTATACGCGAGGCAAGGGGAAGCAAAACAGCCGGATTGGCCTGTAGCCTTGAAGGGCAAAGTAGGCGAAGGTTTGTTGGGGTCGCGGGAAAAACAGTTAGAGAAGATCCCCGCGCTTCTGTTCCTCCAACCATTTGACTAGCTTGGCGACGTCCTGGGCGCGGTCGCGCGGGCAAATGAGGAGCGCGTCAGGAGTTTCGACGACGATGAGATTGTTCACACCAATGAGTGTGACAAATTTGCCGGGACCTGAGATCAGATTGCCCTGACTGTCGAGTGCGGAGCCGGGCGTCAAGAAAACGTTGCCCGTTCCGGGATCAGCGTTGCCCGCTTGCACGTTGAGATCGTAGACGGCTCCCCAGGAGCCGATATCGCTCCAGCCAATTTCGGCGGGGATGACAAAGACTTCCGGAGCACTTGCATGCTGAGTGGCACGCTCGAGAATGGCGTAATCCACGGAGATGTTTTCGAGTTTGGGATAAATGGAGCGAAGTTTCTTTTCGTACTGGCGTGTGCCAATGAACGCGGCGATTTTTTCCACTTCGGCGTACGTCGTGGGCAGGTGCCGTTTGAGATTTTCGAGAAACGTTTCCACGCGCCAGAAGAACATTCCGGCGTTCCAATGGAAATTGCCGTAGGAGACGTAGAGTTTGGCGACTTCCAGGGAAGGCTTTTCCGCGAAGCGGCGCACAGCATAGACGGGAAATCCGCGGGATTCAAAAGCGTCACCCATTTGTTCGATATAACCGAAGCCAGTTTCGGGATGCGTTGGAGGTATTCCGAGAACGACCATGCGGCCGCGGGTACGCGCGACATCAAGAGCGGCGGCAATGATTTGAAGGTATTTTGCGGCTTGCGAGATGTAGTGATCGGCGGGGAGCACAGCCATCAGCGCGTCGGCATTTGTTGCGTGGCGAATGTGAAAGGCGGCGAGAGCGATGGCGGCGGCAGTGTTGCGACCGAGTGGTTCGGTGAGAACGTGTTTGCGCGCCGCGGCTGGAAGCTGTTTCTTGAGGGCGGAGGATTGTTCGGCGTTGGTCACGCACCAGATGCGATTGGATGGGATGAGCGGGCGAAGGCGAGCGACGGTCTGCTCGAGCATGGTCTTCTTGCCGAAGATGTTGAGGAGTTGCTTGGGCGTTTTGGTGCGGCTTCGCGGCCAGAAACGAGTGCCGCGGCCCCCGGCAAGTATCACGGCATGAATTGGCAAACGTTCGCTGGGCATAGTTTTCTTCAATGACCTTGCCCGAAAGGGGAAGAGAAAACATATCACAGAGTACACACTGTCAAGACGCAGAGAGGACGGAGATGCGGTGGAATACTAACCAGAGAGAAGAAGAGTCCGCTCAGCCAAAGAGGGCAGCCGAAAGTTGGGATTCGGAAAGGCCGGAGCCGAACAGTTGTGTATGAAGAGCGGAGATATCGGGGACATAGGTACAAATGAGAGAGGTAGTTTGGCGGGGCCGGAAGGAGAAATTGGGCATTGCAGCGGGGAGGAACCAGCATTCACCACGGTGATACGAAAGCGGAGAACCTTGCCAATGGATGTGCCCGTCTCCGCTTAACACCACAAAAAGCTGAAAATGCTTGCCCGCAGACTGGGGAAGGATTTCGATGCTGGTTTTGAAGTCCCAGCGCTCCGCGGCGAAATATCTGCAGGCCGCGAGGAGTTCGCGGGCGCCTGCTGGCGCCGGAAGGGGGAGCGGTGAAGTTTTGCCGGCGAGGGAGGTGCCAAAGTTCATGACGGCGAGGGCTTTTTCGATGTGGAGTTCGCGCGGATTGCCGTGGACATCGAGGCGGTTGTAATCGTACACGCGATAGGTGAGGTCGGAGTATTGCTGGACTTCGCAGAGAATCATGCCAGGGCCGATGCCGTGGCCGGTGCGCGCGGGAACAAAGATGGAGTCGCCTGTGGTAACGGGGATTTCGTTAAAGAGACTTTCAACCGTGCTTAAACGAAGCGCCGCGAGAAGATCTTCCTTTGTGGTTTCGGGCTTCATGCCGAGAAGGACACTCGCACCGGGCTGAGCGGAAATCACGTGCCACATTTCCGTTTTTCCCTTGCCACCGGCGGCAGCTTCATGAGCCGCAGCGTAGGAATCGTCGGGATGCACCTGGATTGAAAGCTTATCGGTGGGGAAAAGGAATTTGACGAGGAGCGGGAAATCGGAAGTGTTGGCGAGGCGCGATCCGCGCCATTGGGGGGGCATCTGGCCCCACGCCTCGCCGAGCGTCTTGCCAGCGAAGGGGCCATTCGCGATGCGGCAGCGGACGTCGGTGAGCCACGCTTCCCCGATCGGTTCCGGCAATTGCGTTTGTTCAGGGAACAACGGAGCGAGAGAACGCGCGCCCCAGATGCGCGGGCTGAAGGTTGGCTCGATGCGAAATGGCTCGGGCTTCACAGCTCAAGCAGCGGCTTCGGCGCGTGCCAAGAGCTTTTCCATCCGCCGCAAGCCTTCCTCGATGCGCTCGATGGACGTGGCATAGGAAAGTCGCAGGTATCCGGGCGCGCCAAATGCTTCGCCCGGAACCACGGCGACGTGGGCTTTCTCGAGCAGGAGCCGTGTCAGTTCCGTGCAATTGTTTGCGATCGGATCGCGTGAACCGGCCGCGAGGTGTGCCTGCACATTGGGGAAAGCATAGAATGCGCCACCAGGCCACTCGCACGTCACGCCAGAGATGGCACGCAGTCCCTCAACGATGCGATGGCGACGGCGGGCGTATTCCGCCAGCATGACAGGAACGGAGTCCATCGGGCCAGTCATGGCAGCAAGCGCGGCGTACTGCGCAATCGAAGTCGGATTCGACGTGGACTGGCTCTGAACTTTGGTTACGGCTTGAACAAGCTCGGCAGGACCCAGCGTATAGCCGATGCGCCAGCCGGTCATGGCGAAAGTCTTCGACACAGAACCCGCGATGATGACGTGATCCTTTGCGCCGGGTGCGCTGGCGATGGAAAAAGGTTTGTGGGGCTCATAAACGAAATGCGAATAACACTCGTCGCCTAGCAGCCAAACGCCGTGTTCACGGCACACAGCAAGAATCCGCTCGTATTCGTCGGGAGGAACCACACCGCCCGAAGGATTGCTCGGCGAATTGAGGATGACGAGCCGCGTCTTCGGTGTGATGGCCTTCTTGATTTGCGCGGCGGTGACGCTAAAGCCGTCTTCCGGAAGCGTTTCGACATAAGCCGGAATACCCCCGGCATACTTCACGATATCGGGGTAGCTCACCCAGTAGGGCGCGGGGATGATGACTTCGTCGCCGGATTGGACCAGCGCGCTGACGATATTGAAGATCGCGTGCTTGCCGCCGACGCTGACAACGCATTGCTTCGCTTCATACGCGGACCCGAGCTCGCGCTTGTGCCACGCGCAGATGGCTTCGCGCAGCGGCATGATGCCGCCGGTTGGCGTGTATTTCGTCTTGTTCGCTTCAATCGCCGCGATGGCAGCTTTTTTGATGTGATCGGGTGTCGGGAAATCGGGCTCGCCCGGGCCGAAGTCGGCGATGTCCACGCCTTTAGCTTTGAGCTGCTCGGCCGCGGCGATCACGGCGGCCGTCGGCGAGATTTGGATGCGATTGATGCGGTCAGTGAGTCGCACAGCTTCTCCTTGAAGTAGAGAATACCGTATTTCCGAACAACTCTGGCGAAATGCACATCCTTGCAATCGACAGGTCGCTTTATAAAACCTTGGCGCGCAGGCGCTGCTCGACAACATCCGGCACAAGGCCCTTGAGCGGAGCGCCGAGGCGCGCAATCTCCCGTACGAGCTTCGAACTGAGATAACTGTAAGTGACTCCAGGAAGCATGAATACGGTTTCCAGGCGCGGCTCGAGCTTGCGGTTCATGAGCGCCATTTGCAATTCGTATTCGTAATCGCTGACGGCGCGGATGCCGCGCAGGATGACGCCCGCGCCGCGTTTGCGCGCGTAGTCCACAAGCAGGCCGTCGAAAACGTCCACCTCGACGCCGGACCACTGCGAAGTGACCTCGCGAAGCATTTCCACGCGCTCGGTTACGGAGAAGAGCGGCTGTTTGTCCGCATTTTGCAGTACGGCGACGATGAGCAGATCGAACATTTTTTCGCCACGCTCGATCAAGTCGAGGTGGCCGTTGGTCACAGGATCGAACGAACCCGGATAGATGGCGATGGAGGTTTTCATGGCTGCTCCGCCGTAACCAGCATTTTATCCTAGCTGGGAAACCGACGTTGCCCATTCTTGCGGCATACTGATCACTGCCCGGGACAATTTGGCCGGGCGGCGGAAAAACTTGCTGCGCGAGCCGTTTCGATTGTGCCACTATCCTACCGCCCACTGCTACATAGCAGAGGCGGCGCGGGAAAGATCCGTCCGGAGAGGACTTGACGAATGATGGGCTTAGATCGCTGGCTGAAAAAAATTGTAATGCTTGCGGGTTTCGTGTTGGCGTTCGCGGGAGCGGGAGAGGCGCAAAAGACCTCCGGCCCGAACCTGATGCCTTGGCCCTCGAAGATCGAGATGGGCACGGGAAATCTTAAGATTGATTCGACATTCACCGCGGGATTGAGCGGTTACACGGAGCCTCGCCTGGAGAGGGCAGTCGCAAGATTCCTCACGAGGCTGCGGGAGCAAACCGCGCTGGAGATCGCCACGAAAGCAAGCGACGCGAGCACGGCAATTCTGGTCATTCACACCGACCGCGCCAGCAAGGAGATCCAGGAATTGGGCGAAGACGAATCGTATTCACTGGAGGTCACACCAATCGGCGCGAAGCTCTCCGCCGCGAATCCACTCGGGATTTTGCGCGGGTTGCAAACTTTCCTTCAATTGGTGGACGTGACTCCAGAGGGATTTGCTGCACCGGCCGTTTCGATTCAGGATACACCGCGCTTCCCCTGGCGCGGCCTGATGATTGATTCAGCGCGGCATTTCACTCCGTTGGATGTCCTGAAGAGAAATCTGGACGGCATGGAAGAGGCAAAGCTCAACGTTTTTCACTGGCATTTGTCGGACAACCAGGGATTCCGCGTGGAGAGCAAGAAGTTTCCGAAGCTGCAGGAATTGGGCTCCGACGGAATGTACTACACGCAGGATGAAGTTCGGGACCTGATCGCCTACGCGCGCGACCGCGGAATTCGCGTCGTGCCGGAATTCGACATGCCCGGGCACTGCACGGCGTGGTTCGTTGGCTATCCGGAATTAGCCAGCGCGCCGGGGCCGTATCAGATCGAGCGCAAGTGGGGAATCTTCGATCCGGCGATGAATCCGGCCAATGAAGAGACCTACAAGTTCCTCGATGAGTTTATTGGAGAGATGGCGAAGCTCTTTTCCGATCAGTATTTCCACATCGGCGGAGACGAGGTGAACGGAAAGCAGTGGGACGCCAATCCGAAGATCCAGGAATTTATGAAGGCCCATGGCCTCAAGAACAATCAGGAGCTGCAAGGCTACTTCAGCACGCGTGTACAGAAACTCGTCGATAAACATGGAAAAACAGTGATTGGCTGGGATGAAGTGCTCGTCCCCGGAGCGCCAAAGGGGATCGTGATTCAATCCTGGCGCGGACAGGAATCTTTGGCACAGGCGGCGAAAGAGGGCTACCGGGGAATTCTGTCGAACGGATATTACCTTGACTTGGGTTGGAGCGCGGCACGGCACTATGCCGTTGATCCGATGAGCGGCGCCGCGGCAAACCTGACCCCGGAAGAGAAGAAACGGATTCTGGGAGGCGAGGCCTGCATGTGGTCGGAATATGTGGACGCAGAGAATATAGATTCGAGGATCTGGCCTCGCATGGCGGCGATCGCCGAGCGGTTGTGGTCACCGGAGACGATGACGGATCCCGATTCGATGTACGCGCGGATGGATGACGTCAGCGAAAAACTGGAGTGGACCGGCCTGACGCATCGTACTTACTACCGGAAAATGCTTCAGAGAATTGCGGGCCCTGCAACTCCGGAAGAATTTGCCGCGTTAAAGGCAGTAGCAGACGTCGTGGAACCGGTAAAGGATTACACGCGCGAGGAAACGGCGACAGTCGAGCCCACAAGCCTGACCCCACTGAACCGCATCGTGGACGCGGTGCCGCTCGAAAGCGATCATGCCCGCCATTTCAAGGAGTTGGTCGAACGCTTCATCGGGGAATCCTGCAGAGATCCAAAGCTCGAACAGCAGTTGCGGATACAGTTCGAGCAATGGAGAAATAGTTACGCCGGCTACGCTCCGCTAGCGCAACGCTCTATCCTTGCCAACGAGGGCCTTGCGAGGTCACAGGATATGTCGGCCCTCGGCACTTTGGGGATTGAAGCGCTCGGCGTATTGGCTAGCGGTGTCCCGGTATCAGGAGATTGGAAAGCTCAACAGATGGCCTTCATTCAATCCGCCACGAAGCCCAAAGCGCAACTCCTTCTCATGCCCCTTTCTTCAATGCAAGTTCTGGTTGAGGCGGTGTCCGAAGGCGGCGCATGTGCCGTTCCAAAAGGAACAGCGACTCGGAAATAGAAAACACCGGACTACTTTCAGACTCAAGTAGCGACAAACGTCTTGCATTGCCGACCATTGAGTAGGAAATGGCTGCATGTAGGGGCTTAGAAATCAATCGTTTAAAGCTTCGATTTGACCGTTCGCTGCAAAAAACGTCAGCTAAATGATTTTCGCTTGATATAGGACTGTTTTAGTCGTATTATAAGTTGCAGCAAATAGAGGGTTTGCTTAAGCGGTGTGCACAGCCTTTTGGTTGACAGTTTGGTCCGCAGGCAATATACTTAATTTGCGACTGATTCAGTCGCAATTAGGGCGGCCTGGGGAACAAAACAACGGATGTTCAAGCTGTCGAAGAAAGCGGATTACGGGCTGATCGCGGTGAAGCATTTGGCGGTTTACCGGCAAGATCCCCATGCTTGCAGCGCGAACGAGATTGCCGAAGCTTATGGAATTTCCGTGACCCTGATGGCCAAGGTGCTGCAGAGATTGGCCCGGCAGAATCTCGTGGCAGCCAAGCACGGGTCGAGTGGGGGCTATCAGCTGGCGAAGGACCCGGACAAGATCAGCGCTCTGGATGTGATTACCGCGATTGATGGTCCGGTGCTGATTACTTCGTGCGTGACGAACCATGGAAATTGCGACGCCACCGCGAAATGCTCGGTTCGAGAGCCGCTGCGCCGGGTGAATGAGAGTATCTTACAAGTGCTTGGAACTGTGACGATTTCGCAGATGAGCGAGGATCCTCAGGAGAACGCGCTCGTCGCATTTAAGGCTTAGAGCGGGGGAAGAGAATCATGGGTGTCAAGCTGCCGATCTATATGGACAATCACGCCACCACGCCGGTGGATCCGCGCGTCCTGGAAACCATGCTGCCGTATTTCACGGAGAAGTTCGGAAATTCGGCTAGCCGGAATCATTCGTTTGGTTGGGCAGGCGAGGAAGCGGTCGAGAATGCCCGCGGCCAGATCGCTTCGCTGATCGGGGCTACTGCGAAAGAGATTATTTTCACCAGCGGCGCCACCGAGAGCGACAACCTGATGATCAAGGGCGTGGCCGAGATGTACCGGGAGAAGGGCAACCACATTATCACTCAGGCGATCGAGCACAAGGCCGTGCTGGATACCTGCAAGCGCCTTGAAAAGTATGGCTACGAAGTTACCTACTTGCCGGTGCAGAAAGATGGCCGGGTTGACCCTGAGGACGTGCGGAAAGCGATCACGCCGAAGACGATTCTGATCACCATTATGTATGCCAACAACGAAATCGGGGTGATCAATCCGATGGCAGAGATCGGCAAAATTGCCAAGGAACACGGCATTTTGTTCGCCGTAGATGGCGTCCAAGCGGTCGGCAAGATTCCCGTGGATGTGCAGAAGGACAACATTGATCTTCTGGCGCTTTCCGGGCACAAGATTTACGGGCCCAAGGGCGTCGGCGCGCTTTACGTGCGCCGCCGCAATCCCCGCGTGCAGCTCTCAGCCATCATTGACGGCGGCGGGCACGAGCGCGGGATGCGTTCTGGCACTCTGAACGTGCCGGGCATCGCCGGATTGGGCAAGGCTTGCGAGCTCTGCCGTGAAGAGATGCCGCAGGAAAGCGTACGCATGGCCGCATTGCGGGACCGCCTGAGAGCGGGGTTAGAGGCCAAGCTGGACGAGGTCTTTATTAACGGATCCATGGAGCACCGTCTGCCGAACAACCTCAACATGAGCTTTGCGTACGTGGAAGGCGAATCGCTGCTCATGGGGATCAACGACGTGGCGGTTTCGAGCGGTTCGGCTTGCACTTCAGCGACCCTGGAACCTAGTTATGTGCTTAAGGCTCTTGGAGTTGGCGAAGATCTGGCGCATACCTCCATCCGCTTCGGCTTGGGCCGCTTCAATACCCAGGAGGAAGTGGATTACGTTACGGACAAGATGGTTCAGGTAGTGACAAAACTCAGGGAGCTCTCACCCCTCTATGAGATGGCCAAGGAGGGTATTGATATTTCGAAGATGAAGTGGCAGACGGCATGACCGTCCGTTGCATCTAAGGCGAAATGGGGCGTGTCTCTCGAAAGACAAGTGAGGTTAGAAAAGGAAATGCCAAGCGTGAATGAAGGAACAATTCGGATTCATCGTTCGATTGCGGGAACTGGCGCGGCGTTCCGCGTCGCGTTCGTGCCCTATTCGGAGGATGACAACAAAGCAGCGGGGGAGCGGTCGTTTCAGCATTTGCAGGAAGTGCGCGCGTTCCTGAAGCTGCTGGGTGTAGGTGCGGATTACATCAAGGATGTTTTGCGGCAGTTGACGATGGGCCGGTCGGCTTGGGTGCCGAACGTTTCCATCCCGGAAAAAACGTTGCGAAATGCGGGTTTCGTGAGTTTGAATAACCTGGCCAGAAGCAACGGCTAGCTGATTCGGAGGAGCATCGGCCATGGCATACAGCGATAAAGTCGTCGATCATTACAACAATCCCCGGAACGTCGGCAGCTTGCCGAAAGAAGATCCCAACGTCGGCACGGGCCTCGTCGGCGCGCCGGAGTGCGGCGACGTCATGAAGCTGCAGATGAAGATCAACCCGGACACCCGAGTGATCGAGGAAGCCAAGTTCAAGACGTTCGGCTGCGGATCGGCGATTGCCAGTTCCTCGCTGGCAACGGAATGGGTAAAGGGCAAGACCGTGGATGAAGCGCTCTCGATCAAGAATACGGACATTGTCCGCGAACTGTCGCTTCCTCCGGTCAAGATTCACTGCTCCGTGCTGGCGGAGGACGCCATCAAGGCGGCAATCGGCGATTGGAAAAAGAAACACGGGGTGGAAGTGCCGGTGGCTGAAAAGGCTTCGCATTAGACTCTGACCGTCTTTGCCGGAGCATCGCACGCTGTGCCCGGACTGCGGATCGGAACGAAGTTTTATGTCCACGGAAGTTGCCAACCCGAACATTGCGCCGGCCACGCCGAAGGTTCACCTGACAGAGCGCGCGGCAAGGAAAATCCTTGCGCTGCTGGCCAAAGAAGGGGTGTCCACCGAGCAGGGCGGGTTGCGTGTGGGCGTGCAGGGCGGCGGGTGTTCCGGCTTGTCGTACGCAATGAGGATTGACACGCAGGCCCGCGACAGGGACAAGGTGTTTGAGGAATTTGGCGCACGCATCTTCGTGGATCCCAAGAGTTTCCTGTATTTGAACGGTACGACGCTGGACTTTGAAGAAACGCTGATGCGCCAGGGGTTTGTTTTGCAGAATCCCAATGCGGCGCGCAGCTGCGGCTGTGGCAGTTCGTTTACCGCCTGATTGCGCGAATGCGATTGCAGGTGGCTGGCCGCCCAACGCGCCAGCCACCTTTTTCATTTTCTGTGGTGAGGAATTGAACAAGAGCCCACAACCTATGTCGGCGCATCCTCCGCTTGTCTGCTGGAGCTGCCACGAGCGCACTCTGGGAACGCACTTTTGCGCGAGCTGCGGAAAGTTACTGCAGCTGCCAAAGGGCGTGGATTATTTTTCGCTGATGGAGATGCCGCGCAAGTTGTGGATCAACATGGGAGAACTCGAACAGAAATACTTACAGTTGAGCTGGAAGCTGCATCCCGACAAATACGTTGGGACGAGCGAAGCCGAGCGTGAGCTTTCGCTGAAGCACAGCTCGGAATTAAACGACGCCTACCGTACGCTGCGTGACCCGATCGCGCGCGTCGAGTATCTGCTGGCCATCGAGGGTGAACGCAAGGAAGGCGAGAAAAAACAGACGGCACCGCCGGAACTCCTCGAAGAAGTTTTCGAGCTGAACGAATCGCTCGACGAATTGCGCGAAGCGAAGTCTTCCGGGAGCGATCTGTCCTCGTTGAAAGCCCGGCTGCAAACTGCGGAGAAGAATTTCGCGGCCAAGCTGGGCGAAGTGGATGAACGGCTTCAGGAAACGGCTCGTGAGTGGGATACTGCCACGGATGCCAATGCGGATGACGCAGCTCAGAAAACACTGATGGCAAGGATGAATCAATTGTTGAATCGCCGGTCTTACATTCGCAATTTGGTCACAAATGTCGGCAAGGAACTGGCGGAGGCTTAATCGAAAGCATGGGACGCATTGTTGGCATAGATCTCGGAACGACCAACAGCCTCGTCGCGTACGTGGATCCACAGACGAACCAGCCGAAGTGCGTCCCGGGACCGCAGGGTTCGACGCTTTGTCCTTCGGTGGTGAGCCTCGATTCCGGTGGAAACATCATTGTGGGGCAGCCTGCGCGCCACCGTTTGCTCACGCAGCCGGAAAGGACGATCTACTCGGTCAAGCGGCTGATGGGCCGCGGCGTCGCGGACGTGCAAGACGAACTGAAACTCTTTCCCTTCCGGCTCGATCCTTCGAGCGCAAACGTGATCCGCGTTCGGCTCGGCGACAAGATTTTCACACCGCCGGAAATTTCCGCGTTCATCCTGCGCGAGCTGAAGACCTGGGCGGAGGTATATTTTGGCGAGACAGTGGACCGCGCTGTAATTACCGTGCCCGCGTATTTCAATGACGCGCAGCGCCAGGCCACCAAGGACGCCGGGAAGCTCGCAGGCCTGGACGTTTTGCGGCTAGTGAACGAGCCGACCGCCGCGGCGCTTGCCTATGGCCTGCATGAAAAGAAGCGCGGCAAAGTCTCCGTCTATGACCTGGGCGGCGGCACGTTCGACATCTCCGTTCTGAAGCTTATTTCCACTGCTGAAGGCGACATCTACCAGGTTCTCTCCACCAACGGCGATACGCACCTCGGCGGCGACGACATTGACAATCTTCTGCAAGCCTTCATACATGAAAAAATTCTGCAGGAAGACGAGATCGACTTTTCTCCTCACGGCGAAATCGCCCAGGAGCTGCGCCAGGCGCTTATTGAGATCAAGCACGAGCTTTCGGCGAAGTTATCCGCCACGTTGCGTTTTTCGATTCCGAACGGGAAAGTCTTCACGCAGGAATTCACGCGCGGGTCGCTCGATGCGCTGATTCGGCCTATTGTGGAGCGCACCATGATGCCCGTGAAACGCGCGATGGCTGACGCAAACCTGAAGCCAGAAGAGATAGATGAAGTTGTCCTGGTGGGAGGCGCGACGCGCACCCCGGTCATTCGGCTAACGGTTCAGGAATATTTTGGGCGGGCCCCGCACACGGAACTGAATCCGGACGAAGTCGTCGCACTCGGCGCGGCGGTGCAGGCAAACGTTCTGGACCGCGGCTCGCAGAACATGCTTCTCCTGGACGTGACTCCCCTGTCGCTTGGGATCGAGACCTATGGCGGCGCCGTGGCTAAGGTGATCCCGCGCAACTCGACGATTCCGGCCAGCGCGCAGGAACTCTACACGACCGGCGTGGACAACCAGACGGGCATTGACATCCATGTTTTGCAGGGTGAGCGCGAGCTGGCCAAGGATTGCCGCTCGCTGGCGCGCTTCACTCTGAGCGTTCCTCCCGCGCCGGCCGGCCTGCCGCGCATCGAGGTCAAATTTCTGATAGACGCCAATGGAATCCTTCAAGTCAGCGCCAAAGACGTGCGCACCGGGCAGGAGCATTCCATCGAAGTGCAGCCAAGCTACGGTTTGAGCGATGCGGAGATCGAGCGCATGCTCGAGGAGTCCATTGAGAACGCGGAGCGCGATTTTGCCGATCGTCAGGCGATCGAAGCGCGCACCGAAGCGGAAGGCATTCTCGCCGCAACCTCCAAAGCGCTCGCTTCGGAGCAGGGGAGGACGATCAGTGCCGACGAGCGCGCAAAGATTGACGCAGCGATCGCGGCGCTGAAAGAAGCGGCAGCCGGCACAGACTATAAGCTGATGGGCAAGCGGATTGACGAACTGAATCAGGCGACGCTGCACCTGGCGGAAAAAATAATGGACAGTGCGCTCTCTAGCGCCCTGCAGGGCCGCAACGTTGGGGAGATTTAGGGGAGAAAATCATGGGCGGAAGTAATCCATACATTGAGGAAGTCAAGTACACCACTCCCACGAAAAAATATAAGGTGACGTTTCTTCCGAGCGGCAAGACCGTCGAAGTGGACCCCGCCGAATTTCCTTATGGGCACAATGGAATTCCTGGCAGTCTGCTCGACATTGCCGAAGGCTTCAAAATGGGCGTGGATCATGCGTGTGGAGGCGTGTGCGCCTGCTCCACGTGCCACGTCATCGTTCGTGAAGGCCTGGAATCCTGCAACGAAGCGACCGATGCGGAGCTCGACCAGTTGGATGAGGCTCCGGGCATTACTCCGAAGTCGCGCCTGGCGTGCCAGACGGTTCCGGACGGCACGAGCGACATTGTGGTCGAAGTGCCCGACTGGAACAAGAATTACGCGAAGGAAATGGATCACTAAGGAGCCGGGATGCCGCCGACTTTTGACTGGGACAATTTCGAGGATATCGCCATCGCTCTTGCGGACGCCCATCCGGACACGGATCCATTCTCGGTCCGATTCACGGACCTGCATAAATGGATCACGGAGTTGCAGTGTTTTGTGGGCGATCCGGCAAAATCGAATGAGTCGAAACTTGAAGCCATTCAGATGGCGTGGCACGAGGAATTTCAAGATCGCCAGACCTAGAGGCGGACCCGGCAGGTCAAGTCGTCGCTCTGCTTGTTGCCGCCGCGGATTTCACTTATTCTAGTGTGGTTGCAGTGACCCTCCTGTGGCGCTATGGTGCAACGGTTAGCACGCGGCCCTTTCAAGGCCGAAATACGGGTTCGATTCCCGTTAGCGCTACCAATCCTATCGGGTCTCGGAAATTTGCCGGCATTCTCAGCGAAGAACTTCTATCGCACGGCGTCTATTAGTCTCTTTGAATTTTCATTTTAAAGAGCGCACTCACCATGAGCACCAAGGCGACCGAAGCGCAAGTTGTAACAATTTGTGACAGATCACCCAATTGGACCTGCCCAGCCTTCGATTAAATCACTGTAAAAGCTTTATATTCAATATTTTAGATGTTGATTCTCCTTGGCTTGCTACGTGCACCCTCTCCTGCGGCTAGGGCATGTCCCCAATTGGAGATCATTTCATGAAGTCAGAAATGCGCACTGCGGAGAAGGGTTTCACGCTGCTCGAAGCCCTTATCGTTATCGCAATCATCTTCGTCGTCGCGGCGATGACCGTCTTCGGCATCCAAAATGGTCTGGGCTCATATAAGGCCGATGCGGCTGCGGATGCCGTATCAACCCAGCTCCGCACCGCTCGCGAGGTAGCCATCGCGAAACGCCGTTGGGTTCAAGTCACGATTGACCCGACGACCACAGGACCAAACGCCGCGCCAAGCATCACTTACCAGGTGATCACCCTGACCGGCGAGAATCCGTCGACTCCGGTGACTCAGCCGCTCCCGGCGCACACTCAATTTTACGTAGATCCGGCTGTCCCCGACACGCCGATGGGCTTTGGCAACGCCGCAGCCGTCTACATCGGAGGTGTCAGTGGAGGACCACCCAGCATGTATTTCAGCACCACCGGCTCGTTCGTGGTGAACCAGAACCCCTTTGGGACGATCAACGGCACAATTTTCATCGGCACTCCCAACCAGAAGGCTACTTACAGGGCGGTCACGATTCTGGGAGCTACGGGGCGCGTGCGCACCTATTACTATTCGCCGACTACGACTCCGGTACCGTGGCGGGAGTGAGGAGAGAAGGCATGAAGCGGAGTTCCAATCGAATCCGGCAACACGGCTTTACGCTGATCGAAGCGATGATTTCGATCGTGATCCTCTCGTTCGGGATTCTCTCGCTTGCGGTGGTCTATTCGCAGGGGATTTATTACGCCAACATGACCCAGATGGACTATATCGCCGAGAAGAAGGCCGAAGAAGCCGTGGAAACGATTTTCACCGCTCGGGATACAGGACTCTTGACCTGGGCGCAGATTCTCAACGTGGCGGGCACTTCCGGCAGCGATGGCGGCGTGTTCCTGGACGGGCCGCGTCCTCTCCTCGATCCTGGGCCCGACGGCCTCGTCGGAACTGCGGACGACGATGCCTCGAATCCGGATTCCGTCATCACCGGGCCCGGGCCGGACGGTATTTTGGGCACCGCCGACGATACGAAAGTTAACCTGAATCCCTGGATGACCCGTACGATCCAGATCGTTGCTGTCAACGGAACTTCGAATCTGCGCCAGATTACGGTCACCATTAATTACAAGAGCGGAAATTTGAACCGGACCTACACGCTAATCAGTTACATCTCTGCCTTTGCATGAGGTTGCCATGAATTTGCCGAGCGTCAAACGACAAGCCGGTTTTACTTTACTGGAAGTTCTGATCGCCATGGCGGTCACTCTCGTGATCGTGGGCGCGGCCATCTTGGCATTGCGGGACTCTATGCGGACCAACCAGGACGTCAGCTACCGCTCGGATATGAACGACAATCTTCGCGCCGGTCTGAACATGATCGAACAGGATCTCATCCAGGCTGGGACGGGCGTTCCTACCGGCGGCATCCCGATCCCCAACACGCCCAATAGCGCCAATACGTGCAATACGACGGCCGCTCCGAATCGTCCCACCCTGACGGGAACTTTGACATTCCCGCAGTGCAATTTCGTGCTCCCTGCTGTCGAACCGGGATCCGCCCTCGGTCCCCTGATCACCAGTCCCGATGCCGTCGCTGGCAACCCGGCAAGTCCCAGCAGCTATACCGACATCATTACGGTCCTTTACGCCGATAACAGCCTTGGCCTGGACACCAATCCCATTTATTCCGTGAACTCAACGGGGACTGTGATCTGCAACGGCTCAATCAACGCGACAGGCGACACCGTGATTTTCGATCCCGCCTGCGCCAACCTCGGTACGGCCGGCGTGCAGGTTCAGGCCGGCGATTTGATCATGTTCAGCAACACCATCGGAAACGCCATCCAAACGGTCACAAGCGTGAGTGGACAGACGTTAAAGTTTGCAGCTGGCGATCCCTTCAACTTGAATGGCCGGTCCGATCCGCAGGGCACAATCACGCAAATTCAAAATTCTACTTGCAACTCGGCGACGCCGCCGGTCTGCACTCCGAACGGCTCTTATCCTCCGACCACGGCTACGCGCATCTGGATGATCTCCTATTACTTGGACAACGTCACCGATCCGCAGCACGTGCGGTTGATTCGCCGCGTCAACTTCAATCCCGGCCAGGCCGTCGGCGAGACGCTGGAAAATTTGCAATTCACCTACAATTTCATTGATGGCGTGACAAATCCTTCCAACCAATCCACCGTCCCCGCCGGTTTCTCTGAAAACCAGATCCGTTCCGTGGATGTTTTCCTCGGAGCGCGATCCAACTACTCGGATTCCCTGCAAAATCGCTACATTCGCTCGAATTTGCAAACGCAGGTCAGCCTCCGCAGCATGGCCTATCGCAATCGCTACGACTAACAGGAGCCCGAATCATGAGGAATTCCATCATGAAATTGAAACATGAGAGCGGCATCGCGCTGCTCACCACGATCCTGATACTGCTGCTAATGTCCAGCCTGCTCGTGGGGTTCGTCATGCTGGTCAATTCCGGCCAGCGCCTCAGCGGCGTCAACAATGACTATGGACGCGCCTTCTATGCCGCGGAAGCAGGCATGGAAAAGATGACTGCGGACCTCGGCAATCTTTTCGATTCAACCTATGCGCCGACAGCAGCCCAGCTGGCAACCGTAACTTCGACGCCGCCAGATCTCACCACACTGTATTCGAGCAATTACGGCGGCACAGGAATTCAGTATTTGAACGCCGATGGGACATCGGGTTACCAGATCGTACCCTCGGCCTTGGATTCAAACGGTAACCCTCTCGCCACAACCCAACAGATCACTTCCGGCCCCTACCAGGGCATGACGGCTCTTGCGACGCTCTACACTTTGAAAGTTACGGCTCGCACAACCAGCGGCACGGAAGTGAAGCTGCAGCGCTCCACACAGACGGTCGGCATCCCCATGTTCCAGTTTGGCATCTTCTCGGACACCGATCTGAGCTTTTTCGCTGGTCCTAATTTCAATTTCGGCGGCCGCGTCCACACCAATCAGAACCTTTTCCTGGCTCAGGGGAATGGCACCACGCTCACCATGTCGGATCGCGTGACCGCCGTCAAAAATATCGTCCGCACGAATCTTTCAAACGGGTGGGACACGACAACCAACTACACGGGAACTGTAAACATCACGACTTCGCCGGGCACATCCTCGTATCGTGCGATGGCTAGGAATGAAGGCAGCTTGACGGGCACGATCGGTTCGGGCGCCAATCCCAACTGGCCCAACATCTCGCTGGGCGCCACCAATTACGCGGGTAACGTGCGCAGCGGCTCCACAGGCGCGACCACCTTGAACCTCGGCATCGTCACCGTGGGCAACGGCTCCACGCAGTCCGTGGACCTGGTCCGCAGGCCCGAAGAGGGTGAAAATTCCCAGATCACCTCCGAGCGCTACTTTGCGCAGGCCAGCTTGAAGATTCTTCTTTCCGATGACCCTAATGACATCATGAGCCTCCCTTGCATCGGCGATCCCACGCCGCCATTTGATCTGAGCCAGCTTGCACAACCCGTAGCGAGTTGGCCTGCAAGCACTTCTGTCACGCAATTGCTGGCGAAAATGACCGCTTATGGAACTACCCCACTGCCTTTAGCGGCTTCCGGCGCCCATTCCGCATCACCAGGCGCCAATTACTATACAACCGCTCCCGTGGACGGTTACTGGCAGCCAACGAACTACCCCATCATCAAGGGGTACATCAAGATTGAGGAACAGACCGCTTACGGAACTCCTTGCGGCACCTGGAGAGACGTCACTCTGGAAATTCTCGGCCTTGGCTATGCAGGGAGGAACATTGATCCTGTTCCTCAATCGCTGGATGGTACAAACCTGAACCCACAGTGGTATGGCACGACAGCTTCTATGCAGCTGGGTATATCGCCCGCACTGCCAAACCTGCCGGGAGTCCAGCTTCCCTACCAGAATGGCACCGTGCTCAACAGCACGAGCACGTTTACCAGCATCACGGCAGGAAGTTGCCCTAGCCCACATCCCAATGCGATCATCCGGCTTGAGCGCATCCGCGACAATCCCTCCTCTGTGCAGTACAACACAGGAACACTCAAGACCACGAACCCCAACAAACGGTTACCCTTCACTTCGACGGTAGCGCAAGCCTGCGGCGTGAATGCCAGCGTGAATCCCCTAAGTCCTACAGTGCTTGCAACACAGCCGACCGATTTCTGGCCAAACACTTTGTTTGATGCCCGCGAAGGCACACTACGCGACGTTACTCCGGCAAGTCCCTATAACTCGGAACCGACCCTGAACGGCACGATGCACTATATTGAGATTGACGCCGCCAATCTGGCCAAGTGGTTTGCTGGAACGATTGGCACTTCCGGCTCCCTCGCGAAGGATCCTAACGTCGCACCTAACGATTTCGTTGTCTACGTTTCGGACCGGCGCGGCAACTACGCCACCTCCAAGACTTGGACGGGAAGTTGGCCTCCAACCTCGCCCGACGGTCACGAAACGGGTGAATATGGCTGGACCGACTTCGTAAACCCGAACAGCACCAATGGTTGCCCAAGCTCAACCCTCGATACGGGCGAGGATTTGGACGTGAACAGCACTGGAGTTGGCACCGGCCAGCTCTTTACCTACGGCGCCGATCCGACTCGTCCAATGGATACCGCGAACACCGGCATGGCCTCTTTGGGCTACGACCAGTACGGCACATTCTCAAACTTGATGACCGCCGGAGCCTTAAAGGCGAATCCAAACTGCGGCGCGCCGTCTTATGCCAACGGCACGATCTGGCCCATGGTTTATGCCGCCCTCAGCAACGGAGCGCGTGAAAATCCTCCGCTCTTTTTCCGGAGAGCCGTAAAGCTCATGAACGGGAGCAACCTGACGGCTCTCGGGACTTGCCCGGGAGGCATTGTCTGCGGGTTGACAGTCGCCTCAGAGAATCCCGTGTACGTTCAGGGGGATTACAATGCCAACTCCGCCGGTGGAGGCTTTAACGATGCCCACGTCGCCAGCTCGATCGCGGGTGACGCGGTGACCCTGCTTTCGGATAACTGGAATGATGCAAATTCATTCTCCTACAACCTTTATGCGAGCGGCGCTCCTCGCTCCGGAAATACGACGTGGTACCGCACGGCTGTGGTTGCCGGCAAGGGCGTTTCCTTTCCTCAGCCGAGCGGCACAGCCCAGGACTTCGGCACGGACGGCGGTATGCACAACTTCCTGCGCTATATCGAGGCGTGGAGTGGCACGCTGAACTATCGAGGCTCCATCATCAGCATGTATTACAACCGGCAGGCCACGGGCACGTACAAATGCTGTAACGACGTGTACAGCCCACCCAGCCGCGGATATAACTTCGATACCGAATTTTTGCAGCCCAACTTGCTGCCGCCGCGCACGCCACTCTTCCGCGACGTCAACACAACCGGATTTACCCAGCTCCTCCTTCCGAACCAGTAGGACGCAGCTAGACGCAGCACCCACGTAGCGTCCCGGTGCCAGCAAGCACCGGGACGCTACGTTTTTGTTCCCTTCAAGCAACTCCCTTCAGGGTCCGGGCAAGGTCCTCGTGGTAAAGCTCGTGTCGGCGGCTGGCACGACGCAAGCCTGTTGCGCAGGCCAGCCCGCATCGGTTGAACTGTTCCGGCAGAGCGGGGCCATGGCGTTGCTGATCTGCGCCGGGGAGACCACTCCATTGAGCGGCTCCGCATAAACGCTGTACGAGTGCCCTGTGGGCAGCTTCGCGATGACGTACGATCCATCGAATTGGGCTGGCCCAGGACTTGTGCAGCTCCAGCCTCCCAATACGCCGGCGATGACCGCCCCGCTCGATGCGTCTACCGCAACGACATGCGCTCCGAAAATCCCCGTCACGTTCGGAGGGGACAACGGAAGTGACAGTACGTTTGCCGGGATCACGCGTCCCCGGATGGTGCCGACGTGCGTCGTGTCAGTCGGGTCCGGATAAAGCACCCGCAAACCCGTACGGTCGTCATCACCCAATGGAGCATCCGGTTGTTGCACCGTCGGCCGAGTTCCGGTGAACGTCCCCGGGGCAGGCGCATAGGGATACATCATGGCGCTCCAGATTGCCGAATGGCTGAATCCCAGCAAATGGCCAAGCTCGTGCGTCATGACCGATTCAAGGTCGTACGCCATTGCGTTCGCTCCGAGTGCAGAGGGGGTAGCAAACGTCGTGTTCGAGGCTCCGGGGTTGAAGTAGATGTCCGCGTCCAGAATTTGGCCGGGCGCGGTTGAGACGGGGCTGCTTCCGATTTGCTCTCCGGCCGCGTCGGCGGTAACCACGCGCGTAAACGCCAGCACGCCGGGTGTGAACGCCATATCCGGCTGATCGAAGCAGATCGAGTTCACACCGTCCGCGCCGCAGGCGTTAGACGATGCAGTGCGTGTCAGCGGCGCAAAGGACGCCGCAGTCAATGTTGTGCCGCTCACATTCGTCCATGCCGCGATAGATTGCGAGATCACTTGCTCGATCTCATTCAGTCGCCCTGCTGTTGTCTGATCCTGTGTCAGGATCGTAACCGGGCTTGTGCCCAGTGTGGTGCTCCAGCGCACCGCAATCGCACCAGGGGACACCGATTGGCGCGCGGGGATAGGACACGCCGATCCTCCCGAGACCGCAATCGGCTGGCGCACATCCGGAACAACTTCATCGAAAGCATAAGCCTGCGCGAGCGGCGCCACCCAAAATCCGTAGAAAATCGCGCAAAACAGCGCGCCAATCTTGCGAATACTCTTCTTTATGTTCATCACGTTTTTCCTCGCCACGATGAATGTTTGTATTTCTGATCGGTCCGGGGTTGTCCGGGCGGTTTCAATCCCTCACGGAGCAGATTTTTCGAGGGCTCGCCGCAATTTCAGTTGAAAAGCCGCAATCGGCATGTTCCGCACACCTCCCACTCGGAACTCTCGCGTCAACGGATTGAAAATCGGCAAAGCTGCGGAGTCCTGAGTAACCGACTCCGCTCCCGTGTGCGCGTCTCGCTGGATGCGAAACGTTCCTTGCGTCCATCCCAGCACGCGAAAGAGTTGACCCGGCTGTGCCCAGAGGAAAACATAGGCCTCATCTCCCGGCCGGAAGACCGGCACTGCGTCTACATGCGCGTGCAGGTGCCCAATCGCTCCTCCGGGCATCTCGATCTCGACGACGCCGGAAAGTTCGCCCTTGCTTTGCTCGAGAACTTCCGCGCGCGTGCGCGTCCAGATTTCGCCGTTTTTCCAGATACTCACCGAGCTCAAACATCGCACCCGGGCGATCGCCGTCGCCTGTTCCGCCAAGTCATCGAATTTCAGGCGTGCTAGCGTCGTGGCGCTGGCCACCACCGCGATCAGGAGCAAACCGATCAGGAACAGCGTCCACAAAAACCGCCGCCGTTGTCTGTAATTCATTTCACTGCACCTCCAGAGCGCCGCTCGCGGCGGTCTTGTCGAGATTTGCGTTTTGGATGAAAAGAGTTCTTGCGCCCGTCTGTGCCCCCGCGACCACTTGCAGCGTCAGATGAATAATTCCAAGCCCCGCCGGCTGCTTCGCGATGATGGAAATGTCCCCCGGCCCGGAAATCGTGTAGGTCATGCTCGTGTCCAGCCCGCTCTGCGAGAACACGCACACATCCACGGCGGAAGTTCCGGTTGCGGGAGGAATAATCGGAACGGGATTGCCGCCCAAAGTGCAGGTATTCGTAGCCGTGGAGAAAGTGCCCAGCGCGCCGACATTCAAGTCCACGCTGCTGCCCGGCACGGAAACTCCCGCGGTGGTCGGATTAACCACCGTAATGTTCACGCCGTCCGCTTCCGGGCTTCCGCTCGTGAGCTGCACCGTTCCGTCCGAGCTGTTTGGCGCGGCAACGATTAGCGAAACGGTATTCGATTCCGAGCCGTCGGGATTCTGCATTTGCACGCTGACGTTGCCTGCCACCGCGACGTCCGCCGCGAACACCGGCGCCGTACATTCGCCCGCCGTTGTGCAGGTTGTGGTTCTTGCCGACCCGGCAATCAGGAGCGTGGATCCAGGGCCCGGGCTGCTCGCCACAAAACCGCTGCCGTCCACACGAAGCGTGAAGCCATTGGCGCCTCCCGCGTAGACGCTTGCTGGTTCCAGGCTCTGAATATTCGCTCCGGCTGTGATCGTTACGTTTGCGGTTCCCGATTGCGAGGAATTGTCTGAGCTCGTAGCGACGATTTGCAGCGTGTTGGGCGAGGGCGCCGAGGGGGGAGCTGTGTAGATCCCGTTGGCATCCACCGTCCCGCAGGCACCGCTCACCGTGCAACCTGACCCTTGCACCGTCCAGACAACGTTCTGATTGCTCGTTCCCAGGACGGACGCCGTGAAACCTTGCGTCGCACTCGGAGCGAGCGTGACGCTCGCCGGTTGCACGCTCACGACAATGTGATTGATGACCGTGATCTGCGCGGACGCGCTCAAGGAGGAATTCGCAACACTCGTGGCCGCCACGCTGACCGGATTCGGCGAAGGAACGGCGCCGGGAGCCAGATAATCCACTTGCAGCGCGCCCCCGCTCGTGACTTGCTGGCAGGGACTGGATCCCACCACGCAAATCTGCCCCAGCGATGTGTTGCCGCCGGCAACGCCATTCACGCTCCACGTCAGCCCGGCGTCGGACAATCCGGAAACCTGCGCCGTCAACGTGACACGATGATTGGCTGCGAGGGTCGCTGTTGTTGGCGTCAGGCTAACGCCCGCGCCGCTCTGAATCGAAAATGTGGCCTGCGTTTGTTTCGATGGATCGGCTTGGGGCGTGACCGTGACCGTTACGGTATTCGGATTTGGAGCTGTGGCCGGGGCCGTGTAGGTCATCGCGTCGGGGATCGCGCCCGAGCCGCTCGCCTGCGTCGTGGTTGTCAACACTCCGCAGGTGTTCCCGCTACAACCCGCGCCGGAAAGCGACCAGCTCACCGTCGCGCTCGGGTTGGATCCCGGCATGGGAACCAGCGTCGCGACGATCGTTGCCGATCCCCCAGCCGAAACGCTCGAGGGAGCCGAAAGCTGCAGCGTAAAATTGCTCGTAATCTGGATCGCCGCGCTTGCCTTCTTCGTTGTGTCCGCCGCGCTTTGGGCTGTGAGCGTCACGCTTATGCTCGCGGGAAGGATTTGCGGCGCTGTGTAATTTCCGGTGGCGTCCAGCGTTCCGCAGGCGCTTGGACAGGAACTTCCGGAGAGGCTCCAGCGCACACTCGTGTCCGGATGTCCGCCGCTAGTAAT
>Ga0335079_10001123_pt1 | contig 30567 bp, 23 predicted proteins | sample Lox_Sample_33_FD_206719 | JGI IMG/M metagenome (GOLD analysis project Ga0335079, IMG submission 206719) | Soil microbial communities from Loxahatchee National Wildlife Refuge, Florida, United States - Lox_Sample_3.3 | ecosystem: Environmental > Terrestrial > Soil > Wetlands | place: USA...
GACAAGGTTGGCCTCTCTTGCCGAAGGGTACATTCCGGTTATCTCCTGAATTGCAAGCCGGACCAGCTCTTCTTTCGGACGGTCAATGAGATCGAATGCACCGCTAATCACGCAAGAGAGTGCACCGGGCACCTTACCATGTTCCCGAATAATTTTCCTCCGGTTGAAAACCCACTGGAGATTCCCTCCGATCAGTCCCACGAATATCTCTTCCATGAACTCCCTGTCGAACCAGAGATGAATCGAAATAATCGGGGCCGACGAGAAATGCTGAACCCGTGAATACGCGGCCGCATTCCTCAGCGTTTCGGGAAGAATTTTCTCGAGTGCATAATACGGAACCGCGGCTATGACACACTGCGCGGTCAGATGTGTTCCATCCCGAAGTGATACTCCGCAGACAACGCCATCCTGAACATTCATGCCGGTAACTTCGGCACCTGTCCGGACAGTGGCATTCCGGTCAGCGAGGAACTTGACCGCACGCTCGACGTAGAGCTCAGTCTGTCCGACCGTTGGAAGAAGTACCGCAGAATCCAGGGAGTCGCCAAGAAATGCCGCGCGCAAAGCCCGCGCAAAGAGCAAGGCCGATGCCCGGTCAGGAAGATCATTCATCACGGAGATCGCAATGGGATTCCAGAACGCATTCCGAGCGTTCTCCGACTGACCGAAGCCCGCGAGCCACTCCTGAACACTTTTTGAGATGAGCTCGGATTCCCTCGTTTCATCCCACCGGTGGAGATACCTGCCGATTTTCAAGAGCCCAATCCTCTCTTGCAACGAGAGAAGCGTGTAGCTCATCATTCCGGCAAGAGCATTGAACGGCCTGGGCAACGGCGCGAGCCGAAATTCCCCGAATCCCTTTGCAGGATCATAAAACGTGAGAAGGAGATTTCTCTCTGATTTCAGAAGCGCGTTCCGATGAGCTCAAGATACTCGAGGAGATCGTGATATGCCCCCAGAAGGAGGTGCTGTCCGTTTTCAACGACATCGCCCGTCTTCTCATCAGTGTAGGAATAACACCGTCCTCCGAGTTTTGGGGATTGCTCGAGGAGGACGACCGATCGTCCTGTCGATGCAAGCCGGACTGCCGCTGCAAGCCCGCTCAATCCACCGCCAACAATAATGGCGTCGGCATTCATTGTATGGATCGTGGAAACTGATTACAAACCGAAGACACGTTCCTTCATCCAGTATTTCAAGGCGATCAGGAACTGAAGTCCCGATGGGAGGCGAACGGATTGGTCAAAGACGTTGAAGTGCTTTTTCCGGATACGCAGAAGTGTATGAAAATAAATTCTCTCCATGATTTTTGCGGCGAACATAACCTTCCGGTCTTCACGAGGAAGTGCCCGCTGCGCGCGTCTGAAGTACTCCTCCGCCCGGGCAGCTTCAAATTCCATGAGGCTCAGGAAGGCTTGATCGTACCGGGAGGCAAAGAGCGCTTCTTCAGTATAGTTGAACCGGCTCATATCTTCCAGGGGGATATAGATTCTGCCGTGCTTTGCATCCAGCCCGACATCCCGGATGATATTCGTCAGCTGCAGAGCGATCCCAAGATTGATTGCATACTCTTTCGTGGCAAGATTTCGGGGTCCAAAGATATCGAGGGACATGAGACCGACCGATGATGCCACGAGATAACAGTATTCTTTCAGTTCCTCGAACGTCCGGTACCGGTTCTTGCGCAGATCCATTTCCACGCCCTTGAGGAGTTCATAGAAATGATCGACGGGAATGTTGAACTTCAGCGCGATGGCATGAAGCTGGTTCAGGAGAGGATACTGAGAGGTTCCGGTAAGGGAATTTTCCAGTTCCCGCCGCCACGCATTCAGCCGTTCAAGTCGTTTCGTGGCATCATCCGCATTGTCGACAATATCATCTGTCGTCCGGCAGAATGCATAGACGGTCCGCAACGCTTCCTTCTGTTCCTGAGGCAGAAACGAGAACGAATAGGCGAAGCTCGACTGGCTCCTCTTCACGATTGCTGCTGCAGCGCTTCCCATTCTTCTCTCGTTCGTCCGAATTTATTGAGATGTTTTGAAAACATCCCGCGATAAAGTACAATGATCTTGTCGAGTGTGTTCAAGCGTGGTCGTTGCAGAAACACATTGAGCTTTTCATGTTCGATTTTCTTGAGAATCGTCATACCTCCAAACCACACCAGGCGCAATTCAAGTTGCAGCTCGGGGAGCACACGCGACGGGAGATCCACGCCACGATAAAAGAGATTTCTCGTCCTCTCGACCTCAAATCTGATGAGCTTCCGAGTATTCTCCGTAACCTGACTTGTCTTCCAATCGCCTTCAGAAACACTGAATCGTTTGAGATCCTCCAGCGGAAGATACAGCCGGTTTTTGTCGCGGTCTCTTGTGACATCCTGCCAGAAATTTGTGAGTTGTAAGGCGGTACAAATGTGATCAGAGAGGAGAAACAGCTCGTCCTCTCTGGATCCGAAGATCATCAACACCAGCCGCCCTACCGGATTTGCGGAACACCGGCAATAGCTCAGCAGATCATCGAACGTCTCGTAACGGTTCTGCACGACGTCTCGCCTGAACGCCGAGAGAAGATCGAGGAGAGGCTGGATGGGAATATCAAGATTTCTTACGGTCTCGCGGAGTGCGATGAATACCGGGTGTTCGGCTTCGCCTTCGTAACATGCCCGGAGCATGTCTTCCCACGATTGCAGATCGGCAAGTCGGTCTTCCGGCGGACGATCAAGCTCATCCGCAAAATCATCCGCGGACCGGCTGAACGCATAGATCGACTGAATATACGGTCTCTTCTCTTCCGGCAGGAAGAGCGAGGCAACGGGAAAATTTTCGTAATGTGCGTTCGTCATCCTCGCACAGTACTCGAATGCTTCGTCGGATGAAAAAACTCTCTGTACACTATGGGATCGGGCAACTGTCATGGAGCGAAGATGAACAGTGATCGAGGGAAAAAATACGAAAGAACGGAGGGAAAGTCAAAGAAGCGAAGTCAATTATCAGAGCCGCGGCGGAAGACGAAGATCGCACGCACGCGCGACGTCCTGACACGATTGGCAAACTCCACACATAATCCGCATGCGGCGATGGTATCGATCTTAATCGCCGTTCCGCCCCACGTGCAGCCGGCCACATGTGTTCTTGCGGGAGATATACCCTTCTTGTCAAACCAGCCGCCGGAAACGACACACTGTTGTCCGGAAACCATCTGCACCGAATAGATTGAGTTGGCAGTCTTTATCACAATTCTGTCTCCGGGGTTGAGATCGGCTTTCCGGATTTCCTTCAATCTCCGCGCCTCACAGGTGAGTTTATCGAGTCGCATTCCTTCCATCAATCACCATCTCCTCTCCTCACGGCCGACCTATTATCCGATTGCGGGTGAAATGAGCAGTCCGATGAGATACGTAATCGCCGCTTCGCCGAGCCCGATCAGCGTCATTTCCATGCCGCTCTTCAACCACGAACGCCCGGTAACAATCACTTTCGATGCTCCGACCACGAAATGGGCAATGGTGCTGATGGCCAGAGACAGGATAAGAGCAGTCGTGCCCGATGTTACCACAAACGGCAGCACGGGGATAACCGCTCCGATTGCGGTACTGATCATCGCGCTGAACGCCGAGCGCCATTCATTGGGAAAGCTCTGTTCCGAAAGCCCCAGCTCTTCGTGAGCCAGCATCTTGAGAAATTGGTCCGGTTGATTGGCAAGACGCGCGGTGAGCGTCTTCGCTTCTTCTTCTGAAAATCCCTTGAGCTGATAAAACAGTTCCAGTTCCTCTCGTTCTTCTTCGGGGTTAAGTTCGATCTCGTCGCGTTCACGGTCCATCTCGGCCTGATAGACTTCGCGTTCCGATTTCGTCGCGAGATACGCACCGCTTCCCATCGAGAGGGCCGAGGCGATCATGGTCGCAAACCCCGAGAGGAGGACAAACTCGCCATTAGCGTGTGTGGCGCCCGCGACGCCGCTGACGACACCGAACGCGGCACCGAGACCGTCGTTGACGCCGTAAATTGCCTGACCGATCCATCCCCCCGACCGGACATGCCATTTTTCCCGGCCAAGAATTTTTTCCAGCTTTCCTCTTGAAGGATGAGGTGAAGACTGGAATTCCTCCAGCATTTTGCTGTGTGATCGTTCCTCCAGCATCGCGTGCACGAGTGCCGCGCGATCCTCCTCGGTGGGTGAGGAGCTCAGAAGCTGGTCGTATAATCCATCGGCGTCCCGTTCCCCCTCCTCCAGCATTCTCGCAGCCGTGTCGGTATCACTGTTCAGGAGTGCTTTTCTCCTCAGGCGCTCGAGGAACGATTCCTTATACATTCCGGTTTCGACGCCTAACTCCTTCAATCGTTTCGCCCAGGTTTCCGCGTGCCGCTCTTCTGCCTGAGCCATCCGCTCGAAGATAGTTTTTCGTTCAGGGTTCTTCTCACGTTCGGCTAACGCGGCGTAGCTTCTGGCAGACCGGATTTCGTCGGCCCACGCTTTTCGGAGGCCTTCAATGAATTTCTGTTGATCAGTCATGTTCAGGAGTTTTCAAGAGAACGATATTCAAACGGAGGAAAGTTCATCCTCATCTTCATGTCCATGTTTCGTCAGTTAACCTTCTCCACAATTTACTGAAGATCTTCAATCAGCACGAGTTTCGAATTGTTATGCGATTCGGCTGAGATCAGATATTTTCCATCCTCCGACATATTCAAACGGATATTTTTTCCTGCCAGAATACCCGGAACACGCTCGCGTTGGTATTCGGGTATGGTGATTTTCCATATCTCACCGGATTCGTTCGAGTAGACCAGCGATGCTCCATCATTTCCGAGCGCAAATGACTGTTCATGAGGAAAAAGAAAGAGCGGCTTTTTCCGCCAGGGATGGATCGGCAGATTCAACGAATCGGAGTCCTCGTCGGAATAGAGAGGTCCTGCAACCGAATCCGGGTATGGTGCGGTCCCGACGATCCACCATCCCTCACGTCCGGGATGAAGATCGTCGAACAGGAAATACTGCCGGTTCAGTATCGGCAGTGCATGTGTCGAATCGACATAAAGCGGTTCCTTTTGGTTTCCGTCGAGGGAAACAACAGACGACCTGGTCGCTTCATCGATGATCAGGTGTGTGGAATCGATCCACCGTGCTGCGCTTCCCGCCATGAAGCGTTTCGGCGGCTCGGCGAGCATCGGGTCGATGAGACAGATTTCAGATTCTCCGAGGGCGCGGGAATTTTGCCGGGAGACATACGCGACCCACTTGCCATCGGGCGACCACTCTGGCCGTGCAGCCGATTCATTTCCCGACGTTACCTGCCGCAATCCGCTGCCATCCGAGTTCATGATAAAAATATGACTGGTCGTTTTCAGCGGATCAGAATCGGACAATTGCAGCGCAAACAGCTTTCCGTCCGGTGAGAGGGAAACATCATCGACCTGATGATCTCCGATCGAAAACCGGCGCGACCCGAGCCCCGAATTATCTGAAAGCCAGATACTTGCCGCAACCTGCTGCTGAACGTAGATCATTTTTTTTCCATCGGCGGAAACTTTCATGCTGATATCCGGTCCGCTCCCTTTTGTCACCTGTACCGTGCTGTCATCTTCCGCACCCATCATCCAGATATTTGCGTTCCCTCCCCGTTCAGAGGAGAAGATCATGAAGCCGGTGCGTGACCATGCCAGATCCCCGATACTTGCCCCATCCGTGGTCAGCTGACGAGTCGATGACTGACCGAGATCGTGTTCAAAGATTTCCTGATACCCTTCCAGGAACGGTTTCAGAAAGGCAACGGCGGTGCCGGCCGGAGCCCACGCGAACGAAGACTGGAACTGCGAAGGGATGACATCCTCATCAAATTCATGGCGCTTATCGTCTCCGTCGGGCTGCACCGTCCAAAATTCGAGAACCTTACCCTGGCCGTTTTGGGAACTTCTTCCCACAAAATAGCCGATGCGCTGGCCGTCGGGACGCCAGCGGGGTGCATAACCGGATTCCGAGACTCGCTTCACAATCCCGCCCAGTGCACTCACAACGCAGACTTCATACCGCTGGGTTTTCGCATTCCACCTGTCGTACGTGATGTTCCCGCCGTCGGGAGAAATATCTGTTTGCGTAATGCTCGCCGACGAATCGTTGGTGATGCGACGCGGCTCGGTGCCTGAAACATTCATGTAGTATACATCCCAGGTGTTGTGAGCGTCTGCTGCCGGAAAGGAAATCCAGTTCCCGTCGGGAGAGAAGCCGGGGAATCCAAGCTCCGCGAGCGGCAATTGAAGCGTCCGGAATTTCATTGCCGGATTCAGCACGATGGGATGCCTCGCCTGCCCGTGTGGAAAGAACTTCAAATAGTAAAGCGTCGCCGCTGCAGTAAGGATGAGTACCACGAGAATCAGATTGATCAACAACGTCTTGCGGGAACGCCTGGTTGCACCAACAGGTTCGGAAACGACTCGATGCTGTGAAGTATTATAGGTTGATGACGACCGTGAGACCTTGCCGGTTTCCTTCCGCAGCCGTTTCAGCTCGCTGACCATATCCGCAACGGACTGATAGCGATCTTCCGGATCCTTCTCCAGTGCACGGTGCAGGATTCTTCCCAATTCGGGAGAGACGTCCTCGCGATATTTTTCCAGCGGCTCCGGCGGCTCATTGACGATGGAATAGACGAGAGCGGCTTCGTGTTCGCCGCGAAACGGCGTATGCTGCGTCAGCATTTCGAATACCACGACACCGTAGGAAAAAATATCGGATCGGATATCCGCCTCTCCGCCCTGGATCTGCTCGGGAGCCATATACCCCAGCGTGCCGACGGTGCTCGAAGATCGGGTCAACTTCACTGACCCCTTCAGCTTCGCCAACCCAAAATCCATCACCTTAACCTGGTTCTTGGAGTTCACCATGATATTATCCGATTTGATATCGCGGTGAACGATATTCTTGCTGTGTGCTTCCTGCAATGCCTCGCCAATCTGAATTGCGTACGACATCGCCTCGTCGAATTTCAGCGCTGCCTTCCTGAACTTCTCCCGCAGCGTAACGCCGTCGACATACTCCATCACAATGAACTGCTGGTCTGCTTCATTCTCGATGTAATGAATGATGCAAACATTGGGATGATTAAGTGAAGATGCAGACTTGGCCTCCTGAACAAACCGCGCACGTTCGGTCTCATTGTCGAGCATATGGACGGGAAGGAATTTCAGAGCGACGAGCCGGTCAAGAACCGTATCCTGGGCCTGGTAGACGATTCCCATTCCTCCCTGACCGAGTTTCTTCAATATTTTGTAATGCCCTATGGTTGCGCCGATCATACCTCAGGCCTCCATTCTGCAATGGAATTTTCACACAGTTCCGCCATAAGAAAGAAGATCCGGTAAAATCCAGACTTACTCAAGTCCATCAGGAATCCCGATCACCTTTTTAACTTCTGCTCCCAATCCGTCATCAGCGTGAGAGGGGCCATTTTTTGGATCTCCAGGAACCTGTTAATGATGATCGATTTCCGATCGGGAGAAATATCGTAACTCTCCGGAAATGCCGGAGCTGCGAATAGCGAACGCGTACCGATAACTTCAACATTCTTGTCCCCAAAGCGCAGACTGGCCAAATTCAGTTTGTTTTCGCGGTTGCCGTAACAGATCTCGCTTTCACCAACCCAGCACGGGTCACCACCACCGTCAATCGAGATCTTAGAGGTTCGGGATTCATTCTTCGCTGTTTGCCGGAGATAGACTTCATAGTCTCCGCTTTCGTTCGACTGAAATGCGATCCATTTTCCATCCGGCAAAAATCTTCCTCCCCCGGCGTCAAAATCGGAACTTGTCACAGTATAGACATCATGATTGCCTTTCAATTCCATGATGCAAAGATGCGCATGGTCCTTTCCTTTTTCTTGTCTTGAGAACAAAAGCAGACTGCCATCGGGTGACCAATCGAGCGGAACATCATTGCTCGAAGAGGGAACGAGACACTTTTCGCTTCCTTCACCATTGATCGGTTTCTCCCACATGTTCCCTACCCCGGTCTGTAAGGAGGCGTAGATAATGGAATTGCCATCCGGTGAACTTACCGCAAAGTCCTCGCCAGCCCCGGACGTCAATCTCGTGCGTGCGCCCGTACGAAGATCATACATCCAGATGTTCAAGCGGAGCATCTTGGGATCGAAAATACTCGCCACAACATGATGACCGTCGGCGGTGTAGCGTATGCGGAATTTCTCAATCATATCCCCAACAGTCTGAAGTGTCTTGCCATTGAAATCGACAACGAGCAGCCTCGCGCCCGAGCGAATATTACCCTGCTGATAAACGAGGATTCCCGTCTGGGAGGCGGAAATAACGGAGAGATTGAATGCGGGATCGTTAATGACCTTCTCGGCCATCGGCACAGGATCTCCCTGCAGCTGAAGAGAGGACTGGTCAAACCGCTGCGCCAACAGTGTAGATCCGCGGAGAAAGAGAAGATATCCGTTCGCATAGATCGCGTTGGCGGTCGAATGCACAACCAGCCTGTTTTCTTTTCCATCAATCGATGCCGCGTACACCGCGTGACCTTCGGCTTCTCCGGCATTGCTCGAAACCCGGGAGAAGTAGAGAAAGTGCTTTCCATCCGGGAGTGCGAAAGGCCATCGTTGGGAAGATTCGTTCCTGACAGAATCGATTGCAGTCACCGCCTCGGGATTCCCGCCCTGGTCCGAGACCCGGAAGATAGGGGATTGAAAATCGGGTGCAAAGAGGATCACACCTGCGCTGCTCCAGGTACCGCCGCGCGGATTGTTCGCCAGGCAGACCGTGATGGGAGCACCTCCTCCGGCATCAATTCTTTTGATTTTTCCATCGGCAAAATATCCGATAGACTTTCCGTCCGGCGACCAGAACGGATATTGCGCGTTCTGGGTTCCATCAAGCACGCGGGTCGCATTTTCCTGAAGCGATCGCACATAGAGCCGTGCGATGCCATCAGGTGCGACTCCGACATAGGCAATGTTCCTTCCATCGGATGAAATGACCGGAGGACCTGCTGACTGACCAAACGAATGGAGGTAGACGCTGTCGGGAGGAAGTAAGGATGCGACGACTGGCGAGCCCGTTTCCGGTGGACTGCTGAATTTCTGGATCAGGAGAAACGCTGCCACAAGGAAGAAGAGCACAGCGATTCCCCACGGCAGAAATGCACGACGCTGCGGGCTTTGTTGCATCGCAGCCACAGGTTGAGCTGCCGGCTGTGTTATTCCCGACCTGGCCGGAAAGGTCCGGCTCATGTGTGCACGAGTGGATTCCTTCTTATAGCGCCGAAGATCCTTTGAGATTTCCGCGATAGACTGGCATCGTTCGGACGGATCTTTCGCGAGGCATTCGAGAACAATGACATCAAGCGAGGGATCGATGTCCGGCTTGACGGATGACATCGGCGGGGGATCCACATTCACGATTTCATAGGCGAGAGCAGTTTCGTGAACGCCAGTAAATGGAAGTTGTCCAGTGAACATCTCATACATCAATACGCCGAACGAGAAGATATCCGACCGATGGTCCGCATCCTGCCCCTGCACCTGTTCGGGTGACATGTACCCGGCTGTGCCGACGGTGCTCCCCGCCTTCGTAAGCCGTGTAATCTTGCTTGATCGATCCCTCAACTTGGCAAGGCCAAAATCCATGATCTGGACGATGCCGTCTTTCCGCATCATGATGTTCTCCGGCTTGATGTCCCGGTGAACGATCCCTTTTTCGTGTGCTGCTGCCAGACCGTCCGCAATCTGGATACTCACGTCAATTGACTGTTTCAGGGAGAGAGACCCCTTCCTCTCGTTCAGCGTCACGCCGTCCACGAATTCCATCACAATGAACAACTGCCCATCGTGCTCCTGAATATCATGGATCGTACAAACATTCGGGTGGTTCAAGGCGGAAGCGGCTTTGGCTTCCTGGATGAACCGGGCCTTTTCCTGTTCGGAGGCGTTGAGCCGTTCGGGAAGAAATTTCAGCGCCACAAGCCGTTCGAGCTTCGTGTCTTCGGCTTTGTAGACAACACCCATCCCTCCCTCTCCAACTTTCTCTATGACCCTGTATTGCAAGATCGTCTGACCAACCATGGGGCTATTCAATCATTTAACCATTCAGAAATTTTCTCCTTGCTCGGGTCCCGGGATTATTCCTTCATTCACACATTTCGGGAGCGGGGCATACTCGCACCAGAGTGGATGATGCACTAATTTCCCTTGTTGCGTCCAATTCACAAGATCGGAATTGTGAAATAACTACATACTGCATGTCACCAGGGATGAACCCGTCGGTTCGCTGAGATCTTCATTTGGTATCCGTCAGCAGCACGATGTCCCGGGTCATTTCGCCGCGCACGATGGCAAGTTCTTTGCCGTCTTTCGACCAGGCGAAATTCCCGATGATTCCCGAATCAAAGTGGGTAAGCTGATACTGCTTGAGAGTTTCCAGAGATATCACATCGATATTCTCGACATTGGCCTTCGCATTCACATAGCATAGGGATTTTCCATCAGGCATCCATTCAATTAGCTGCTGAGAGGCACTCAACGGGAGCGTGAAGGTCTTCACAACCTTCCCGGTTTCCGCATCAAGAATGGCCTGGACTGACTTCCCGGTCGCCGTCTGGACCAACCGAACCGCGACCAAGCGGCCATCGGGAGAAATCCCATGCGTGGACACGTAATCGTTCGACACTTTCACAAGGTCCCCACCTCCAACCGGAATCTTCCAAAGATTTCTCCGTCCCCTGTCACGGTAACTGTCACAATAAATCCATTTATTATCGGGAGAGACATGCGGAAAGTAATCGTCGGGACCGAATGTCAACTGTTTCATATCACTCCCGTCGATATTCATCATCCACGTATGCGGGGTCGTATCGCCGCGGGAGGTATAGGCGATGAAGCGGCCGTCCCACGAGACAGAAGGTGTGTACTCTCCGTACGCGGTCGAAGTGAGCTGGCGACGATTTTTCCCCTCACCGTCGATCGACCATAAATCGGCGTTCCCGTTGACAACCGAAGAAAAGATGATCTTCCCGTCCGGCGACCAATCAATGCCGCTTATCCCTTCCTTAAATGCATTCCGGGTGGTGATACGCCGGGAGCGGCGGGAGTCCCCGCCGGGGAGCAGCTCGATTGCGGTGCTGAGACCTCCCTGAATGACAAGAAGCGTCGATTGGTTCGCTGTGATGTCCAGAGATCCATTGTTATACTCCGCCAGGTCGGAGGTGATCTGGTGGGAATATCCGCTTCGGGCATCGAGATACCAGAGCTGACCTGATGCCCCAGTCAGATACTCGGATGCCTGGAACACCACCCCTTTACCGTTGTCAGCCCAGGCCGTCCTTCCAACATAATCCCAACGCTTCGAAGTCGCGAACCGGCATGCGCCGGTCGAAGCGTCCACGAAAAGAACATTCATATGGATCTTCCCGATCGTTGACCCGCATGCGACTGCAATCGTTTTCCCGTCCGGCGACCACGACGGTCCCTCATAATTCTCTCCGAGGAAGTACTCTTCACCTGTTCGTGAAACAAGCTTGCGCTCATGACTTCCGTCTGCATCGGAAAGCATGAGTGCCTCCTCCCCCTGCGCTTCGTAGCTTCTCAGGAAAGCAATTTCCGTCCCATCAGGAGATACTTCGGCCACGCTTTGAATATCTCTTAAGATTTTTCGCGGGGTCCCGCCCAGCACCGGAACAACGTAGAGCGCCCCGCGTGATTCGTTTCTTGAATACGCCACAAAGTACACGTCATTCCCATCGGGTGAAAACGAAAAACCGGTATAGTCGAGGGTGTCCGGCGGAAGGATTTGAACGCTGCTCACGGCGCTTACCTGTCGCATCCAGACACTCTGTCTCCCCCCATTGTCGACTGCATAGATGACATATTTTCCATCCGGAGAAATAGACGCGAGACCTGCCGGCGCATCCGTTGAAAGGCGTTGGGGCTGGAATGACTGGAAGGGATAACGGCCAGAGTCCGGGGAGTTGCCGGAGAAATACAATTTCCAGATCAGGAAGACCGCAAAAAGAAGAACGGCCGACACCCGGACGATGGAGAGTGTCCTCTTATGCAGTTTCAATTTTGGCGATGCGGGCAGAGTACCGTCCGGCACACTGACCTGCTGATCAGCTCGTGTCTTGTACTCTCCACTCCTTGTCACTTTTGTCGATTGTTTCCTCAACCGGCGCAGATCGATGACCATGTCGCTCACCCTCTGATACCTGTCGGCAGGATCCTTTTCCAGTGCCCGCCCGAGGATGTGGAGGAGTTCGGTGGGCGTCTCCGGTCGATACGTCTGGATTGAATCGGGTTCCTCGTTCACGATGCTGTACATCATGGCGGCCTCGTGCTCGCCCCTGAACGGGAGTTTTCCCGACCACATTTCGAACAGCACGATACCGAACGAAAAAATATCCGACCGCGTATCAACCTCATCTCCCTGAATCTGCTCCGGAGCCATATAGGCAAGCGTGCCGACGGTACTTGAGGTTCTTGTCAGTTTCAGAGAATTCTTGAGCTTCGCAAGCCCGAAGTCCATGACTTTGATCTGATTCTTCTCATTCACCATGATATTCTCTGGCTTGATATCGCGGTGGACGACGCCTTTCGCATGTGCTTCTTCGAGGGCTTCGCCGATCTGGATGGCATATCCAAGGACCGCATCAGACTTCTCGATGGGAATCTTGTTGCGGAGTGTCACGCCGTTGACAAATTCCATCTCGATGAACTGCTGGCCGGCTTCCTCCTCGATTCCGTGAATCGTACAGATATTCGGATGGTTCAGCGTCGCAGCTGCTCTTGCTTCCTGCAGAAATCGGACGCGTTCGGTTTCCTCGGAGGTAAGATGGTGGGGAAGAAATTTGAGCGCAACAAGACGGTCGAGCTTCGTATCCTGGGCTTTGTAGACGACTCCCATACCGCCCTCACCAAGCTTTTCAAGTATCGTGTAATGGGATATAGTCGTTCCGATCATAGGAATCACCTCCCGCTTCCGTCTGCTTTGGCGGCCTCCAGCGGGATCATCATAGTTACTTCCACTCGTCCCGAATCAATCGGTATTCGCGGGTAACTTTGGGACATACCGCCCCCACCGAGCTTCTCCAGAATTTTATAATGCGAAAGTGTTTGGCCTACCATGAAGTTCGATATTTATTCATGTATTAATTTTTTCATTCACTCATTACTCAGGAATGGCGTTATTGAGTCACCCCGACATTTCGCCACTACAGCTCAATGACGCTCGATGATTCAATCTTTATTTCGCCGAGCCAGTACCCACTTGAATGAATGGCAAAATTTCTCGGTCATTACCTATTAAATAACTGTCCAAAGGACCCCTTCGGCGACAAAATGAGCCGACAACAAAATCTCCATCTCACTTTACCAGCCCGACTTTCTGTTCCAGGTCGACAAACCGCGGTTCCGACCGAATACTGTCCCATGCGTGATCAGTCAGAAGGGACGTAATCCAGGTGCTCTGATCGCGATAGTCCTTCTCAAGCCAATCAAGGGCGGACTCTTTGTCTCCCATGCCCGCATAGACTCTCGCAACTGAGTATGCCGCCGCTGTACCAGCCTGATAACGGTCCTGCAGCTCCGTGAGAATTAATTTTGCTTCGCCGGTCCGTTTCTTCACACCGTCGTAATGTCCCAGATAGCCCAGGCATTCACTCGACCGACCCGACAGCTCCACGGCTTTCCGGAAATTCGGAAGGGCATCGGAATCATCCTTCACGCGAGCTTCGGTGGCTGCGATCCACGCATAGCCTACCGCAAACGAAGGGTCAAGTTCCACGGATTTGCGGAAATACCTTAACGCCTCATCATTGTTCTCAAGCCCGAAGTATGCAGCACCCATATTCAGTGCGATGACCGGAGAATAGGGATCCAGATCAATCGCCTGACGGACGAGTGTGAGATAGTGGTTGTAGTCCCCCATTCTTGCCACGAGTATTCCATACCAGTGATACGTCGTCGGATATTTTGGATTGAGCTCAATCGCCTCCTTGAATTCCCGTTCCGCATCTTCATACTTCCAGAGTGTATAATCGCAAAATGCGAGTGCAGTATATGCTTCGGCAAGTGACGGATCGAGCGCAAGTGCTTTTTGCGCTGCTGCCCGCGCCTTCGGAATCGAAATTTTGGTAGAAATTCCCGCATACTGCGGCTGAATAATAAAACAGTCTGCAAGGCCGACGTATGCCAGGGCGTAGGTAGAATCAAGCGCAATTGCCTGATCGAAATAGTCGACCGCGCGGTCAAGCGAAACCGCGTTCCGCTTGTTCCAGTAATATTGACCCTGCAGGTAAAGCTGGTATGCACCGGAATTCTGTGTGTACTGCTTATTGACATCCCGTTTCGTTTCTCCGGTCAACGAAATCTTCAGCTCACGCGAAACGTCGTTGACAATATCTTCCTGCAGCGAAAGAACACTGGCGAGTTTCCGGGTATAATGATCACCCCATAACTGCGACTGATTCTTGACATCGATCAGGTCGACCTGGACGTCCAGATCATCACCGTTCTTCACAATTTTTCCCGAAAGCACAGCGCCCACATTCAGCTTGTTTCCCACATCCTGCGGGTCGAGATCCTTCCCTTTGAATCGGAACACTGTGCTTCGCGGTATAACTCGTAAACTCCGAATGCGGGTGAGACTGTTGATGATGCTTTCCGTGATCCCGTCGCTGAGATACTCCAGCTGCGGATCAGAGCCGGCATTGACAAAAGGAAGTACCGCGAGGGAATCAATTGCCCCCGCGGTCCTGAAGAATGCGAAGTATGCGATCACCGAGGCAAGCACAACGGCAATTCCGATTCCTCCGACGACATAGTTTTTCATCGCACGGGAAGAAGCAGCAGGCACCGATCCAGACTCCGCTGAAGGACGCTCTTGAGCCATGGGAGAGGCGGGAACATCCATCCGGTTCACAGGTCGCGAAACTCTGGTCGACTGTTTCTGAATTCGGCGAATTTCGCTCACCATATCCGCGACCGACTGATACCGGTCGTCGGGATCTTTTTCCAGCGACCGGCGCACAATGCGTTCGAGCTCGGGAGAGACATCCGGGACGTATTTTGAAATCGCATCTGGCTCTTCGTTCACGATCGAATACATCATCGCGGCATCGTGTTCGCCGCGGAAGGGCGTCTTGCCCGTCACCATCTCAAAAACAACAATCCCGTATGAAAAGATATCAGAGCGTGCATCGACCTCTCCTCCCTGAATCTGCTCGGGAGCCATGTAGGCGAGCGTCCCCACAGTCGACGACGTTCGGGTCAGCTTGAGCGAGCCTTTCAGCTTCGCCAGGCCGAAGTCCATGACCTTGATCTGATTCTTTGTGTTGACCATGATATTCTCGCACTTCACGTCACGGTGCACAATCCCCCTGGCGTGTGCTTCCTGGAGTGCTTCACCGATTTGCACTGCGTAGCCGAGGGCATCGTTGAGCTTCTTCACAGGAATCCTGTGCCGGAGCGTCTCACCTTCCACATACTCCATTTCAATGAACTGCTGTCCTTCGAATTCATCAATCCGGTATATGGTGCAGACATGAGGATGGTTCAGCGTTGCGGCCGCTTTTGCTTCCTGGAGGAAGCGCGCCTGTTCAGCCTCGTTCGCGGTCAGATGGTGCGGCAGAAATTTCAGCGCCACGATGCGATCGAGCTTCGTATCCTGGGCTTTGTAGACGACGCCCATCCCTCCTTCACCAAGCTTCTCCAGAATTTTGTAATGAGATATGGTTTGTCCAATCATGGGTTTAAATTTGCCATTTCGTCATTGACACATTCATGCATTAAGTAAATACTTTTATTTCACTCTTCGACAAATGATCTCCGAATCGCCATGGAATTGATGTTCGCCATATTTGCACGGTCCATGTCCCTCGCGATAATGGAGGATTTCAAAATCCGGGAACGATCTGCGCATCTGGTCTTTCTCAAAAAAATAGAGAAACCTGCAGCATTCATCGGGGTCTTTGAAGGTGTTTCGTTCGATCATCCGTTCCGATGTTCGAAACTTCTTGAACTCCGGATCGAGATAATTCCGTGCTGAGGCGACGATAAATCCTCCGAGCTTTACAGAATTTCGGAGGGGGCCGAGAAGGGCCTCAAACTCACTCCGTTTCATGCAGCAGAGCACGAGAATGCACAGCACCGCATCAAAGCGATTCGGTTCGAAGCGATGGCGTAGGGCATCAGAATTCAGAATCGTGATCTTGGAAAGGCGGTGATCCCTTCGGAACCTCCGGAACCGCCTCAACTGATCTGCGTTCTTATCGAAAGATCTCACCGTCCACCCGCGTCGAGCAAAGAACACACTATCGGCGCCTTCTCCGCAACCAACTTCCAGCATGCATCCGGGTTTCCGCAGAAACCTCGCAGCTTTCCGCGTCAGCGGATCCGGTTTGAACGGATTTTCAAAACCGTACACTTTCTCGATCGACCGCCGGGTGGATGTTCGCTCCGGATTGTGCCTCTGATTGCGGATTTCAGCGCTCATTTTTCAGATCTTTGGTTGAGGGAGGTGCCCCGATTGAATGGCTTTCAGTCGCTCAGCTGCCAGCTGGTCGGAATTCGTTTTGAGGAACCGCGTGTAACAATACGCCGATCTCCGATAATCATGTGCCTCAAAATAATAGTGACCGAGATTGTAGTAAAGCTCCGGACACGGCTCGGTGGCCCGGGAAACTGCTTCCACACCGATCGTAATAGCACTCTGAAACCAGTCGTTGTAGTAACAGAACGTCGAAAGTCCGATCTCCTTCCTCGGGAAATATCTCGGGTGGAATGAGACGAGCGATGTTCCAGCAGGATCAGGTTGATTCAGGACAGAATCCGGGTTATTCCCGGGAAGGTCCGCCAGCTGAGCAACGACCGATGTCGAATCGACCTCGGGTATACTGCGTGCATACCCGTCCCGGAGATAGATTGCCGACAGCTCATCCACAAAAACAAGACGCCATGCAGTCCTGTGCTGTTTGAAATAGTGAACCCAAAGAAAGTCGTCTTCATACGGAAAGACAACAATCTCGGGGTGGTACTTTTCCAGGAGAGGACTCTTGTTGATGGCATTCCAGGTCAGATAGTATTCCCGGAAAAATTCTTCTCCCATCACTTCATTCCTCCCGTCGATGAAGATCTTCTGCGGGAGTGTAAACATGAGGTAGCCGCCGAAGTTGAAGTGGTTCAAAATTTTCCCGCGCAGGTCATGCTCGCGCAGAAAATTTGCGGCACCGACCGGGAGCGAGAAGTTGCTGAACCGGTACCCAAACCTCTCGTCCGACCGATAACTGATATAGTAGGAGTTCGTGATGAGGGCGATTGCAAAGAGCGCAGCAGCTCCTGTGGCAAGTCCGTTGAGTACCCTTTGAACCGCAGGAAGGGTTTCGCGACGGAAGCTGACAATCGTCGTGGGAAGTGTCGCAACAACGAAATAGCCGATGTTCTTTATGCCCGTGAGAGCGAGGTAGAGAAAGATCCCGAATATCACAAGTTCGTGAAATTGCACCTTGCGCAGATTCCGGGCAAACCCGACGGCACTGACGACGAGAAGCACGTGAAACGGAAACAGCGGCTGCAGAAGGAGAAACTTTCCGTGGACATTATAGCCGTCGAGCGAAAGAGGAGAGGCATATTCGGAAATTGTCGATTTGAACGCATTTGCAGACTGCAGAAACTGGAACTGGTAAAATGGCAATCCGATGCCGCGCAGAAAATATGGATTGACCAGGCAGATCACGACGGAGAGGATTGCGAACTTCGACAGCGGTGTCCACCAGGTGCGTTCCCTGAGCATCAACCCGGCGAGAGCGCTCGCGATGACGATCCAGCCGAGGATGAAGCTCGTATGCGTATTGACCCAAAGGACCATGACCACCGGAAGGAGTGCGAGACGGTCGATGCCGCGTTCAAGATAATCCTCGAGCGCGAACAGGATCAGTGCGAGGTAGAGCCAGGAGAAAACATGCGGCCGCGGGATGAATTGAAACGCCGGCGCAAGAAGTCCGATCAGGAATATCCACTGCCAGTATGGAATTTCCTTGAGTGAAACTTTCCGGTAGACCCGTTTCAGGAGAATGTAAAACGTGGTGCAGATCAGTACGGCATGAAGGATAATGATGCCCAGTTCAGCGAGCAACCTGTTAACAAGAGCCACGCTCACCTGGTAGATCCAGTAGATGTCGATATAGGAATTTGATCCCGCCGTGTACGTAAAGGGATCTTTTGCGGGAAATTGGAGATTGTCAATCATCCAGTTCCCGGCTCTCAAATGAAAGCCGATATCGGGGTCGTATATCTGGCGGAAGCAGAAGAGAACGGCAAGGCCGAAAAAGAATCCGGCGGCAACCTGGTCAGTGCGGGAGAATCTAGAAGTCGTCATCGACTTCACTTCCCCGAGGCAAATGCATGCAGGGTAGACTCATATGACACACCTGAACAGATTGCATCCTTACCTGTATGTTACTGGGTACCGTGTGCAGGCGCGTCCGGATGATTGAAACGTATGGGGAAGAACGTGCCGCAGTGGATATGACCGGGTAAGATACTCAGATCGTGACAGAGAAGCAAGCTAAAACCCCGGATTTTCTTGCTTCTCTGCGTTAATAATGGTATATTTTGAATCGCCCGGCGGGGTAGCTCAGCTGGTTAGAGCTATGGAATCATAATCCATCGGTCGGGGGTTCGAATCCCTCCCCCGCTACATCACAGATAACCCTTTCAGAGACTCTGAGGGGCTTTTTTTTACTGCATTCCGCACATGGTCAGGGACAGTTTGGTACATTCCTTTCGCGAATTCCTCCGGTTCGCTCCGGTAGACACCGCCGGAGGAAAAATCATCGTCGCGGTCAGCGGGGGGATCGACTCGATGGTCCTTCTCCACCTTCTCCACGAAATCCAGCGCGAACACAAACTCACGCTCGCCGTAGCACATTTCAATCATGAGCTTCGGGGCAAGGAATCAGAGGAAGACGAAGCATTTGTATTGGCGCAATCGCGCGCCTACGGTCTGGAATGCTACGTTGAACGTGCCGACACGGGCTCACTGGCCGAGTCCCAGAAGCGGTCGCTTCAGGAAGTTGCGCGTGACCTGCGCTATGCCTTCTTCTCACGGCTCAGGCTCTCTCTCGGATTCGATTATATTGCCACGGGACACCATTCGGACGACAATGCCGAGACGCTTGTCTTCAACCTGTTCCGCGGTGCAGGCGTGCAGGGTCTTTCGGGAATCCCGTTCTTCCGCAGGGACCTCTGCGTCATTCGACCGCTCCTCTTTACGACACGTGATGAGATTTCGGCGTACGCTTCGAGCCATAATTTGGGCTACCGGGAAGATTCCTCGAACGCCTCGGCCCACTATACCCGGAATTTTCTTCGTCAAACTCTGCTCCCTCTCGTGCGTGAGCACATTAACCCGAATCTCACCGTAACACTTCGGCGGACGAGTGAGCTGTTCAGCCGGTTGCAGGAGTTTATCGCTTCCGCCTCATCCGAGGCATCAAAGTCGATCGTTCAATCTTCGACACCGGAAGAAATTATTATTAACATCCCTCAGCTTCACCGGCTCGAACTCTTTCTCCAGGAAAATCTCCTCCACCAGTATGCAGAGTCGATTTCGCACACCGACATCGACTTCAGCACGGTTCAGTCGATCACACGGCTTTCTCACGGCACGAGCGGCACCTCCATCCGGCTGAGCGCGAATGTCGCAGTCTACAACGATCGTGACCGGCTGGTGTTCACCAGTATCCACCGGCCCCAGCATTACCAGTACAGAGTGGAATTGAACTGCCGTCACGATTTTGAATCGTTTTCGTTCAACAGCTCTCCTGTCTCCGAAGCGCAACTTTCCGGTGATCCGTACACGGAGTTCATTGACGCCTCACTTCTCGGGAAAGAACTCGTTCTGCGGAATTGGCGCGAAGGCGACTGGTTCATTCCATTCGGGATGAAGGATAAGAAAAAAGTGAGCGATTTTTTTATCGATACGAAAGTCTCACAGCTGGAAAAGAATTCCATCCCGATCTTCGTGTCCGATGACCAGATTGTGTGGATTTGCGGCAAACGGCTTGACAACCGGTTCCGGATATCTCCACAAACCCGTTCCATCGTCAAACTGGAATACACCCCACGTTCTCTTGCAGGATAAATGAAAAAATTCATCACCGTCAATAACGATCGGTTCGTTCTCTATCTCAGCGAGAGAAAAATTCAGCAACGGATCGAGCAGCTCGGCAGACAGATCAATAAGGAATACAAACAGAAGGTTCCCATCTTCATCGGTATCCTGAACGGGTCGTTCATTTTTCTCTCCGATCTTATCCGTCACATCACGATCGATTGTGAGATTGATTTCCTGAAACTATCGAGTTATGGTGACTCCAAGATCAGTTCCGGAAATGTCACTCTCCTGAAGGATTTGAATTGTCAGGTTGAAGGAAGAGACATTATTATCGTCGAAGATATCGTCGATTCCGGACTTTCGGCAGATTTCATCAAGCGTCTCATTTTGAGTCATCATCCTCGCTCTTTTAAAATAATTTCGTTATTATATAAGAGGGATGCTGCGAAGATTGACGTGCCCATAGATTACGTTGGATTTGACATCCCTAATGTTTTTGTCATCGGCTATGGCCTTGATTACGCTCAAAAAGTGAGAAACCTACGCGCGATATACCGGTTAGCAGATTAATTCGTCCCGTTCAATACAGACACCATGGAAAATTCGAACCAGGAAAGAAATAAAGCCACCGAGAAAAGGAATCCGAAAAAACTCCCGCGCCCCCGGCGCAACAAAGCACCGCGGCTGCGGAACGATGACGATTTTAACTGGGGCAAGGTCTTAAAGGTCGTCCTGAGCTGGTCCGCCATCATCGTCGGCGTGTTCATCGTCATGACGCTGTTCAAATCGCAGGAGGGCACCGAATACGAGCTCGATTATACCCAGTACCAGTCGCTTCTGAGCGACGGACACATCAACACCGCCGTCGTGAAGAAATCCGATCTCAACAATTACGAACTGCACGGAGTCCTGAAGACACCCGTCGAAGTGAAAACTGCGGCTGGAAAAAGTGTTGCCGTTGAGCGCTTCTTCGTCACGCTCCCCTACCTCGATGGTACGGTCATCAAGGACTGGAACGACAAGGGTATCCGTTTCACGATCACGAAAGAAGACAGCACGTGGATGAACATGATGCTCAGCGTGCTGCCATGGGTTGCGCTGTTCGTCGTGTGGCTGATCATCATGCGGCGGATGCAGGGCATGGGGACGAAGGGTATTTTTTCGTTCGGCAAGAGCCGTGCAAAGACGATTAACGAAGGTGCTCCGAAGGTGACGTTCCAGGATGTCGCTGGCGCGGACGAAGCAAAGATCGAGCTGCAGGAAATCATCGAGTTCCTGAAGGAGCCGTCAAAATTTCAGCGCCTCGGCGGAAAGATCCCGCGTGGTGTTCTTCTCCTTGGTCCTCCGGGAACAGGCAAGACGCTTCTTGCACGCGCAGTTGCGGGAGAAGCAGGAGTTCCGTTCTTCTCCATTTCCGGTGCTGATTTTGTTGAAATGTTCGTCGGCGTGGGAGCAAGCCGTGTGCGTGACCTTTTTGAGACCGGAAAGAAAAATGCTCCGGCCATTATTTTCATTGATGAAATCGATGCCGTCGGCAGACACCGCGGCGCGGGCCTCGGCGGGGGACACGATGAGCGTGAACAGACTCTTAACCAGCTCCTGGTAGAGATGGACGGATTCGAACAGAACAGCGGGGTGATCATCATCGCTGCGACAAACAGACCCGACGTGCTCGATCCTGCACTTCTCCGCCCGGGGAGATTTGACCGGCAGATTGTCGTCGATCGTCCGGATGTCCGCGGACGCGAAGGAATTCTCAAGGTGCACACCAGAAATATCCCGCTCGATGAGGATGTGAAGCTGGAAGTTCTTGCAAAAGGAACACCCGGACTTGCCGGTGCCGATCTTGCCAACCTCGTCAATGAAGCCGCTCTCCTTGCAGCCCGCCGGAACGAGAAAGTGGTCAACATGCGCCACTTCGAGGAAGCGAAGGACAAGGTCATGATGGGCATTGAACGGAAGAGCCTGATCATTTCCGACAAGGAAAAGCGCGTGACATCCTATCACGAAAGCGGTCACGTCCTCGTTGCCAAAAAGATCCCGGAGGCAGATCCGGTGCACAAAGTGACGATTATTCCCCGGGGCCGCGCCCTCGGCGTGACGACATATCTCCCGATCGACGAAAAACATACCTACTCGAAGGAATATCTGGAGGCAATGATCACCTACGCCCTTGGAGGTCGCGCAGCCGAAAAAATCATCTTCAACCAGTTTACAACGGGAGCGGGAAATGACATCGAGCGCGCTACGAACCTCGCTCACAAAATGGTCTGCGAATGGGGAATGAGCGAGAAGCTCGGCCCTCTTGCCTATGGTGCGAAAGAAGAGGAAATTTTCCTCGGGCGCGAGATCACGCGGTCGAAGAATTACTCGGAGACCACGGCAGTCCTCATCGACGAGGAAATAAAGAAGATCGTCACGAAGGGCATGGAACGCGCCGAATCCATTCTCAAGGAGAATCTTGAGATACTCCACCGACTCGCCGAAGCCCTTCTCGAACGCGAAATTCTGGACGGAGACGAAATCGATAAAGTGATCCGCGGCGAGGAGCTCCCCCCCGTGGAACGTCAGAACAACGGCCAGGATACCGCTGCGGCATCCCCTTCAACTGCGACTTCGCCAGGTGGAGCCGTCCACCAGTAACCCGTCGGAAGATCGTGCCGTCCACGATCGGGAATACCGGATCGAGGTTATCCGTAAAGCGATCCACCTCTGTTCGATTTCGATCCCGATCGTTTATTATCTGACGTCGCGACAGCTGGCTCTCGCGATACTTATCCCCCTTACAACCTTTTGCATCATCGCCGACCTTACGCGATATTATTCCCGGTCCTTTGGCAAATTCTTCTATGGCGTATTCGGGATGCTGCTCCGGCAACACGAGCGGAATGACCGCAAAAAGACGCTGAATGGCGCCACGTATGTTCTCATTGCCGCATCGCTCTGCATACTGGTGTTCCCCAAGATCATCGCCGTAACCGCATTCCTGATTCTGATCGTTTCGGATATGACTTCGGCACTTGTGGGAAAGCGTTTTGGAAGGCACAGATTCTTCGGGAAATCGCTCGAAGGAAGCGTGGCATTCTTTCTGAGCGCCGCAGTTGTCATTCTGGTCACTCCGAAAATTTCATATGTTACGGGCGAGTATGTCATTGGCGTTACGGCTGCAGCGCTCGGAGCTCTGGTCGAGGCCCTCCCTCTCGGCATCGACGATAACATCACCATTCCGCTTCTAGTCGGGGCAGCATTATGGGCGGCCTATGCACTCTGGCTCCCCGGACTTAACCTCCAACAGTTGGGATAACTATGCGTGTCTATCTTTCAGGCGGGATGGAATATGCCGAGCACGAGGGCATCCACTGGCGCAAGGAAATGCAGGATTGGTTCGAGCAGAAGCTCGAGTATTCTGTCTTCAATCCCAATGTCGAAAGCAAGCGGTTCTTCGATTCGGAGCATCCCGGAGTCGACTTCCGCGCAATGAAAGAGAATGACCTTGACCGGTACCAGATCATCGCCCGCCGGTTAGTGGAAATTGACTGTGAGGAAATTGCTCGTCGGAGCGATATCGTCGTCTGTTTTTGGGATGAAGGCGCGGCAAGAGGCGCCGGTACGAAAGGTGAGCTGACAATGGCAAGATATTTCGGGAAGCCGGTGTACATGGTTACTTCCCACCCCCTTCAGTCACTTCCGGGATGGGTTCTCGGGTGCGTCACCAGGATCTTTCCCACGTTTGAGGATCTCAAATCGTTTTTATCGGCGAAGTAAGGTCTCCCTGCTTCTCCAATTGCGTCATTCCAACTTCATTCGCAAGAGAGAAATTAAATCCGTACCTTGAGGTGAATTGCGGGTTGATGCTGCAATCCGATCCCACTGTTGACGAAGAATACATCATGAATATGCAGCAAAAAGAAATGGTTGTTGTTGGAGACAAGGTGCTGATCATTCCGGATTCCGACAAGGACCGGACTGAGCACGGGCTTTATTTGCCTCCGAGCGTACGCGAAAAGGAGAAAGTCCAGAGCGGATACATCATCAAGGTCGGTCCGGGTTATCCTGTTCCGAATCCGAACTACATCGATCAGGAATCATGGTCCACAACGCCGAAGGATCCGGTAAAATACATCCCTTTGCAGGCGGAGGAAGGCGACTACGCTATCTTCCTGAAGGATCAGGCGATCGAGATCGAATATGATGCCAAGAAATACCTCATCGTTCCGCAGGGGGCGATTCTGGTGCTGATCAGAAGGAATCCTCTCCAGGATTTGGAAAAGCTCGGATAGGAGATACGGTTACGAGATGGTTCGTGACCGCGAATTCAAACCAAAGGAGTGCGGTGTTCCGGCCCACACCGTGACAAGGGGCGGGGTGAGCAGTTATCCCTCTACAGCTTCCAGCACCAACTCTGCAATATCCTTCACCGCCACCCGATCCGCTGCTTCCTTCGCTTTCACACCATCCGTCATCATCGTCATGCAAAACGGACACGCGGTTCCAATGATATCCGGTTTGAGCTGGAGCGCCTCCTCGGTTCGTTCGATATTCACCCTCTTCCCCAGATGCTCCTCCATGAACATTCTCGCTCCACCGGCTCCGCAGCAGAATCCGCGATCCCGGGTACGGTTCATCTCGACAAGATCAACTCCAGGGATTTTCTTCACCGCCTCGCGGGGCTGATCGTAAATGGTGTTATACCTTCCGAGGTAGCAGGAATCGTGGTACGTCAGACGCGCCCGTTTTTCCTTCGTGATCCGGATCTTTCCCGAATCGACAAGCCCCATGATAAATTCGGTGTGATGGATCACTTCATACCTTCCTCCCAATTGCGGGTACTCGTTTTTCAACATATTCAGACAATGCGGGCACGTGGTCACAATCCTCTTCACACCATAGTTGTTCAGTGTGCCGATGTTCTCCGTCATGAGCATCTGGGCAAGATACTCGTTTCCCGATCTGCGTGCCGGGTCGCCGGTACATTTCTCTTCCGTCCCGAGTATGGCGAACCTGATTCCCGCAAGCTGCATTAACCGTGAAAAGGCCTGAGTGACTTTCTTATACCGGGCGTCGTATGCTCCCGCGCATCCCACCCAGAAGAGAATTTCCGGTTGCGAACCGTCCGAGAATCTCGGAATGTTCATCCCCTCAGCCCAATCGGCACGGGTCGCGTGGCTGAACGCCCAGGGCGTGAAGTTCCGCTCAAGATTCTGGAATGTTGCCTGCATCTCTTTCGGGAAGCGGGATTCATTCAGAACCAAATAACGCCTCATCCCGACAATAGCATCGACATGCTCGATTTGTACCGGACATTCCTGAACACATGCCATACAGGTCGTGCATGACCAGAGCTCATCTTCCGTGATATACCCGTCGACGAGAAGTTTGCCCACCGTGCCGTCGGAATTCTTTTTCCCGTCCACCATAAGAGCGCCTTCTTCCATAAGGCGGTGCCGGATGTCGACGATGATCTTTTTCGGTGAAAGCGGTTTGCCGGTATTCGCGGCAGGACATGCGGCAGTGCACCGACCGCATTCGGTGCATGTGTAACCGTCCAGCAATTGTTTCCACGTGAGATCGCCGATATCAGCAACCCCGAACCGTGTGGCGGATTCGTCCTGGAGATTCAATGCACTCAGTGTCCCCCGCCGGCCGAGCTTTGCGAAATAGACATTCGGGACAGAAGAGAGAATATGGAGATGTTTGGAAAACGGAAGATAATTCAGAAACCCCAGGACGAGGAGCACATGCATCCACCAGAAGATGTAGAACGCTACGGCAATCTGATCCGGAGACCAATTCCAAAACAATCCTGCAAGCATGGAAGATACGAACCGCCCCCCGCTTCCGGTCCCTGACCCCGATGCTATGTTGGCCGCATTCTGCATGAACATCGAAATCATGATCAGGAGGATCCAGCAGAGAATGATTGTCGCGTCGACGCGCGCATGCCCTGATACATCGAGGCGAGCCGGCTTACTCACATATCTCCGGTACAGAGCTATTGCGATCGACAGGATGACCAAAACGCCGAGCAGATCCTGAAGCCAGATCAACGGCCCGTACACCGGACCCAGGAAGTAAAGTGAAAACAATCGGGAGAAACCCATGCCGAATGCTTCAACAATTGCAAGGAGCAGGATGACGAACCCCCAGAAAATGAAGAAGTGCATAAGCCCGGCGAGTGGTTCACGGAGGAGCTTGGATTGACCGAACGCAACGACGAGCACATTCTTAAGGCGTTCCCACGGCTTGTCGGTACGTTGCTCTGGTTTTCCAAGACGCAGGTAGAAGATGAGGCGCCGGGTGTTCCATCCAAAAAAGCCGAAAGATCCCCCAAGGATGAGCAGAAAGAGAATGGTGTTCGTCATCGGGAGTTCACAATGTGCGAATGGAGTCAGTCGTTCACAAGCAATTCGCCGTCCAGCACGGTGACGGCTGATCCTCCCACTTTCACCATGACGGGCCGCAGTTCCTCGACGTGAAGTTCCACGCTTACTCTTCCGCGCCGGCCGATGGCATCTCCCTGCTCACCGCGGAAAAGACACTTGCCGTCTTTCGGGAGAAGCAGCCCCTGCTCAAAGAAAATCAATGCAAGTGAGGGGTGTGTCGATTGGGTGACGGGGTCTTCAGCAAGTCCAAGGTGGGGTGCGAAGAACCGGGAGTGCACAAGTGATTCGCGCTCGACGGTTTCCGTCGTGTAGATGCAAATCCCGTTAAACGATCGTGTTTCCAGGAAGCCGCCCAGGGCAGCGAAGTTCGGTTTCATGGTGAACAGCGCATGCAGGCGACGCAATCCCACAAAGAGAAACTCGTTTCGCATAATGGTCAGGCGATTGTCGAAATCGCTGAGATTAATATTCAGCAGACGGAGCAGATCGGTCTTGTATTGTGTTGCCTTTGTCAGTGTGGGAGGTTTCGTTTCCAAAAGGATCAAGGGAGGTTGTTCCTGCCTGAGAATGTCGGCCGCAATGACCCCTGCGACTGAATCAATCTGGAGGCGGTAATTCTCCTTCTTTGTCATCCCCAGCATTCCTTCTTCGGCAAGGACGTGAAGTCCCGCCAGCATGGCATGCCCCGAAACCGACATCTCGCTCTGAGGCGTGAAGCTGCGCATTCTGCAATCCGTGCCGCTCCTCGATGATGGCAAAAGGAAAACCGTTTCCGAGAAATGAAGTTCGCGAGCAACGGATTTCATCTGTTGTTCGCTCAGCCGCTGTCCTTCTAAAATCACGCCCGCGGAATTCCCGCCCTGCGGTGTCGTGGTAAATGCATCTACACCTTTGATGCGGATTTTTCCCATATCACCCCCCGATAATATTGGAAAGATTGACTGCCGAAAGCCGCTGCTTTTCGCTGATGAAATAGACCCAGCTCCCCATACAGAAGAACGAATCACCCGCTGTCGATGGCGACAGATCCCGGAGGATATCATGATACAGCAGAACGGACGATTCCGGCAGGATGATCACGAAATGATGACGAAATTTCCGGGAGGTAACATCGGTACCCACGGGCTCATAAAAGGAGGAGAGAAGATATTCGCCGCTAACATGCGCCTCCGCATTGACGATCTCCTGGATGTTCATGCCGCAGCGCAGAAGCACGTTCTGAATCGCACTCTGTACTGAAGGCGAGGCCGGAACAGGATAGCCGATTTCCTCAACGTGTTCGGCCCCCATCTCTGCACGAAGGCGTTGAACTTCATCCGCATCGATTTCCCTCAGCACCTTCCCTGTCGTTCCATCCAGGAGATGAAAAAAACGCTTCTCGAACCCTTGTTTCGATACTGCGACCACGTCGCGGTGCGCAAGGAGAAATTCCATTTCCGTATTCTCCCAGTGAACAGTTCCGGTTCGGATATCAGCCGCAATTATTCCTTGATGTTCCGGCATATCGGGACTTGCATATCGGTGAAAGAAAAGTGTCTCGCCGTACAGCGAATCCAACCCAATCCACCACTGTTCGTCGAACATTCGGTGTTCCCAAAGGACGTTTCCTGACTGCGGATCAATGCAGAAGAAGGTGACTCTCTTCTTCTCGGTGTCGCGGTCCTCACCGGCAAGGAACCGGGCGGAAGGAAGAATGCGCCAGAGAAAACCTGATGTCCTGTACGACCATGATGGCTTGAGAGTTTTTCTTTTTCTTCCGGAAAACCATCCCATGATTGGGTCGTTAAAATTCTGGAATAAGATAATCATACCGGATATGATTATCAAGATTTTTTTCGATGATTGATAATTTGCGAATGCAGGGATTACCGATTGGGGTAGTATTCCGAGAGGATTTCAGCCATTTTGGCAAATGCCTTTGCGCGATGGCTGATGCGGTTCTTGATGTCTGGAGGAAGTTCAGCAAATGTCAGCGAATACCCATCGGGTACGAAGAGCGGGTCATATCCGAAACCACCGGCTCCATGTGGCGAATCGATAATTTTACCGTGGCAGATTCCCTCCGCGATGCGCTCGTGTCGGCCGTCGGTGAAAACCGCGATGCAGCGGAATCTGGCGCCGCGCCGGCTTTCCGGAACGTGCCGCAATTCAGACACCAGTTTCCGGCAATTATCCGCGTACGACGCATCTTCGCCGGCGTATCGTGACGAATACACACCAGGCCGCAGGTCAAGTTCAAACACTTCGAGTCCGGTATCATCCGCAATTGCGGGGATCGACGTTGCCAGAACGATTTCCCGGGCTTTCTTCAAGGCATTCGCTTCGAGTGTTTTTCCATCCTCCACAACTTCGGGAGCACCCGGAAAATTATCCAGATCCACCAACTCGACCGGAACAGCACTGAGAATTGCCCGGATCTCCCGGACCTTATCGGGATTGCGCGTGGCAAGAACGATCCGTTCCATCGCGTTATCGCACAAGGAGAGGAACCGCGTCGTCGATATGCTCGACGCCGCACAGCTCTATGCCGTTGGATTGTTGAAAACTCTTGAGGTTGTTTTTCGGAAGGATAACGCGCTTGAAGCCGAGTTTCTGTGCCTCCTGCACACGTTTCTCGATCTGGCTCACCGCCCGCACTTCCCCGCTCAGACCAATCTCGCCGATGGCAATACTCTGGGAATCGACGGGCACGTCTTTCATGCTCGAGAGAATCGAGATGGCAATGCCGAGATCCACGGCCGGTTCATCGACCCGAACCCCGCCGGCGATATTCACGAAGACATCATATTGTCCGAGCATCATCCCGAGACGTTTTTCGAGAACGGCGATCAGCAACCCAAGGCGCCGGTAGTCAACCCCGGTCGTATTCCGCTGCGGTACGCCGTAACTTGTCGGAGTGACCAGGGCCTGCACCTCGATGAGTATCGGGCGACTTCCCTCAACGCTTGCGACGACGGTCGAGCCCGATGTGCCAACGGTCCTTTCGGAAAGGAAGACTTCCGAGGGATTGGCAACTTCCTCCATACCGCTCTCCCGCATTTCAAAGACACCAATTTCATTCGTCGAGCCGAAGCGATTTTTCATCGCCCGGAGAATCCGGTACGCATAATGCCGCTCACCTTCGATCTGAAGAACCGTATCGACCATGTGCTCGATGACTTTCGGGCCCGCGATGACACCTTCTTTTGTCACATGTCCAATCAGAAAGACCGGGATTCCGCGTTCCTTGGCAATGCGTGTGAAGACCGCGGATGATTCCCGCACCTGAGCGACGCTCCCGGGAGAACTCTCGAATTGGGGACGATACATGGTCTGTACGGAATCGACCACGAGGATATCCGGCAGTGATCGCTGCAAGACCTCCGAAACAACGTCGACATTTGTCTCGGCAAGCACCAAGAGTGATTGTGTGTGCGGAAATTTCAGTCTGTCGGCGCGCAGCTTGATTTGACGAGCGGATTCTTCGCCCGATACGTACAGCACGATGCGGTCTTTCAGTTTTCCCGCAATCTGCAGCATGAGCGTCGATTTGCCGACTCCGGGATCACCTCCGAGAAGAACTACCGACCCGCGGACTATTCCTCCGCCAAGCACGCGGTCGAATTCCCCGATGCCCGTTGTGATGCGCTGATCGTCGGAACCCTCCACCTCATCAAGGGAAAGCGGCTCGACACTCGCCCCCTTCACTGCTTTGCGCGCAGCGACTTTCGACGTCAGCTCTTCAACGAAGGAGTTCCATTCGCCGCAGTTGGGGCACCTGCCTGTCCAGCGAGGCGACTCGTACGCGCAGTTCTGACAGACATATTTTGATTGGACTTTTGGCACGACAGAATTGACTCACAAATCAGAAACTTGTTCCAGGCGTGGGTCTTTTCCCCAAAGAAGTTTTGCCCGAAGAAGGCCGAAATAACTGTATCGCCGCCTGCGCACGAGTTTCACAACGTACGGCGCCTGCATCACGGCAAACTCCACCGGGGGATCGTAAATCTGCTCCACCTGGCCGTCCGCAGTGATATGAACCGGGTGTTTCCCTTCACCGACGACAATTCTGACGTGGCTGTCCTCCG
>Ga0335079_10001125_pt1 | contig 30539 bp, 26 predicted proteins | sample Lox_Sample_33_FD_206719 | JGI IMG/M metagenome (GOLD analysis project Ga0335079, IMG submission 206719) | Soil microbial communities from Loxahatchee National Wildlife Refuge, Florida, United States - Lox_Sample_3.3 | ecosystem: Environmental > Terrestrial > Soil > Wetlands | place: USA...
CTCGGCGACTCACCGCCGCACGTCGTGCGGTTCGTGCCGCCCGGCCCCGGTGCCCTGCTGCTGTGCTCGGACGGGCTGTGGAACTACCGGCCCGAAGCGGCCGGGCTGGCCGAGCTGGCGCTGCCCGCCGCGCTCACCGACCCGCTGGCCGCGGCCCGCACGCTGGTCAGCTTCGCGATCGACGCCGGCGGCATGGACAACGTGACCGTGGTGCTGATCCCGTTTCCCGCCGCCGGGGGGCCGCCGGCCGCAGCTGACCCCAGCGCCGGGGAGAACGCGCCTGTGAGCCAGCCCGCAGGCACCAGAGCCGCAGGTACCACAAGCCGCGATCAGTGAAGGAGGCGCGATGCCGACCTGCCCAGCCGGTCACACGTCGGCCAGCGGTGACTTCTGCGACGTGTGCGGGATGAGGACCGGCGCCGCTGCCGGCGACCCGGCCGGGCCGTTGCCGGAGCCGCCCTCGCCGATGCCCGCCGAACCCTGCCCGCGGTGCGGGACGGCCGGGTCAGGCCCGTTCTGCACGTCCTGCGGGTACGGCTACGACGCCGGCCCGGCCCCGGCGGCCGTCACGGCGGCAGGGGCGGTGCCAGGCGGCGACGGGAGCGGGACAGAGAGCGGCATCCCGTCCGGCGGCCCACCAGCCCCCGGCGATCCGGGCCCGGCCGCTGGCGGGGCGCCCACGGCCCCGGGCTGGCCGGTGGCATGGATGGCGGTGGTGGCCAGCGATCACGCGTACTTCGAGGACGTGGTCGCGGACGGCGGCCCGGACGCTGCGTCAGTGGCGTTTCCGGCATACACCCCGGAACGCCGGTTCCAGCTGGCCGGGCCGGAGGTCCGCATCGGGCGGCGCAGCCCCTCACAGGGCCTGGAGCCCGAGATCGACCTGACGGGCCCGCCCGCCGACCCGGGCGTCTCGCGGCTGCACGCGGTGCTGCTCGCTGAGCCGGACGGCAGCTGGGCGGTGCTCGATCCAGGGTCGGAGAACGGCACCCACGTCAACGGCAGCGAGATAGCCACCGGGGTGCGGGTGCCCCTGTGCGACGGTGACCGCATTCACGTCGGGGCGTGGACGGTGATCACCATCCAGGCCGGCTGACACCCGCCCTGCTGTCCGGGCGCGGATGACCCGCTCGCTGCCGGGCGCCACTTCCAGCGGCCTGCTAGCGGCGGGCGGGCGGTGGCACGACGCGGTCCAGGTCGGCGAGATCTTCGGCGGAGGGCACCCATTCCGCGGCGCCGGCGTTCGCCTTCACCTGCTCTGGCGTGGTCGCCCCGGCGATCACGCAGGCGCACCCGTCCTGCGCGGCCAGCGCGCCGACCGCCACCTCCAGGACGGTGAGCCCGCGCCCGGCCGCCCACGTGATCAGCGCCTCCACCCGGTCCAGCTTGCCGTCGGTCACGTAGCCGGGCCGGCTGGCCAGGCGGCTCCCGGCCGGCGGTGCCTGCCCCCGGCGGACCTTCCCGGTCAGCAGCCCGTTCGCGAGCGGGAAGTACGGGAGCACGCCGAGCCCGAAATGCCGGGCGGCGGGGAGCACCTCGGCTTCCACCCCACGCTCCAGCAGCGACCAGTGGTTCTGCGCGGAGACGAACGGGGCGGTGCCGGTGGCGCGTGCCACGTGTGCCGCGTCCGCGATCTGCCAGCCGGTGAAGTTCGAGTGGCCGATGTAGCGGACCTTTCCCTCGGCGATGAGCTCGGTCAGGGCGGCCAGGGTCTCCGCCACCGGTGTCACCGGATCGGGGGTGTGGAGCTGGTACAGGTCCAGGTAGTCGGTCCGGAGCCGGCGCAGGGACCGCTCGACAGCGCGCCGGATGTAGGAACGCCCGCCCTTGGCGCCAGCCGCCGGGCCGTAGCCCATGTCGTAGCCCTGGCTGCCGAACTTGGTGGCCAGCACCACCTGGTCCCGGCGGCCGGCCAGCACCTCACCGAGCAGTTCCTCTGACGCGCCGCCGTCGCCGTAGATGTCCGCGGTGTCGAACATCGTGATGCCGGCGTCGATGGCCGCGTCGACCACCGCCCTGGTTCCCGCCAGGTCCACCCTGCGGCCGAAGTTGTTGCAGCCAAGGCCGACAACCGACACCATCAGCCCGGAATCACCCAGCGACCTGTAACGCATGTGACCTGCCCTGCCCTCGGTGCCCGTCGCGACCGCAACGATGCTACGCCGGCGGGCTGGATCAGCCTCGGCCCGCGCGCGGACAACCTGAAACCGCGGCGCGCCGGGAACTGCGCCCCGGTTCACCGGGCGCCTGACGGGCTAGCGTGCGCCCTGGCGCCGGCCCGGCCGGCCTGCCGTGGCCGGCCGGCCCGCCCGCTTCGCGCGAAGCCGCACCGACACGTGCACCGGGCTGCCCTCGAACCCGAACTCCTCCCGCAGCCGCCGCTCGATGAAACGCCGGTAGCCGGCCTCCAGGAATCCGGTGGCGAACAGCACGAAATGCGGTGGCCGGATGCCCGCCTGGGTCGCAAAGAGGATCTTCGGCTGCCGGCCGCCGCGGACCGGCGGCGGGGTGGCGGCGGTCAGTTCGGTGAGCCAGGAGTTGAGCCTGCCGGTTGGCACCCGCGTCTCCCAGCCGGCCAGCGCGAGCTGCAGCGCGGGCACCAGCCGGTCCAGGTGCCGCCCGGTGGCGGCGGACACGTTGACCCTGGGCGCCCAGCGCGCGGTGTACAGCTGGCGGTCGATCTCACGGTCCAGCTGCAGCCGCCGGTCCTCGTCGACGAGATCCCACTTGTTGTAGGCGATGACCAGCGCCCGGCCTGCCTCGATCACCATCGACACGATCCGCAGGTCCTGCTCGGTGAGCGGCTCGCTGGCGTCGATCAGGACGACCGCCACCTCGGCCCGTTCCAGCGCCCCCGCCGTCCGCAGCGAGGCGTAGAAGTCCGCCCCCTGGCTGTGGCTGGCCCGGCGCCGGATGCCGGCGGTGTCCACGAAGCGCCAGCTGATCCCGCCGAGCTCGATCAGCTCGTCCACCGGGTCGCGGGTGGTACCAGCCACCGCGTCCACCAGCACCCGGTCCTGGCCCGCCAGCTTGTTCAGCAGGCTGGACTTGCCCACGTTGGGGCGGCCGACGAGCGCCACCCGGCGCGGGCCGCCCGGCCCGGGCTCAGGCTCGGCCGGGGCCTGCGGCAGCGCCGCGAGCACGGCGTCGAGCAGGTCGCCGCTGCCGCGGCCGTGCAGCGCGCTCACCGGCAAGGGCTCACCCAGCCCGAGCGCCCACAGCGCCGCGGCGGCCGGCTCGCCCGGGGCGTCGTCCACCTTGTTCGCCGCGACCACCACCGGCTTGCCCGAGCGGCGCAGCACCGTGGCGACCGCGTCGTCGGAGTCGGTGACGCCGACGACCGCGTCCACCACGAACAGGACCGCGTCGGCCGCCTCCACCGCCAGCCGGGCCTGTGCGGTCACCTGCTCGGCGAGGGCGCGGCTGGCCTGCCCGGCCTCGGAGCCGGGAGACGGCTCCCAGCCACCGGTGTCGACCAGGGTGAAGGCGCGGCCGCGCCAGGACGCGTCATAGGCGACCCGGTCGCGGGTGACGCCGGGGGTGTCCTGCACCACCGCCTGGCGGCTGCCGAGAATCCGGTTGACCAGGGTGGACTTGCCGACGTTGGGACGGCCGACGACCGCCACCACCGGGGCTGGCTGGTCGGGCCCGGCGCCGGAGCCGCCCTCGTCCGGGAAGCCTTCGGCCGCTCCCCCGCCCAGCGTCGTCATCGCGTCCACGCCGTGTCCGCCTGCTGGTCCCGCCCGGCCCGTTCGCTGGCCAGCCGGGCGATCAGGCTGATCACTTCATCCAGGCTGAGGGAGGTGGAGTCGACCTCGACCGCGTCGGCGGCCATCGCCGTCTGCGGCGCGTCGGCCTGGTCCCGCCGGAGCTGCTCGTGCCGGGTGACCGCCGTCGTCGCGCCGGGGTCCACGGCCAGGTCGGCGGCGCGCCGGCGGGCCCGCGTGTCCTCGCTGGCGGTGAGGAAGACCTTGACCAGCGCCCGCGGGGCGACCACTGTGCCGATGTCCCGCCCTTCGGCGACGATGCCGCCGCCCGGTCCCGAGTTGCGGGCGATGATCTCCCGCTGCATCGCGATCAGGTGCTTCCTGACCTGTGGCACCGACGCCACCGCGCTGACGGCGTTGGAGACCTCGCGGGTGCGGATCGGCCCGGACACGTCGACGCCGCCGACCCTGATCGCCGGGGCGTCCGGGTCGGTCCCGACCTCGATCAGCGGCTCTGCCGCATGCCTGGCCACCGTCTGCGGGTCGGTGGTGTCCAGCCCCTGGCTGAGCAGCCACCAGGTCAGGGCCCGGTACATCGCGCCGGTATCCAGGTAGCGCAGGCCGAGCGCGCGGGCCACCCCCCGGGCGGCGGAGGACTTGCCGGCCCCGGCCGGGCCATCGACGGCGATCACAAGGCACTCGGTCACCCTGGCGATGCTACCGGCGAACCGGCCATCCGGCCGCCGCCAGCGCCTGGGTCAGCCGGGCCACCGAGTCCGGGCGGACCGTCAGCTCCGCCACCCCGACCGGCAGGCCGGGTGAATGCTCGATCCCGATGTCCTCGATGTTGACGCCCGACCCGCCCGCCACCTGGAACAGGCGCGCCAGCTCACCGGGCTGGTCACGGATGACGACCTGCACCACCGCGTTGTCTCGCAGCGGCGCGCCCCGCTTGCCGGGGATTCTCGCCACCCCCGCGGAACCGGCGTCCAGCAGGCCCGCCAGCTGTTTCACCGGCGGCTGCCCGGCTGGCCGCGGGGCACCGGCATCGGCCAGCGCATCGGCGGCGGCGGTGAGATCGGCCGCCACGTCCGCCAGGATCCGGGCCACCGGCGCCGCGTTCGCCGCCAGGATCTGCGTCCACAGCCCGGAGTCGCCCCCGGCGATCCTGGTCACATCGCGCAGTCCCTGGCCCGCCAGGCCGAGCGCGCCGACCGGGGCGCCCACCAGCCGGGCCGCCATGGCGGCGGCCACCACGTGCGGCGCGTGTGAGACCAGTGCCACCCAGCGGTCATGCTCACTGGCGCTGGCCCGCACCGGCTCGCCACGGCAGCAGCGCACCAGATCGAGGACGGCCGCGACCGCCTCCGGCGGGTTCTGCGGGCCGGGGCAGATCACCCACGGGCGGCCGAGGAACAGGTCGGCCCGGGCGGCGGCGGGACCCGAGCGCTCCCGGCCGGACAGCGGGTGGCCGGGCACGAAGGAGACAAGGTCGCAGCCCAGCTCGCTGGCCTGCCGCAGCGGGAGCTCCTTCACGCTCGCGACGTCGGTGTACCAGCGGGCCAGGCGGCGGGCCTGGGCGGCCGCGAGCGAAGCCGCGACGGCGGCAGGGGGCACGGCCAGCACGGCCAGGTCAGCCCAGGGCGTGTCCTGTCCCAGCGGCCCGCGTGCCGGTGCCGCCGCTGTCCCTGCCGGGGCCCGGCCCGGCTCCGCCGCGCCCGGCAGCGGCTCAGGCAGCACCTTGCCCGCCCCGATATCGGCGGCGAGCCGGGCCGCGGCCGGGTCATGATCGGCCAGCCACACGGTCACGCCCCGCTCGCACAGGGCCAGCGCGATCGACGTGCCGATCAGCCCGGTCCCGATCACGACCGCGCTGCCCAGCCCGGCGGGCGCGGCCCCGGCCAGGCCCGTGCCCGTCTCCGCCGCAGCGCCTGTCTCCGCCCCGGGACGCGTCTGCGGGCCGGCACCGGTCTTCGCGCCGGCACCGGTCTTCGCGCCGACGGCGGCCTGCGCGCCGGCGCCGGTCTCCGGCCTGCCCGGTCGCGGCGTCACTGGGCGATGTCCAGCCGCAGGGCCGCCGCACCCCGCAGGTACACGTGCTGCAGCTCGGCACGCGGCTTGCCGGTTTCCACGTGCATGAGCAGCCGCACCACCCGGGGCAGCGCGCCGGGCACGCCGATCTCGCTGGCACACAGCAGCGGCACGTCCTGGAACCCGATCTTGCGCGCGGCGAGGGCCGGGAACTCGGCCGTCAGGTCGGGGGTGGCGGTGAAGACGACGCTGATCACGTCGTCAGGGTCCAGGCCGTTGCGCGTCATGACCTCGGTGACCAGTTCCGCCGTGCCTTCCAGGACGGCCGCCCGCTCATTGGCGTCAACCTGGACCGCACCGCGGATTGCCCTGACCGCCACCGGCCTGATTCCTTTCACCACACCCAGAAACCGCGCACCGCCCCCGGACCCGCCCGGGCCGCTGCCGTCGCTCCAGGCTATCGGCAGGCGGCCCGCCGCTTCGCCGGGCTTGCTCAGTCGGCGGAGCCGAACAGCAGCCACTTCAGCTGCTGGCGGCGCTCATCCGGATTGCCAGGCCCAGCAGCACGATGGCCGGAGCCCCCGCGGGCTGCAGCAGCACGGACACCCATCCCAGCGGCAGCGCCCCGCTCAGCACGCGATGTCCCGGCCAGCACGCCGGGCCCTAGAGCCCGACGGCGGCGTAGAGCTCGCCGATTTCCCTGGTGGTCAGCGCCCGGGTGCTGCCAGGGCGGAGGCCGCCGAGCGCGACCGGGCCGACCTGGGTGCGGACCAGCCGGCTGACCGGATGGCCCGCCTCGGCCAGCAGCCGCCGTACGATGTGCTTGCGCCCCTCGTGGAGGGTGATCTCGACCAGCGCCCGTGACCCCGCCTGCTCGACGACCCGGAACCTGTCCGCGCTGGCGGTCCCGTCCTCCAGCTCGATCCCGCCGATCAGCCGCCGCCCCAGATCGCGGGGCAGCGGCCCGGCCACGTCCGCCAGGTAGGTCTTGGCCACCCCGTACCGGGGATGTGCCAGGCGGTGGGCCAGTTCACCGTCGTTGGTCAGCAGCATGAGGCCTTCGGTGTCGTAGTCGAGCCTGCCGACGTGGAACAGCCGCTCCGCCCGGTCGCCGAGGAAGTCGCTGATGGTGGGCCTGCCGCGCTCGTCCGACATGGTGGTGAGCACCCCGGCTGGCTTGTTGAGCGCCAGGTAGACCAGGTCCTGGCGGCTGGGGATACGCCTGCCGTCCACCTTGATGACCTGGTGGTCCGGGTCGACCCGGGCGCCATAGCGGCGCACGATCTCCCCGTCCACCTCGACCCGTCCCTCGCCGATCAGCTCCTCACAATGCCGGCGGCTGCCGATGCCCGCGGCGGCGAGCACCTTCTGCAGGCGGACGCCGCCGGGCACATCGGTGAGGGAGTCGTGCCCGGGCTCAGCTGCCAGATCCATGCCCTGCGCGGTCTTCCCGCCGGTGGCGCCGCCCGCACCGCCCCGCCCGCCCGGGTGTCCTGCGCGCTGTTCGCGCCCGCCGCGGCGATCACGGCCCTTCTGGGCAGGTGCGCTCATCGCCTTGTATCCCCGAGCATGCTACGCATCCCGGGCGCCCGGCGCGTCCCCACCGTCCCGCGCCCCAGCAGCGCCCCCGGCCCCGTCAGTGTCCCCGGCCCCGTCAGTGTCCTGGGCCCCGGCAGGTTCCGGGCCGTGGTCCTCGGCATCCTCGGCGTCCTCGGCGTCGTCGATCTGGTCGGGCAGGAAGGGCGCGAGGCCGGGCAGCTCATCCAGGCTGGCCAGGCCGAGCCGCTCCAGGAAGTAGCCGGTCGTGCGGTAGAGGATGGCGCCTGTCTCGTGCTCGGTGCCCGCCTCCTCGACCAGGCCGCGCAGGGTCAGGGTGCGCATCACGCCGTCACAGTTGACGCCCCGCACCGCCGAGACGCGTGCCCGGCTGACCGGCTGCCGGTAGGCAACCACGGCCAGCGTCTCCAGCGCTGCCTGGGTCAGCCGGACCTCCTGCCCGTCGCGGACGAAGCGCTCCACCACGGGCGCGCACTCCTCGCGGGTGTAGAAACGCCAGCCGCCCGCCACCTCACGCAGCTCGAATCCGCGGCCCTCGGCGGCGTATGAGGCGGCGAGGCCGGCGATCTCCAGCGCGATCTCCTCCCGTGGCCGCTCAAGGACCTGGGCGAGCACCACTTCCGCGACCGGCTCGTCGACCACCAGCAGGATCGCCTCCAGGCAGGCCCGCAGGCCCGGGCCGGGCTGGGTCTCGATGGCCGCGTCCCCGGCCATGTCGCCACGCATCATGTCCAGTCGTCTTCCTCACCGGCTGTAGAGGGGCCGGTCTCACCCCCGGCCCAGGTCACATGCAGCTCGCCCAGCGGCACCCGCTGCTCGAATGAGACGCTACCGTCCCGGTACAAGTCGAGCAGTGCCAGGAACCGGGCGACCACTTCATAAGTGCCCGCGCAGTCGGACGTCAGCTGCCGGAAGCTGGCCCGGCCCAGGGTCCTCAGCCGCCCGGCCAGGATCCCGGCCTGCTCACGGACGCTGGTGCGCGGTATGTGGATGTGCTCGGTCGGGACCACCGGCGCCGGGCGCGGGGTGAGCGTCAGCGCGGCGATCCGGGCGAACTCCGCCGGGCCCAGCCCCAGCAGGACCTCCGGCAGCAGCTCGGCGAACTGGGGTTCCATCGGCACGCGGCGGGGGAAACGGCGGGCCTGCACGGCCATCTTGCCCGCGAACGTGGCCGCCACCTCCTTGTAGGCGCGGTACTGCAGCAGCCGGGCGAAGAGCAGGTCCCTGGCTTCCAGCAGCGCCAGGTCCTCCTCGTCCTCCACCTCGCCCGCGGGCAGCAGCCTGGCCGCCTTCAGGTCAAGCAGGGTGGCGGCCACCACCAGGAAATAGCTGGCCTGGTCCAGGTCCCACCCCTCGGCACGGGCCCGGATATAGGCGATGAACTCGTCGGTCACCTGCGACAGGGCAACCTCGGTGATGTCCAGCTTGTGCTTGGATATCAGGCCCAGCAGCAGATCGAACGGGCCCTCGAACACGTCAAGGTGGACCTCGAATCCGCCCGTGCCAGAGGCCTGTGCGGCGTCGCCACCCGGATCGCTGGTCACCGCCGCGATCACTGGGGCCCTTCTGGGAGGCCGGCCGCCGGGATGCCGCTGGCCGGGATGCCGCTGGCCAGGACGCCGCTGGCCAGGACGCCGATCACCGGGCCGTCACCAGCCGGGACGATGCCAGCCGGGCCGCCGCTGGCCAGGATTCCGGGGCTGCCGCTGGCGGCCAGGCCACCGGCCAGGATCCCGCCGACGGAGCCGCCGACGGCGGCAGCGCCATCGGCCAGCACGGCGCCGAAGGAGCCGCCGCTGGCCCGGGCGCCGTTCGCCGGGGCGCCAGGGGCGTCCGCCGGCTCACTGGCCGCGCGCAGGCGGTGGGCGATCACGCTGGTATCGATCCCCATCCCCAAGTCGGTCATCAGCAGCGCGATCGCCTCCCGCACCAGCCTGCCCCTGTCCACCGCGATCCCGTGGGCGCGCAAGGCCAGGCGGGCGCGCTCCAGTTCGAGGAACTCGTCCGCAGCAAGGTACACCGTAATCTTTTGAGGGTGGGCTTCCCGCCCACTGGCCTGCCGCCCGGAATCAGTGGCGGGGCCGGGGCCGACGGGGCGGAGCAGTTCGGCGACTCCCGGCAGGCTTACCCGGCGCTGACGGGACCCGCGCGCCCGGCCTGCCGCCACCGCTCCAGTACCTCCTTGGCAAGCTCCCGGTAGGAGCTGGCCCCGGTGGATGCCGGATCGAACCTCGTGATCGGCTCCCCGGCCACGGTCGCGTCCGGGAACCGCACGGTACGGCTGATAACCGTGTGGAAGACCTTGTCGCCGAACCCCTGGACGACACCTGAGAGAACCTCGCGCGAGTGCAGGGTCCGGGAGTCGTACATGGTGGCCACCAGGCCGTCCATGATCAGCTTCGGATTGAGCCTGCTCGCGACCTTGTCGATGGTCTCCATCAGCAGCGCCACCCCGCGCATCGCGAAGTACTCGCACTCCAGCGGCACGATCACGCCCTGCGCGCACGCCAGCGCGTTGACGGTGAGCAGCCCGAGCGACGGCTGGCAGTCGATGAGGACGATGTCGTATTCCGGCAGCACGGGCTCGAGGCACCTGCCCAGCACGAACTCCCGGCCCACCTCATGGACGAGCTGGACCTCGGCCCCGGACAGGTCGATGTTGCTGGGCATCAGGTCCATGCCGGCCACGTTGGTCTTCATCACGATCTCGGCGGCCGTCGCGCCCCGCTCCATCAGCAGGTTGTAGACGGTGAGATCCAGCTCATGCGGCTGGATGCCCAGGCCGACCGAAAGCGCTCCCTGCGGGTCGAAATCCACCAGCAGGACGCGGCGCCCCATCTCGGCCAGTGCCGCGCCGAGGTTGATCGTGGTGGTGGTCTTGCCGACCCCGCCCTTCTGGTTGCACACGGCCGCGATGCGCGCGGGGCCGTGTGTCAGAAGCGGCTCGGGCTCAGGGAAGACCGGCAGGGGACGCCCGGTAGGTCCGAGAGTGGGATGGGCCTTTCTATGGGAACCTGCCACCTTGTGTGCACCTCCCGGCGGATGTCGCAGAATGCCTCCGCTGAAACCGGGACTCTAGGGCGCGGGCGGGCCGACATCAAGCCGACTCACCGTCTTGGCCCTATCCGCGTGCCCGGGGGTGGGCTGACGCGTACACCTCGCGCAGCTTGTCGACCGTCACCAGCGTGTACACCTGGGTGGTGGTGACCGAGGCGTGCCCCAGCAGCTCCTGCACCACCCGCACGTCCGCCCCGCCGTCGAGCAGGTGGGTCGCGAACGAGTGCCGCAGGGTGTGCGGGGAGATCCCGGCCAGGCCGGCCTGCTCCGCGGCCGCTTTGAGGACGCCCCAGGCGCCCTGCCGGGTCAGCCGCCCGCCGCGGGCGTTCAGGAACACCGCGGGGCTGGTACGGGCGCGCCCTGAGCCCGCCGCGAGCGCCGGCCGGCCGCGGACCAGGTAGGCGTCGAGCGCCTCCCGCGCGTACCTGCCGACCGGCACGATCCGCTGCTTGCCTCCCTTGCCGGACAGCCGGAGCGCGGCCGGGGCCCCTTCCGCCCGGCTGGCGATGCCGAGGTCGTCCACGTCCAGGCCGACCGCCTCGGAGATCCTCGCCCCGGTGCCGTAGAGCAGCTCGAGCAGGGCCCGGTCGCGCAGCGGGCGCGGGTCGCCCGGCCCGTCAGCCCCGCCCGCGGCCGCGATCAGCCGTTCCACCTCGGCCACCCCGATCGCCCGTGGCAGCCGCCGGGGCGGGGCGGGCGGGCGCAGCCGGACGGCCGGGTCCGCGGCGGCCATCCCCTCGGCGAGCGCGAAGGCGTGCAGCCCGCGCACCGCGGCGACCGCCCGCGCGGCGGAGCTCGCGGCCAGCGGCGGATGCCCCTGGCCGCCCTCCCGCAACCCGGCCAGGAAGTTCGCGGCATCCTCGGCGGTGACCTCGGCGATGACGGCCCGTCCCCGGGCCGTCATCGCCTCGGCGTACCTGGCCAGGTCCCGGCGGTAGGCCTGGAGGGTGTGATCGGACAGGCCCCGCTCGACCGACAGGTGGTCGAGGTAGCGGCCGACCGCGGCCGCCAGGCCCGGGGCCGGGCTGGTCAGCGGATGACCCGGGGCGGGGCTGGTCAGCGGATGATCTGCCCGGGATCGGTCCACGGCAGCCCGTGGGCCTCGGCGACGGGCTCGCAGGTGAGCGCGCCCTCATGGGTGTTCAGGCCGCCCGCCAGCGCCGGGTCCGCCCGCAGCGCCTCCCGCCAGCCCAGATTCGCGATCTCCACCACATAGGGCAGGGTGACGTTGGTCAGGGCGTAGGTGGAGGTGTGCGGCACCGCACCGGGCATGTTCGCGACGCAGTAGAACACCGAGTTGTGCACCCGGTAGGTGGGGTCGGCGTGGGTGGTCGGCCGCGAGTCCTCGAAGCAGCCGCCCTGGTCGATGGAGATGTCCACCAGCACCGAGCCGGGCAGCATCCGGGACACCAGCTCGTTGGAGATCAGCATCGGCGCCTTGGCGCCGGGGACCAGCACCGCGCCGATCACCAGGTCGGCGTCGAGTACCGCCCGCTCGATCTCGTACGCGTTCGACGCGACGGTCTGGCAGTGCCCCTGGTAGATCGCGTCGGCCGACCGGAGCCGGGCGACGTTCTTGTCCACCAGCAGGACCTCTGCCTGCATGCCGAGCGCGATGGCGGCGGCGTTCATCCCGGACACCCCGGCGCCGAGCACCACCACCTTGGCCGCGTAGACCCCCGACACCCCGCCCATCAGCACACCGCGGCCGCCGCCGTCGGCCTGCAGGCAGTGCGCGCCGACCTGTGGCGCCATCCGGCCCGCCACCTCGGACATGGGTGCGAGCAGCGGCAGCGAGCCGTCGGGCGCCTGCACGGTCTCGTACGCGATGGCGGTGATGCCCGACGCCAGCAGGGCGTCGGTGCCGGGGCGGTCGGCTGCCAGGTGCAGGTAGGTGAACAGCACCTGATCCTTGCGCAGCCGCGGATACTCCTCCGCGATGGGTTCCTTCACCTTCAGGATGAGCTCGCCGGTCTCCCACACCTCGTCCGGCCCGGGCAGGATGGCCGCCCCAGCGGCCACGAAGTCCGCGTCGGGGATGGCCGAGCCATTGCCCGCGTCCCGCTCCACGAACACCTGATGACCGGCGCGGACGAGCTCGTGCACGCCCGCTGGCGTGATAGCGACCCGGTACTCGTGGTTCTTGACCTCTTTGGGGATGCCCACCTTCATGGCTGCACGTCTTTCCTCGTTGCCCCGTCCTGACGGCCCCGTTGCCGGAAGGTCCAGGTACCGGCGGCCGCCCGGCCACCAGTCAGTGCTCGGGCAGCATGTCTCCCCGCAGTGCCGCGAACCCGCCCTGCTGGGCGGCATACGCGGACAAGATACCCACTGCCGTTACACCATTGTGCAGGTCGCCCGAAAGGAACAGGCTGACCGCCTGGCGAAGCGGCACCCATCGCACCAGCAGGTGCGCCTCCTCGTGCTCGGGGGTATGCCCGCCGCGCTCGGATTCCGGAACCCAGGTGAGGCCGCGGGCGAGGAAAATCAGCACCCGTTCGGTGATGATGCCCGGCGAGGTGAAGAAGTCCGCGAGCTCGTGCCAGTCGCGGGCGCGGTAGCCGGCCTCTTCGAGCAGTTCGCGTTCGGCGGTGGCACGCGGGTGCTCACCCGCCACGTCGCGGAGCCCGGCCGGGATCTCCCACAGCAGATGAGCGGCCGGGTGACGGTAGTGCCTGATCAGCAGCACCTGCCCGTCGTCGCCGAGCGCCACGATCGCCACCGCCCCGGGGTGCTCGACCACGTCCCGCTCGGCCAGCTCGCCGCCGGGCATCTGCACCTGCTCGGTCCGCAGGGTGACCAGCGCGCCGCGGGCGTACCGCGGGGTGCCCACGACCGGCCACTGCTCGCCGGCGTCACGCAGCCGCGGCCCGGGCTCCTCTCCCGGCTCCGGTGCCGCTGGCTTCGCCTGCCCGGATGCCGGGTCCTGGCCGTCGGTCACGCGCTCGCCGCCGCCCGCCGGACACTGCCGGCCCCCGCGGTGCGGGTCACCCGGGAATGCTCCAGCGCGGCCGCGACCAGGCCGTGGAAGAGCGGGTGCGGCCGGGTGGGCCGGGACAGGAACTCCGGGTGCGCCTGGGTGGCCACCAGGTACGGGTGGACATCGCGCGCCAGTTCCACGAACTCGACCAGGCGGCCGTCGGGCGACAGCCCCGAGCACCGCAGGCCGGCCGCTTCCAGCCGCTCGCGGTAGGCGTTGTTGACCTCGTAGCGGTGCCGGTGCCGCTCCTGCACCACCTCGGCCCCGTACAGCTCGGCGACCAGCGATCCCTCGGCCAGCACCGCCGGGTACAGCCCCAGCCGCATGGTGCCGCCCATGTCCCGCTCCCCGGCGACCACGTCCTGCTGGTCGGCCATGGTCGCGATCACCGGATGGGGGGTGTCCGGATCGAACTCCGCGCTGTTGGCGTCCGCCAGGCCGGCCAGGTTGCGCGCGACCTCGATCGCCACGCACTGCAGGCCCAGGCACAGGCCGAGCAGCGGGATGCCGTGGGTACGCGCGTAACTGACCGCGCCGATCTTCCCCTCGATCCCGCGCACCCCGAACCCGCCCGGGATGAGCACCCCGTCGACCCCCTCCAGCTGGCGGGCAGCGCCCTCGGGGGTCTGGCAGTCGTCGCTGGTCACCCACTGGATATTGACCCGGGCGTCGTTGGCGAACCCACCCGCGCGCAGTGCCTCGGCGGGCGAGAGATAGGCGTCGGGCAGGTCCACGTACTTGCCGACGAGCGCGATGGTCACACTGCGGGCCGGGCGGTGCACCCGGCGCAGCAGGTCATCCCAGTCGCTCCAGTCCACATCGCGGAACGGGAGCCCCAGCCGGCGCACCACGTAGGCGTCGAGCCCTTCGGCGTGCAGGACCTTCGGGATGTCGTAGATGGACGGCGCGTCGGCGGCCGCGACCACGGCCTCCTCGTCCACGTCGCACATGAGGCTGATCTTGCGTTTCAGGTTGTCGCTGATGGTCCGGTCGGCGCGGCACACGATCGCGTCCGGCTGGATGCCGATGCTGCGCAGCGCCGCCACCGAATGCTGGGTGGGCTTGGTCTTCAGCTCGCCGGACGGCACGATGTAGGGCAGCAGCGACACATGCAGGAAGAAACAGCGGTCCCGGCCGATCTCGTGCCTGATCTGCCGGATCGCCTCCAGGAACGGCTGCGACTCGATGTCCCCGACCGTGCCGCCCACCTCGGTGATGACCACGTCCACGTCGGGCCCGCCCATCTCGATGATGCGGGCCTTGATCTCGTTGGTGATGTGCGGGATCACCTGGACGGTGTCGCCCAGGTAGTCGCCACGCCGCTCCTTGGCGATGACGCTGGAGTAGATCCACCCGGTGGTGACGTTCGCCGCCCCGGACAGCCGGGTGTCGAGGAACCGCTCATAGTGCCCGACGTCGAGGTCGGTCTCGGTGCCGTCGTCGGTGACGAACACCTCACCATGCTGGAACGGGTTCATCGTGCCCGGGTCGACGTTGAGATACGGGTCGAGCTTCTGCATGGTCACCCGCAGCCCGCGGGCCCGGAGCAGGCGCCCCAGGCTGGAGGCCGTCAGGCCCTTGCCGAGGCTGGAGGCAACGCCACCAGTCACGAAAAGATGCTTGGTTGACGCCGGGCGTGAGGAAAACGGTGCCGCAGCCAAAGGAAGGCTCCCGTGGTCGGTGCGAAGCGGAGAATGCCGCCGGTCCACGGACCATCAGGATATCAGCCAGTGGATGCCCCTGCCCGCGCCACACCGCGAGCCCAGGGTGTGTCCTGTAGGTCTTGGCCGTCGCGAGCGGCCGTCATGAAGGGATGGGCCGTCACGAGACGATGTACGGGCTGGGATCGCCCTCCGCCGACTGCATCACCCGGCGGCGCTGCGCCGCGGTGAGCCCTTGCTCGTCGGTCTCCCCGAATCTGGCCAGCGCCACGGCGCAGACCACCGCGAGGCTGAACCCGAGCACAGCCACCCCGCCGAGGCCGGGCCTGGTGTGGTCGCCCAGGAACATGATCCCGACCACCGCGGGCGGGATGGTCTCGGCGAGGACGACGGCGGCCGTTGCCACGGTCACGCTGCCGTCCTCCAGCGCGGTGGCGTACAGCATGAAGGACACCACGCCCGCGGCCGCCAGCGCGTAGGCCGCCGGGTCGCGGATGAGCTCGTGGACCGAGAATCCCGGCAGCACCCGGGCGGCCACGGCCAGCACGCCGTAGCCCAGGCCGGCCACCGCGCCGAGCACCGGGGTCCGGGCGGGTGGTGGCAGCCGGGAGGATGCCACCCCGATCAGCGCGATGCCCGCGACGGCCAGGATGAGCGCCAGCTTGAACTCGCCACTCACCCCGGTGACCACGTGCTGGCCGGCCGAGGAGCCCAGCAGCCCGACGCCGACGACCACGCCCGCCACCGCGAGCCACTCCCGCCAGGACAGCTCCAGGTGGATCAGCCACGCGGCGACGACCGCGGTCACCGCGAGGTTGGCGGCGATCATCGCCTGGACGGCGAACAGCGGCAGGCGCCTGAGCGCCACCAGCTGGGCGACGAACCCGATCAGGTCGAGGATGAGGCTGGCGATGAAGCGCCACTGGTGCAGCATCCGCAGGACCAGGCCGGGGTCGACGTTGCCGAGCGCCGAGCTGGCCGCCGACCCGGCGGATCGCCGGCTCGCGGCCCGCGCGGCCATGGCCTGCATGACCGCGGCGATGCCGTAGCACAACGCCGCCACCATGGCGGCCGTCAGACTCAGCAACACAGTGCTGACCATACGCCGGATGGTTTTTGCCCGGCCAGCGGGGGGACAGCTGGACGCCAGCCAAAGGACCGCTGAATACCGGCCACGGCTCAGACGCCCGCAGCCTGCATGCCGCGCAGCTCGTGCTTGAGTTCCCTGATCTCGTCCCGGATCCTGGCGGCGATCTCGAACTGCAGCTCCGCGGCCGCGGTGTGCATCTGCTCGGTCAGCTCGGAGATGAGGGCGACCAGGTCGCCGCGGGCCTCCCCGCCGCCCGCCGCCGCGCCGTCGCCGGCCCGGGCGCGGGAGGACAGGCCGGGCACCGGTGTCTTGCCCCGGCTCTGCTGGCGTCCCGCGCCGCCGATCAGCTTCTCCGTGTCCGCGTCCTCCCGGACCAGCTGGTCGAGGATGTCGGCGATCCGCTTGCGCAGCGGCGTCGGGTCGATCCCGTGCTCGGTGTTGTAGGCGACCTGCTTGTCGCGCCGCCGGTTGGTCTCGTCGATCGCCCGCCGCATGGACGGGGTGACCTTGTCCGCGTACATGTGGACCTGGCCCGACACGTTCCGCGCCGCCCGGCCGATGGTCTGGATCAGCGACGTGCCCGACCGCAGGAACCCCTCCTTGTCCGCGTCCAGGATCGAGACCAGCGACACCTCGGGCAGGTCGAGGCCCTCCCGGAGCAGGTTGATGCCGACCAGCACGTCGTACTCGCCGAGCCGCAGCTCGCGCAGCAGCTCCACCCGCCGCAGCGTGTCCACCTCGCTGTGCAGGTACCGCGCCCGGATGCCCAGCTCCAGCAGGTAGTCGGTGAGATCCTCGGCCATCTTCTTGGTCAGGGTGGTCACCAGCACCCGCTCGTCCCGCTCGGCCCGCAGCCGGATCTCGTGCACGAGGTCGTCGATCTGGCCCTTGGTCTGCTTGATGATCACTTGCGGGTCGACCAGGCCGGTCGGCCGGATCACCTGCTCGGTCACCTCGCCGGCGGTCCGCTGCAGCTCGTACGGCCCCGGGGTGGCCGACATGTACAGGATCTGCCCGATCCGGTCGCCGAACTCGTCCCAGGTCAGCGGGCGGTTGTCGATCGCGCTGGGCAGCCGGAACCCGTGCTCGACCAGCACCCGCTTGCGCGACACGTCCCCCTCGTACATCGCGCCGATCTGCGGCACGGTCACGTGCGACTCGTCGATCACGAGCAGGAAGTCCTCGGGGAAGTAGTCCAGCAGCGTGTTGGGCGGGCTGCCGGCCGGCCGGCCGTCGATGTGCCGCGAGTAGTTCTCGATCCCCGCGCAGCTCCCCACCTGGCGCATCATCTCGATGTCGTAGGTGGTCCGCATGCGCAGCCGCTGCGCCTCCAGCAGCTTGCCCTGCTGCTCCAGCTCGGCGAGCCGCTCGACCAGCTCGTCCTCGATGCCGGCGATGGCCCGCGCCATCCGCTCCGGGCCGGCCACGTAGTGGGTGGCGGGGAAGACGTACAGCTCCTGGTCCTCGCTGATCACTTCCCCGGTCAGCGGGTGCAGCGTCATCAGCCGCTCGATCTCGTCGCCGAACATCTCGATCCGCACGGCGAGCTCCTCGTAGACCGGGATGATCTCGATCGTGTCCCCGCGCACCCGGAAGGTCCCGCGGCTGAACGACAGGTCGTTGCGCGCGTACTGCATGCCGACCAGCTTGCGGAGCAGCGCCTCACGCTCGATGGTGCTGCCGATCCGGAGCTTCAGCATCCGGTCCACGTACTCCTGCGGGGTGCCCAGGCCGTAGATGCAGGAGACGGAGGCCACCACGATCGTGTCCCGGCGGGTGAGCAGCGAGTTGGTGGCCGAATGCCGCAGCCGGTCCACCTCGTCGTTGATCGAGGAGTCCTTCTCGATGTAGGTGTCGGTCTGCGGGACGTACGCCTCTGGCTGGTAGTAGTCGTAGTAGGAGACGAAGTACTCCACCGCGTTGTCCGGGAGCATCTCCCGCAGCTCGTTCGCGAACTGCGCGGCGAGGGTCTTGTTCGGGAGCATGACCAGCACCGGCCGCTGGAGCCGCTCGGCCAGCCAGGCCACGGTGGCGGTCTTGCCGGTGCCGGTGGCGCCGAGCAGGACCGTATCGACGGCCCCCTCCCGGATCCGGTGGTCCATCTCGCCGATCGCCCGCGGCTGGTCGCCCGCGGGCACCATGTCGGTGACCACCTTGAACGGCGCCACCCGCCGCTGGAGGTCGCTGACCGGACGCACGGCACCACTCCTTCCCGGCGCACCGCCGCTGTTGCCTGCGCACCGCCCGCAGGTGCGCTGTCAGCAACAAGCGCGGCGGCGGTCCTCTTCCCCAGGGCGCCGTCACATCCACTGTAGGGCCGGGGTACGACAGGGCGGCGGGGCCGGCGGGCCGGGGTCAGCGGCGACGCCAGCCGGGCGGTCAGCCCGGGGCGGCCAGCGCCCGCCGCCGCAGTTCCGCCCACAGCTCGCCGACCTCCCGGTCGAGCTCGGCCAGCGAGCCGGAGTTGTCCACCACGATGGAGGCGATCGCGAGCCGTTCCTCCCGGGCGGCCTGCGCCGCCATCCGGGCCTTCGCCTGGGCCCTGGACATGCCCCGCTCGCGCGCCAGCCGCTCCGCCTGGATGCGGGGGGACACGTCCACCACCACCACCACGTCGAAGCTGCCCGCGAGGTGGTTCTCCGCGAGCAGCGGCACGTCGTGGACGACGACCGGCGCCCCAGCGGCCTGCCGCTCCAGCTCGGCCATGCGCTCGCCCACCCGCGGATGGATGATCGCATTCAATTTCATGCGCAACGACGCGTCCGCGAACACCAGCTCGCCCAGCCGGTCCCGGTCCAGGGTGCCGTCGCTGCGCAGCACCTGCGGGCCGAACGCCGCCGTGACCTCGGCCAGGCCCGGCGTGCCGGGGGCGACCACGTCCCGCGCCACCGCGTCGGCGTCGATGACCACCGCGCCGTAGGAAGCCAGCCGCCGCGAGACCTCGCTCTTGCCCGCGCCGATGCCGCCGGTGAGCCCGACCCTGAGCACTCAGCTGCCTCCTGCCCGGCCGCTGCCCCGGCGCCCGCCCGCCGGACCGTCATGGTGAGGGGGACTCGCGGCCCCTGCCCCGCTGCCCGTCACCTGAACATGATGAGGGGATTTCCCGGCCGCTGCGGCCGGGAAATCCCCTTTGATCATGAAATCCGGGCGGGAAGGCCAGGGACACGCCCTAGCTCTGGCCGCCGGACAGCTTGTCGCGCAGGGCCGCGAGCGCCTCATCCGAGGCGAGCGCGCCCGACGGGCTGTCGTCGGTGCCCTCGCTGGCCGACGACGCGCGGCGGCTGCCGCCGGGCTTGCCGGTGTCGCCCTCCTGGCCGGCCTCGCTGCCCTCGGCCTCCTCGGAGGCCTTGCGCGCCTCGGCGACCTGGCGGCGGTGCGCCTCGAAGCGGGAGCGCGCCTCCGCGTACTGGTGCTCCCATTCCTCGCGCTGCGTGTCGTACCCCTCCAGCCACTCGCCCGAGTCCGGGTCGAAACCGTCCGGGTAGACGTAGTTGCCCGCGTCGTCGTAGGTGGCTGGCATGCCGTACAGGGTCGGGTCGAAGTCGTCCCCGACCGCCTCGCCGATCGTGCCCTCGTTCGCCTGCTTGAGCGACAGGCTGATCCGGCGCCGGTCGAGGTCGATGTCGATGATCTTGACGAAGATCTCGTCGCCGACCTGCACGACCTGCTCGGGGATCTCCACGTGCCGGTCAGCGAGCTCGGAGATGTGGACCAGTCCCTCGATGCCCTCCTCGACCCGGACGAAGGCGCCGAACGGCACCAGCTTGGTGACCCGCCCGGGGACGACCTGGCCGATCTGGTGGGTGCGGGCGAACTGCTGCCACGGGTCCTCCTGGGTGGACTTGAGCGACAGCGAGACCCGCTCGCGGTCCATGTCCACGTCGAGCACCTCGACGGTGACCTCCTGGCCGACCTCGACCACCTCGCCCGGGTGGTCGATGTGCTTCCACGACAGCTCGGACACGTGCACCAGGCCGTCGACGCCGCCGAGGTCGACGAACGCCCCGAAGTTGACGATGGACGACACCACGCCCTTGCGGATCTGGCCCTTCTGCAGCGTGTTGAGGAAGTTCTGCCGGACCTCGGACTGGGTCTGCTCCAGCCAGGCGCGGCGGGACAGGACCACGTTGTTGCGGTTCTTGTCCAGCTCGATGATCTTCGCCTCGATCTCCCGGCCCACATACGGCTGCAGGTCGCGGACCCGGCGCATCTCCACCAGCGAGGCGGGCAGGAAGCCACGCAGGCCGATGTCGAGGATGAGGCCGCCCTTGACGACCTCGATCACGGTGCCGGTGACGACACCGTCCTCCTCCTTGATCTTCTCGATCGTGCCCCAGGCGCGCTCGTACTGCGCCCGCTTCTTGGACAGGATCAGCCGGCCTTCCTTGTCCTCCTTCTGCAGGACAAGAGCCTCGATGTGCTCGCCGGTCTTGACTACCTCATGCGGGTCGATGTCGTGTTTGATCGACAGCTCGCGGGAGGGGATGACCCCTTCGGTCTTGTACCCGATGTCGAGCAAGACTTCGTCTCGATCGACCTTGACGATGGTTCCCTCGACGATGTCACCGTCGTTGAAGTACTTGATGGTCTCATCGATCGCGGCGAGGAAGGCCTCCTCGGACCCGATGTCGTTGACCGCTACCTTGGGGGTCGGACTGGCCTCAGTGCTGCTCGTCATGTGTAGGTTGGCTCCGGCGGACAGGGTTGTGGATGGTCAGGACGCGCGTGCACGGCTAAGCCCGCCACACGGGCCTACAGGTCTACTGGACTTGCCTGGCCGACCTGACCAGCCACGGATAACCCTCACCCGCGGCTGTGCCTGGCCATGGCGGACCGCACCGGAACACAGCGCAGCGTTCAGAATATGAGAGCCTGGCTGGCCGGTCAATTGAAGCCACCAACCTGTGACCTCCCGCCCGTTCGAGGCCGGGCCGGCGGGCGCTCAGTGCCCCGCATCCTCCCAGGTGCGCCCGGTGCCGAAGGAAACGGCCAGCGGGACCGTGAGATCGGCCGCCCCGCACATCGTCTCGCTCACGAGTGCGCGCAGGTCGCCGAGCTCGCCGCTGGCGACCTCGAACAGCAGCTCGTCATGCACCTGGAGCAGCATCCGCGACGCCAGGCCCCGCTCGCGGAGCGCGCGGTCCACGCTGAGCATGGCCACCTTGATGATGTCGGCGGCCGATCCCTGGATCGGCGCGTTGAGCGCCATCCGCTCGGCCATCTCCCTGCGCTGCCGGTTGTCGGAGGTCAGGTCGGGCAGGTAGCGGCGGCGGCCGAGGATGGTCTGGGTGTAGCCGTCCTTGCGGGCCTGGCCCACCACCTCATAGAGATAGTCACGCACCCCGCCGAACTGCTGGAAGTACCCCTCCATCAGCTCCCGCGCCTCGTCGGGGGTGATGCGCAGCTGCTGGGACAGGCCGTAGGCGGACAAGCCGTACGCGAGCCCGTAGTTCATCGCCTTGATCTTGCTGCGCAGCTCGACAGTGATCTCGTCCGGCGGCAGCCCGAACACGCGGGAGGCGGTCTCGGCGTGGAAGTCGTGCCCGGTGGCGAACGCCTCCGCCAGCGCGGCGTCGCCCGACAGGTCGGCCATGATGCGCAGCTCGATCTGGCTGTAGTCGGCGGTGAGCAGGCACTCATAGCCGCTGCCGACCACGAAGCCCTGCCGGATCCGCCGCCCCTCCTCGGTCCGGATCGGGATGTTCTGCAGGTTGGGGTCGGTCGATGACAGCCGGCCGGTGGCGGCGATCATCTGGTTGTAGGTGGTGTGGATGCGGCCGTCCTCGCCGGCCATCGGGATCAGCGAGTCCACGATGCTCTTGAGCCTGGCGACGTCGCGGTGCCGCAGCAGGAATACCAGCACCGGGTGCTCGGTCTGGGCGAGCAGCCCGGTCAGCGCCTCGGAGTCGGTCGTGTAGCCGGTCTTGATCCGTTTGGTCTTGGGCAGGCCGAGCTCGGTGAAGAGCACCTCCTGCAGCTGCTTGGGCGAGCCCAGGTTGAACTCCCGGCCCACCACCGCGTAGGCGGACTGCTCGGCCGACTTCACCTCGCCGCCGAGGGTCGCCGACATGGCGGCGAAATGGTCGGTGTCGGCGGCGATCCCCGCCCGCTCCATCCCGGCGAGCACCTCGATCAGCGGCAGCTCCACCTCGTGCAGCAGCCTGGTCGCGCCCCGCCGCTCCAGGTCCGCATCCAGCGCGTCGCCGAGCTCCGCGATGGCGCGTGCCTGCAGGACGAGGGCGGTCGCGACCTGTGCCTCGCCATCGTCTTCGCCGTCTTCGGAGCCGGAAAGGTCGAGCGCGAGCTGCCCGGTGGCGATCTCGTCGGCGGGCTTCAGCTCCTTGCCCAGATAGCGCAGGACCAGGTCGGCCAAGTCGAAGGAGCGCTGGCCGGGCAGGGCGAGATAGGCCGCGAGCGCGGTGTCGGTGGTCAGCCCGGCCAGCGTGAGGCCGTGCGCGGCCAGGGCGTGGATCGGGCCCTTGGCGTCGTGCATCGCCTTGGGCCTGGTGGGGCCGGCCAGCCAGTCCGCCAGCGCCCGCTCGTCGTCCTCGGTGAGCGTGGCCGGGTCGAGGTAGGCGCCGGCCCCGTCGGGGGTGGCCAGCGCCAGCCCGGCCAGGGTCCCGGTGCCTCTCCCCCAGGTGCCGCTGACCGCCACGCCGGTCCTGCCGTCGCCCGCCGCGTGCTCGGCCAGCCAGCCCGCCACTTCCTCGGGCCCGGGCAGCGCGATCTCCACGTCGAACGCCCCATCGGCCTCGTCGCCGGGGCCGGCAACGGCGGTCACCTCGCCTATTCCGTTAGGCAACGTTGAATAGAGCCGGTCGCGCAGGACGCGGAACTGGAGGGTGTCGAACAGCTGGTGGATCTGTTCCCGGTCCCATGCGACGGGGCGCAGGTCGGCCGGCCCGACCTCCAGCGGCACGTCGCGGGCGAGCTCGGTCAGCTGCCGGTTGCGCAGCACGTCGGGCAGGTGCTCCCGGAGATTGTCCCCGGCCCTGCCCTTGACCTCGTCCACCCGGTCCACCAGCTCGGCCAGCGAGCCGAACTCGGCGACCCACTTGGCCGCGGTCTTCTCCCCGACCCCCGGGATGCTCGGCAGGTTGTCGCTCGGGTCGCCGCGCAGCGCGGCATAGTCGGGGTACTGGGCCGGGGTGAGGCCGTACTTGGCGGTGACCTCCTCCGGCGTGAACCGGGTCATGTCGCTGATGCCGCGCCGGGTCATGAGCGCGGTGGTGCGGTCGTCGACGAGCTGCAGCACGTCCCGGTCGCCGGTCACGATCAGCACGTCGAAGCCGGCCTGCTCGGCCTGGGTGGTGAGGGTGGCGATGATGTCGTCGGCCTCATACCCGGGCACCGACAGCCGCTGGATGCCCAGCGCGTCGAGCACCTCGAAGATGAGGCTGAGCTGGCTGCGGAAGTCGGCCGGGGTCTCCCGCCGGTTCGCCTTGTACTCGACCCACTGCTCATGCCGGAAGGTCGGCTCGCCGCGGTCGAAGGCGACGGCCACGTGGGTCGGCGTCTCATCGCGCAGCAGGTTGATGAGCATCGCGGTGAAGCCGTAGACGGCGTTGGTCGGCTGGCCGGTCAGGGTGGAGAAGTTCTCCAGCGGGAGCGCGAAGAACGCCCGGTAGGCCAGGGAGTGGCCATCCAGCAGCAGCAGCCGGTTCCGCTGCTCGCCCGCGGCCGGGATCTCGGACTTGGTCACCACGGGTGGATTCTAGTGGCCGGTGCCGACGGCGCCAGAGCAAGCCCGGACGGCGGCCGGGCAGGCACCCACCCGGAGCGCCTGCCCGTCCGCGGTCAGCTGGTCAGGATGCGGTCCCGCCGGTCAGGACGAGAACTGGTAGATGGTTGTCGAGTTGAACACCTGCCCGACCTTCAGCTCCGTGGAGGGGAAGTTCGGCTGGTTCGGCGAGTTCGGGAAGTGCTGGGTCTCGAACGTGTAGCCCGCGCTCTGCCGGTAGGTGTGACCGCTGATGCCCACCAGCGTGCCGTTGAGGAAGTTGCCGCTGTAGAACTGCACACCCGGCTGGTCGGTCCAGACGGTCAGCTCACGCCCGCTGCGCGGGTCGAACGCACGCGCGGCGAGGTTGAGCCCGAGCGGGCCGGTGGTGGCGGGGGTCTGCTTGTTCAGCACCCAGTTGTGGTCGTAGCCCTGGGCGATCAGCAGCTGATGGAACCCGCCGCCGTTGTCAGGGGCGCTGACATCGTCGATCCGGGAACCGATCGTGTGCGGCCTGGTGAAGTCGAACGGCGTGCCCGCGACCGGAGCCTCCACGCCGGTCGGGATCTGGGTCGTGTCGGTCGGCGTGTACCTGTTCGCGTTGATCATGACGAACTGGCCGTAGGCAGAGCCAGGAGCCGAGGCTTCACCAGCCAGGTTGAAGTAGTTGTGGTTGGTGAAGTTGATCACCGTGTTCAGGCCCTTGACCGTCGCGTGGTAGTGCATCGCGAGCTGGTTGGCGTTGTTCAGGGTGAAAGTGACGGTCAGGGTGAGCGTGCCCGGGTAGCCGGTGCAGTTGCAGCTGGGCTCGAACGCCGAGCCCTCGTCGCCGTTCGGGCTGACCAGCGTCATGGCCACGCCAACCGCGTGCGGGACCTTGACGATGTGCGCCGACCAGATGTGGTTGCCGAAACCGACGAAGCCGCCGTGCAGGCTGTTGCCATTGTTGTTGATCGGCAGCGTGTAGGTCTGCAATCCATTGCTCTGCTGCAGCTGGAATGTGCCCTTGGCGATCCGGTTGCCGTAACGGCCGATGGTCTCGCCGAAGTAGGGGCCACCGGTGGCCGGCGGCGGCGGGCTGTCGAAGTTGACGTAGTCCGCCAGCGTCTTGAAGCCGAGGATGACGTCGGCCTTGCGGCCGTTGCGGCCCGGCACGGTGATCGACTGCTGGGTAGCACCGTAGGTGATGATCTTGACCTGCATGCCGCGGCAGCTGGTGAGCGTGTAGCGGAACACCGGGGTCAGCTTGCCGGTATAGGGCTCGATAGCCTTGCCGAAAAACTGCTTGGAGATGGTCGGACTGCACTGGTTCCCACCGCCGGGGGCGGCTGGCGCCTGGCGCATGCCGAGCGAGCCCGCCAGGCCGAGCACAAGCACGCCGGCCACCGCGATCCCGGTGACCGGACGCTTGCGGAGGCGGGCTCCTCTCTGCATGAGCGACCTGGCGTGCGCCTTGACTACTAACAGTGAACGCATGAGCACTCCCTCCACGTGGTGCGTGTGCCCGCAATGCTGATCCATTTCAGCCCATAAGTCAGGCACTTCCGCACAGAATCCTTAGTGATTTTTGTGCGTTCCTGTTCAGTTGTCTATAGGCCAGACGTCCCGGCTTGCCGCCTTAAGCTTCCTCCTGCGGTGACAGGAACCCGGAACCGGAGGTGGCGGTGGAGGACGACAGCGCGCGGCAGATCACGGAGGCGTACCTGGCCGGGAGCAAGGGCACGCTCATCGACCGGATGGGGATCACCATCCTGGAGGCGACCGCGCAGCGGGTCGTCGGCACCATGCCCGTGGCCGGCAACACCCAGCCGTACGGTCTCCTGCACGGCGGGGCGTCGTGCGTGCTCGCGGAGACGCTCGGCTCGCTGGGCTCGGCCCTGCACGCGGGCCCGGGCCGGGTCACGGTCGGGATCGAGATCAGCGCGACCCACCATCGCGCGGCGTCCGCCGGGCAGGTGACCGCGGTCGCCACCCTGCTCCACGGTGGCCGCAGCACCACCACCTACGAGATCGTCATCAGCGACGACCAGGAGCGGCGGGTCTGCACGTCGCGGCTCACCTGCCTGCTCATCAGCCGCGTGCCGGGCCAGGGCGGCGACGGCGCGCGATGACCGGGCAGCGGCGCGCGATGACCGCCACCGCCGGTCGCGCACGCCGCCTGCCAGCGGGATAACTGTCCGTGCCGCCGCGCATCCGGAGCGCCACAAGGCGAACCAAGCACGACCGGACGTTTACGGCATTCCGACGGGGGAATGAGCGTGCCTTTGCGTTGCGCGCCCACCGGTCGCTACGGTGGTGCGGAGGACCCGGGGAAGCCGAGTAGAGAACATGTCGGCCCGGGGAAGGTCGACACGGCACCAAAGGCTCCCCCGGGTTCCCCCCTGTCTGCGGCTCTGTCTGCGGCGCGGCCGGGTCACCGGCTGCCGTCGGCCTCCGCCGCCGTCCCGCCGTCGGCCGCCCGCTCGTCGCCGGTCGCCCCCGGCGCCGTCTTGCCGCCGGCCGGGTCCTGCGGGAGATCCCCGGCCAGCACCTCCTCGGCCACGGCCCGCATGGTCACCCGCCGGTTCATCGAGGTCTTCTGGATCCACCGGAACGCCTCCGGCTCGGAGAGCCCGCGTTCCGACTGCAGCAGGCCCTTGGCCCGGTCCAGCACCTTGCGCACCTCGAGCCGGTCCCGCAGCGTGCCCACTTCGGCGCCCAGGGCCGACATCTCCTGGAAACGGCTGACCGCGATCTCGATGGCGGGTATCAGGTCCGCCTTGGTGAACGGCTTGACCACGTAGGCCATGGCCCCGGCGTCGCGCGCCCGTTCCACCAGCTCGCGCTGGGAGAACGCGGTCAGGATCACCACCGGGGCGAGCTGCTGCGCCGCGATCTGCTCGGCGGCCGAGATCCCGTCCAGCACGGGCATCTTGATGTCGAGGATCACCAGGTCCGGCTTCAGCGCCGAGGCGAGCTCCATCGCCTGCTCGCCGTCGGCCGCCTCGCCCGCCACCTCGTAGCCCTCTTCCTCCAGCATTTCCTTCAGGTCGAGCCGGATCAGTGCCTCGTCTTCGGCGATGACCACGCGCAGGGGTGTCTGGCTCACAGGCAGAGCGTACCGAAAATAGCCAGATTGACACCGGCTGCGCCGCTCCCCCGATTCGCAGCGACCTGATATCGCCCCAGCCCGCCGCAGGCAGATCAGCACGCCTACCGCTGCCCGCACGACCCGCACGGCAGCGAGGCAGCTCATGCGTGGGGTCTAATACTTGGGCCCGACGAACTCGTCCAGCCTAGCCACGGCCGCGCGCCGGGCTACCGAGATCGTGCTCGGCCTGGAGAATCGCCACTCCACTCCCAGCCGGTCCAGCGCCTGACCGCAGAGCCGGTGAATGTCGGCCGACCGGTTCTCGAACAGATAACGCGGATACTCATACCACCGGTCGCCGTCCTTGAGCGGTCGCCGGACCCGATTGAACCCACGGCATCCGTCGGAGTGAAAGAGACCGCGCGCGAAGTCGCCGGGATACTTCGACACGATCTCCTCTTGCCACGGCTCAAGCTCGATCTTGCGCTCATGCTTCCGCCCGGGGCCATGCTGGGGAAACAGGCACGGCCAGTGCCTCGAAACGCTCTGCACGTACGTGCAGGCAGCCGTTTTCCTTGAGGTGCAGAAAACCGCGGACGACGGCATGACGAGCGCGGTCGCCTGACGAGCCTGCTGGAGCAGGCCAGGCCATGCATCCGCACAGGCCAGCCACAACATATACGTGCTCGGTTTAGTGGTGATGTGACCGTCTCCGAGATAAAGACCGAGCAGATATGCATAGGCCTTTTCGTCAAGGGGCCGCCCATGGCATCGCGGGCAGTTTGGCGGCGATTCCCGTACTCTGCGACGCCCTTCGCGCCGAGCTCGGCGATCACCGTACCGCCAGTGCCGGATAGACCGGATGGACACGCCACAGATCAGTGCGTTTTCCCGGTCTAAGATGCCAAGATCAGAAAGTTGCCGGGCAATGTCGACTGTTGATTGTGGATACATGAGAGTAGCTTCTCATAGGCCACTGACATTCTAGTGACCCGTTTGCATTGTGCCCCGGGTGGGATTCGAACCCACACTGAATGGATTTTGAGCCCATTATCTCTGCCGTTGGATTACCGGGGCCAGATGGACCACAGTGTGGTCCATCTGGATGCCAATGTACCGGTTGAAGCTGGCTTATTCCACGGCAGACAGCATCAGCGTGCGGGCCTCGGTCAGCTCAATGGGCGGGCGGTGGGGGGGATCGGGGCGGGCAGCGACGTCTCGCCCATCAGGTAGGCGTCCACGGCGGCCGCGGCCGACCGGCCCTCGGCGATCGCCCACACGATCAGCGACTGGCCGCGGCCCATGTCGCCGGCCACGAACACGCCCGGCGCCGAGGTGGCGTACGAGGCGTCGCGGGCCACGTTCCCGCGCGCGTCCAGCGCCACGCCAAGGCCGTCGACGAGGCCGCCGCGCTCGGCGCCGGTGAAGCCCATCGCCAGCAGCACCAGGTCGCACCGCAGCTCGCGCCCGGTGCCGGGCACCGGCTCGAAGCGGCCGCCGGAGAACTCCACATCGGCCAGCCGCAGCGCCCGCACCCGGCCGGCCGCATCGCCGAGGAACTCCTGGGTGGAGACGGCGTACACCCGCTCGCCGCCCTCCTCGTGCGCGCTGGACACCCGGAAGATCATCGGGTAGGTGGGCCACGGCTGGCTCTCCGGCCGCCCGGCGGGCGGGCGCGGCATGATCTCCAGCTGGGTGACCGAGGCGGCGCCCTGCCGGTGCGCGGTGCCCAGGCAGTCGGCACCGGTGTCGCCGCCCCCGATGATCACCACGTGCCGCCCGCGGGCGCTGATGGCCGGGTCGCCGGGGGCCGCGGGGGGCCCCGCACCGCCGTTATGCATGCTGGCGGTGACGGCGCGGTTGGCCAGCGGCAGGTATTCCATCGCCTGGTGGACGCCGTCCAGGCCGGCGCCGGGCACCGGCAGGCCGCGCGGCACCCGGGCGCCGCCCGCGAGCACGATCGCGTCACAGTCCGCCCGCAGCGCCGCGGCGGGCACGTCCACCCCGGCGTTGACCCCGCACACGAACCCGGTGCCCTCCGCCCGCATCTGGGCCAGCCGCCGGTCCAGGTGCCGCTTCTCCATCTTGAACTCGGGGATCCCGTACCGCAGCAGGCCGCCGGGGGCCTCGTCCCGCTCGTACACCACCACCGTGTGGCCGGCCCGGGTGAGCTGCTGGGCGGCAGCCAGCCCGGCGGGCCCGGACCCGACCACGGCGACCTTCTTCCCGGTCAGCGCGGCCTGGCCGGGCGGGCGCGGCATCACCCATCCCTCCGCCCACGCCCGGTCGATGATCTCCACCTCGACCTGCTTGATCGTCACCGGGTCGCCCGTGCTATTGGGCAGAGCGATGCCGAGCACGCACGCGCTCTCGCACGGCGCCGGGCACAGCCGCCCGGTGACCTCGGGGAAGTTGTTGGTGGCGTGCAGCCGGTCCGCCGCCTCCCGCCAGTCCTGCCGCCAGACCAGGTCGTTCCACTCCGGGATCAGGTTCCCCAGCGGGCAGCCGGAGTGGCAGAACGGGATGCCGCAGTCCATGCAGCGGCCGGCCTGGCGCTCCAGCGCGGCGGCGCCGAACTCGGTGTAGACCTCGCGCCAGTCGCCGATCCGCACGTCCACCGGGCGGCGGGCGGGCGTCTCGCGCCGCGTGGTGAGGAATCCCTTCGGGTCAGCCATGCCGCTCCCTCACCCGTGCGCCGCGGCCATGACCGCCTCGTTGACGTCCCGGCCCTCCTGCTCGGCGCGGCTGGCCGCGTCCAGCACCCGCTTGTAATCCTTCGGCATGATTTTGACGAAACGGGCGAGCGCGCCATCCCAGTCCGCCAGCAGCCGCCCTGCCACCGCGGACCCGGTTTCCTCCCGGTGCCGCTGCACCAGCTCGCGGAGCAGGGCAGCGTCGCCGGCGCCGGGTGACTCCAGGTCGACCATCTGCGTGTTGACCCGGCCCAGATCGGGTCCGAGCAGGTAGGCGACGCCACCGGACATGCCGGCCGCGAAGTTGCGGCCGATCGGGCCCAGCACCACCACGGTGCCGCCGGTCATGTACTCGCAGCCGTGGTCGCCGGTGCCCTCGGCGACGGCGGTGGCGCCGGAGTTCCGCACGCAGAACCGCTCGCCGACGATGCCACGCAGGAACATCTCGCCGCCGGTGGCGCCGTAGCCGATCACGTTGCCCGCGATGATCTGCTCCTCGGCCGTGAACGGCGCCGCAGGGTCCGGCGCCACGATCAGCCGGCCGCCGGACAGGCCCTTGCCGAGATAGTCGTTGGCGTCCCCGGCCAGCCGCAGGGTGATACCCGCGGGCAGGAACGCGCCGAACGACTGCCCGGCGGACCCGGTGAACCGGACGTGGATCGTGCCGGGGGGCAGGCCCTTGGCGCCCCAGCGCCGGGTCACCTCGTACCCGAGCATGGTGCCGACCGTCCGGTTCACGTTCCGGACCGGGAGGTCGAGCACGACCGGCGTGCCGTCGGCCAGCGCGCCCTCGGCGAGCTGGATGAGGGTGTTGTCGAGGGCACGCTCGAGCCCGTGGTCCTGGCCGGTCGTCTGGTGCCGGGCGGCGCCGGAGGGCAGGTCGGGGACGTGCAGCACCGGCGCCAGGTCGAGCCCGGCGGCCTTCCAGTGCCCGGCCGCCCGCTCGGTGTCCAGCAGGTCGGCCCGGCCGATC
>Ga0335079_10001126_pt1 | contig 30499 bp, 21 predicted proteins | sample Lox_Sample_33_FD_206719 | JGI IMG/M metagenome (GOLD analysis project Ga0335079, IMG submission 206719) | Soil microbial communities from Loxahatchee National Wildlife Refuge, Florida, United States - Lox_Sample_3.3 | ecosystem: Environmental > Terrestrial > Soil > Wetlands | place: USA...
TACCCGGGCGCTACGCAAACGGGGTGTTTCGGCATCAACGATGCCGGCGAAATCACCGGCTACTATATCGATTCTGCCGGAGATCCACACGGCTTTGTCGACACCAAGGGCAAGTTCGAGCCCACGGATTTTCCCTTCACCGGCAAGCTCAACAAAAACGGAGCCTACACCGGCTACTACTATGGCTTCGACTTTACGACACCGGGTTACGTGGCAACGCCGACCACCTTCACACTGACGAAGGTAGCGGTTCCAAAAAGCCAGCAAGCTTCGCTTAATGGCGTGAACAATGCCGGCGTTTCCGTCGGCACCTACGTGGCCAAGAGCGGCAAGACCCACGGCATGATGATCTCCGGCGGCGTGGTAACCAATGTCGATGATCCCAAGGGCGTCACCACCACCTGCTTCGCTATCAACTCGACCAATCAGATCGTCGGCGCGTACTTCGACTCCAGCGGCAACCCGCACGGGTTCCTGTTCAACGGAAAAAAATTCAAAGACATCCCCGGCCCCTCGGGTGCGTTGTCCAGCGAGGCCACCGGCATCAATGACGCGGGAGTTATCTCCGGTGAGTACTACGATGCCAGCGGAAATAACCATGGGTTCATCCTCAAGGGCACAAAATATACGACGCTGGATGCGCCGGGCGCGGTCGCGACCTTTGCCTGGGGCATCAACAGCGCCGGCGAGGTCACGGTTCAGTGGGTTGATTCGCAGGGATTTCTGCAATCCTCCCTGTATAACGGCAAGAAGTACAGTGCGACCAACGTTCCAGGGGCCGCGTTCACGCGCGCGTATTCCATCAACACCGGAGGCGACATCGTGTTCTCCTGGCTCGACTGGTATGGCAACGAGCACGCCGCCATGAAGAAAGGCAAGACGTACTTCATTTTTGATTACCCGAAGAGTTCGGGGACGGGCGCCGAGGGCATCAACGACAGCGACGTGTTCGTTGGACAATTCACCCCCGCTGGCAAAACTGTTCCACAGCCTTACCAGGGCACGTTGTAGAGGGAACTACATCAGCTTGGTTAGTACCGCTCCCACCGCTGCAACCCGCACGGTGGGAGCGTCGTTTTGCGATCTCCGACATCCGACCCGCGCTACCAGAGGTTGCTGCGGCGCGTCGGCCTGGCCGATTAAAGAGTGAAGACAATTCATCTCTCTCATCCACAGCAAAGTGGTCGTCCGCGTGGCCGTCGGCAACGCAGGCGATGGATCCACCTCACCGTGAAATCTCCGTAAACTTCCTCCCTACAGGATTTGCCGATCTCCTCTACAGGATGAGCCTGAGGCGCGCGTTCCCATACGTCGCACTATCCTTTTGCTGCATCTGAACGCGTCGAACATGAGCGATCGTGTCGAACAACTTCGCGAAGAACTCAGCCGTCTCATGATGGAGCAAGTTGCGAGCTTGAAGCGGCAGACCTTTGGGACGGTCACTCAGGAAGAGTTGCGCCAACAGGAAGAGCGGCTCAAGCGCATTCGCAGAGTTTCCGCGGATCTGATCGCGGCTCTGAAACAGGAATAATCCCGCATTCATCGAAAGGAGAGAAATACATGACGCAAAAGCCGAACGTGACGTTACCCGGCAAGGTTGAGGAGATCATCGAGTCTCCGCATCCCAGTGAGCCCGAGAGGGCGCAGATTTCCGTGGATGGGGCGGACACTCTCTATCGGGAGCTTCGCATAGAGAACAAGCTGACGGACGAAAACGGCCACGAGGTGCGTCTTAAAGAAGGCGCCGACGTCGACGTCACCATCGAAGCGGACAAGAGTGCGACGACCCCCAAGAGATGAACAACCCGGACTGAAGACCATTTCCGAACGAACCGATCGCGGGATGACGATCCCGGGGATCCATCGGCCGCCGGAGCCTGCTGCGCTCCATCCAAACCGCGGGAAGTGCCCTTTACGCTCCCTCCCCACCCATTTAGAATCAACAGCAGGCCGACGTAGCTCAGTTGGTAGAGCAGCCGATTCGTAATCGGCAGGTCATCGGTTCAAGTCCGATCGTCGGCTCCATGCTTTCCAAACGTAACCCCAACCCCATCATCAGTTGATCGATTCCGGCTGTAAGGGCGGCATCGGTTTTGGTGTCCCGAAGGTGTCCGGAAGGTCTGAGCGGCGGTTTTCCGGCACCACCCTCTCGAGATCCTTCATCGCTTTGCGGACATCCTCGGCGGCAGTCTTGATGTAGTAGTTCGCCGTGGTGCTCACATTTGAATGGCGAAGGATTCGCTGAATCACCATTGGCGGGACGCCGAGGCGATACAGGTTACTCCCGAGTCCCCGTCGTGCCGCATGCCATCCGTGCCACTGCGGCATCCGCGGATCTCGCATGAACACGTGATCGGCCTTCCGGTGCGGCCTGCCCTTTGACCGTCCGCAATTTGCGCACCGATTGAGCACAGGCAGAATTGCTCGTGTGAGCAGGTTGTTCATGTTCATTGGGTTGCCCAGCCCATTTGCGAAGATCGGGCCGGCGTGTGGACTTTGTGACCGCAGCCTGTGCATCTCCAACCTCTCAGAAACCTGCCGTATGACTGGCACTGGAGCTGTTGACGTCCGAGTCTTTGGTGAGCCGACATGGCCATTCCAAATTGAACGAGTCACGTACATCTCCCCATCTCGAAAATCTTGCCATTCCAGGGCTTCAATCTCCCCAATTCGCAGGCCCATGAAGGCAGCCGCGGCAAATGCAGTCGCGGCCGGTTCTGGAAGCAGATTGAGCAGCGCGTTCACCTCCTCCAGGGTGTACGCATAGGTTTCCGCTGGCTCAGCAGCTGTGGGATCGATTCTGGTGTCCTGTACAGGGTTGACCAGGTCGAAGTATCCAAGCTGTTTTGCCAATGAGAACATTCCACTAAGCACCGACTGAATTCGCTTCAATGAGCTGCGGCTTAGAGTGCCGTTCCTCGCGATCGCATTCAACCAGCCTTGCACGTTGAATGTGCGCACGTCTTTCAGCCATGTCCTTCCACAGCAAGGCTTGAGATGCTGCGTCCAGACCTGCCGATACCCCTTCAACGTGCTAGGCCGCTGATAGCGCTCGACCCAAGGTAAGTAGACGGTTTCAGCGAAGTCCACCATGGTAAGGATGCGCTCGGCCGGAAGGTGACCGCTGTTAATGTTGATCATGAACTTCTTGGCTTCGTCCATGATTTCCGCGGGTGGCCGCTTTCCTCGTGTGGTAACGGCACCGAGCGGATGACTGACACGCTTTCTCAGGATCGTCCCGCCGATGGTTCTGCGCTCGTAAAACCTAACGAACCATCGACCCGCAATCTGCACGATCGTTCCCTTCTGTACTCTTGCCATTGTCAGTTCCTCGATTTCCGTCCAGGCCGAGGAGCCACGGAGATCATAATGAAAAGTACGGTCCGTGGCACGATTTTCTTAGGCGCGTTGGCGTGCCAGCCATTCCTCGAGCTGTGTCGACCCATACTCGAATCGCACATAGCGACCGAAACGCACGCATGGGATGCGTTGGTCTTTCGGAGTGCGGGATCGAGTGTGATTCCGAATCCAAGACTCGGGGACGCGCCACCGTTTGGCCAATTCCGCCGAATCGATCAGTTCGAGCGATTTTCCGCTCAATCGGGTCACGAATGGGACACTCGCAGTTTCTGTCTCCATGATTTCAATGCCTCACAATGAGCTGCCGTCTTTGCAACCGCTGTTCATCCGGTTTGCCTTGCTCAAAATCCGTCTGGCCTTCGACCGCGTTCAATTTCGTCCGCGCTGATCTGCTGGGCTCTCCCCGCACCCGCCGCCCCTCTTGTTCATGAATTTGTCATGTCAGGCGGTGTGGCGAACCGCCACCTTCCGTAACTTCCGCCGAACTGTTGCGATGGTGACTCTGAAATCAGTCCCTGACAATTAGCTTAGGCGGGTGCGCGAGTGAAAACCTGCTAAATGGTTAGTGTTTACGCGGCTTCGGGGATGCTGAAGTTTTACTCGCGGGGCGCGAGTTACGCGAGTTGAGCAGGTCGCTCAGTTCCTGGAATCGATCGGGCAAGTAGAAGTTGAACGCATCCGCGATCGCCGCTTGCGTTCTTCCTTTCATCCGCACATTTGCACGGCACTTTTCATCTTGGATTTTCTTCCGCCAAGGCTGGCCAGCCTTATAGCCGGCGTCATAGTCACCGGGGCAAGGCTTTTCCCACTTTGGAGGAACCACGTGATCCCTCAGGAAAGCAGAATATTTCAACCCCTCAAGTCCTAGGGTGATGGCGGCGAAGATGATTGTGTCTCGCCGACTTGGTCTTGCATTTTTGTTCTTCGGAACAGCCTGTTTGGGTCCAGCACCCCGTTCGTCCCGGAGATAACGGACAGTGGCCAGTATTTCCGAAATAGCCGCTTGCTGGGGGTCAGGTGGCGTGGCTTCAGCTTCATCCGCCCCGCCTTTTGTAGGATGAATCAGCAATTGCTTGCTGTTGGATAGATGTTGCTGGCCCGCGATCATGGCCAGCAAGGATGTCGGCGGAAGTCCCCCTCCTACAATCTCAGCTGCATTGGTGCTCAATACCTGCTCTAAGACATGGCTGACCACTTCTCCGTGCCTTTTGTGCATGGCAATAATGTCCTGAGCTGCTTGACTGCGCTTTTCGACATGGCGCACAGCTCGATTGATCTCCAAGTTGAAGGCCGCAGTGAGGTCAGACGTGGTTTTGCGGGCCAGCTCCAGACCATGGCGCACGTAATCCAGGGCAATCGCCCTTTCCTGCTCATCTCGAACGCCAAGGAATACGTCTGAAGCGTAGCGTTTTGCGGGGTCATGCTCTTGTAGGCCGGAAGCGACTGTGGCAAATCTGCGGTCGATGCACTGACTGCAATGCCCACAGTGCGGCTGAGCCTTTGACTGGAACATCGACCGTGAGCACGAGCAAGTGAGTCCTATCAAGTGGCTAGCATGATGTGCTCCGATACTAGCGACCACATCGCTCTTTGTCTTTGATAGGTAGGGGTTATCTACCACGAAATCGCCCCCAGTCGTTGCCGCACAGAGCCTAGAAAGCAGATGCAGAGCCCAGGGATGCGTGGTCCGCGATGCACGGGACCGCAATGCCTCTTGGGCGATGGGAAGATTCAGACTGACTACTCCATTTTCATAAAAACGTACTCCATTCGCCTGAATGGAGTGCGCAACCAGTGTCCCCACAGCCGAGAACAGGAAGGATCGCGTGCGTTGCGTGGGCTCGCGTCCGAACTTTTCAGCTTTGTTGACCCAGACCGGAACGCGGATCAGCTGATCCGGATATAGCTTCTGCAAGTCCTGGAACAGTGTGTTCTGGCGGGCATCGATTGTGGGGACTGAACGGTGGCTGACTAGGACGACCTTACAGCCATTTGCGGCCGTCTCGATAGCTCCTGCCAGTGAATCCAATCCGCCAGAAAACATGATGACCCTGTCAGGGTGATGAAAAGGCCAGTCCTTTGCGTCAGCGAAGTCAAAATAGGGCTGTTCCGAACGGTCACGTTGCAGAGGTACAAAGGTGAAGGAGTATTTATCGTTGGAAAGAAAATTCAAGATTTCTTCGATTAGACATTGAATCTCCGCTCGCGCCCAAAACTCCAAGTCCCGAACTGCGATGGCAAAAGAAAAATCGCGAGTCCATGGTTCCGTGCTGTCATCGTCTGCCCATTTCAGTCCTCGCGGTGTCGCGCAATCCGCGCTGTAAACGTAGGAGGCAATCTCCAGAAAGTCGATGAGACGTGGTGACAGGTTCTGTTTAAAGACCCTGGCCACATTTTCAAACCTGATATGTACATTCGGGTTGCGGCCTACGGCATCTAGATGGATCGATTTTTTCCCCGCAGCGATTGGATCGTTCGCCGCTATCTTGGCTCCGCTACAGAGGAAGAGGCGCGATGCTGTCAGGCTTCGCTCCCCTGGTGCTCAAGTTCACTACTCAGTTTCCTGACTGCCACAGCAAGAAATCTGGAGGCGTTTTCCGGATTGATGCCGCCTTCGTAGGCTGTTTTTGAGTACCATTCCCCGCAGAAATCGCGCACAATCCTGGCGCTCTGATCACAGTGAGTCCTAAGCGCCTCATTGAAATCTGCAATGTCCGCCAGGTCGGGCAATCGCGGACCACCCAAGGCAGCGGCGGTCGCTCGGCTTAAATAGAAATTCAGGAAACGCGCAACAAATCGCCCAAAGAAACGCTGCCCAAGTTCGCCAAACCCCTTCTTGGTTGAAAAAGCCCGTATGGCCTGTCTAACTTCATCACTGTTGCCACCAAAAAGGTTTGCGGTACGTGTGTCGGCGAGGCTCATCAGCGCCTCGCCTACAGATTGTTGTGCCATCTCGCTCAGATCAGTGGCACCGGAAGAGCGTTCGCTCACGTGACGGTCGATGGCAGCCTGAATCTCGGAGGTGAGGTCGAAGATCGTGCTGTCGCTTGCCAGCCGTATCCCATGGACCGCTAAGGCGTCTTCCCAGTTCTTGGTGCGCGATGCGAGGGCGACCTGCGTCAGGAGAAAGAACGTATAAAGCACACCGGAGTCGTGCTTGGCGTTGTCGAGTCCTGCTCTGCTGGCTTCGAGGGTTTGGGCAGCGATCGCTTCCACATAGGAGGCGGCACTTAACACACCCCCACTCACTCCCGATCCGGCAATTTGCCTGACGAGGTTCAGCCATTTCTGCGTCTTCGGAAGATTCCCTAACCGGGTGTGTCCCACTGCCACTCTCCCCCTGACTAGAAAGCGACCTATACGGTCGCCGTGCTTGTAACTTGCAGGGCGCAAAAGCTAAACATGCTAACTCGAACCTCTGACAAAGGAAAGACTGTTCAACCTTTGGTAGTGGGCGTCAAACCAGCCCACTACCCAACCTTTGCTGTTCATGCCGGAACCTTAACCGACAAATCGACCATTCCTGTCCGGCCTACTCGCGCAACTCGCGCAGCGCGAGTAAAAGTTTGCGTGCGTGAGACCTGCATCGATTCTAGGTTGAAACGCTGTTTCCACTCGCGCCAAGCACCGGGCTAATTGAGCAAACACCGTCCAAAGAGCAATCTCGGTCCAGCCCGGTATTCCGCATGGACCTTCACGACGACAGATCGAGAACGCAGCAGGACCAGCCTGAAGCATCCCCGTCAGAGGAGGGAATGAAAGGCCATCCTGCAGTTCGCTCGCCGGAAAGTTTACAGGTCCACCCAGCCTTGCGTGAGCTGGATGGTTTTGACGCAGCAATCGAATTGAACGAGGCTGAGCGTGTCCGACATCATGCGACGCCCCCGATCCTGATCACGAGCGACGGGACAATACTTTCAGGCTTTGGCCGATGGCGGTCAGCATTGCTGCACGGAGAACAGGAAATCCAATGTATCGAATACGCACTCGGAGAGGAGGAATCGCTCCAGTTCAGCCTGATACACCACAGGCCACAACGCGGGTGGAACGCATTCGTGAGGATCCGCCTCGCCCTCCAACTCGAAGCCCATCTCCAGCGCCGAGCAGTCGCCAACATGCGTGAGGGCGGCAGACACAAGGGTTTGGCAAAATTGCCAAATCCTCAGCACCTCGATGTACGCCGTGAGATAGCCGCAATAGCCGGAGCGGGCGCTCGCAATGTCAGCAATGTGAAACTTATCCTTAGAGATGCCCACTCGCGTCTGTTGACGGCCCTTACGAACGGCACATTGACCATCAACAAAGCCATATCCTTGTGCAAACTCCCAAGGACCGAGCAGCCTGAGGCATTCACCAAATTGCTCGAAGAGCGGGCCATCGACGAGGTTATTCGTCATACCCTGGCAACAGGCCGACAGCTGAAGACCAGCCCGAGTGCAGCTTCTATGCTGGCCGTTTTCCAGATGTGTGAATCGCGCCATCCTGGGTCGCTTGTCGTAAAGCGCACCCAGTCTGGGCGCACGACGATTTCTGTCCCTAACGAACTGCTGGACAAAATAGACCCCCAAACGGAGCTGCAGCTTCATGAAACTGCAAAATCGACTCAGAGACCTGCTGATCCAGACCCGCCCCCACTGGGACCGGCCTGAAACTCGACCCGCGGTTCGCTGGGGATTCAATAAGGCTGTCCAATGCCGAACGCCGGCGCTGGGAGCGGAAGTATTCTCTTCGGGCGACGAGGAACACGTCTTTTGCCACCCCTGCAAGTCCAGAACATGTTCGAGTTGTGGTTATCGGGCCACCGTGCAATGGCAGCGCGAACGCTGGGCCGCCTTGCCAGACGTTCCCTACAAGGGAATCACGTTCACCATGCCGGATGTGCTTTGGCAACTATTCCGTGACAACCCTCACCTGACGACGGCCCTCTCCTCACTCGCCGCGAGCATTATCCAGACTCGTGCCAGCATTCGATCTGGACTGCGCGTCGGAGTCATAGCAGTTCTCCACACCTTCAACGGAAAGTTGGAATTCAATTCCCATGTTCACACCCTGGTCACAGCCGGAGGTTTGTACGGTCTGTCCGACTCCTGGGTGGAGACGGTCTACCACGACCGTAACAAACTGTTCGAGAGTTGGCGAAGAGCCGTCATCAGGCTGCTACGAACAGCCCTTCGTGCTGGCCAACTCGTCTCAACCTTGACGATGGATGAGGTAGACGCCATCCTCAGCGAGCAGGAGGCACGTTGGTGGAGCGTCAAGGTCCAGTCCTTCCGGTCCAAGGACCACTTCCTCAGATATGCTGGTCGCTATGTCAGGCGGCCTCCCATTGCACAGAAGCGGGTCACTTATGTGGATGGGGACACCGTCAGGCTTTGGTACAAAGACAAGAAGCTGCGCCGCCGGATCGAGGTGGAGGTTACGCCTGAGGAGTTCATCGATCGCTGGGGACAGCACATTCCTGAACGTTACAAACACGCTGTGAAGAGTTTCGGGTTGTTTGCGCCACGCGCCTCGCAGAAGACCTTTGATGCTGTCTTCGCCATCCTGGGACAGGAGCGGAGGTCACGTCCCAGACCTCGACCCTGGGCAGAATCAATCAAGCGAGATTTCAAACGCGATCCGCTGCTGGACTCGAAAGGTAAGAGAATGACCTGGGTACGGCGAATCCCACCGAGCGTCTCCTACTAGGCAGAAGCAAGAGAGCACCGATTCTTTGTCTTGGTTACGTAGCCGGGGCATGCGCCAGACTCCCTGCGCACTGATTTGGCAATGCCGTACCTACTTTCGGAGATGAATTCTGCATGTCTTTCGGCTCAGGAGTCTGAGAAATTTCCGCTCATCCCATCCCAGATCGCTGGCGACGCGAGAGTTTGATTTTCTTATGCTTCCAGACGGCACGGTTGAGCTGGCGGGAGTCGCTACGCAAGAGCTTCGGAGTCGATCCACTGTTGGACCGATTCGGTCAACCTATGCACCGGGTTCGCCGTCTGGAGCCCAACTGATAGGCAGCAGCAACGTGCTCCGACTGGCGTCATGGTTAGCTTGCCAGCGTTCAAACGCGGCATCATGTTGTTCTTGAGGTGGCGCAAGGACCATGGCAAAAACACTGATGTTGGAAATGGTAGAGAGGTAACCCCAGAAGGCGCGGTCTGCTGTCGATGTCCGACAAATCTACCGAGAGCCCTCAACTGTCGCTGCCCGAATACCCCTCCGGCCAAAGCTCCTTCTAGCGCGGCGATGGCTCCCCTCGCAGAACGTTGGAGCTGAAAATGAAATTTTGATTTTCCTATACATCAAGCCAGTCCCCTTCTCGTCACCTATAGTCCGGCTGATCCTCCCATACTCTTGGTGCAAGATCTCGGCCGCTCGTCAGGTTTCCCAGATCACACAGCTTGCGAAGCCTAATGTCATACGCCCTTTCCTTCTCACCCTTCGTTGCATCTTGAGCGAGGCGGACTACTGCATAATTAGGCTGGCCGAGTCCTGAAACGTTGAAGGAGACAGAGTAAGTCTGATGGTCGCCCACACACTTTGAGCACGAGTATCGGAACACCGCAATGCCTGGCCTTCCGCCTTGTCCTTGAAGTCCCACTTGCGTGCTCTTGATAATCCCCCGCCCAACCACCACGCTTGCATTGAAACCCCTTGGACTGGCAATATGAAGTCGATACAACCACCGATTTACAAAGACGGATTCGTAGGTGCAGTCCTCCACGCTGCACCCTGGTTTCTTTGCCAGGAGCTGCTCGTTTACGAGGTCCTGCACCTCCCGATCAGAGCTAATGCCTGGGGTTATTTCTCGGAGCACAGTCAAGACTCTGTCTGCATGACGATAGACGATTAATGCGTTTGCGGCAATCGCAATACCGCCGACGAGCAACAAGACAGCCGTTGCCACAAGGACACGCGATGAAACATGTCCAGCCGATGATTTGGGACTCGTGCTACTCATGTATGCCCATCCTTCATATGTGAGCTACTGGCACGTTACACCAGGCCAGCGAAGCATCCCCTGTATATACACGCCGTCCTGAATATTGATGACAATTCCAAGCGTGCCATAATCCTGGCTGTTGGACGGATCTCTCACGATGACAGCGTGGATTTCCGTTCCCGGTTTCTGAGGACCGTTGGGTCCAGGTGGCTTTGTGAGTGAGATCGTGAATGTCTGGTTGCTGGTGGCCGGATTCACACCGTATATTCGGTCTTCGAAACGGTTGCCTGTCAGGTCCGTACTTATACCGGTACAATGAGTGGGATCGGCAAGACACTTGTTTGTCTGGTGCTCACTCACATACCAGCTGCAGTTTGGACCTGAACAGTTGGGATTATCTGTGTACTGGCCTGTCTGCTGGTTACGCTGACCAAGTTCGTAGACCAATTCACGGGGATTCCCAGGGCAGTCCCTGTGAGGAACCAGCCGGAGATCGGCCGGATTGTCGGGAAGACTCGCGCCCGCAGCCGTTTTGTTCTTGTCCGTGGACCAAGTACTGTTAGGCGAGAGCTCCGCCGGTTTCCCGAACTGAAAGAGTTGTCCCGAGCTCACAACCGAAATACCTGCCCACATCGAGGATTGCCCTGCCCCGAAGAGGCTTACTTGCGAGAGGCCGTTACCCATCCAACTATCGTTGGTAGGAACTCCGGAGGAATCAAAGCGTACCGGAGTTTCTGGCCATGGGAAAGTGCCCGTCGTGTCTCCATCCTTGGCCACCAAGCCTCCGTCATCCGTGGCGGCTATTAAGTCTAGGTAATGATCCTGTGCTGCATCCCGTGTCCAACGCGTCGTGCCGCTGGCGAGATCGAAGGCGACAATCCGGAAGCCGTCCGTCCCAAACAGCGTGTTGTCCCCTAAGACTATAGAGCCGTACCAGAAATCGGCATACGCGAAAGGAAGGGTGTAATCGAGCCTTCCGCCCAGCGCGTCGATGTGGGAAAGGCGTAATGTTCCTCCAGGCTGCTGGGACGGGCAGTACTGATAGTCGCAGTAGCTATATGTAGCGAGCACACCCCCTTGCCCGTCCGGAATGACTTCTGCGGGCACTTGGTTTGGAGGATAGCACGACGATCCAGGAAAATTTGCCGAGCAGGTGTAAGAGTTCAGGACCTGGGTCGAACTGGAGCCATCGCTGAGGATTCTTATTAAGCTCACCGTATCAGTGATGCTTTGCGTCCCGACGCAGGAGGACGTGCAGAACTGGTCGGTTCGGCTGACTGTGCTTTCGGCTTCCAGGTAAACCGATCCGTCCGGCATGATGGAGATGGGACTCGTATAGGGAGACTCGTTAGAGTCCTGATATAAGAGCCCGTTGTAATATTCCGTGTCGCGCGACTGCGGCAGATCTACACTGAACTTGGGAAGGCCGGTCGCCCCATCGAGAGCCACCACAGTAGCTCTCACTGAATAAGACGAGGGGCTGAAGCAGACGTGGCTCAATTTTACGGCATAGATCGTTCCGTCTGGGTGCACTGAGACTTTGTCAGGAATCCATGCGTCACATCCATAAGACCCATCCGACAGCGGACTGTAAATCCAGCTCGGCTTGCCTGTGTTGTTGTCCACCTTGAGAAGGCTGTACGGCGAATATCCTGGTTGCACAGGTTGTTGGGTTATTAGAAGGCCGCCTTGTCGGTCTGGAACAAATACGGGCGCTATCGTTGGAATAGTGAGCTGCGTTGTCCATTTCTGCTGTCCATCGGCCGTAAGTCCACGTATCGACGCATTGGCCTGCTGGCTATCCATGTCAAGAGCAAAGAGGTCCACCAAATTGCTGTCTGTAGGCGTAGCCTGGATTACTTGACCGGCTGAATAGCCCGCCATCGCCTGCCCTGACCAAAGCACGGCACCTTCAGGATAATACCCGTTGTCATCGGCAACATAGACATTCACTGCGGCTCGTGCCGTGAAATTTTGAAAGGTACCCGTGATAGTTGCTTGGCCCTCGGCGTTTGCGGTCAATACCCCTGTTTCTGCGTCGAACGAGGCGATACCGGTATCACTGCTTGACCAGCTGACTCCCGTTATCGGACTGCCATTGCTGTCCACGGCCTGCAAGGTACGGGCATCTCCGATCAGCATTGCGAAAGTTGCCGGCGTGATCGAAATTGCTGTTATCGCTCCCGGCGTTGTGCTAACCGTGAAAGGAACGGGGTTTGTGCTGACCCCACTCACCGAGACAAGAACCGGACCAGAGGTTGCTGCGTTCGGCACTTGGGCCACAATGACCGTATCGGTCCAATTAGTGGTCCCTGCGTTTACACCGTTGAACGTCACAGTGCCGGACGAACCAAAATTGGAGCCTGTGATTGACACGTCCGTACCTACAGGTCCAGCCGCGGGCGACAGAGTGGCGATAGTTGGTGCAACAGAGAACTGAATTGCATTCGTAGTGATGCCCGCAACGGTCACAGTGACAGGCACGGTACTCACCGGCAAAGCCGGTACCTTTGCGGAGACGCTTTGTTCATTCCAGTCCACAATCGTTGCGGAAACTCCGTTGAACTGAACTGACCCCTCAGAGGTTCCCAAGTCCGCACCGCTAATTGAAACCAAGCTGCCTGCTCCGCCAGGATTGGGTCCGATGGCGTTCAGGCTGGGAATTACCGTGAAAGGATACGAATTGCTCGGGACTCCTGCGAGCGTGACCGCAATCGACCCGGAGCCCGGCGGGGCGTTAGGTGGTACCTGCGCGGTGATGCTGGTGTTGCTCCAATTCGTAATGCCCGCCACGGCTCCACCTATTAGGACCTGTCCATTGGCGCTACTTTGCGTCACACCAAAATCAGACCCCGAGATGGTCACGGAAGTTCCCGCCGTTCCCGAACTTGTGGACATTCCGGTCATGGACGGGCCCGGTACTACACTAAACGCCACGCCGGAACTGGGCGTGCCATTGCTCGTTACGACTAAGTTTCCACTCGTTGCCCCTGAAGGCACCTGTGTTGTGATGCTTGTCTGACTCCAGCCAAGCACCGGAGCAGTCAGCCCGTTGAACGTAACCGTGCCACTTCCTGAAATACCGAAATTGTTTCCTTGAATCGAGACGCTTCCCCCGACTGGTGCGCTTGAAGGACTGAGTCCGGTCACGCTGGGTATGACAGTGAATGGCGACGTATTGCTTGAGACACCCGCAGTATTCACTGCGACCTGCACAACCCCAGGAGCCGCAGAAGCAGGCACGAGAACCGAAATTGCCGAACTGCCCCAAGAAGACACACTTGCCGCCACGCCGCCGAATGTGACGGTACCGCTCCCCTGAGTACTGCCAAACCCGCTGCCATTGACGGTGATGGGCGTGTTGACCGTTCCCGAACCTTGTGACAGTCCTGTAATTGTCGGAGTGGGAAGCACGGTAAAGCTTTTTCCGTTGCTGGCAACCCCACCAGCGGCAGTAACCACGACATTGCCATTGACAGCCCCCGTCGGTACCGTCACGACTATGGCGGTCGAGTTCCAGCTTGTGATCGCCGCAGCCTTGTTGCTTGAGAACTTTACTCCCCCGTTGCCCTGCGAATCTCCGAAGTTTGTCCCGTTGACAGTGGCTGAAGCTCCCACTGCCCCAGAGTTCGGAGCAAGACTCGAAATATTGGGAGCCGGGGTTACCGTGAATGTTAGGCCGGAACTCGCCTGCCCTCCTACCGTGACGACCACGGGGCCGGTTGTTGCTCCGCTGGGTACGGGTGCAGTGATACTCGTGTCACTCCAGCCTGTCGGATTCGAAGTAATGCCGTTGAATTGCACCGTACTGCTTCCCTTGGCTGAGCGGAAGTTGCTTCCCGCGATCACAATGGACGAGTTGATGGCACCGCTACTCGGGGTTAGGCTGGTAACCGTTGGTGCACCGGTGGCAAGCGGCAAGGTGGTCTGGGAATCGTAGTTTCCACCTAAGGTGCCCTCAATGTCCACCTCTCCTTTGAACGTGTTGCTGCTGGAGGTCCCGGTTAAGTTCACCCCAATCCACAAATAGAAGCGATCCGCGCTGCTCATGGAAACGTTGCTTGATGTGGAGCAGTTGACGGCATAGTTGGTCAACGTAGTGGTCAGCGCGGTAGTCCCCGTGGCAGTGCACAGCAGGGTTCCGCTGGAATTGTTAATTCTCACCCTCGCTCTCGGATACATCGTTCCAAGACTGGCGGTTTTCTTCATCCATAGATTGAATGTGAGTGTCGAGCCGCTGGGAATGACACCAGCAGAATTCGGCACGCCGGACTGAGTGTCGAACTCCTTGATCACATATTCAGCAGCAGACTTTCCTTTCAAGTCAACCGTCTGGATGGCGATGCTTGATCCGTCAGGACCGGAGGCTGCAAGTTGAAACAACCCAGGAGTGCTCGATGCTTCCTTATGGAGGTGATAGGTGGCGGTTTGCGCCAAGCAGACAGACCCTGCGGTAAGAAGGTAAAAAGTCGAGAAAACGATGAAAGCGACGCGAAGAGAGTGATGCGGCATAAATATCCTCCTGGCTGGCAAGCCCAGCCATTTAAGAGAGCCGCGCAGTCACCCCCTCGGGACTGGCGCGATTTGAACGCGCCAACCTAACAGCTATGATTGTGGATTCGCAATACATTTCTTGTTAACTCCAACCGACGCAGAACCAAAGTGGAACTGCACGATATTTGGCTGACGAACCTAACCTAATCGGTGTTCAGATTTCAGACAGAAACCGCGCGCGTTATCGCCCGTGCGGGTCGCTGTGACCACGGCTCCGGGTTTCAATCCGGAAAGTCTGATTGAAGGCTCAAGCCGGACTTTCATGAAAACGCCGCTGACAGCAGGAAGGCTATTGGCCGTGCTTGCAGTCTGCTCTGCTGCCGCACGTACAGAGGTCGCCAGCAGCAGTATGACAATCAGAACTGGCGAAAGGTAGCGCGGCGTGACTTCAATTCGGTATTGCATAAAACCTCATCGCCAGTGCCACGAAATTACGGCTTTATTTCAAACACAACACCATACCCGCCATCGCCGCCGGTGATGGCGGTGCCATACAGGTTGCCCTGCTCGTCGAGGATCAGGTTGGCAGCGGGCTGAGCTCCGTCGTATCCAGTGAACCTGTGCAGCACGGAATACGTCCACGTGCCGTCGGGATTCGGCGAGAGCCTGTACACCACTCCGCAGTCGCAATCGGTTCCGCCATCAACGGTGGTGCCGTAGAGATTGCCTGCCTTGTCGAACACTACGCCTGCCCCTGGACCACTTCCGCCCGAACCCTTCTTGAAGTTGTGGAGGATGGTCTCTTTCCAATGGCCGTTTGGCTGCGGTGTCAGGTTGAAAACGGTGCCACAGCCGCCGTAACAATAATGAGTGCCACCATGGGCGGTGGTGCCGTAGAGACTGCCTGCATTATCGAGCGTCAACGCTCCACTTCCGGGATTCTGGCCATCATGGGGAAATGCGGCAAAGCGATGCAGCACGCGATACTTCCAGGTACCGTCATCCAGAGGCTTCAGCTTAAAAACAACCCCACAGCCACCACTGACCGGGCAGGCCGGGGGGTACGTACCACCAGCAGAGGTTGTTCCGTACAGGTTACCCTTGTTGTCGAAAATGAGCCCCGCATATGCTCCCGTTCCGTCCCTGCAGTCAGGCTGCGAGCAGAAGGTGTATAGAGCGTTTTCGGTCCAAACACCATTATCAGAGCTTAGCTCAAACACGGTGCTAGAGACGCCATAAAGATGGTGCGCGTCGAACATGACCAAACCGGCAGAAGTGGACCCCGAGTCGCTGCAGCCCGGCAGTGCGCAAAAGTCATAGAGCACATTAAACGTCCATCCGGCTGGGCCCGGCGACATCTCGAACGCGGTCCCCGCGTGGTGAGCGCCGCCCAATTGCGTGGTGCCATAGAGGTTGCCAGTTGCATCAAAGATCAATGTTCCATCTGGTTCCTGCCCGTCGGGGTCGCCATTCCTGAAGCTGCGCAATATTTTCTCCGCCCAGGTTCCATCCTTCTGAGGCTTTAGTTTGTAGACGGTTCCGTCTCCATATGCTCCGCCGCCACTGGTGACGCCGTATAAATTGCCTTTGCGGTCAAAGGCAACCCCCGAATAGAGTCCTCCGCCATCTGTGCCAGTGCCGAAGGCGTGCAGAACTTTGTATTGTGCCGCCGATGCAGTTGACACCAAACTGAGGTTTAACAACACGATTACGAACACTACATCCAGCCTAATGCAAAAGCGGTGCGTTTTCATTTCCCGCTCCTCGGAGACATCGCTGGCCCAGGTGAGGCAATACAACATACTACCGGTTAGAGTTTGGCGAACGCCGGATTTTGGGTGAAATCCGGCATCCGCCGTGTTGTTGCCCATACTCACTTAGTCGTCGTCAACGACATCATCATCTGGGTCGGCATCCGTGAAGTCCGTTCCGAAGCACGCCGAGGTCGCAGGTTGATGAAAGCAATCCGGCGCGTATTTGGCGCCCTGGATTGTACTGAAGGTTCGGGCGGAGTTGAAGTCAAAGAAATCCGACAGCGAGTAAGTGCATGTCTGGCACGTCGGAGGAGCGTCCGGCGCGAAATGGTCCGCAAAATGGTACGAAGGGCTAATTTCGCTTAGGCTGCTCCCTCCTTGTCCGAAAACATACTCTATAAAGTTCAGGATGCTACCGAAATCGTGGTTGACACTTGAGATGTGCTGTGGTGAATACCTTGAGACAACCAACAAAGGCACGCGGAACCCGTACACGTATTGCTTACCTTGTTGTCCCCCGTTATTGTAGCCGATGCTGACCGGCGGAACGTGGTCATACCACCCGCCCCAGTCATCCCAGACGATGAGAATTGCCGTGGCATCGGCGTCATTCGTGTGGTTACCCCAGTAGTCGCATCGGCCGTTGCTGTTAGCCCAACTGTTACCGATTGCGTTGACAATGGCTGCAACCCAAGAGGGCCCGCCATCGTGACCGAGTTCTCCTGCGTGGTCCGACCAATGCCCGTCAGGCACCACCCAACTTACCCTGGCAAGCCTGCACGCGGCAATATCAGTGAGGATCGCTCCTTTGTCGCCCATCCGGTTGCCGGGGAGAACCACGTTGTCCCAGTCGCCGCCCGCGCATGAGGTCGAGTGCGCAGGCCCGCAGATGGCGGTGATGGCGTTGGGCGCGGTCCAAATATCGCCTGCCGACTGAGCATAGTACAGCCATCTCGGTGGCGCTTCGAGTGGTAGTGTATCCAGCACATTCGCCATCGTGGGGTGGTCGTAGCACGGATACGCGCAGTGCGGATCTTGATTGTTCGGGCAGGAGCCCTTGGACTTCCCAGTGTCAATCAGCGGCGAGTAGGCACCGTCATCGGCGATGCACCCGGCCTTGCTGCTCCCCGGCATCACATTGTCGGCTGCGAACCAATCATAGTGCTGACTGGGTATTGATACAGGAGCAGACGTTCCCGAAAAAAGAAATTGGTGCGCAGGGAAGCTTGGTCCCTGATTCGTTTGGAACATCTTGTTGGCGAAGCCGTAGCTATTCGCGATCTGGAAGTAGGGGTCGAGGATCTTGTAGTGGTTTACGGAGTCCCACTCGGCATTCGTGACGTACCTGTACTGCGGGTTGGTGGGAGCGCACACCATCGGAGGAGGCTGGTCGTGGTACTTCACAACAATATCGCAGGCTCCGTCCATCTGACCTCCGTGGTACATGGCTGTCCAATCGTCGTTCCGATGACGCGGATCATAGCATGGAGATAATTGCCAAGACGCAAGAGGGACTAGCGTTCCATGGCACGATCCCGAAGGGGGATTGCCCGGCGGTCTGACGTCGCCGCCATTGCTGTACAACGTATCGTCGGCGAAAAACAAACTGTCAGGGGTTCGATTTTCTTGGATGATGACAATTACATGCTGAATCTTCGTGTTGAAAGTCGTAGCTGGTGCGAAAGATGTCAAAAGTGCGACGAGAACTACGTAAGCAGCCGATCTTGAGGCTTGCCACATAAGAATCCTCCTAAATGGTGCTTGTCGGGTGGGCTTGGTTGTTGGATAGGAGACTGAGGCAGGAAGCACGCAAGGCTGCCTCCTTTCTTACGGAAATCGGGGGCCTAAGGGAAGCCGTCGAGTTGCTGGACTAGGCTCGACAGCTCAACCGCGCCGAAGTATGACGATGAAAAATAAGAAATGCAGTGACCTGTGCCCGCTTGCCGGGTGAGTCGTGTCACAAGAGCGGCGTTAAAGTCCTCGGGCTCTGGAATGGAGTGCCGAACCGGCAACGAGTCTTAGTCAGGGACGTTTGTGTGATCCAAACTGGTGGCGGCGCGGCAGATCGGTGACCAAGGCTCGCATCTCCCATCGGTGACCCGGCTCCGCTTCCGAGTTTCCGGGCGAGCAATCATCTCCGGAGACAGCCAGCAGCGCCTGCAGCGGATGGCTCGTGCTTCAGTAGTCGGGCTGGCGCGTCGAACTTGGGTACCTGTCAAAAGCGAGAGGCGGGAGGTTTGGGGAGCAAACTGGGGAGCAAGTGCACCCGAATGAGGCAATCTCACCCCATTCGAGAGCACTTGCTCCCACATGTAACTTGTTGGCAAGATTGAAGCGGCAAGACCGTGGCATGTTTAGCAAACCGCCGCCTTCAGCCACTCGGCCCCCAATCCGGCGCGCGGAATAATAGGTATCGAAGGACAGTTTTCGGAAAGGAAAGCATAAATCCCGTGGAATCACTCTTTCGAGGTTTCCGAGAGGCACACGTTTCTCATGGCCTAGACTCAAACACTACGCCCAGATGTCCACTTCCTCCGCCGGTCGTCGTCCCATAGAATCCTTTATTTTCGTTAGGTGTGAGACCAGAGAACGGCCACTGGCCATCAGCTCCGCCGGTAAAGTTGTGGACGACGGTTTCTGTCCAACCGCCAATGCCCGGACTCAGTTTGAAGATGGTTCCCTGGTCATACTTGCCGCCGCTCTGTGTTGTGCCATACAGATTGCCGGCGTCGTCGAAATTTAGGTTGGACGTAGAAAATTGCCCATCTTCTCCCTGCAGCCAATGAAGGACCATGTACTTCCAGCCGTCTCGCGGATCGCGCCGCAACTTGAAAACCACCCCGCCGTTGCTACCTTGGGAGGTCGTGCCATACAGGTTGCCGGCGGCGTCCATAGTCAAAGCCGCAGCGGGAAATGTTCCCTCGGAAACATCGCTGAACCTATGAATTAGGGTTTCCTTCCAACCATCGGGGGAGCGACTCAGCTTAAACACCGTCCCGCAGCCTTGGCCTGCATAGCAATTAGGCAGGCCGTTGCCGCCAGAGTAGGTGGTGCCGTAGAGATTTTCCGCCGAATCCAAGATCAAACTGCCGGTTGGCAGGTATCCATCGTAACCGCTGGCAAACCGGTGTAGTACGATCTGTTTCCAGGAACCGAGCTTTGTGCGAGTCAACTCGAACACCGTGCCGCAACCTATTCCCTTGTTGCAATCAAGTTTGCCTCCTGCCATAGCGGTGCCGTAGAGGTTGCCATTCCGATCAAGGATGAGGCCGGCTTGCGGCCAACGTCCATCTTTACCGGTAAAGGTGTAAATTACCGAATACTGCCATTTTCCTAATGAACTTCGCCTCAGCCTAAAGACCACGCCACAGCCGTCATAGCCATCAGGCGAGGTGCAATCCGCGATGTCGCCTCCATTGGCCGTCGTTCCATAAAGACTTCCGGCCTTGTCCATCACCAGTGCGCCATGCGGAAATCCACCATCCGAGGCACCCGTAAAGCGATAGAGAGTCGTTTTCTGCCAGCCACGAACGGCTGACCGTTTAAGTAAAAACACCGTGCCGCAGCCGTTCTCATAGGGGCCGCAGTTAATGATGCCTCCACCCTCAGTTGTGCCGTAAAGCACATCACTTGAATCTGCGAGCACACTAGCGTATGGGGAAGCTCCATCCTGAAACGATGAGAAACTGTACAAAGCTTGGAAATGATTATCGGTTCGAATATCTGTTGCGAACAATAGGCCGGCTACCGAAACGAATACCGACCAAGCAGCAATCGCTAGCAACCGGCCTGACATATTTGCTTTAGACGCCCTCATTAAGGCTGGAAGATGCCCGCACCTCACGAGCCTTTTGGCGGCGCTATGGGTGATAAGTGCACTGCACGCCATTCCATTGGACGGAGCCATTCGTTAGGTGGTTAAACACCGAGGGCATTCCCTGTGCCTCTACATACATCGTCGCGTTGGTTCCACCCGGGAAAATGACGCACAGGTCCACCTGATGTGTACCCTGCGGAATGGTGCCTACTTTGTACAAGTGCGTCCCATCCATACTGTAGTAGATCAGATAATTATAGACGCTGCTCTCGGAGCCAGAGTATCCCTCACTGCTGCCAAACTGAATGTCCCAGCTGAGGATGTGCCCGTTCAGCGCTTCGGTGAAGCTGCTCACGCAATTATCCAAGCCCGTTTCCAATTCAGTGCCCTCATCGTAGTCATTCCAAGTGGCTACCCCAAGGAATGGGAGCTGCCTGCTCTGGGAGTAATATGAGAGCATCTGCTGAAACGATTGGACGAACGTCGTGGCGCAGCGCGGGTAGATGACAGGATGGTTCCAATTGTTGGTGTGGCCAAAGCTATCATAGTCATCGAAACCGCTCCAGGCAGCACCAATAATTGCCTGAGAAGAGTAGTAGTTAAGCGATGGGTCGTAAAAATCTCTGGTCAAATACCCAAACGCTTGCGGGTCGTCTTGATCTTCCGTGCCGATCCAACCGCTGGTTCCTCCATCCCAATTTGGCCACGCGAACGTTCCGTTGGTGAACCCAGAATTTCCACCGAAAGGGCCGGCAAAGGCATTTTCAAAATAAAATAGCGGATTGCCGGCATTGTTAATTGCCCAGTTCCAGACGGTTTGCCACACTCCGTTCGGACTTGTCCAATCGATACCAGAGCTATACTCAGTTGGGTCAGGTTGGAATATGAATACCGCTGGACGACCTGAAGATGAGACATGTTGGGTGCTAGGGTCGATTTTCATGTACGCCTTTGAGGCGAAATAGTTGCCGCCGCTCGAACTCGAAATATAGCTAAAATCACGCTCAAAAGCGTTAATGCAATCTTGGGTTGTGCTGACATGAGGCAGAGGAGCGCACAAGTTGCCATACGCTAGTGCACCCTTGTCCTCCATAATGGCGAAGAGAATGGGACAATTCTGTGGGCCAGAACAACGCCCGGCAGTATTGTTCCGTATCTTGCGAGTAGTCCCATCGCTCCAGCCGTCAAATTCACCTCCGTGCTGGCCATACCAGTCTATGACCACTCCCTGAAATCCGCGCGAAACCATGTCATCCAACTGGGCGGAGACCGTCGTAAGATCGTTGGAGTTATATCCAGTCGCGATTTTCTGAGCGCCCTGCTTGAACCAGGGCTGGAAATGCGCAAGGAGCAGGGTACTGCTATTCGGATACATCAGTTTGCGTAAAGAAATCTTGCTAGTGTTTTGGGGCGCCGCTTCATAAACATTGGGCGAGGGTTGCGCAGGGTCGGAGAGAGCTTGGAACGATTGATAACAGTAACTCTGATTCGTGCATGCCGAAGTATTGTTGGTCAAAGGCAACGTTAGGTCTTGCGAGTGGAGAGCCGTCGTAAAGAATAAGCAGGCACAGATGCAAGATACAAATAGCATGTTCTTCATGGGGGATCTCGCTTTCCAAGGCACTCGCGACGGGTAGGGACATGCCCGAAACCAATCAAGGGTGCCGAGTAAAATGTGAGGATTATTCGGTTAAGTGTGATCTGCCTATGTGCGTGGGTCAGTGCTGGACGTCACCACCACGTGTGACGAGATAGCTATGCCGAGACATGCATAGGAAGTTGCGTCACACGCAACCGGGATTGGAACAGCGAGATTCTTTGAACGACGAGCCGAAAGAATGGGAAAGACAACCCTACCTGCTCACAAGCGGTCGTTGTGGATGCGTTGCGTTTCAGGGCGCGGGTTGGCCCTATCAAAGACCTGCCGAGCAGTCATCGCCGGAGGCTGCTAGCAGTTTCCTGCGGCGGTTGGGTTGTTTTACATTAGTGGTCGCTTTCGTTCAAATGGTGTCCCAAGAGATGTCCCGAGATTGCCGAATGAGGTCATGTTTCGTGTTCTTTCGCGCTCGAACGCGAATGTTAAGTGGCTGGGGTTACGTCGCCTGCCATCAGCCTGGACAATTCGTAATCGGCAGGTCAGCGGTTCAAGTCCGCTCGTCGGCTCCATGCCTCACACGGCTCGCCTTTCGCGCCGCGACTATTTCCCCAGCTTCACCCGCGATTCCAGTTCCTGCGCCTCGGCGTGGCGATTCAGCAGGTGCAGAACGGAAGCATAGCTTTCGGTGGTCTGGATGGTGGCGTGGTCGTTCGGCCCCAGGACCTTGGTTTGAATATCAAGAGCCCGCTGCAGCAGAACCGCTGCCTCAGGAAGGTGGCGCCGGAAGCTGTAGAAGATTCCGAGGCTTTGCAGATCGGCAGCGAGGTCAGGGCTATCGGCCGGCAGACCCTTTTCGTCGTTGCTCACCGCCCGCTTCAGAGCAGCCTCGGCTGCGGCATCGCCTTTTTCGTGCTCATAACAGAGCGCGAGGTTGGTGAGATCCGGCGAGAGGTCGGGACTCTCCGGGCCAAGTATTTTTTCCCAGATCTTCAAGGCACGCTCATAGAGAGGAATGGCGTCGCCGTAGTGCAGGCGCTGGAGTTCGATTAGCGCCAGTTCGTCCAGGCTTACGGCCACGTCGTGGTGGTCGGGTCCGAAGACTTTCTCGCGGATTTCAAGAATGCGGCTTAGGAGCGGCTCAGCCAAGTCGTACTGCTTTCGTCCAGAATAGAACAGCGCGAGGGATTCCATGGCGATGGCGTAATCGGGATGTTCCCCGCCCACCGTCTTGCCGTAAATGCTGACCGCCTCGCGGAAAAGCGGCTCGGCCTCGGCATCTTTGCCCATCTTCTTATCAAGATTTCCAAGGGCTTCGAGGGTTTGCGCCACGTCCTCATGCTCGGGCCCGAGCGCTTTCTTGCGAGTATCAAGAGCGGATTGCAGCAGCGGGGCAGCTCTGTCAAACGCTCCAGTAGCGGTATAGAGTTCGCCGAGATCGTTCTGGGACTTTGCAACCAGCTTGCTTTGTGGCGGCAGGCTCTTCTGCCGTATCTCCAGGGCTTTCAGCAGCAAAGGTTCGGCTTTGTCATAGTCGTTGAGCGTCTTGTACAACTCGGCTTGGCCGTTGAAGACCTCGGCAACCTGGAGCGATTCGGGTCCGTTCAGCGCTTGATAGATGGCGAGCGACTGCTGGTAACAGGACAATGCCTCACCGTACTTCCCTTCCGTGCGATACACCTCGCCCAGATCAAGCAGACTTCTCCCCAGAAGAGGACTGTTCTTGCCAGCCTTTTGGGCTTCGGCCACCGACTGCGCAAGCAGCGTCTCGGCCTGCGCGAAGTGAACCGCTTTCGCTGCCCTGATGCCGGCCTCGTGGTCTTGTTCCCAGACCGCAACCTGAGCGCCAGCAACGGCGCTGAGGAGGACCACCGTAAGCACGGCGAACATCGTCTGTCCTGGTCCGGGGCTATTCATTGAACCTCCAGCGAGATCACATCTCCCTCGCCATCTCCGGTCTCGCGATAGTTGACGGCGATCTTCTGGTTCGTCCAGGCACAGGAGAATTCGTCGGCGCCGATCACGATGGTGTGCGCGGTGTTCTTGGTGTGCAGCTTCCAGGTCTTGGACCCGACCAGTACGCTGAGCACGGCCGCGGGCGCGGCGGAGCAGTCGACCGACACCAGTTTTCCCTTAAGGAACTTGGCCGGCTGCCGCGGTGCCACCGCCGCTGGTTGCGGCTCCGGTTCGCTGGCCGCCCGCGGCACGTCCGTCCCGCCTCTCTGGCTGAGTTCATTCCCGTTGTCCGGGTGTTGCCTGGCCTCCTGATATTCCTGGAGACGCCGCAGTTCGTTGGTGGCGTGTTCCGCCGTTCCCGGATCGCTGCTGTTCTGCAGGCTTTCGAGCAGAGATTTCGCCGCATCAAGTTTTTGCGCCGTCAAGCACACTTCCGCCAGATTGAAGCGATACTGCTCGTTGCCCGGATTCAACTGCACGGCTTTGATCGACGTCTGCAGTGCCAGGTCCATCTTTCCCGCTTGCATATACGTGAAAGCCAGAAGGCTGTACGCATCGGCAAATTCCGGATCGAGCCTGGTCGAAGCTTCCAATTCTTTCTGCATAGAGGAAAGTCGTTCGGGATCGTCCTGCGACACCCCCTCTCGCTGTGCCAGCATGGCGGAGTAATAGAGAACCCGCGAATCGTTCGGATTGCGTTCCGCGGCTTTGTGGAAGAACTCGCCGGCGTGCTGGTAGTCCTGCTTCATCAGGTAGGAATAGCCCAGCCCGCGTAGCGCAGCCGCATTGTTCGGATCGAGTTTCAGAACCGCCTCGAACTCGGCCGCCGCCTGCTCGCGATAGTCGAGCGAATGCAGGTGGACGTCGGCCAATATGGCTTGCACATCGGCCGGCCCAACCCGAGCAGCGGTGTAAGTCTTGCTGTCGATGCCCGCGGGCGCAGGCAGCTTGTAGTACTTGAAGTGGCCGCTGCTCTCGTAGATTCGCAACGCCTTTTCCAGCTGCGCAGGTGTCATCCCGAAGGCCTGTTGCAGGGCTTCCTCGACCGGCACATGCCGCTCGTGCTCCAGGTTCAGGTAAGTTCCCACCTTCGGCACCAGCCCGTTGTCGTAGAGGTAATGCAGCAGCATGCCGGATTCCGAATAGAAGACGGTGCGGTGATCGCCGTTCTCGTTGTAGGTCTTGGAATCTTGCTGGACCCGCAGCAGATCTTCGATTTTCATCCAACCGGCTTGTTCGAGAACCTGGTATTCCGTCTCCGGAATCTTCCCGATGTTCGCGTCTTTCCCATCCACCTCGATGCTGGAGAAATATTCCGCGAACCCCTCGTTGAACCAGGGATCGGGGCGCACGTCCAGGTTTCCATCCATGAGCTGATGGGCATACTCGTGAAACACTACCTGCCAGGGATTCTCCACCGACATGTCGAGCATGATGAAGCAGCGGTCCTGGCCGCCCTGGAACAGGCCCGCCATATCGGTCGGCTTGCCCTTCCACATCGGGGAAACCTGGCGCATCTCCTTGTGATTGCGGAAGGCGATGATCTGGAGTGGAACCGGAGTGTTGACCTTGGCTTTGACCATCAGCGTGCCGAAGACGGCGCGCATCTGCTCGAAGCGCAAAGCGGCGTCCCGGCCGCGACGCTCTCCAGCGTCGGTCACCACCGAGAAGTTAGGCGAACGGACCTCGACCCACTCGGCATCGCCGGCAAAAGCTGCAGCGATTCCGCCCACCACCACGACCAGGACCAGCGAAACACGACACCAGCGCGATTTGGGACCCATCCCGGACCTCGCAGAAAAACAGGGATTTCTGGAATGGGGGAAGATTTGCCGACGCCAGCGTGATAGTCTCCCACGCCTCCGGAGCCCCGTCAAGAACCGCGCTTTCGGCCCGGTGACAAACAAATTACAACTTGCTGACGCGCCTCTGACGACTGCCGGTTTGGTCTCTGGCACATTACACCTAGCCATCCCTTCCCTGCGCGCTGAGCTTCGCCAAGTGCGGCTCCGCCCGCCTGTGAAATTCACCATGACGGAACGTTCCTCAGTGATCAGTGACGAATACGTGGAAACGGCATGGCCCGCGGAAAAGGCCCTGCCCGCTCTCGCCCGGCAATTGAAAGAACTGCAGGCCCTCAAGAGGCTGGGAAGCCAGGCCGGCTCATCGCTACGAGCCGAGTGGGAACGATCGACCCGTTCCATCCTGATGCAGGCGTTTGGCCATCACAGCGACTCGGTCGCACGCTTCATCGCCGCCAGCCATGCGGCCATTCGCAGCGCTCGCATCGCTTCCGAAACCCAGCAGCACATGAGCTTCGACTTGCAAATGCAAAAATGCGAAGCGGTTCTCAGGAATTCCATCGTTGAACTGGAGCGCCGCCTGGCGGATCGCGAAGTTCGCGGCGCCTACGCTCCCGGCGAGGAGCGTCTCTTCTTTGCCGATCTGCGGGGCATCGTACGCTCTGCAAGCCTGGAATTGTTTGTGATTGACAGCCATCTCGACGCCGAGGCCCTGGATATCTACCTCGATGGCGTCGCCCGTGCCGTCACCCTTCGCCTGTTGACCGATCAGTTTCGAACTGAATCCCTGGCCCGGGCGCTCACCTATCTTCCCCAGGCCCGTATCGAGATTCGCAGCAGCAAAGATGCTCAGGATGGCTTGGTGTTTGTCGACGAGCGCAGCTGGGTGATTGGGCAATCCCGGCGCGACGCAGCCCGCAAGAAGCCGGCCTACATCGTGGAGTTCGATGCCTCCCGCCTGCGTCCTATCTATGAAAGTATCTGGCAGGCGGCCACGCCGGTGTGGAAGACATCGCTCTGAGCGAAGCAGTTTCGATTCCGGCTCGTTTTTCCACGCGATTTTCACCGTGGCTGCACAGTTCTCGCTGCAGTGTCATGCCGGATTCCCCGCCTCCGCACTTTCCCCTTGCTAACTCGTGCCACGGTTCCGGATAATACGTGGCGGACGAACCGAATAGCAAAAACCGTGTACCGATACAGTCGAGAGGATCTGCTTCGCATACTTCGGCTCACGGCGCGTCAGTTGGCAGGGTGGGAAAAAGCCGGACTGGTGGCCGCCGCTGAGGGCTATTCTTTCTTCGATCTCCTGCAAATCAAGAAGGTGCGCGACCTGTGCGCGGAGAAAGTCCGCCCGGTGGTGATTCGCCAGTCGCTCGAGGCCATGCAGAAGCAGGCCGCGGGCATGGAGAACCCGCTGCTCGAAGCCAGTTCCTTTAGCACCGGCCACCGCGTCGCGTTCCGCCACGAAGGCAAGCTGCTCGAACCCATTGCCGGCCAGTTCATGTTCGATTTTTCTTCCGCGGAAAAGGTCGTCACCAGCAAGCTGTCGGTGGTACCTTCCCCCTCGCGTAACACCGGAGACATCACCGAGGTCTTTTCCCGGGCCATAGCGCTCGAAGAGGATCCGGCCACGCAGTCCGAGGCCATTGCCATGTACCAGCGCGTGCTGGAGCTGGACGATGAGCACGCCGCTGCGCACATCAACCTGGGAACCCTCTATTACAACCGGCAGGAATACTCCCTGGCCGAAAAGCATTACCGCCGCGCCGTCCAGGTCGATCCCCGCTATGCGCTCGCCTACTTCGATCTTGGCAATGTGCTGGATGAGACGGGCCGAATCGAGGAAGGGATTCAGACCTACACGACCGCGCTGCAGTTGGCGCCTACCTACGCCGACGCCCATTACAACCTTGCCCTGGCTTATGAGAAGATCAAGCAGCCCCGAAAAGCTCTGCAGCACTGGCGCGCTTACGTCAAGCTCGACAGCACCGGCCCCTGGTCCATCCACGCCCGCAACCAGATTCAGCGCATCCTGCAAACCGATGGTCTGAAGCTGGTCAAGCGCGGCTGATTCGCATTGCCCGCCTCCACGCGGACTTTCCATTCACGGTCGGTCGCGCGTCATTGCCTGTCCATTTCACTGCGCCACCCGAACCCGCCACAGGCCGAAGGCAATCATGCGGGCCGGCAAGTCGCGCAACAGCGGTATACGGAAGAACACCCTAGCGGCCAACGGAATCCCAGCCGAATTCGTCTGCGAACGAAGCGCTGGAGCCAGAATGCGTTCCTGGGCGATCGCCTGTGCCCTCTGTATGACTCGGGTAGGCCACTTCCGCGCACTCTGCACCCTCGCCAGGTCGGCGGTGCTCACCTGGCCAGATTTCAGCGGCGCTGCCAGAATATTCGCCGCGACCACCGCGTCCTGGACCGCGTAGTTGATGCCCACGCCTCCTACCGGCGACATCACGTGAGCCGCGTCACCAATCATCAGCAAGCCGGGCTTGTACCACTGCGGGCAAAAGCTCGATTCCACCGACAGCAGCGACATGTCGTGCCAGTCCTGCAACGCCTCCAAGTGCCTCTCGAAGCGCGGCTCGATCTCCGCTACGGAGCGGCGAAATGCCTCCAGTCCTGCCGCGCGCAGCTCCTGGTAATGGCCCTTGGGGAAGACATACCCGATCTGCCAGTAGTCGAAGCGATCGAATACCGCGAGCATGCGGCCTTTGGCAAAACCGCCGCGGACGCGGTCGGAGTCTTCGACGTCACCCGGCAAGTGAGGCAGACGAAACCATAGGATGTCCATCGGCGCTGAGGTCTGGATGGGCGCGAATCCGGCCAGGTGCCGCACCTTCGAGAACCTGCCGTCCGCCGCCACCGTGAGCGCAGCCCGAACTTCGTGCCAGCCATCGGTGCTCTGGTAGTGGACTCCGCGAAGCACTCCCTGCTCTTCCACCAGTGCCTGCACGTTAGCTGTCATCACCAGGCGAAATGCCGGATACTCCCGTGCCTTCGACGCCAGGAATTCCAGAAATTTCGTCTGCGGGATGAGCATGATATAGGGAAACTTCGTCTTCAGCCGCCGAAGATCGACCGGATTGAAGTCGGTGTTGGCAACGCGCAGGGTTGGACCGTAAATCTTCACGTGGCGCAACTGGTGCAACGGCTCGGCCAACCCGATCTGGTCGAGCACTTCCAGGGTCGAGGGATGAATTGTGTCGCCACGGAAGTCGCGGTCAAAATCCTTGTGTCCTTCCAGCAGAGTGACAGGCACGCCCTGACGCGCCAGCAGCAGGGCCAGCATCATCCCGCCCGGCCCTCCGCCCACGATGCAGCAGGTGGTCTGCTGCGAGTCAAGAACAGCCTCAGATAAAGTGGAATTCGGCGCAATCGCTTGTTCAGGCACGACGCAACCCCCGGCCATCCCCAAAAAGATTCGCGCAATATACGCCTTTGATGGGAATGTCGTCTAGCTCGGACCGCAAGCCTCGCTGACACCTGGCGATCTGCGGGTCTGTCGGCCTGGCCCGGACCACGGTCTCGAAGTGCTAGAATTATTGGTTTTCTAAGGTGATCCTATGTCCGAATTAACCATGCAAGCCGCGCCGCCAGCCCCGCTGACCACCCTCACCGAAGACGAAATCCTTTTTCGCGATAACATCCATCAATTTGCCGAGGAAAAAATTCGCCCCCTCTCCAAGGAAATGGACGAGAAGGGTGTCTTCGATAAAGAGCTGATTCACGATTTCTTCCAGCTCGGCTTGATGGGCATCGAGATTCCCGAGCAGTACGGCGGCGGGGCCGGCAAGTTCTTCGAAGCCATCCTCGCCGTGGAAGAACTATCGCGCGTGGACGCATCCGCCGGCGTCGTGGTGGATGTGCAAAACACCCTGGTCAACAATGCCTTCCTGCGTTGGGGAAGCGAAGACCAGAAAAAGCGTTACCTTCCCCGGATGGCCGCCGATACCTGCGGCGCCTATGCTTTGAGCGAAGCTGGCTCCGGCTCCGATGCCTTCGCTCTGCAGACCAAAGCCGAATTCAAGGGCAGCGACTACGTCCTTAATGGACGAAAGCTCTGGATCACCAACGGCAAGGAAGCCGGCATCTTTATCCTGTTTGCCACCATCGATCCCGCGGCCGGCTACAAGGGAATCACCGCCTTCATCGTCGAAAAAGATTTCCCCGGCTTTACCGTGGGCAAGAAAGAGGACAAGCTCGGCATCCGCGCCTCCTCCACCTGCGAGTTGGTTCTGGAAGATTGCAAAGTGCCGAAGACGAATGTGCTGGGTGAAGCCGGCAAGGGTTACAAGATTGCCATCGAGACCCTGAACGAAGGCCGCATCGGCATCGGCGCCCAGATGGCCGGCGTGGCTCGCGGCGCGTGGGAATATGCCTGCAAGTACGCTCAGGAGCGCAAACAGTTCGGCAAGGCGATCGCCGACTTCCAGGGCATCCAGTTTCAGATTGCGCAGATGGCCACCGAGATCGAAGCCGCTCGCCTGATGGTTTACAACGCAGCCCGCATGAAAGACGCTGGCGTCCCCTTCGTCAAAGAGGCCGCCATGACCAAGCTTTTCACCTCCCAGGTCGCGGAGCGGGTTACCTCACTTGCGATTGAGGTCTACGGCGGCTACGGGTTCACTAAAGACTATCCCGTGGAAAAGTACTGGCGCGACTCAAAAATTGGCAAAATCTACGAAGGCACATCCAACATGCAGCTGGCCACCATCGCCAAGCTGGTGTTAGGCGGAAAGTAAGTCGGGGAATGAGCGGGCGCGGCGCGCCCCCCCC